>Ga0209536_100006473_pt1 | contig 17912 bp, 14 predicted proteins | sample DeeMarSeWOR28_12_FD_187461 | JGI IMG/M metagenome (GOLD analysis project Ga0209536, IMG submission 187461) | Marine sediment microbial communities from White Oak River estuary, North Carolina - WOR-2-8_12 (SPAdes) (version 2) | ecosystem: Environmental > Aquatic > Marine > Intertidal zone >... | reverse complement strand
CTGGAGAAGGCACCATGACTGTCTGGGCTGGTGAAGAAGAACCATTTTGGGAATGCGCCACTCAGGTTCCGGTAGTTCACAGCGTATCATTTGGTTATAATGATTTGGATAAGTGGCTAGAAATCGGACAAGGAAAAGCCCCGGGCCATATATACAGCCGGAACACCAATCCTACGGTGCGAGTCTTTGAGAATAAGATTCGCCAACTAGAAGGGGCAGCGTCAGCCACCAGTTTTGCCAGCGGAATGGCCGCCATCTCAAACACGCTTTTTACCCTGCTATCGCCCGGAGATCGAATCGTTTCAATTAAAGACAGCTATGGTGGAACAAATAAGATTTTCATTGAATTTCTGCCCCGCTTTAATATTGAAGTCACTCTGTGCAACACCACCGATCACGAAGTCATAGAGGATGCTGTAAGTTTAGGCTGCAAAATCCTTTATCTGGAAAGCCCCACAAACCCTACCATGAAAATTGTGGATATTCCTCGCTTGTCAAATGCTGCCAGCAGGGTCGGAGCACTGGTTGTGGTGGACAATACATTTGCGACGCCCATTATTCAGAAACCTTTGAAGCTGGGAGCCGACCTAGTTTTGCATAGTGCCACCAAATTCCTGGGAGGACATGCAGATGCCTTAGGTGGGGTGGTTTGCGGACCCTCGGAGCTGGTTGAGCAGATCTATCATTTTAGAGAAATAAACGGGGCAGTTTTGGAGCCGATGGCAGCCTATTTTTTGTTGCGAGGAATGAAAACCCTTCACCTGCGCGTACATCGACAGAGTCAAAACGCCATGCAAATAGCTCAATACTTGGAAAAAAACCCTAAGGTGATGAAAGTTTATTATCCCGGACTAGAGTCTCACCCTCAACATGACATTGCCCGGCAGCAAATGAATGGTTATGGGGGCATGCTTGCTTTCATGGTCAAAGGCGGCTATGATGCTGTAAAAGCTTTCCTACCTCGGCTTAGATACGCCCATCGGGCTGCCAACTTAGGCTCAGTAGAAACCATTGTAGGACCGCCGGCTACAACCAGCCACGTAGAATGCACAGCCGAAGAAAGAGAGGCGATGGGCATACCGGAAAGCCTAATTCGATATTCTACAGGAATCGAGGAAGTAGATGACTTAATTACAGATATAGATAATGCGCTGAAATCAATCTAGTTATGATGTAAAAAGAAAGGCTACGTGACACAGACTTGCTAAATTGCGACCAGTCAATTAATAAATTAAATTTGTCAAGGGCATAGGCCCATATTTTTCAATTTTTTTCATTGGATTGGTTTATATTTATGGAGTAGCCTCTCCTCAACGATATTTCGCTGAAAAACGCATCAATGATCTACAAATATTTAAGTACGTTTACAATCCCTTCAACTTTTTGGTAAAATCAAGCACGACTTCATCAAGCATTGATTTAAAGGTATCAACATCTGTCATCACACTAAATTTGCCTTCATCTATTTTGCTCCTGAGTCGCTCTAGAAAGTCATTATCCACTTTGACCTTATTTTCCATTATAGCGCACAATTTTGAAGCTCCGTCTATGAGTCGAAAAGGTCCATACAAGTGCGGTTCATCCAGCAACCCACGCGCAGAAGTAATCATAAATCCCATCAAATCCATCAATTCCCGGTACAAATCTTTGTTTATCATCTATTTACTCTCCTTTGTCCGTGTATTTTCCCCAAAAGATAACATTCGTTTTCCGTGGCGGTGCCTTTGGATCCTGATCGGGATATCCGAGTATAATCAGCATTAAGGGTTCAAAATATCTCGGAGCCTCCAGGAGTTCACGAACAGCGTCTGGATTAAATGATGCAATTACGCAGGAACCTAATCCTAAATCATAAGCCCGAAGTAGGATATTCTGGGTGGCCATGGCGCAATCCCAATAGCCGAAAGGGTTGGAAACCTCGCGACCTTCCTTGTCTACCTTCTTGATGGTTTTCTTATGATCCAAACAAACGCAGATGATGGCCTTGGGATTTCCGAACAGTCCCGGAGCGACGGTGTTTATCTTATGAATCATCTCCTGATCCGTCAAACAGATAAAGGCCCAAGGTTGATGATTACCGGCTGTAGGAGCCCAAATGGCAGCTTTTATCAGCGACTCCAGTTCCGTTTTACCGACGGATTTCTCCTTGAATTTCCTGACACTTCTCCTTCCAAAGATCGCCTGTTCAAGTTCCATAGTCCCTCCCGTACTAATAATGGATTTTAAGCCCGACACCAAAAACGAACGGCTTTTTGACCGACGCTGTGCTGCGCATATCGCTTTTAATTAACAAAGGGTGGTTGTCTGTTCTAATCTATGCGTATGGAAAAATTGAATTGACGTCAAGCGGAATTTAAGCAGGATTTCCGAATCGATGTAATCAAGGTTACCAGGATGGCCATCCGGTGATAGGCGGCGCGGGTCTTCGTTCACTCGCGGTCTTTGGCGAATAAGTTGCCGGGAGATCGACAAATAAGGTACGCAAGATAAATAAGTCCTGGATCGAAAGTTCAAATTACCGGTTGAAAACTGAAACTTTTCATGTTAAATAAAATTCTTCTGTTTTAGGGGCTACAATGTAACTTCGATCGAGTGGTTGCTTGAATTTGCGGTGATCTTTACGCCGGGAACCGCCGAGCACTTTTACTTTAAATACAGAACGCCGGGACCCCTTGCTCGGGAGTCTTTACTACAGGTGAAAGTATGCGAATTGGTATCGATGTGGGCGGCACGAATACAGATGCCGTCATTATGGATGGAAGATCTATTGTGGCTCATGCGAAACGACCCACCACCCCCGACGTCAGTGGGGGTATTATTTCCGTTCTCAAGACTGTGCTACGTGAGGCAAATATCCCTCCTTCAGAGATACAGGCGGTGATGATCGGAACCACGCACTTCACCAATGCCGTGGTTGAAAGAAAACGCCTCCTTTCTGTTGGTATTATTCGCTTGGCACTGCCGGCCACGAAATGTTTGCCGCCGATGTGCGATTGGCCGCATGATCTGAGTTCAGCTCTCGGCAATCATAGCTATTTGGTTCACGGCGGTTTCAATTTCGATGGACGTGTGATTGCCCCGCTTGATGAGGCTGCCGTAGCCGCGGCAGCAAAGGATATAAAGAAAAAGGGGCTTAAAACGGCTGCGATCACATCCGTTTTTTCACCCGTCAACCAGGACATGGAGGAACGGGGGGCTGAAATCCTTCTTCAAGAAATACCGGATATTGAGGTTACCCTCTCGCATCAGATCGGTCGAATAGGTTTCCTCGAACGCGAAAATGCCACCGTCATGAATGCCTGTCTCGCCGAATTGGCCAAGATTGTGGTGGATTCATTCCGCACTGCGCTATCAGAACTCAAAATTGAGGCACCATTCTACGTAAGCCAGAATGACGGTACCTTGATGACATCGGACTATGTAGAAAAGTATCCGGTCTTAACATTTGCCTCAGGACCGACCAACTCGATGCGAGGTGCTGTCTTTTTAGCCGGACTGAAAGATGCCATGGTCGTGGATATCGGCGGTACCACCTCAGATATCGGCATGCTCATCAAAGGATTTCCAAGGGAATCGTCGGTTGCGGTCGACATCGGGGGCGTCAGAACGAATTTCCGGATGCCTGATGTGCTTGCTATCGGCTTGGGCGGCGGGAGTATTATCCGTAACGAAGGTGCCAATGTTGGTCCGGACTCTGTTGGTTTTAAGCTCACAGAGGAAGCCCTTGTCTTCGGTGGTCAGACCTTGACGGCAACCGACATTGCGGTTGCCGCCGGTCTTGCGCAAATCGGTGAGCCCAAAAAGGTCGCCCATTTGAATCCAAAGTTTGTCAATGCGGCGCTCGATCGGATCCATGACATGATTGATACAGCGGTTGATCGGATGAGAACCAGTGCCGAGCCGCTGCCGATCATTCTGGTTGGAGGGGGATCGATCCTGATATCACGAAATATCCCTTCCGCCTCAGAGGTCACAAAACCGGATTATGCGCCGGTCGCCAATGCCATCGGCGCGGCCATTGCGCAAGTCGGTGGGGAGGTGGAGCGCATGTTTTCATTGGATGCCATCTCCCGCGATGAAGCGCTTGATCAGGCCAAACAGGAGGCCGTGAGCAAAACGATTGATGCCGGCGCTCGCGAGGAAACCGTGGCCGTCGTGGATATTGAAGAGGTCATGATTTCATATCTACCCGGAAATGCGACTCGAATTCGGGTCAAAGCCGCAGGGGACCTTGCCATGAGCTAATAAAGCAATAGGAGTTCGCAAGGTGAATTTAACAGAAGAATTACTGATTGATATTTGCAGAGGAGCGGCATTTTTAGGGACGGGAGGCGGTGGAGATCCTTATATCGGCAGACAAATGGTACGCCAGGCCATGGAATATGGCCATCAGGTTGAAATTATCGATCCGAATGAGGTCCCTGATGATGCCCTTGTGATTCCCACGGCTATGATGGGGGCGCCTACGGTTCTCATTGAAAAATTGCCAAGAGGGGATGAAGCCATATGCTCCTTAAAGCGCCTGGAGAAACATTTAGGCAAGAAAGCTTTTGCCACAATGCCCATAGAGATTGGCGGCATTAATTCAACCATGCCGCTGGTGGTAGGAGCTTACCTGGATTTGCCCGTGGTTGACGCTGACGGCATGGGGCGAGCTTTTCCTGAACTTTATCAGGAAACCTTTGCCGTATATGGTATCTCCTGTACCCCCATGGCCATATCAAACGAGTATGGTGATACCACGCTCATTGAAACCCACGATAATTTCATGGCCGAGTGGCTGGCAAGGGGCGTGACGATTCGAATGGGAGGGGCCGCCTATATTGCTGAATACTCGATGACAGGCGCGGAAGTGAAACGCACGTCCATTCACAATACGTTGACGCTTGCTATAAGTATCGGCAGGTGCCTTCGAGAAGCAAGAGAGCAACACCGAGATCCTTTCGGAGCCCTATTCACTCTCATGCCGCAAACACCTTACAAGTTCATTACGGAAATCTACCAGGGAAAGATCGTAGACGTTCAGCGGACGACCAGTGCCGGATTTTCGGTGGGCAGCGCCCAAATCCAGGGAATGGAGCGTTTTGCCGGCCTGATGGAAATCACGTTCCAAAACGAGCATCTGGTGGCTCGTGTTGACGGGGACGTCAAGGCGATTGTACCGGATCTCATCTGCATCATGGATAGTGAAACCGCCGAGCCGATAACGACGGAGGCCCTCCGATATGGACAGCGCGTTAAAGTCCTGAGCGTATCATGTCCTCCAATCATGCGTACTCCTGAGGCGTTAAAGTCCTTTGGACCGCAAATTTTTGGGATAGAGGAGCCCTTCACACCGATTGAAGATTTAACCAAACAGCCATAATGGCTCGGCCGTAATGCCAGCCTCTCCCGAGAAGAAGGATTTGTTAATATGACTCTATTAAGCGCAGAGCGCAAGCAAACTATGATTCTCCAGGGATAATTGAGTGTTTTTCTGATTGGCCCCCGGATATTCCGGGTTTTATCATAATCTCTTATTTTCTGAGGTCATCATCTCGACTAGCCTCACCAAGAAAGGAGGTAGAAATGGCGTATTGGAAAACATCAAGGAAACTTTTGGGGGAAAAATTTTATGTGGTTTTGGTGGGATTACTCATTATGGGATTGCTGGTGTTCGTCCCATCGTTGAAGGCTGACGACAAAGTCATCAGACTTTTAGGGACTGTATCCCAGTCTGGGGCGGCCGGAAACATCGGGCCGGCTTATGATCGCGCTATGCAACTTGCAGTCAAGGAAATCAACGCAGCCGGAATTAAGGGCTTTGACAAGCTGGAGTACAAAGTAATCGACGTTGAAACCAAGCCTTCGGTTTTTGCCCGCAAATTGAAAAGGGAGGTGCAGACCTGGAAGCCCGACGTCGCCGCCGGTGCAGCTCTGGAAACCACTATCAGGGTTCCTTGCAAAGACGCACCTAAATACAAATTACCCTATTTTGTTGGCGGTCACCTAAGTGTAACCAAGTATATGCCCCCGGGCAATGTTCCGGTCAGCAAATGGGTTGCCTACTATGGTTATGCCAGCTTTTTCGCAGGGCAGATAGCCGGAAAGTTCTTTCATGAGATGGGCGCCAAAAAGGTTGCCTTCGTGGGCGGCGATTACGACTGGGGTTACAGCAACAGCTTGGGACTGAAAGACTACTGGGAGAAAAACGGAAGACCATTTGAGATTGCACCGGTGATTTACACTCCGTTGGACAAAACCGACTACTCAACCGAGGTCCAGATCGTAAAAGATGCTCAGCCGGATGCCCTATTCTGTCCTTATTCGGGAGCTGGTTGGTTCAGCTTCGCCAAGCAGGCGGCTGCTGCCGAGGCCAAGCCCAAGTATTTACTTTACGGCACCACTTACTCCAACATGGGCGGGGCCAAGATCACCGGCTTGGAGGGCGCCAGGAACATTTACACCCTGGCAGATCATGACCCCGGCAGCCAGGCCTGGAAAGATTTCGTCGCGAGGTGGAAGGCTGAATACGGCAAAAAAGCCTATCCGGAAGCCTATACGAATAATTACTATCAGGCTGTCTATTGGGCCGTCAAGGCCTTCGAAGCTGCGGGAACCAAAGATCATGAAACGGTCATGGACACTATGCTTAAAACTTCTTTCAAGAACGTCTGCATCAGCCCCATGGGTCCCCTGTGCCCTTACGGGAGCAATAAGGGTGCCAAGGCGGGCATCGTGAAGTTTGAATCCGGCGCCGGGGAGCTCGACCCGAGTTTCGGCCTCCATCCCGTGCTGGTCAAAACCTTCACCACGCCCGATATGGACATTAAGCAGGTAATTGCCCAGATCGGCGGTATGGAACGCCTCATGCAGGGCAAAAAATACGAGATGGCCAAATAGGGCTGGAAATAGCATCGATTGGATCATCCAGCAAAAAGCCCATGCTCAAGGTAACAGGAGTTGGAATCAACTTTGGCGGACTGAAGGCCTTGGACAATGTCAGCCTCTTGGTTGAAGAGGGAGCTGTCTGCAGCCTGATTGGACCCAACGGCGCCGGCAAGACCACCCTTTTCAATGTCATCACCGGTGTCCTGCGGGCCGACTCAGGCAGCATCGAATTTCAGGGGCGTAACATGACCGGGTTGCGCCCCTTCCAAATCTGCCAGGCAGGAATTGCCAAGACCCATCAACTCCGCAACAACTTCCCCAACCTCACCGTCTATGAAAACATCAGGTCCGGTTTCCTGAAGGACGCGCTCAGCCAACAGGAGCGGCGCAAGCGCACCTATGAGGTCCTCAAGCTCATGAAACTAGCTGACAAGGCGGATGCCGTGGTTTCAAACCTGCCGCCTTTGGACAGCAAGCTGGTCGACTTGGGAAGGGCCTTGGCCACCAGCCCCAAGCTGATTTTACTGGATGAACTGATCGGAGGTCTGCTCCCTTCGGAGACGGATCAAATCTGCGACATCGTGCTCGACCTGCGTGACAAGGGATACACCATATTCCAGATCGGGCACGAGATGAAACCCATCATGAAGACCTCTGAAAAAATATTCGTCCTGGATCGAGGGATCCTCATTGCCGAAGGAACGCCGCAGGAGATAAGAACCAATCCGGCCGTTCTCAGTTGTTATCTGGAAACGGAGGAAGGATAAGCCCTTGTCTGAGACCATTCTTAAAATTGCGGGACTGATTACCCAATACGGTCAACTGACCGCTTTGAAAAACATCAGCTTTGAAGTCTTCGAGAACGAAATAATCGGAATTGTGGGACCCAACGGCTCGGGCAAGACGACGTTGTTGGAGACGATAGCCGGCACTTTAAAAAATAGGAAAGGGGAAATCACTTTTCTAAGTCGCCGAATCGACGATCTCACCGTCAGGGAACGCCGGAAGCGGGGCCTCATGCTAGTTCCTCAGGAAAATAACATCTTTCCCATGATGCCGGTCAGAAAAAACCTGGAAGTAAGCGGCGTGCTCAACAGCCATGAGGAAGTCGACCGTTTGATCGATTACGCCAGCGCCCTATTTCCCGTGCTCAAAGACCAGCAAACCCAAGGCGCTCACACCCTCAGCGGCGGTGAGCAAAAGATGTTGGCCATCGGCATAGGAATCGTCTCCGACGCCAGGCTGCTGCTCATCGATGAGCCCTCCATCGGTTTGGCCCCCAAGCTGGTGACGAAGCTCTTCAATACCCTGAAGCAGATCAAAGAGGAAACCGGTAAGACGCTTTTTCTGGCCGAGCAGAACGTAAAAATATTACGGATCGCCGACAGGGTCATCGGGCTGGAGGGGGGGGAGGTTAAGTTTGTTGAGAAATCGTCCAGCCTCGACGAAAAATCTTTTCAGGAATTATATATGGGACAATGATCGTTTGAAGGGTGTCTTATGCTTCTTACTGGCTTCATCAACGGCATAATCATGGGCGGCGTTCTCTCTCTGCCGGTCTTGGGAGTAGCAGTGGTTTACGGTATTACCGGTATTCCCAATTTCGCCATCGGCCTTATCGGTGTATTCGGTGGATTCGTGACCTGGTATTTTTTGTCCTACAACATGGTACTGTCCTTGTTTGTGGGGGTGGCCGTTTGTTTCCCTATCGGCTATTTGCTGCAAAATATTCTCCTGACTCCAATTAGCAACAAGGGCGGCGATGCTACACTGTTCTTCGTTATCACTATCTCCTTGGGCTTCGTGTTCGAGGGACTTGTAAAAGTCATTTTCCCAAGGCCCAGCATCTCCATCGCCCTCCCCTATATGGGTAGTTTCAGCGTCGGCGGGGTGTCCGTGGAGATAATCAAGCTTTTTGCCCTGATCTTTGCTTTGAGTACACTAACCGTAATTCGTCTGCTCGAAATCCACACCAGACCCGGCCAGTCCTGGCAAGCCACCTCCCGCAACCTGAAGCTGGCTAAACTGGTCGGGGTCAATACAAACAGAGTTTTTGCCGTGGCTCACGGAATCGGATGCTCCCTGGCCTGCATCGGGGCCATCTTCTGGGGCTCTTTGTACAACTTGAACGTCCTCAGTGGATGGGAACTGGGCTTTCTGGGATTTATCATCGCCGTCGTGGGAGGCATCGGCAACATTTGGGGCGGCATGCTCAGCGCCATGCTGATGGGAATGATCTTGAGCTACAGCGGATATTTCTTGGACGGAAACTGGCAGAGTGTAATTCTTTACGTCATCGTCATACTAGTGCTTATCGTTTCACCAAAGGGGATCCTGGGCAGTGAAAGATCGCTTTAAATATCTATCGACACTGTTTATTTTGCTGTTGCCCTGTCTCTTAGTGCTGGTGGGCGGCTATTTTCAGGAGGTCGCCGGCCACGTTCTTTTATTTCTGATTCAGGGTTATGTTGCCTGGTTCCTGCTCTATAAGGCCGGACAACCGTTTTTCGGTTATTCGGTGACGATGTCCCTGGGAGCATACGGCACTATTGTCCTAACCGAGATCTATCACTGGCAGCTTTTAGTCTCGGTTGTTATGGGTACACTCATGTCCTGCGTGATGGGGATCGGTATTTTTCTGGGCACCTGTCGTGCCAAGGGTTTTTATGTGGGAATGGCGTCCTTCTTACTGGCCATTCTCTTCCCGAAAGTCATCGACGCCCTGAAGCCCATCACCGGCGGGCGCAACGGTCTTTACTTCGACGGTGTATACGCTCTGATGGACACAAACACCTATTATCTAATCCTGGTTTTTTTTACCGTGGCCATCGTGGGCTTTTTCTTCTGGCTGATGACTACCCGTATGGGCCAAACCTTAATTTTGATCGCCGAAAACGACCAGCTGGCCCAAGCCGTGGGGTTGAACACCTTCAAATATAAGTTGGTGGCTTACGCTATAATGGGACTTTTCTCGGGTTTAGGCGGCGCCCTCTACGTCAATTACCACGGTTTCATTTCCTCGGTTGACATTGAGGTTTTCACCACGGTCTATATCTATTTCATTCCGTTGTTGGGCGGCAGCCGGGTGTGCTACGGTCCCCTAATCGGGACCATCATCGTGATCCTGGTCCCAGACTTATTCGCTGCGGTGGAGCGCTATCAAAGGATACTCTTCGGCCTTATCTTCATCTTGGTCTTGGTCTTCTTACCGGATGGCGTCGGTCCCAGTCTGGAGCGGTTCTGGAAGCAATTGGTCCGAGCATTTCGGAAAGTCCCTGTCGCAACGAACTAGTGATATCGTTACTGAGGCCGAACGTTAGAATGTCCGATCTCAATTGAGGGGGAATCAGTTATTGGATATTGGATGCTCAATACTCGATACTGGATGCTTTATTGAATAAAATTTTTTACTATCGCTAAGGGAGGGTCAATCATGCCAACTATCAAAGATCTGGAACTTTTCAAAGCAGCGTATAAAACCGTCAAGGAAATTGTGGGAATCAAGGAAAATGAGAACCTGTTGATCACTATAGACTCGATTAGTGACTTCAGGGTTGCCGAAGAAATGGCCAAAGCCGGGGAAGCCCTGGGGGCAAAAGTCATGGTTGCTTGGCACTCAACCCCGAAAGGCTACGGCAAAGCCTGTGATCCCTATCTGCCGGAGCCTCTCTTTGCCGCCTGCCCGGCCACCGACGCGTGGATCGAGCTGAACAATCAGTGGCTTCTTTATGGAACGCCATGGGAATCAGCGGTAACCAACGGCCGCACCCGGAATCTTATGCTGGGAGGGTTGTCCACCGATCAATTGATACGCTGTATAGGTGAGGTTGACATTCCCACCCAAAGGGCATTTCAAGAGAAGGTCGTGGAAATATCGAGCGCGGCGAAAAAAATGACGATCTCCAATCCAGCCGGTACCAATGTTGAATTTGAAAACGATCCGGATCGGCCCTGGGCCAATGAGCACGTGGCCCACACCCCGGGCGGGCATTTCCTGACCGGACAGATCGGATGGGCTCCGGTGGAGGAAACAATCAACGGCATCCTCGTCTTTGACGGGGCAATTTCCGGCGGCGGTGAGGCCGACATCGGGCTTGTCAAGGAACCGGTCACCTACGAGGTTGAAAAAGGCCACATTATTGAAATCAAAGGGGGCAAAGAAGCCGATATTGTGCGCCAGTGGTTCCAAAAATTGAATGACCCAGGTATGTATGTCGCCGCCCATGTCTGCTACGGATTCAACCCCAATGCCCAACTCGGCTTCACCACCACCGAGGACGAGCGGATCTGGGGCAGTACCGAGTGGGGCTTCGGCTACCAGGGCCCCATGTATTCCGGTGGGGAACCGAGAGTTGCGGCCTCACACATCGACGGTGTATCTTTGGATTGCACCGTAACCGCTGACGGAGTGGAGATAACCAAAGAAGGTCAAGTCGTCCATCCGGATTTGACCGAGTTGGCCGGGAAACTTGGGCATTGACGGTATGTAACACCCGCACCCAGGCAAGCCGTGACTATTAAGGTTATCATTCCATTAACCAATAAGAGCTAGTATGCAGAACATTGGAATGTTGGAATTCTGGAATATTGGTTTATAAATTCGGATTAGATCTATTCTTGAATTGAAATTGAGACATAGTCCGATTAAAACTAACCCATTAATCCACTATTCTTGCATTCCATTATTCCAATGCGATGAATCTGTTAAGTAATAAGTAAGGACCTGCCTCAGATAGTATTCTTTTGGTTCCAGTTTATCGGGTTTAGGATTTGAAATTGTATTTTTGGTAAATCCGCCTACGCACCCCCTTCTTTTCGAGTCTCTTAAGACCCGAATTAAAAAGATCGACGATTTCTCCCAGTCCTTTTTGGAATGCCACATGTAATTGTCTTTGGTATTCAAGACCCACCACTTTGCCTACCTCTTTAATTCCAAGTTTCCGGCAAAGAAAAACCGCGACCCCCCGGTCCATCAGGGCCAGGTCAAATTTTCTTTGGGCAAGGCCGGTCAACAGAGCCTCCTGATCGGCCACAAAGACCCTGTTGGGCCCTGAAAGTTCATCAATGGCCGGGTCGTAGGAATATCCACCCACCGTCGCCAACGAATGCTTTTCCAGCACATCCGCAGCCGTCTTCATATTTGATAGGTCAATGGGATTTTTGGAATTTCTTAAGAAAAACGTTTGGGCTGTGCGTAAGAGGGCCGAAAAATGAAAAGTCCGTGCCCGTTCGGCGGTCGGCTGTATCTGAAACAAGCCATCCGCCTTACCAGTCTCCATCATTTGCACACAATCATCCCAAGCAAACAGGCGGGTTTGAGTTTCAATTCCATGCTCACGAAAAGCAGCCTGAATAACATCGTGATCAATCCCTTGGACGTTGTTGCCTTCAACATACTGGTAAGGAGGATAAGGATCTGCCACGAGTTGGATTATCTTTTTTTCAACCATAATCTCTGCCTTTGGTTACGATTTAACAATTTTATCTGGTTATTGATAAGAACTCGATTTTTTTAGAAGCGAATTAAGCGAAAATTGCTATTTGTGTATCAGCTGCAGCGCAACGTATGGACGAGGTTTCATCAGCGAGAGCAATTAGCATTTTGCTATCGAAGGCGGGCTTAATTGTCAATGTCGATTTTTGGATTTTTGGATAACGTTTATGAATATATAAAAAAGTTAGCCTATTGCAGCCCTTGCTTTCATTTCCCAATCCCTCTCTGGAGCTGTTTCTTTTAAGGAGCGGTCAATACCTTCAATAAGGAGAGTCCGGCAGGGAAGGAATGAAAGGCCTGCTGCAGACCGCAAAGCAAAGATACCACACCGGAAGAAGGCCACCATACGGATACAAGCTCAAAACCATCCAGGTCGGAAACACAACCAAAAAAATCTGGGGTATCGAACCAAAAGAAGCCCAAGCTGTCACCAGAAAACATCGGACAAACAGTAAAAATAATTTTATATTCACTTTTATCATTGGTCAGAACAGAAAACCTGAAAGAAAAGACTTCTAAACAGACAAAAAGCAACAATGCAGAAACAAAGGCTCTGGTCGTTGTCGTGGCTGCAAAGACCAAGCGATACCAGAAGAGGCAAAACCGGATGCTGAATATCGTAATTGGCAAAAAAATCTAGCCCGAAGCCCCTTATCAAACAAATTGATGAGTGTGTCTATTTTCCTCCCGCAGAAGTGTAATTTCAAAACGATCTGACCTCTTTGCCAGATTGTTTTAGTTATAATAACAAAGTATTATGGTGTAATCATTTAGTTTAGCAAATAAAGCCTGTTTAATACTAATATTATATTATAATTTTAATATGTTATAAACGCGAAATAATTAAGTTAACCCAAATTTATTGCGTTTGCGAGGAGTGATCTTTCGCAAAGCTTTATTTTACCACAAAGTTAACGCAAAAAATCTAAGCTTTCTACGACTAGCTAACCCAAATATATGGCGTTTGCTGCTCTTTGAAAATGTGGGTAATTGAAAAATTTTGTTCTAATTTCAAGCTCTTTATGCTCCTTTTCAGTATTGAACACAAAGAGCATTTTGATGGTCAACTTTCAAGTTCCACTGCCAGGGCTTGCAAGGAGTTTTAACGATCTTACCGCCTAAGAAAAGGATTTTATTGCTTACTTTTCCTCTATCGATACCCAATGCATTATACCGGTGGTGAAACGCCACGCCGGAATCGGACCAAAAGGCTATGGGTCCTCTTTAATTCTGGCACGCATTACTGGGCGTAAAAAATAGCCGTTATCCTCGGCAAAATCACTGGAGGGCAATTTAGAAGTTTCTTCGGTCATACTGTATTTAACCGTCTTAATGAACGCGTAAAAAAACGAGGCAATTTTGACTTCAAAGTCGAGCACTACATAATTTTATTGAGATATCATTTACATATCTCAGGCGTTAAGTTTAGGTTCAGATTACCTCCAGCCTATAATAATTTCCTGAATTAATAACCCCCCCCAGATGTAGTATAGATTCCATCAAATAAATTTTTATCGACGATTGTATATTAGTCATATGAAACCCACACTTTGGCTAAATTGTGGACTTCGGCTATAACGGTAACGAATCTAAAAGCCTTATTTTTTTGGGATTAGCAAAGCTAATATGACAGTCGGCCTACAGTGGATTACTAAGTCAAATACTTAATCAATCTGAATTCCCCCAATGTTGCCTTCATGTTAAAACACAGTTAACTCAGTTGCAAAATAATGTGAATTTGCCTATGAAATGATTGCGGTATCATTTGTGTATTTGATAGTTTTGAGGTATTTGGAAGCTAAAGATTATGGCCAGAGATTAAATATTGTAATGTGGAGAACTTGCATTTATCGGCAATTGTGAAATCTTAGTGTGGCTGTCTATAGAATAATATAGTGAAACGAACTCCATTAATATTATCATTCCTCTTTATTTTGACATCTTGGTCTTGCTGCCCACCTAATTCCATAAATCCTCTTTCAGATTTTAATACTGCGGCTTACGAAAAACGCTTGGAAGGGACATGGTACGGGAAATCTGAGACAAACACCGATGTTTTTCTTCATATTGGAAAAAGAAAAGATGACGGTACAACTCAAGTTATTTCAGTAGAGCATAAGAAAAATGGCTCTTTGAATTTAGTGAAATTCGAATTGATTATGTTTCCCACCGTTATCAGGGATGAGTATTTTATGAATATTAAGGTTGTCGAAATCTCTGATAAGTCTATTTCAGCGGATGTCGAATACATTTTTGTAAAATATAAATTTTCACCAAAAAATTCGTTAACATTTTCTTTCATTAACCACGAGAAAGTAAAGGAAGCCATAAGCAATGGAGCATTGAAGGGCTCGATTCCAAAGGAAAGAAAAGTTAATGATAACAAGGGTAATATCCCTAAATTAATACCTTCGACTGGTTGTGTTAAAATCACAGATTCATCGAAGAACATAGTAAAGTATTTTGAATCCATGGATACAGAAAGACTATTCCCTCATTCCCTTAAATTCAAAAAAATTAATTATTTAGGGAATAAATGAAATGATAAAAATAAAATTTTTGGTATTTTTTATTATTTTGCTATTTTTTGCCGAGCCTGGAACTTTGGCAGAAAATGATACTGATTTTTTATATGTTTTCCTTAAGGGTTCATATGAGCTTGTCGGCAGATGGCCTGATTCAAACGAGACCTATAGCGGAAAAATAATTCTTGAAAAAGATCGTGGACACTTCAGAGTTGTTCGACTTATTAACGGCAAGAAAATTACCGGAATCGGCAAAATAGAAACAGCCACTTCAGACAAGGTTAAAGTTTTACGTATTCGTTTTAAGCAGGACGGGCGAGTATATGAGGGAACGTATCTGATCGGCTCAGACCTTGACAATTATGGTAGGTTGACAGGTTATCTGTATTTAAAGAACGGTAAAACCAAGAATCCTGGTCTGGAAGCATTTTTCATCGTCCACGGCGCTTTAAGAAATTAATATGAGCATGAAAATCGCTTATGCTTTGGGCATAATTAGCCTTTAAAGAAGTTGTGATATCGTCACGAAAAAAAGTATCCACAACAAGTTCTGGGATGGGTATTTTAACAATAATCCAACTTTTGATCAGTCTAAAAATCCACCTCGAATAATATAATATCTGCAATTCCCCCAAATTTTATATTACATCTGGTAATCCAAAAGAAAAATGAAGCCCCCAAATTTTGTATGGGCACGGAAGACACAATATTGTAACAGCTCATTTTTGTTATATTATTATATGCATGTCATAAATTTTTCACAAGGTGGGCTGCCACAGGGTGTTGTGGCATTCGGATTTTTTAATTATGTTATCTTTATATAGCTCCGACACCAAACACGAATACTGATTTACCTTCATTTTATACCTCCTAATTTTCCGTAAGTAACAATTTGACTTTGGCCGACATACTCGGATATTTAAAATGAAAGTAATTAAACATCCTTGATAAAAATTATCTTAATATTATTGCGAATCGTAGCACTAAGCGTATGAGTATTCATTGTGAATGTTGATGGCATATTAGAATATATACCATTGGACGGAATAGAGGCATATGAGAGACGAAAAGCTACAAAAGGCATTGCACTATCGATGGCTTATTTTCTGGATTCTTGCATTTGGCTATATAATGGTCTACTTTCACCGACTTTGCCCTGCCGTGGTGGCCGAGGACATGAGAAAGGACCTGGCGGCTGGAGGGGGGCTTTTGGGGCTTTTAGGATCGGCCTATTTTTATCCCTATGCCCTGATGCAGCTTCCCGCTGGCCTCCTTTCAGATTCTTGGGGTCCACGAAAGACTATTACTCTATTTATCTGTGTAGCTTTTGCCGGCTCTGTGATCCTTGGTATTGCTCCCGATGTCTATCTGGCGATTGTGGGTAGAACCCTTGTGGGTTTGGGAGTGGCCATGCTCTTTGTGCCTACCTTGAAAGTGCTGGCGGAGTGGTTTCGGGTAAAAGAATTTGCCATGATGACCGGAATCCTCATGGCTATGGGGGGCATCGGGTCATACAGCGCAGCCACCCCCCTGGCCTATATCTCCAATTGGATCGGCTGGCGCTTGTCTTTCGTACTGGTGGGAATTTTTACCCTGGTTTTAGCTGCTCTGGTGTGGGTCTTCGTGCGCGACCGGCCAGCGGACAAGGATTGGCCCTCTCCCACGGACTCCTCAGGCGCTGGAGGAGAATCAATCGGCCTGATGCAGGGTGTCAGAATGGTTCTGTCCTTCCCGCATTTCTGGGCCCTTGCAAGCTGGTTCTTTTTTACCTGCGCCATTTTCTTTTCCTTTATCGGCTTATGGGGAGGCCCCTTCCTGATGCAGATATATGGTCTGGCCAAGACCCAGGCGGGCCATATTTTATCTATGGCAGCCATCGGCATGATTATCGGCAGCCCGCTCTTAAGCTATCTTTCCAACAATTTGTTTAAGGCCCGCAAACCGGCATTGATCATATCTAGCGTAATAATGTTGATTATATCGGCCTTGCTCTATTTTTTTACCCAGAACATTCCTATTGCTCTATTCTACATCATCTGTCTTGGAATCGGTCTGTTTGCCGGGGCTGCGGTAACCGTCGGTTTCACGACCAACAAGGAACTCTTTCCGGTCTCCATTGCCGGCACTGCCACCGGGCTTGTGAATTTCTTTCCCTTTGCGGGCGGGGCCGTATTTCAGATTATTCTGGGGGCGGTACTGGACAGTCAGGGTCTGACCGCATCAGGCGGTTTCGCCCTGCAAGGATTTAGGTATTCTTTACTGGTGCTTTTTTTCTGCGGCTTGGTAGCTTGCATTTCCAGCTTCCTTCTGAAGGAAACCATGAAGACAAGATAGATGAAGAGCAGCAAAGAAGGCTAACCATATTGAAGGTTAGCAAACCTAATCTAAAATAATTTTGGGGGGCTATCCACTTTATCATCAGGCACAATTTATACCAAGGCAAAAAATATTAGACTTCCATACATAATCCCCAATTTTAGAAATTGAAGAATGATGCCAAAAGGTTGCAGTTTTGATAGATTTGCGCTGATTGAAGACTGTTCACAAAAGCATGCGATTACCCTGATCCGAGCAGGCGCATGATTTTTTCTTCACGAGCCTTCTTATCAGCCTGACTGACCTCAATAAATGACAGCGCTTCTCCCGGGCAAGTATCGACACAAGGGGGAGGGGCATTGCCCAATTGCTGGTCGCAGCACAAGTCACACTTTTGCATGACTCCGTTCTCCCAAAATTGAGGCACCTCAAAAGCGCAGGCATCGGCACAAATGCCGCAACCGTTGCAAATCGTTTCGTCGATTAATACCAAACCATCCTTTTCTCTCTTGGAAATGGCATCTTCCGGGCAGGCAACCGCACACGCTGGTTCAACACAATGCAGGCAGGCAAGTGAAAGGGAAGCGTTTTTTACGTTGGGATACTCACCCTGCCATAAATTCAAGACACGACGATATTGAATCCCATAGCTCAGCTCCCGCCATGCTTTGCAGGCTATTTCACAGCCGTGACACTGGGTGCATTTC
>Ga0209536_100006471_pt1 | contig 17918 bp, 16 predicted proteins | sample DeeMarSeWOR28_12_FD_187461 | JGI IMG/M metagenome (GOLD analysis project Ga0209536, IMG submission 187461) | Marine sediment microbial communities from White Oak River estuary, North Carolina - WOR-2-8_12 (SPAdes) (version 2) | ecosystem: Environmental > Aquatic > Marine > Intertidal zone >... | reverse complement strand
TCGACACAGGCATCGACGGCGCGCCGCATGTCATCAGAGTGCATCAGACGGTAGTTGTAGGTCATCATGATGCCGTCAACCCAGCCCAGCCGTGAAGCTTCCAGCAGGCATTCTTCCATGTTGCTGTGGGTGCTGAAGCCGAATAAACGGATCTTGCCGGCGGCCTTGGCTTTATCAGCCCATGCTTTTATGCGGTCGTCCAATTCATCAATACGATAGACGGCATGCACAAAATAAAGATCGACATAATCCGTTTGCATGCGATCCAGGGATCGATCTAAAAGCCGGGTCATTCCATCCGGGTCCCGGGCATCTGATTTGCTCACGATAAAGAGCTTTTCGCGGGCATCCGGCTGGCGGCTGAGAAATTTGCCGATGCCATTTTCACTGCCCCTTTGATAGCAATCGGCGGTATCCCAATAGGTGACGCCCCAGGTCATCGCCTGTTTCATTAAAAGCTGATTGGACGCTATGTCAAACATCCCTCCGAGGGATAAAATCGAAACGTTGGCGCCTGTTTTTCCGAAAGGACGGGTGGGAACCACCGACGCTTTGTCGGCGGCACGGGCCAGGGCGTTCAGGGGTGTCATGACGGATCCAAGGCCTGCCACCCCGGTCGCCTTTAAAAAGTGTCTGCGGGACCACTGGGTTTTATTGTCTATCATCAGCTTTATTCTCCTTTAACGATTGCCTGTGTTAAGATAATTCTTTTATGGCCGTCTTGACCAGCCTGCCGATTGCCATTTTCCGGGGGCATTTTTGTTCCGCCAACCCATAATCCAGATGAATCATCTGCGCGCGAATTTTTGCCGGAATTTTTTTAAATAAATCGCCGGCTCTGCGATGATGGCCGTAGCTGCGCGCATACATCAGATACCGCATGACATCTGCAATGGGAACACGGGTCAGGGTAGCGGATTCGCAAATGTCGGCACAGCCGGCACAGTAATCCGAGCGCGTTTCATGCGCATATTCTTTCAGCAATTGCATGTCCCGGGCGGACAGGCTCATTTTGTCCACCGCCGCAGCGACATTGGACATCAAGAGGGTCATATTGGGCATCTCCGAACAAATGCTGGCGATCAGCGGGTTTTGCCAGACCGCCTTGAGTTTTGCCTGGGCGTCGGTGAAGCCTTTTTCCAGAAAGCGTCCGGCCAGCTTGAGCTCGGTTGTGGTGTCGGTTTTGATCTGACCGCCGCCCTGGGTTTTCATGGCGGTCAACCCGATGCCGGCTTCGGCGCAGGCATCCACGGCCCGTTTCATGGGATCGCCATGCATCGAACGAAAATTATAGCGCATCATGATAGCGTCGATCCAGCCGAGGCCGGCAGCTGCCAGCATACAGTGTTCCACGTTCCGATGGGTGCTGAAGCCGAAAAAACGAATTTTACCCTCTGATTTGGCTTTCTGCGCCCAACGTTTGGTTTGCGCATCCAACTCTGCAACACTTCCGACACCGTGGGCAAAGTATAGATCGATATAGTCGGTTCGCATGTGCTCAAGTGACACGTTCAGGTCACGAGTGCGATCATCCGCATTCCAGGCATGGGATTTGGTTACCAGGAAAACCTTTTTGCGGTCTGCAGGGAATTTCTCGAAATATTGACCGATCGCTTTTTCGCTATTGCCGCCCATGTAGGTAGGGGCCGTATCCCAGTAGGTCACACCCCATCTGACGGCCTGTCTGAGCAGCAACTGGCCGAAGGCAACGTGCAGACTGGTGCCAAATCCCAGCATCGGAACCGTGATGCCGGTTTTACCAAAAGGACGGGTCGGGACGACCGCGGCATCTCCGGAAGCCAATACCGGTTTATGCTTAAGCGTCAACATGGACGCCGCACCACCCGTACAGGCGGCCTTTAAAAAATCTCTGCGGGTCCATCTCGAATTTATCTTCATCCTAACCTTATTTTTGCGGTCGAGCTGTTCCGTAAAATATCGCTCACCTTTAGCATCGCTTGCGATCTTTCATGCGCAAGTAGGTTAGCCTTCAATCAGCAAGGCATGCTCGCGGGACCGCGATTCGTTTTCTGCGGTAACGCGAATGGCGCGTTTGCCGAGTACCGGGCATTCATGCTCGCAAACCCCGCAACCGATGCACAGCTTCGGATCGACGTAGGGCTGCTGCAGCCGTATTTGAATGGTTAGCGTACTTTGGGCTTGCGGCGGCGGCTCGAATGGAAATTTACCGTCTACGGTCAGACTGCCGTTTGTATTGGCGATGATTTGTCGTCTTTGCCGGTCCGTATTCCCCGGCACAGCGCAAAAATAATCCCCGGTGGCATAGTGGCCGGCAACCAGGGCGTCCGTTTGAAATTCGATCCGGGTCGCATCAGCAGATTTGACGACCAAAGGCTGCTGAAGGCGGACAACGTTGAAAATCTCCCGGGTGAAGATGGCCTTGGGACTGACCGGGCAATTTTCCTGGCAGACGATGCAGGGCCGATCCATGGCCCAGGGCAAACAGCGACCCCGGTCGATAAAAGCGGTGCCGATTTTAATGGGGCCCTGTTCGGCATATCGGTCGAGCCCCTGGCGCTCCGCAAGGCTGATCGGCCGAATTGCAGCGGTCGGACAAAGATTGCCGCAGGCAATGCAGTTGTGCTGGCAGCCGCTGGTGCCGATTCTAAAATTGAGCACCGGCGTCCACAGGCCTTCGAGGCCGGCCGTCAGCCCGGACGGATGGATCACATTGGTGGGGCAGATGCGCATACATTGGCCGCATTTAATACAGCGGGACAGGAACTGGCCTTCCGGCAGACTGCCCGGTGGACGCACCAGGCGCGCATTCCAGTTGGGACCCGGGTTGCCGGCGATTCTCAACAGCGGTATGGCTGCGGCACCGGAGACAGTGGCCGTTAAAAATTCCCGCCGGGACAGATCCGGTGACAGAACCTCACCACCGGCCGATGGCGCGGTATGATAGCCCATCAGGCCGTGATGGCAGTCGCCGATACAATTGAGGCAAAGCACGCATTCTGCGGTGCGTATTCGGCCGGTCGGCTGGCAGGCGCCCTCGCAGTTTTTCTCACACAGATGACAGTCGGTGCATTCTTCTCTGGATTTGCCGATGCGCCAGATGGCAAAACGGCCCAGCACGCCGCATAAGGCCCCCAGGGGACATACGAAGCGGCAGTAAAAACGCGGCCGGATGAAGTTCAACAAAATCGCCGCTCCAAATATGGATGCGATCAGCCAGGTGCCGGCATACAGTCGCGGGGTGCTCGAGGCCGGCAGGGTGGTATGGTCGATCAGCGGCAAAAGTATCAAATTAATCGAGCGGTAGACCAGCGGGATGGGGTCCAGCAACCCGATTTGAAGGGATGCCGCCGGCCGCCAGTCGCCATGAAATAAAAAGCTGGCCAACACCCAGCCGCCGCCAATAATGAAAACCGCCAGGATGGTCTTTGGCGCTTTTAATTTTGCCTGGCGAGCTGCCAGGACGATCAGCGCTATCAGTCCCAGAATCAGCACGAGCGCAAACCCCGCAGGGGTTGTGCGCGGCAAGCGCAGCGCATCGACGGCCAGCGAGGTCGCAGCCATCATGAGCAGAAAAACCAGGATCCAGTATTTGATTGACTGGGCCGGATGGTAGCGATTGAGTGCCATTTGGGACTTGATCGTGCGTTTGCGCCGGGCCAGATATCCGACAAATTGGTGAATCGTTCCAAACGGGCACAGCCAGCCGCAGAAAAAGCGGCCCAGAAGTATCGTCAACACGACCGTGGCCAGACCCCACACCAGACCGGCATAAAGCGTGCGGGTCGTCAGCAGGGTGCCCAGACCGACGAGGGGGTCTAACTGGATGATCCAGTTGACCGGCCATCCGCGCAACTGGAACCAGCGCTCGCCCAATGTGGCTGCCAGGCAAAACCACAGAAACAGGATCAAAAAAAATACCTGGCAGATTCGTCTGGTGGTTATAATGCTCACTTTTGCTTATAAATGCCTTAAACAGATTAGGTTATTTATTCAAGTATTGCCGGTGTTAAGTTGCAGGCGCACGGCACAGGGCGCAAGGCTGACGGCTAAAATAGAATTTATTCCTTATTTGCCTTACGCCTTGCACCTTTGGCCTTTTGCCTTTTCTATAGAGATTCCATCACCGGGTTTAGTGTTTTGTAATCGGCGGTGCCCAGCCCGGCTGCTTCTGCTTTTTTAATAAAAGCCAGATCCGCGACGGTTTTTTCAAGCAGGCCGGCGCCGCAGGCGTCGGCGGCCACCTGATCCGTGCCGACAATCATGGTATGGGTATTCTTTAAATCCGAAAGCGAGCCACCCGTCGGTCCGTTGTGCATCATTGTGGTGGTGCCGTCCAGAACCACCAGGGTCGGTTTTATCATCATGGCCAGCTCTTGAATAATCGTGTGGATGTCCTGGTGAAATATGTTGCGCCGCCCGCCCAGCAACCCGTACCAGTTCTTCATGATCATGGAGGCCCCGCTGCGATGATGGTCCTTGACCGGTGCGGTTCCAATGATTTTGTCAACGCGACTTAACGGATCGAAAAATACCGGCCAGCTGCGAATCAGCTGTGCTTGCGGCAGGCTGTAGGATTTAAAAAATTCCTTTTGCGGCAAAACGACAGTTGCTCCGGCCGCGCGGGCGGCCTGCTCGATGCCGGTTAATCGGAAGCAGCTGGCCGGATCGTTGATCGGGTTGTCCGTTACAATGACCGATGCGGCACCGGCCTTCAAACACAGGCGGGTCAGCGCCGAAACCATGTCCGGATGGGTGGTTGCAGAAAGCACGGGCGCTGATGCGAAGGCCGCATTCACCTTGAGCAGAACCCGATCTCCTTTTTTTATAAACGCTTCCAGACCGCCGATGCTTTTCAAGGCCAGCTCCAGGGTTTTAAACCGGTTGTCACCGCGCACGATACTCATCCGCTTACCAAGCGCGGGCATTGAAAAATCCGGTATCTGAAGCGTTGCCGGCTCTGATGTTCGAACTCCGGGCCCGGCGCTGTCATAAAACCAGTAACCGATTGAGCAGGCAGCCAGGATGGATGCCCCGGCTTTGGTCGAGCGCGCCAGGAACTGGCGCCGGTTTAGATGATGATTGTTCAAGTCTCAACCTCTATATAAAATCTTCGATAAAAAATAGCGTCTTACCGCTAAAATATTGAATACCAACCACGAGAGCACGAAATTATATTTTTTATGTTTTTCGAAATGTCATTCTTTCGAGCTTTCGTGATAATAATTTCTTTTAGCGCCGAGCAATGAACGCAATCTGCCATCTTAATTCGGAACATCCGATTCGCGAGTGGCCTCTTTGATGCGGTTGTACAGTTGCAGGGCTAAATCCTGTGCCGGCTGCTGTGCAGTGGCCTCGCGCACGCCGATTAGATAGGGTCCGTGAGAACATACGATCTCATAAGTATCCAGAATATAGATTATTTTGGCCGATGGGATTGCCAGATCCGATTCCGCTGCCGAGCCGCCGAATGCCATCAGAAAATCGGCATAACTCCCGGCCAATTCCTGCGCTTCTCCGGGTGACTTGCGGCGTGAAAGATAGGCCATCAGCTGGATGTCACCCAGCTGATAAGTCGCTGTAAATATTTGATCAAAGCGCTCATAGCCGAAAGCATCGGCAGACACCAATGCAATACTGTCTTCAAGCAGCCCTGTTTTGGGGAAAAGCGCCTTTTCCTCAATGGCCTGTGTCCGGACTGAGTGAGCTGCGATGAATGTTTCGGCAAAAGTGTGCATCGCCTCCAGGATGGCTTCGGACCGATCTGAAGCGACAATCTCCACATAAAAGGGGCCGTGGACAAAAAATATGGCATTCGCGGTCTGATAGCCATATTGACCCAGGTCCAATGTCTGGGCGTCCTCTCTGCGCTGCGCGCTGAAAACCGAAAATGCATTTTGCGGTGTCTGCATGTCGTATACGAAAACTTCCATCCAGACATCCCCGGCCGTTTCGGATTTCAGCCGCTGGCTGTGAAGGCTTTTGAAACCTGCTGACAGATACAGCTCGGCTTTACCATTGATTTTATCCGAGAGCGTGGCGGCGTCAAAAGCTTCCATCGGCGTCATGGGTATCTGCCCGGCCGGCGGGCTGATCAATGCGGGCTCGGCGGCGGGCTCGGCGGCAGCCGCAGGTGCCGGCTGCGTTTTGTCGCCGGCTGACATATCTGACGCCAGCTGCCGAACCGCCGCAAAATAGCTGAATTGGGCCGTGAAAACGCCGCCGGCAATAATTGCCAGGACGCCTAAAATGATCAGGCTCAGAAGGGTTTGTTTTGAAGCCGTTTTGGTCTGGTGTTCCTGCTTCACGCAATCCTCAAATCATCACTCCGCATAAAAGTGCTCATTTTCCGAGATGGTCAGTCAAGAAAGAGCTGCTGGCTGAGAAATGTGTCTGTTCCCGATAATGGTTGCAGAAATTGGGATGGGACTTCACAGACAATACATCGATCGGGCTCATCATAAAGAAAAGGTGGCGATGTGTCAATTGGAAAGCACTGTCACGTTGTGATACTCGATATGGGCCTCAATTCAATCAAAAATGGCAGGTGGTTGAAATGGGATACAACACCTTAATAGCGTTGCAGCTTACCGGAGCTGAGCTTGACCTGATGAGTTGACGTCTTATTGTTAGGATAATTGTTGATAACCGGAACAAATGTTGCTAATGGCCGTCATACCAGCATCGGCCTGATACCGTTTTAGAATTAGGGGGATTTAATGGACGCTACCACTTATTGTGATACGCTTGAAGAGCACCTGACGGGTTGGAAAGCCAAACTTTACGACGTCATCCGGATTGTTGATCGCCTGCCGGAAAAGGAAAAGGAAACCGTTTTTTCGTCGATCCGGGGGGTGCATACCATTGTGGATCAAATCGATGCCGAAGTCGAGCAGCTGCGGACGGCCTGCCCGGCCGACTGGTCTCCCAACCGAAAAAACCTTGACAGCAAGATGGCTGAATTACAGCAGTCTTTAAAACATCTTTCCGAAGATGTCGGTGGTCCGTTGATTCCGGATACGTTGGCCTGGGTATCAGATCAAGGCTAATCGTTGTAGCTTTACCTTTAAAATTCGGGTGGCCAGAGCGTGCCGGAGTCATATCAATTGCAGATTTTAGATTGCGGATTGCAGATTGATATATACGATCTGCCCCGCATATAAAATCCGCAATCCACAATCCGCAATCCGAAATCTTATGATGCCAAATCAGAAACGACAATCCCTGCTTTGTCCCAACTGCAAAAAACTCATCAGCGCGTCTGAAAGTCGCTGTCCGCATTGCGGCACGGCCCACCCGGCTGCCTGGTACAAGAATAATTTCTGGACCCGGGGGTTCAGTGATCCCTACGCGCTGATCAAAGCAATTATCGGCCTGAATATCGGTATCTATTTGATCTCTTTGATGTTGAACCCCAGGGGTTTTGGTCTGGCGTTGAACCCGCTGACATTTTTATCGCCTTCCGGGTCGATCCTCGAACTATTGGGCGCAACCGGAAGCGTTCCGATCGATGCCGGCCAGCGATACTGGACCCTGATTTCCGCCAACTATCTGCATGGGGGTGTTCTACATATTTTATTCAATATGGCAGCCTTCCGGCAGCTGGGATTGCTGGTTGCCCGCGAATACGGCGTTTATCGGATGTTTATGATCTACACCCTGGGCGGGGTGATCGGTTTTTTCGTATCTTATCTGGCAGCTGTCCCCTGGACGATCGGCGCCTCTGCATCGGTCTGCAGCCTGGCCGGCGCGCTGCTGTACTACGGCAAAAGCCGGGGCGGTGTATACGGCCGGACACTTTATAAGCAAATCGGCATCTGGGTGGTGTTGCTGTTTATGTTCGGTTTCCTGCTTCCGGTGATCAACAACTGGGCGCACGGCGGCGGGATTGCGGCCGGCATCGGCCTGGGGTTTGTTCTGGGGTATCAGGAACGCAAAAAGGAAAATATTTTCCACAAACTGCTGGCCGGCGGCCTGGCGGTTTTAACGCTCCTGATCCTGGCCTGGGCGATCTTATCGGGAATCTATTATCGCTTTACCCTATGACAGCGCCGGATGCCGAAATCCTTACCTTATTTTGTAACTTAGACGAAAATTTGATGGATACATGAAGTGTCTTAGGCCTGTGATGTTTAGGCCCACCATTTAAAGAAATGATGCACCGGTCCGTGGCCGTGGCCGATCCGATAGGCGGCGCCGGCCGCAATGGCCCGGTTCATATAGTCCTTGGCTTTTTGTACGGCTGCTTCGATGTCGTTGCCTTTGGCCAGATAAGCGGCAATCGCCGATGAGAGCGTGCAGCCGGTTCCATGGTTATTGCGGGTTTGTATGCGTTTTGCGGCCAACCACACCGGGCGGTCCTCGCCCGCCAGGTAAAGCAGGTCGCTGCTCTGATGGTCGTCCCCGTGGCCGCCTTTAATCAAGATGCTGCGGCTGCCGTGTGCGGCCAGGGCACGGGCGGCGCTTTCAACATCCTGGCGGTTCTGGAGGGTCTGTGCGGCAAGGGCCACGGCCTCCGGCAGGTTGGGGGTCACCACTTCGGACAGCGGCATCAAATAGTCTTTGATGGCCTCAACGGCGTCATCCTGCAGCAGCTTATCTCCGCTCTGGGCCACCATAACCGGATCGAGCACGAGATTCCGGGCGCCGTGTCTTTTGAGCGCTGCGGCCACCGCCTCGATCAGTTCGGCCGAATAGAGCATCCCGATTTTAATGGCATCGGCACCGATGTCGCTCAGGACGGCATCGATTTGTTCAACGGCAAATGCCGGCGGAACGGGGTGGATGCCGATAACGCCCCGGGTATTCTGGGCCGTCAGGGCGGTAATGACCGACATGCCGTAACAGCCAATAGCGGAAAATGTTTTCAGGTCGGCCTGAATGCCGGCACCGCCGCCGCTGTCGGAGCCGGCGATGGTCAGCACTTTGCGATACTGTTTGGGCGTTTTCTGATGGTAGTCAGCTTCATTCATTATCTTTGGCCTTAAAATGATCCCAGCCGGTCGGGGTTATGGGTTTGGTTTTACCGTCCGGATTGAGTAGGGTGAGCTGTTTATCTGCGGTGATTTCACCGATAACAAACAGCGGGCGCTTAAATGTTTTCTCAAATTCATGCAAAATATCTTCGGCGCGCTCCGGCGCTATCGTACACAGCAGGGTATAATCTTCGCCGCCGGTAAGGGCATAATCGACCGGATCAAAATCAAAGCGCGCGCAAAAATTTTTGAGGCTGGGTGAAATGGGTATTTTATCGGCATACAGGCGGGCACCCACCCGGCTTTCTTCAACGATATGGCCCAGATCGGAGCTCAAGCCGTCGCTGGTGTCGATGGCAGCATGAACGCCGGATTGGCGGGCCAGAAAGCGGCCTTCCCGCAGATGGGGCTGCGGCAAGTTGTGGGCCTCGAGCAATGATTTGAGCACCTGGCTGTCGGCGGTAATCTGATTGAGTATCAGATGCAGACCGGCCTTGCTGTCGCCTAAAAATCCGGTTGAACAGATGATATCCGCCGGCTGCGCGGCATTGCGGCACAGAATCTCTGCCTCCGGCACAACGCCCTGGATGACGATATTGATGATCAGGTCGATTTTGGAGCGGGTGGTGTCGCCGCCGAGCACATTGACATCGTATCGGGCGGCCAGATCCTTGATGCCATTGTAGATCTCATCCAGGTAATCCAGCTGACAGTCATCGGGAATGGCAATACTGATAAAGGCCTCGCGGGCGGTGCCGCCCATGGCGGCGATATCGCTGAGGTTTACGGCCAGCGCCTTGTAACCCAGATCAAACCCGGATATGGCCTCGCGCAGGAAATGAATGCGCTCCACCAGCAAATCCGTTGTGATCAGTGTCAGCTGGTCGGGATCGCTTTTGAAAGCGGCGGCATCGTCGCCGATGGCCTTGACAATCGTATCCGGCCGAATCAAGCAGCCGCGGCTGATTTTTTTGATAAAACCAAATTCACCGATTTCTTTAAGGCTCATGCCCGTCGGGCCTCTCTTATCACCTGCTTTAACTCGCGGGCGGCAACTTCGGGGTCGTCGGCGGCGACAATCGCCGAAACCACCGCAACGCCATCCGCGCCACTGCGAATGACCTCAGCCACGTTGTCGCGTTTTAAACCACCGATGCCCACCAGCGGTAATCGGACGGCCTTGCGAATTTCCCTTAATCCTTCCAGCCCCAAAGCCGGTGCCGTATCGGTTTTGGTGGGGGTGCCGTAAATGGGGCTGACGCCCAGGTAGTCGGCCCCGCCTTTTTCAGCCGCGATGGCGTCTGCCGGGCTTTCAGCTGAAATGCCGATGATCATCCTATCGCCCAGAATACCTCTGGCCGTTTCCAGCGGCATATCTGTTTGGCCCAGATGCACGCCGTCGGCTGCGACCGCCTGGGCGACATCGACCCGGTCGTTGATAATCAGCGGGATATTGCGTGTTTTAAGCAATGCTTTAATGCTCAGGGCCTGTTGGATAAACTCCAGGGTTGAACACGCTTTTTCCCGCAGTTGCACGACGGTGGCGCCGCCGTTAACGGCAGCGCTGACAATTTCAAATGTTGAGCGACCGCGGGCCAGACCGCGATCGGTCACCAGGTAAAGGGAATAGTCAACGTTTTTTAATTTCATCATACTTGCCTTTAGCTACAGGCCGATGGATGCTGGCTTCGTAATTCCTATTTTGAATATCGAATATCGAACAAGGAATTTCGAATGATGAAATTTCTGATCCTTCGATATTCATTATTTCTTGTTCGGTGTTCTGCGGTTCTCTTTTTTCTGACCTCTGACACCCATTATAAAATGCCAACAGCCGGTTTTGCGCTGGTGGCCTCTCCGAGCTTTTTTACAACGGATCACTGACAACTGACGAATTAATTTTGATCGATCTTAGCGCCTTTTTGTAAATCCATTGGCGTAATCGTATACAGCGCATCGATCATCTGGATCATAAAGCTTCCCGGAGCGCCCGCATGGCGGCCGGCAACCTCGCCGGCCAGGCCGAAATAGGCCAGCGCTGTCGCCGTGGCGCTGAGCGGATCATCATCGACGGCTAAGAATGCCCCGATCACCACGGTGGCCGTGCAGCCGGTGCCGGTGACATAGCCCATCAGGGGGTGTCCGTTTGCCACCCGCACAACGCGGCTGCCGTCGGTGACCAGATCCACCGCTCCGGTAATGGCCAGGGTGGTGTTGAGCTCCTCGGCTAAAACGGTGGCGGCCTCGGCGGCTTCTTCGACCGAGTGAATCGAATCGACCCCTTTCGTTTTAGAGTTCTCATGCCGCAGCGACAGTATTTCCGAAGCATTGCCGCGGATAACACTGATTCTGGCAGCCGCGATAATTTGTTTAGCCGAATGGGTGCGCAACACTGTGGCGCCGGATCCAACCGGATCGAGAATAATCGGTGTTTGCTGTTCGGTTGCTTTGCGGCCCGCTTTTATCATCGCAGCAATCCAATCATCGGTCAGTGTGCCGATATTGAGCACCAGCGCACCGGCAAAGGAAACCATGTCTTCAACTTCATTCTGAGCGTGGGCCATTACCGGTGAAGCCCCCATTGCCAGCAGGGCGTTGGCCGTATAATTCATGACCACAAAATTGGTGATATTGTGAATCAGCGGTTTTTGCTCCCTGACGGCCGTCAGATTGTGAGCGGCCTGTTCGTTTAAATTTTTCATCGCTTACCTCATTTCGTGCCCATCACAGACAAATAAATAAGCCGCTTCCAGCAGGAAACGGCTTGTTTGTGTGTGTGCGATTCTGCATGTCGTTCCCTTCGCTGGTATTACCCAGATCAGGTTCCAAGGGTATGATCTCAGGCTTAGCAAAGCCACCCCAACTTGAAGCTATTTCAAAAATGGTTCTATCGTTTATAGGTTGAGCCCGTTATCCGTTAACCCGTTTGCCGGTTGAAGGTAATCCGTGACAGCATACCGATTCAAATCGGGCGCATCAGGCTAAACCGGCTCACCCGGCCAAGCGGGAAGCGTAATCGACTATTTTTGAGAAAGCTTCCTGATATCTGAAAACCTTAAATCCCGAGCAAAATCATGTCAAGCCCAAATTCTTTTTGGGCCAACCGGCCGCTGGGATCCCTGTTGACCCAAGACAGGGCATGGCGTCATCAGGGGCATCGTTATTTGAGTGCCCGGCAGGGGACTTATTTGACCGTTACAACCGGGCAGGGCGCATTCAATATCACGTATTGCGCGGTGGAGCCAAATACGAGTTTGCCGACTTTCGACCGGCGCCGGACCCCCATGATGATTTCGTCTACCTGTTGTTCCTCGGCCAATTGGACCAGATCCTCGCCGGGCTGCAGGCCTCTGACCGACAACAGCGATTCGCAGACAATGTCTTTCTTTTTGAATTCATTTTTGTGATATTCAAGCTCGCGCTGGCTGTTTTCAAAGTCTCTTTTGGGCACATCCGGCCCGCCGACCATTGAATGCACCAGCAAAATCTGGGCGCCGAATACCTGCGCACGCTTTGCAGCCAGCTCAACTGCTGCTTCGGATACTTTGGATCCGTCAAATCCCACCATAATTTTCATGATGTCTACCTCCTAAAGTCCCAAATCTTGATTAATCAGAACAACTTTTACCCTGCCTTTGGGAAATGCTTTTTCAGTGATGGTCCAGGTATTGCAAATTCGGTCCGGGCTGTTGCACTCCTGGCAATAAGATGTCTTTACACAGGGCGTTTTTTTGTCCAGCCGCATGGCGTTGGTCGGCGCAACATAATTTTTCACCCGGAACATGGCTTCTTCCAGATCGGGCACAATTTTATTGCGTCCGACCATAATAATAACCCAGTGCGGTCCGAAAGTCAGCGCCGCGATTCGGTTGCCGATCATATCCAGATTCACCAGCTGGCCGGCTTCAGTGACAGCATTGGTTCCGGTGATAAACAGATCGGCATGCAGCGCCTGCCGGCGGCGTTGTTTTTTTTCATCATCGGAGATCTTTTTGTCGAACGTGTCCCAGACCTCGAGATCCGTCCGACCTTTCAGCTGTTTGTAGAGGCCCGATCCGGTGAAGGTCATCGAGCCGCCCCAGGATACGGTCCCGGGTTTTAACCGGGGGATCAGATCCTCCAGCACAATTTTATTCGCATCCGCTTCAGTTTCCGCCAAAAAAACATCAAAGTCGTTGGCTTCAAGGGCCGCCTTTACCTCTGCCAGCCGGATTTGCCAAAAGTTGTCGATCGGTTTGTCCATTTTCCTCCTCCCTTTCAGTAAATAACTTGCCCTTTCTGCAACGGTTTGCTCGAGCAATGTCTGTAGCCATCTTCTTTGAACTTGTTAGGTAATGAAAATTATTTTGGCAACCACCAGGGTAACATCGTCCGTCTTTGCCAGCGGATGACAGAAGCGGTCGAGCGCTTGGATGACCGCCTGAATGATATCTTTGGCCGGCCGATCCGCGTGCCGCCGGATGATGTCCTTAAAACGCTCCTTGCCGAACATGTCGCCTGCGGGGCTTTGCGCCTCCCAGATCCCGTCGGTCCCCATCATGATGATCTGGCCCGGGCGAATGTTTTTATCAAATTTTTGATAAGCAGACTTATCAGATACGCCCAGTGGCAACGCATTGCCGGTCAGTTCTTCAAACCGGTCGCTTGCACGGTCGTATATCATGGCCGGGTCATGACCGGCATTTACCCAGTGAATGACCTGATGGTCGCGGTCGATCTCGCAGATGAACAGCGTCATAAAGCGCCCGGAGTCTTCGACATCCCGCGTCAGTTGACGGTTCACGTCGGATACCACCTGATCCAGTTCACCCGATCTCGAGGTGCGCTGGCGCAGAAAGGCCCGCGCGGTGGTCATCAGCAATGCCGACGGGATGCCGTGATCGGCGACATCGCCCACCACCACACAGATCTTTTTGTCTTCTTTTTCCCCGGTCATCAGATAGTCGTAATAATCTCCTCCGGTTTCTTCACAATAGATGCTGGTGCCCGCAATATCCAGGCCGTCCACCCGGGGGTCCTGAGCGGGAAGCAGGTTCTGCTGGACCTCCATGGCGATATCCAAAGATTGTTGCAACCGTTCGCGCTCCTTGAGCCCTTCGGTCATTTCATTGATGGCATCACCGGTATAGCCGATCTCATCGTTTGTGGTAACCTTTACCTTCTTGTCGTAACGGCCGTTTCTGACGCTTTGCAACGTTTGAATGATCTCAGCAAATGGTAAGGTTAGATTTCGGCTGACCAGCAATGTCAGACATAATCCGGCGATGATGAAAATGAAAGCATTAATGAATATAGCAGATCGTAAAATATTCAGCTGGGTTGCCGGATCGTTTTCAGTGGCGGTGATCCGGTAAAAGATATGCAGGATCGAAAAAAGAGGTATCAAATTGCAGGCGAAAAGAAAAGCGACCAGCCGGGTTCGTATTCTGATACGCAAGGTTTTGGGGATACGCGATAATTCGCCTTGCGGGAAAAAATAGGGTGCCAGGCGTTTTTGCAGCACATGCTCGAGCAAAAAGAATGCCAGGGTAACCGTAATAAAGCCGGTACTCAAGCCCACGAACAAAGATCGATGAATCCAATAGGAACCGACATCCAATATCCACCACATACAAGAATAGACAAGGGCCGACAGCAGCCACATACTCAAATCCAGACCAATCAAAACATAGGGTTCATTCAAAACTTTGCGGCGGGCCGCTTCCTCCAATTGTCGCGAAACGGATTTATGGGCAAACTTCGCCGTTAAATATTTTCGAATGGGTCGCTCATAGCGCAGCGTCATCGCCCAGACAAAGACAAAGGCAGCCGGCGTAAACAGTAAATCAATTACTTCGACCACCGGGTTTTGCCAGATGTACTCAGGCGGGTCGGGTTCGGCCCGAAACATCAGCACCTGGAAAAAAGAGACCGCAATTAAATTGGCCAGCACGTTGGCCAACAGCATTTCATTTTTCAGGTGAAAGCGTTTAAATTTTGTCATCGTGGTCGCTCCTGCCGTCAAGGATGCAATCTTGAATGGTCAGCTTATTTTCTGTCGGCTTTGATCCGGCGCTCGGCAAATGAAACAGATGGGATAGACCCTGCAATAACTATAGTGAAGGCTCAAAATAAATTGGAACTACACCAATATCAAGAAGAAATCAAACCGGACGACAAACCCGACGGTCATTTTGAGCCTTTAAACTGCACCAGCGGTGTGTTATTGTGCTTTAGAACTTAGTTTGCAACCCTTCGATGGAACACGGTGATACTCAATGGGTAATAGAATAAAAAAATATAAGGATGTTGATCATGTGGCTGCCGCGCTGGCGGCCGCCGACTACATTTGTTCGAAAACGATTGCCACGGTTGTCTTTTTGGCTCAGGCCACCCTCAAACCGGTGCTGGTGGAAGGCCCCGCCGGGGTGGGCAAAACCGAACTGTCCAAAGCGGTTGCCCGCAGCCTGGGACGCGAGCTGATTCGATTGCAGTGTTACGAAGGGCTGGATGAAACCAAAGCGCTCTATGAATGGGAGTATGCCAAGCAGCTGCTCTATACGCAAATGGTCAAAGAAAAAATCGATGATGTGGTTTCCGGCGCCCGCAGTTTGACCGAAGCGGTGGATCACATTGCCGAACAGGAGGATGCCTTTTTCTCCGAACGGTTTATCCAACCGCGTCCGCTGCTGAAGGCGATTTCATCCCCACAGCCGGTTGTCCTGCTGGTGGATGAGGTCGATAAATCCGATCCTGAATTCGAGGCCTTCCTGTTGGAAGTCTTAAGTGATTTTCAGGTATCGATTCCAGAGCTGGGCACCCGCACGGCCCGCAATATTCCCTTTGTATTTTTAACCTCCAATGATTCGCGCGATATGAGCGACGCCCTGAAGCGGCGCTGCATCCATCTGTACATCGATTATCCGGATCGCGATCTGGAGATGAAAATCGTCCAGCTCAAAATTCCCGGAATCAAAACGACACTGGCCGGCCGGCTGATCGATGCCATCCATAAAATCCGGGATCTGGACCTCAAAAAGAAACCCTGTGTTTCGGAAACCCTGGATTGGGCCCAATCGCTGCTGGCACTTCAAATCGAAGACCTGAGTCCGGAAGTGGTCAGGGATACCCTGAATGTGATTCTCAAATATCAGGCCGATGTGGATCAGGTTCGGGCCAAGCTCGAAAACATTATAAATTAAGAGATTATTGCCGCTAACAAGGCAACTCCATCAAGTGGACTTCCTTTATTAATACTTTGGAGTGTTGGAGAACTGGGGTGCTGGAGTAATGGCTAAAAACCGTTGATTATATTACAATACTCCATCACTCCATTACTCCAGGGCCCAATGCCAAAGGCATGTGTGCACATGGTCGAACTGGTTTTAAAATTCGTTGGTATCGCCCGCAGTGCCGGTTTGCGGATAGCCACCTCAGAGGTACTCGATTGTCTCAATCAAATGCAGCTGGTCGATATCGCCGCAGAGCCTCAATTTGCAGCGGTCTTGCGTGCCAATTTCGCAAAAAGCCGGCGCGAGCAGCGACATTTCGACCGTCTTTATCAGATGTTCTTTCATGAGTTGCGCCGGGATGCCTCGATTGTCAACTCCGAACCGCTGGCACAACAGGTCCAGGATATTCTGCAAGCGCTGGCACCGACAGAAGAAGACCATCCGAACATGCAAACGGTGCTGGACTTCTTAGACGGCAACCCGCTGCCATATTTCGAGCAGCTCCAGCAGATCGGCTTCGGACCCGATGATCAAATCCGCGGACCGGGAGCCAACCTGGGCGCGGTGACGCAGCGTCTGGAAATCATGCTGGCGCTCAATGCGGTAGCGGAGGCCCTGGAGCAATTTTTGGCCGATCACCGCGATCAAATGAACTGGGAAATGCGTCGCGACCTAAAAGCGCTTTTTAAAAGCCGATTGGATAGTGCGCGCCGCTTATTAACCCAGGAACGTCAGGTAAATGCGGACGGCGCTGATAAGAACCTTACCTATCGACAGCGGCTGGACCATCTGGGTGAAATCCACTTTGCATCGCTGACCCAGAAAGAAGTTGCGGACATGCGCGAGGTGATCGAACAACTGGTGCGGAAGCTTAAGGATACCATCGGTCGGCGTTATGCACAGCAAAACCGGGGTCTGCTGGACATCAAAAAGACATTGCGGCGGGCCGCCGGCTATCAGGGAATCCCAATGCAATTGGTTTATCGCAATCGGCCCCTGCGGAAAAGCAAAATTGTGGCCCTGTGCGATGTCTCCGGGTCCGTATGGTCGGCGGCGCGGTTCATGTTAAACATGCTCTATTCCTTGCAGGAATGCTTTACCCGGGTGCACAGTTTCGTATTTGTGGCCGGTCTGGACGAGGTTACCCATGTTTTTGAAGATTTTGAAATCAACCGGGCCATTGAAAAAATTTTGAAGGAGGCCGATATCGAGTACAATGCGGCGACGGATTACGGCTTGACGTTTCGCCAGTTTAAAAACAGGCACATGGATATGCTCAATAAAAAAACGACCCTGATCATTATCGGTGACGGCCGGACAAATTACGGCAATCCGGAAGCAAAAATCCTGGATGAAATGCATGACAGAAGCCGTCGGGTGATCTGGCTGAATCCCGAGACCCCCTATTTCTGGTATACGGGCGACAGCGAAATGCGAACCTATATGGAATACTGTGACGAGGTCCGTCCCTGCCAGAACCTGAATCAGCTGCTGGAATTTATTGAGTCGCTTGTTTTGTAAAAAGCAACTGTCATTAACATATTGAGATCCTGGCACCACTTACGAAAATCGAATCGGCACACCTGTAAACAAATACCACAGGGTAAAATTAATAAAACCCATCGGATATATCAGTACCCATTCTATACCGCTTGTCATAAATATATTCCGAATAAAAGGATGGCGGCATAAGCGGTTGTAGCAAAAAAACCTCCCGCAAACGGAACGTTTTTTGACAATCGCTATAAAGGCA
>Ga0209536_100006470_pt1 | contig 17918 bp, 16 predicted proteins | sample DeeMarSeWOR28_12_FD_187461 | JGI IMG/M metagenome (GOLD analysis project Ga0209536, IMG submission 187461) | Marine sediment microbial communities from White Oak River estuary, North Carolina - WOR-2-8_12 (SPAdes) (version 2) | ecosystem: Environmental > Aquatic > Marine > Intertidal zone >... | reverse complement strand
GTGAAAATTGAAATTATCTCATCATCAAAAATAATTCTTCATCATGGCTGGACAGAGATGGGACAAGGCGTGAACACTATGGCAGTTCAGTTTCTTGCGCACGAAACTGGTATTGATCCTGCAATAGTATCTGTCGAAGTTGATACAAAAGCAGAAGCAACTGCAGGAATGACCACAGCATCAAGAGCTACCTCAATAATTGGTAATTCGATCGCAAATGCATCAATGCAGTTAAAGGAAGATCTTAAAACAAAATCGCTCTATGAACTTTCTGGTAATGTTTATAAAGGCGAATGGATATGCAACTGGACAACAAAGCCGGGAAAAGAAGTAGATGAAATTATAACGCATTACTCTTACAGTTATGCAACACAGGTCGTAGTACTAAATGATGAGGGAGAAATAGATACCGTTTACGCTGCACACGATGCAGGAAAGATTATAAATCCCGGTCTGTTTGAAGGACAGATTGAGGGATCAATCCATATGGGTTTGGGCTATGCATTAACCGAAGATCTCGAGCTTTATAACTCTGTACCCAAAAGTACAAAATTAAGAAAGTGTGGAATTCTGCGCGCCAAAGAAATGCCTGAAATGAAAATAATTGGAATTGAAGTTCCTGATCCTCACGGACCTTACGGAGTAAAGGGCGTTGGTGAAATTGGTCTTGTGCCAACAGCCGCAGCAGTATCTAATGCCTTTTATCAATACGATGGAACGCGGTATTATAAATTGCCAATAAAGAAAAGAACCAAACTGAAATAGAGTGATCCTATTTCTCAATCTTAAAATTTATTATTAGAAAGGAAGTACATTGATTGTAATTATTGAGCAATTAAAAGAGGAACACCAGGCAATATTATAAATGTTGAAAGTTATGGAAGCAGTTTGCAAGAAGCTTGAAGCCGGAGAAGATGTAAAAATAGATGATCTCAATGATATGGTAAAGTTTATTAAAGAGTTTGCTGATAGGTCTCATCACCTTAAGGAAGAAGACCTGCTTTTCCCGGCAATGGAAGAAGTCGGTATTCCACATGAAGGTGGTCCAATTGGTGTAATGTTATCAGAGCATACGATTGGAAGAGAATATGTAAAAGGTTTAAGTCTCGGCATTAGTAATTACGATAAGGGAAACTCAAGTGCAGCTAACCAAATAATTGAGAACGCAAGAAATTATGCATCACTTTTATCCGATCGTATTTATAAAGAAGATAATGTTCTTTATCCAGTGGCAGAAATGCAAATCCCAAAAGAAAAACAGGATGAACTACTCAAGCAATTTGAAACAGTTGGTAGTGAAGAAATAGGTTTGGATAAGCAAAAGGAATTATTAGATATTTTAAATAAGCTGAAAGAATCTTATTTGGATTAGCATTATTCTCCATGTGCAATTCGTTTTAACCAACTGAACATTTCTGAATCTTATTTCTGCTTTAATATTTATTAAAAAATTAAGAAATGTAAAAGAAATGTAAAAGTGTTAATTGGTACTGAAAAATTGTTTTTTGTTCGGCATAATTCATGTACTTTATTAGGTGAATCAAGGAATAAAATTCTAAAAATAAAGTAACGCCGTATCAAGGCGAATTTTCCGATACATCGGAACAAAAATAATTAAGGACAAATGACCGACAAAAATCAGCACACCTTTCATGTACCTGTAATGGGGCTTGGATTTACCATTGATACTCCTGTTAGAGTAGCTAAGTATGGAATATCATCCGTAATCTCAATAGTAGATGATATTTTAATAGAAAAAATGAGGGGATTCTACTGTGAAAAATTAAACATTCCCTACGAGCCCATATCTGATAAAGTTGAAGACTTTAGAGCTAAAAGGATAACGGCTTATTTAAATTTAATAGATGATATTGTAAAAGAAAATTTTGATGAACTTAAAAACTCATTTTCTGAAGATAAAACTGAAGTTGAAAAGTACATTGAAATGCTTCCAGATGGTTCGGACTTAAAGCAAAAATTTTATGAGCTTATTAATAACAATAAAAACGTAAATGAAATAAAAGATTGGCTTCATAACAACTTACCTGTTGGAAGTATTGATGTAAATATTATGACCAAACTTGATAAAGCGAATTATATAAAAGATGAAAAACTTCCCTCTGAATTTAACGATGCTCACGCGGCACTGCGTGGTTATGCAAACAGCAAACTAAGTTCATCAATTATTTTATCTGCGGGATTGAATCCTAGATTGTACGGATACTTTGAAAAGTTTGAAGATTTCTATCCGGATGAAAAAGGAAATCTAAAAAAGAAAATTGTTTTAAAAGTAAGCGATTACCGCTCAGCAATAATTCAAGGTAAGTTTCTTGCAAAAAAAGGATTGTGGGTTTCAGAATTCAGAATTGAATCGGGATTGAATTGCGGTGGACATGCTTTTGCTTCCGACGGTTTTATGATGGGACCGATTTTGGATGAATTCAGAGTAAACCGGGAAACACTTATCGAAACAATTTTTGATATCTACACTCTTGCACTTAAAAGCAAAAACAGGGAATGCCCCCAAAAACGACTTGATGTGAAGATAACTGCCCAGGGAGGAATAGGCACCAATGAAGAACATCAGTTTATTTTGGATTACTACAAACTCGATTCCATTGGCTGGGGAACACCGTTCCTGCTTGTTCCCGAGGTTACAAACGTTGATGAGAATACCCGGAAGATGCTTATAGAAGCCAAGGAAAAAGATTTGTACTTAAGCAAAATTTCACCCTTAGGTGTTCCATTCAACAGTCTTAAAGGGAATACTAAGGATATCGAAAAGATGATGTTTGTTGATAAAGGAAGACCGGGGAGTTCGTGTCCGAAAAAATATCTGGTCTCGAATACTGAATTTACTGATAAAGCTATATGTCATGCATCCCGTCAATATCAAAATTTAAAATTAAAAGAACTTGATTCAAAGGACTTGAATCCGGAAGAGCATAAAAATCATTTTGATAAAATTGTTGATAAATCCTGTATATGTGTAGGACTGGCAACGACTCCTCTCATCAATAACGATATTGATAGAAAAATTGAAGGCGATAGTGTATCCATTTGTCCCGGACCTAATATGGCATATTATTCAGAAGTTATTTCTTTAGAAAAGATGGTCGACCACATCTATGGAAGAACAAACATAATAAAAAGAGATGACCGCCCTAATATGTTCATCAAAGAAATTGTTCTTTACATTAATTATCTTAAAGAGTTAATTGATGACTCGCCAAAGCCAATTTCTGAAAGAGAATTGAAGTATTTCATCTCATTCCAACAAAATATGCAGGATGCAATTGATTACTATAAACATCTGTTCCCCGAAATTATGGTAAAAGTTGAGGAGGTTAAAGTTGATTTGATGAATAAACTGGCGATTCTTGAGAACGAATTAAACAGCATTGAACTGGAACCTGTTGAGGAGTATACAGTACCTTTACTTTTAGCTAGTACCGGATAAGCTTTTTAATTTAATCCTGAATAATCTTCTTCAGTATCAATATCCTGGAATATTTCTTCATATCTGCATTCCCAAAATTTCTTTTTAACCAACTTACTATTACTTACTTCTCTAAGGATTGAATCACCGGAAGCACTTAAAATGTGTTGCACTAAACTTTTATGAATTAAAACAGGATGACCTTTATGTTCATTTACTTTTGGTTGAACCCAGTTATATTTATCATCAATCTGCTGCACAAACTCTTTATAAAACTCATCCGGCAAACCCGGCTGGTCTACAAGGTGATATAATACCCATTCAGATTCACCAGCTTTTTGTAACCCTGCCTGGAGTGAGGTGAACATTCCCTTTTCATATTCGGAGTTAAATACAAACTCGATTTTAGAACTTATATTTAATCCAGAAACATCCTCTAAAACTTCATTTGCTTTGTGGCCGGTGACAATAATTATCTTATCACAAACACTGCTCATTTTAACCACAACATTCTGAATGAATGATTTACCCTTGTAACTTAATAACGGTTTAAACTTCCCCATCCTTTCTGAGAGACCGGCTGAGAGGATTAATCCGTAGTTTTTTGCGTATTTCAAAATTTTATAATTTTTACATTCAATTAATACCGGGCTGTAATTTAGTGAAAGGGTTTGAAATAAATTGCATCTGATTAAATAGATTTTTTTTTGAAATAATTTTATATCTATATAGAATTTCTTTGAAAGTAAATAATTTATTTGGTAATTTGATTTATAAACAAAACAATCTTTCACATTTAGTACTGCTATGATTAAGTTCCGATAGGCAGGCATAGTTCATATTGTGAGAGGTTGTGTGTCATCATAAAGAATTGAATAAAAAAGACGGCTTGTTATAAGAGAGAATTATGAGAATACTTGCACCAATTTGTTTATTATTTTTATTAATTACTTGCTCTGAGAATAAAACGTCGCGATTAGATTTTATGATCGGCACCTGGAAAATGGAAGGTAAAGAACAATATGAAGTTTGGGAAGCAAACAAAAACAATGAATTTATGGGATATTCATATAATCTCAATAATAAGCAAAAAACAATTACAGAAACTCTGTCCATAAAAATGATAGGCAATCAAATTATATATGAAGCCACGGTTCCAGATCAAAATGAAGGTAAGACGATTCAATTCACTTTAAATAACGAAATCAAAACATATTTATCGTTTGAAAACATTGAACACGACTTTCCGAAAAAGATACAGTACAAAAGAATAAATGATAATGAAATTGAGGTTACAGTTTTGGGAGATAAAGGAAAGGGCTTTTCTTTTACTCAAATAAAACAGAGAACAAAGTAAACACAACATGCTGTAAGTGATAATTACCACCTAACATAACACTCCTGTCCTTGCTGTTAGCACACTCTATTTTCTCAACGCCTCGATATCCTTTAAACCATTACCCGTAATTAGCAAAAGAATTTTTTCCGACGAGTTTAGTTTTGATTCTGCCATTACTTTTTTATATGCAGCATAACCAGAAGCACAAGAAGGTTCACTTAATATTCCTGTTTGTTTTATGAATTCTTTTTGTGCAGATAAAATTTCTTCATCGGTCACTGCAATTGCAAAACCGTTGCTTTCTTTAACTGCATCAGCTGCCATATAAAGATTACGCGGTGCACCCGCAGAAATGCTGTCTGAAATTGTATTGGCAGGTTTGTATTCAAACTTACCAGAGTTTAAATATCTGACTAAAGCATCGCTTCCGGTAGATTGCACAGCAATTAATTTTGGAAATTTATTAATCCAGCCGAGTGTTAATAATTCTTTAAATCCTTTGTAGATGCCCGATATGATTACACCATCACCAACAGGAACAAATATAACATCGGGAATATTTCCCAGCATTGAAATAAATATATCATATGCCGCAGATTTTTTTCCTTCAGTAGTTAATGGATTATAAGCTGTATTCCTGTTATACCATTTATTCTTTTTAGATTCCCTTAGACAGACATCAAATGCTTTGTCGTAATCACCATCAACAATTTCCAGCTTTGCACCGTAAGTTTCAATCTGTATTCGTTTTGCATCGGGAATGCTTTTAGGAACATAAATCCACGCACTCAATCCAAGTCTTGCACATATACCTGCAAGCGATGAACCCGCATTACCAGTTGACGCAGCCGCTATTTCTTTTATTCCCAGTTCAATAGCCTTTAATACAACAAGCGAAGTAGCCCTGTCTTTATATGAAAGTGTAGGATTGCGGGTTTCATCCAGCAGCCATAAATCTTCACCATCAATCTTATATTTTAAAAGTTGATCAGAATGCAGAGCAAGTTTTTTTAATTGGTCATCACCAAAGTTTTTAAAATTAATGGGCCAGAGATCAGGATAGAGCCAAAATTTTCCGGTAGTGAGTTTTAAAAATTCATCTTTTGATAATTTCTTTGTTAATCTATCATAATCATATTCAATTGTTAATACACCCTTAAGCGGTTTGTTTTTTTCTGTCCTGCCGCATTCGGGACAAAGGTAATGGAAGTTATCTTCAATTAATCTTGCAGAGAACTCTTTTTTACAATTAAAACATTTGTATATGTAGTTTTTCATTACAAATTTGTATTATTATAATAAGGCAAGTTATCAATAAAATTTTTCTTACTTCATAACATTATATATCAATCGGTTATGTAACAAACATAGAATTTTATAAGTGAAATTACAAAGTTGTATTTATTAGAATGTAAATTAAAATTTTAATCAACGAAAACATTATTTAATCATTCTATAAAAAAATTATGAAGAATATTATTTTTACTTTTTTACTGATTTCTTTAATCGGATGTTTGCAAGAAGATAATAAAAATCTGACATCGCAGCTAACCGGAAAATGGAAATGGATTGAATCTTCTGGTGGTATTGATGGAAGAACCGAGACTCCTGAAGGCACAGGAGATGCTGTTACAATTGAATTTACCCTAACCACTATGAAAAAATTTGTAAATGGGAATTTAGAATCCGAGGTCAATTATGAAATTCAATCAGGTCCTTCTATTAGAACAACAGAAGATACAAATTTAATAGTGTTTGAAACCGGAATAATACAATCTGTGGAACTTAATGAAAATTACCTGGTATTGTATGAAGAATGTTATGACTGTTTTCAACATAATTATATAAAAGAATAAAATCATGATTTATAAACTCATTGGAATGTTGATAATCAATCTTCTAATAACTTATAATGCACCGGCACAAGGGCAGGAGTCTTTGGACCCCGGATATGATGAAACTGAATTAAAAATAAAGTATGCAAACTTTATTGAGTCACTTGATCCTCTAATAATTGTTAGCAATTACCCCAAAGCAATAAAGAATTTACTTTCTGCCGATTTTGAAAATCAAAAATCAGGGATAAGAACCTTAAAAGAAATCCGGGAAATTGAAATAATACCATGGTTAATTCTGTTTTTAGACTCAAAAGATAATTACGTGCGCATTGAAGCCTTGATAGCAATTTCAAATTTGGTAGTGTATTATACTTTAAAAAGAAGAGATAATACTATCCCTGAAAGAGTAAGTATTAAACCTATGACCTCATATGATACTGATTTACGTCCGCTTGCCTGGCTTATTTTGCAAATGTTAAGATTACCAGACAGTAATCCAAACCTTAAAAGTTATGCTGCAACTATGACCGGATATTTGAATCTTCAAATATTTGAAATAGAGATAAATATTCTTTTGGATAGTAAACATCCGGCAGTGGTAAACAGTGCAGAATATGCAATTGAGCTGTTGAAAAACGGTCATCAGGAAAAAACAAAAGTAGATTAAATTGTGCAGAACGAAGTGTATAATAAATCATAGCTGAGCTTTGGGAGAGTAACTTTTATTAGCCAGCCCATTGGAAGTAATTTAAAATGAATATGTTATGAAAATCTTAGAAACAAAACGTCTCGTACTCCAGGAATTCAGTGCCGATGATGCAGAATTTATTTTAACTTTGCTTAATACACCAGCCTGGTTGGAATACATTGGTGATAAAAATGTTCGAACAATTGAGGATGCAGTAAAGTATTTAGAAAATGGACCAATAAAAAGCTACATAGAAAACGGATTCGGCTTATGGTTGGTTTTATTAAAAAGCAGCCGCACTCCCATAGGAATGTGTGGTTTGGTTAAAAGAGAATCATTAGATGATATTGATATTGGCTTTGCACTTCTTCCCGGGTATTCAAAGCTGGGTTATGGATATGAAATTGCACAGGCCACAATTAATTATGCGACTAATGTCTTACAAATAAATAAAATAGTTGCAATTACTGATGTAAACAATGTCCCATCAATTAAACTTCTTAATAAACTTGGTCTTCACTTTGAAAAGAAATTGAAACTATCTGAAAACGATACGGTTTTGCTTTTTTCACCGCTGAAGAAAACTCAGTAGATGAAATAGTAAGCATAATATAAAAACATGAACAAAAACCAAATTCAATATTATTCTGAAAGAGCTAGAGAATATGAGGAGATTTATAAAAAACCGGAACGGCAGGAAGACCTAAAAAAACTGAGGATAATTTTAAAGGATCTGTTCGTCGCTAAATCTGTTTTTGAAATTGCTTGTGGTACCGGATACTGGACGCAATTTATAAGCGAAACTACGAAATCAATATTTGCCATTGATATTAATGAAACAGCAATTGATATTGCCCGATCAAAGAAATACCGATGTCCAACTTCATTTGCAAAAGCAGATATTAATAATCTAACGAATGTAGAAGAGAAATTTGATTCCGGTTTTGGAGGATTTATTTGGTCACATTTTCCCAGGCAAGAACTGGATGTTTTTTTGTCCGGGTTTATCTCAAATATTTCTCCGGGTGGAAAAGTGGTTTTTGTTGATAATCAATATGTAGTTGGAAGTAATACACTTATTGATAGTGAAGATGAATACGGTAACACTTACCAAATAAGAAAACTATCTAACGGAAGTAATTACAAAATAATGAAGAATTTTCCTGCTGATAAAGAAATACAGGATAGCATTCAACCAATAGGTCGTGATATTAAAATTGAACGACTCAAATATTTTTGGATTCTGAAGTTTAGGGTAAATAAATATTTTTAACAGAAGAAATGAACAAATTAAATTTTACACCTTTTCCAGTTTTAACAACCGGGCGGCTAAAGTTAAGACGTCTTGAATTATCTGATGACCAAAAAATATTTGATCTTAGATCAAACAAAATTGTTAACAAATATATAGTTAGACCAAGGCAAAAAAATATTAAAGAAATAAGAGCGCTTATTTCTAAAATTAATAATGGAATAGATAATGATGAATGGATTTATTGGGTAATTTCGTTGAAGGATAATCCAACCTTAATTGGGACAATTTGTTTATGGAATTTTTCCGAAGATAAAACAGCCGCAGAAATTGGATACGAATTAGACCCGGCATTTCATGGAAAAGGAATTATGAGTGAGGCATTGCAAAAAGTAATTGAATTTGGTTTTCGGGATATTGAACTTATGTCAATCGAGGCATATACCCATAAAAACAATGATAATTCAACAAAACTATTACATAAATATAATTTTAAATTGGAAGTTGGAAGGATAGATAAAGAAAATCTTCATAATATTATTTTTAAGTTAACAAAACAAAATTGGATGGAACTATAACCCAACTCAACGAAATCAAAAAATAAATTAAGTCCCCCCCGAGGAAGACAGGTTAAATTCTCTGTCTATTAAAATAAAATAAATAAAGGAATAGTAACTTGAAAAGATTTAAAGCTCCTGAAGAGTATATAGCAAATAATAAGGAATGGCAGCCATCATTAATACTGCTAAGAGATATTCTTCTAGATACACAATTAACTGAGACAATAAAATGGGGAGTTCCTGTTTATACATATGAAGAAAAAAATATTGTCGGTTTAGCTGCATTTAAATCATATACCGGGTTATGGTTTTTTCAGGGAGCTCTGTTAAGTGATAAGAAAAAGAAATTAGTAAACGCACAGAAGGGAGTAACGAAAGCTCTGAGACAATGGCGTTTTAATTCAGTAAATGAAATTGAAAATGAGTCAAAAACGATTAAACAATATTTGAAAGAAGCAATCTTAAATCAGAAGCAGGGTAAAGAAATTAAACCTGAGAGGAAAAAGCCACTCGAAATTCCAAAAGAACTTAATGGATTATTTAAAAAAAATAAAAAAGTAAAAGAGTCATTTAATTCTTTATCCTCATTTAAGCAAAGAGAATATGCTGAATATATTATTGAAGCAAAGCGTGATGAAACAAAACAAAAACGTTTATTAAAAATTGCTCCTTTAATTTTAAAAGGAAAAGGATTGAATGACAAATACAAATGATATAAGACAAAAATTTACATCGTTAAAGCCATAATTGCCTTTGCTGTATGTAAACGGTTTTCAGCTTCATCAAACACAACTGATATATCCGGATTATCAATAATTTCATCCGTCACTTCGTGTCCCCTGTCTGCTGGTAAAGCATGCATTAGTTTAACTTTTTTATCTGCAAGTTTTATTCTTCGCTCATCACAAATCCAGGATTTATACTTTTCTAAATTCTCTTTCATTTCTAATTTACATTTATCTTCATTATCCAGATATTCCTTTACACCGTATGCGCCAAACCCGCCCCAGTTTTTTGGGATTACAATCTGTGCACCATCAAAAGCCTCATCCATATTGTTTACAATTTTCAGACTGCCGCCACCTTCATCCGCCCTTTTATTTGCCCGATCAATTATATTTTCACTTAAAGGAAATTCTTTTGGATGTGCAATAGTTAAATCGATTCCAAATCGGGGAAACAGCAATGCCTGCGTTTGCGGAACAGAAAGTGGCTTTGAATGTGTGTCTGCATACGCCCAGGAAACAGTTACCTTTAAACCATTAAGGTTTTTCCCGAACTGCTCATAAATTGTCATTAAATCCGCAAGACCCTGAAAAGGATGATAGATATCATCTTGTAAAGACATAACAGGTTTGGTTGAATGTTTTGCCATTTCACTTAGGTAATCATAACCAATACCATAAAAACAATTACGAGAGGCAATTCCATGACCCATTCGCGAAAGAATTATGGCAGTATCTTTTGCAGATTCACCATGTGAAAGCTGCATTTTATCCGATGTTAAATCGTGAGCATGACCACCAAGTTGTGTCATTCCCGCTTCCATTGAATTTCTTGTTCGTGTAGATTGTTCGAAGAAGATCATAAATAAAGTTTTATTCGGTAAATGAAGATGAGGAACTTCATTCTTAAACTGATCTTTCAATTCGAATGAAGTATCAAAAACAATATCGAGCTCATCCTTCGTCCAATCATCGCAGGAAAGAAAGTGTTTGCCTCTTAGATTCATAATTACTCCAATATAAAGTTACTGCAAAACGTGGAGACAATAACTCTCAGCACATTTGCAGCCTGCTAGTTAAAAATTATTTACAAACATTGCATAAAATGCAGACGCTTTTACTAAATGTTCAATTGGTACTTTTTCATTTGGGGCATGCGCAAACTCTTCATTACCCGGCCCGAAACCAATTACAGGGATTTTATATATTCCATTAATGGTAACACCATTTGTTGAAAATGTCCATTTATCAATAACCGGTTCCTGGTTAAACAATTCTTTAAATGTTTTTACACCCGTCTGAATAACAGGATGATCTTCTTCAATCTTCCAGGTAGGATAATATTTTTGCATTCCATATTTTAGACCTGTATATGCAGTTTCTTCATAGTTAAGAAGCTCAACTTTTGCATCCATTCCTTCCACAATATTTTTAATTTCATTCAAAGCCAACTCTTTATCTTCCCCCCAGGTTAATCTTCTATCAAGATGAATTTTTGCAAAATCGGACACTGCACATAACGAGGGGCTTGATGAAACAAACTCGGAAATTGTAACACTTCCTTTACCAAGGAACGGATCGTTGGCTAATTTATCATTAAGGTTTTCAATTTCAAGCGCGGCGCGGGAAGCCATATAGATAGCGTTCTTCCCTCTTTCGGGAGCAGATCCGTGAGCCGATAGACCATAAAAGGAAACTTCAATTTCCATCCTGCCTCTATGCCCGCGATAAATGTTCAGGTTTGTAGGCTCTGTAACTATCACACAATCTGGTTTGATTTTATCCTCTTCAACAATGTATTTCCAGCAAAGTCCGTCGCAGTCTTCTTCCATTACAGTTGCTGTTACATAAAGGGTGACATCATTTTCTAAACCAACTTCTTTTAATATTCTTCCCGCAGTTATGGCAGCAACAGGTCCGCCTGTTTGATCGGTTGTTCCCCTGCCCAGAACATAACCATTTTTAATTTCTCCTCCGAGCGGGTCGAATTCCCAGGCATCCAGGTTACCCATATCAACTGTGTCAATATGACCATCAATGGCAATGATCTTTTTCCCGTTCCCTATTTTTCCTATTACATTTCCAAGTCCGTCAATCTTCACTTTATCGAAACCAGCTTCTTCCATCATTTTTTTAATTTCGGAGGCAACTTCTTTTTCCTGACAGCTAAGTGATTTATGTTTTATTAAAGTGGAAAGATTTTTTGCTGTATAATCAGAATATTCTTTTGCTTTGTCATATATAGTTTTAGCCAGTTCCATATTAATTCCTTATTGTATTTTTCCGGGGTAATGTAACAAATAGCGGTTCATATTAATTTTGGCTCTCTTAGAGTCAGGTTTTCCTAAATTGATTAAACAACCTGTGACCTTCCTTAACAATCTTTGAAGCATAGAAATCCTCCTTAACCTCAAGCTTAAAATCCTTCATCAAAATGATGCCGTTATGTACAACATCTCTTATCCTGGTTTCAATAATCCCATATAGAAAATGTCCCCAGAAATTTCCTTTAGAAAATGGCGTTGGCGGAATATAATCCCATGTAATTAAGTCTGCACGATCGCCGGTATTTAATTCCGTAAAATCTGGAAAGAACCGTTTAACAAACTTTAATTGATTATAATAAACATTTTGAATTTCAGTAAAAGATTCTTCAAACGACCTGCCCGAATGACGTAGAAGAAGGAACAATTGCTTGAGAGATTTTACAGGGTTTGAATTCATCCCATCAGTACCCATTATTACAGGAATTTCATCGGGAATTATATTAAAATCAGGTAATCCAACAGCATTGTTCATATTAGAATCGGGATTAAAAGCGATTGCACAACCATAACTTGCAATAGTGTTATAATCGCTTTCAGCCAGGTAAATTCCATGAGATAGAATGCTTTTTTCATTGAGTAGTTTAAATTTCTTTAACCTCTCTACCGGAAGCAAACCAAACTGTTTTTCAGATTGTTCTCTGTCTATTTTATCCTCGCAAAGATGAATGTGAATACCAACATCATATTCTTCCACAATTTTTGAAGCCATCTTTAATGTTTCATCTGATGCGGTGAATGAGGCATGTAATCCGACTAATCCTTTTACCTTATCATTAACGTAATTACTCAAAAAGTTTTTATTCTCATTAATTCCTTCCTCAGCAAGTTGATGACCGTTTCTGTCTGTAGTTTCAAAACAGATTACGCCATATGTTCCCAGATCATTAAACACTTCCGCAATTGCCTGCAGGCTGCCATTCGCTGCATTCGGTGATGAGTGATGATCTAATACATATGTTACTCCGTTTTTTATTGAATCAAGAATGCCAAGCTGTGCAGAGGCAATTATCATTTGTCTATCCAGGGTACTATCAACTTTCCACCAAAGACTTTTTAGTATGTTGTGGAAATTATCCATCGGTTCGGTTATGCGCAAACCTTTTGCAAGACGTGAATAGAAATGATCGTGGAAATTTATATTAGGAATGGTTACAACCCGCCCCTTTGCATTTATTACATCCTTTTCCCGAATTATTTCATTATAAACCTTATTATAATCGAACGGTTTTTCATCTATATCTGAAATTTTGCCATCTCTTATATTTATGTCACCAAATACCGGATCTATTGTGTCATCAATAATTCTACAGATCCATGCGTTTGTTATTATCATTTTATAGCTAAAGCTTTATTATTTATAAAATATTCTTCACCCGATAAATCGGGATTCAGAATGACATTCTTTGTAGTATTATTCAATAGTTCTACCGACCTTATTATTAAACTCATTAATTAATTCATCCCAGTGTGGTGCGATTGAAAATCTTTCATTCCAATAATTTTCATCATACCATTGAGCATCGAGTTCTTCAACATCTTTACCCTGCTGTTCTACCCAGGTAAAGTATTTAAGGTTGTGAATTCTTTTTTTATCGTAATAACTTAATTCTTTTAAATTATCAATTCCTTGCTTTTTGATAACCGCATTACAATCAATAAGTGCCTTCGTTTTGTCGTACTTTCCCCAATTCTCATTCATCTCTTTTAATCGTGAATAATAAAGCTCAACCGAATCAGTGAAGATTGTAAAGATAATATCGTTGTCATTTAACTCGTAGTACTTTGCAAGTTTAATTGATGCCAGCAAATTACAGGCAGAGGAAATTCCAAGATAAGAGAGCTTTTCAATTACTTCTTCGATTATTCCGCTTTCTTTTAATACTTCTTTTCCGGCATCTTCATTAAACAGTCTGAGAATTCGTAATGTGTCTTCATCATCAATTGCAGTGACAGCATCTGTATTTTTTACATTGTGGATCCATGGAATATGTTTATCGCCAATTCCTTCAATTCTGTGTCCGCCGTAACCGTTCATTAGCAGCGTGGGGCATTGAAGAGCTTCGGTTGCCAGAACTTTGATGTACGGATTAACTTTACGTAAATAGTCTCCTGCGGCCAGTGTTCCTGCAGAGCCGGTTGCGCTGACATAGGCGCTTAGTCTTTGTTTACCGGATTTGATATCATTAAATAATGTTTCAATAGTACTTCCGGTTATTTCATAATGCCATACCGAATTACCGAACTGATCGAACTGATTAAAGATTAAATATTCATCACTTTCTGCTTCCAGCTCATGACATTTATCATAAATTTCTTTAACGTTGCTTTCGCAGCCGGGAGTTGCATAAATTTCTGCACCTAACTTTTCCAACCATTCAAATCTCTCCTTACTCATCTCTTCGGGAAGAATAGCAACCGGGTGAACACCGAGAAGAGCGGAATTAAATGTTCCTCCTCTGCAGTAATTTCCTGTTGAAGGCCAGACAGCTTTATGGTAATCAGGATTAAATTTTCCGGTAACTAAATATGGCACAAGGCAGCCATAGGTAGCTCCAACTTTGTGTGCGCCTGTAGGAAAAAACTTTCCTACCAATCCAACTATTCTTGCATTAACTCCGGTTACCTCCCTGGGAATTTCAAGATAATTAATATTGCCAATTTCACCTGTATCTGTATGATTTCTCCAGTTTATTCGAAATAGATTTAGCGGATGTACTTCCTGCATATCAATAGTTTTTAATCTCGATTTTATTTGATTGGGGATAGTATCCGGATTTTTTAATTGCTTAAAAGTCGGGAGAATTATTTTTTGTTTTTTACAACGTGTAATTGATTTATCTAAATAATCTTTATTCTCAATTTCCCAGTTCCAGGTTGGCATACAAACTCCTGCATCAAGTATTTACTTAATAATTTTTTCTTCCAAACAATACGATTAATGATTTCAAATTTAATAAATTAAACTCATTCAATCTTAATTTTTGTTTAAATATTCTAAACACCTAATGCCGGACCTTTTGTATATAGCAGTATTGACATGTGTGGGGATTATCGCTGGTTTTATTAATGTTACTGCAGGTGGTGGTTCTACGTTAACGTTGCCTGCACTTATATTTCTCGGGTTGGATACTTCGGTTGCAAACGGAACTAACCGAATTGCAATTCTATTGCAAAATGTTTCAGCTGTTCAATCATTTAAACAGGAAAATTATTTTGATCTTAAAACTAGTTTAAATCTTGCTTTCTTCACTTTACCGGGATCGGTTGCCGGTGCTTTATTGGCGGTAAGGCTAGAAGATAAATTATTTCAAATAATTCTTGGAATTGTAATGATCGGCGTAGTAATTTCAATGATTCTTCCAAAGAAAAAAAGAAATACTGAAGTTGAGCCAATCAAACCTAATATGGGAATATATTTATCGATGTTAGGTATTGGATTCTACGGAGGATTTATTCAGGTGGGTGTAGGCTTTTTATTAATGGCTTCACTCCAATTTTTGATGAAGCTGGACCTCGTAAGGGTAAATATGTACAAGGTGTTTATCGTATTAATTTATACAATACCTGCATTATTAATTTTTACATTAACTGACAATGTTAACTGGCTGTTCGGAATATTTTTAGCAATTGGAAATGTTTTGGGTGGATGGTGGGGCGCAAAAATGCAGATTAAAAAAGGAGAAGGACTTATTAAAATAGTATTAGGTCTTGCCGTTTTTATTATGGCATTAAAACTATTAGATGTTTTTTAAGTTAGTTCTTCCTTAAGAAATTTTCCTGTTAAACTTTTCTTAATTTTAGCTATTGTTTCAGGAGTTCCTTCGGCTACAACTTTACCACCAAACTCTCCTCCACCGGGTCCGAGATCAATCACCCAATCAGCCATTTTAACTACATCTATATTATGTTCAACCACAATAACGGTATTTCCTTTATCCACAAGTTTCTTAAGCACATCGAGTAGTATTCTTACATCATCAAAATGAAGCCCTGTTGTGGGCTCGTCTAAAACATAAAGTGTTTTACCTGTACTTATCTTACTAAGTTCTGTTGCCAATTTAACACGCTGCGCCTCTCCACCCGAAAGAGTTGTGGCTTGCTGCCCAAGTTTTATGTAGCCCAATCCCACATCGTGAATTGCCTGAAGTTTTCTTTTTAATCTTGGCAGTTCTGAAAAGAATTCCAGTGCTTCATCAATACGCATTTCCAATACATCTGCAATTGATTTGGTTTTATAAAGCACATCAAGCGTTTCCCTGTTGTATCTTTTTCCTTTACAAACATCACAAATTACATAAACATCAGGAAGAAAATTCATTTCAATTTTTTTCAACCCATCTCCGCTGCATCCCTCGCATCTTCCGCCGCTAACATTAAAGCTGAAACGACCGGGTTTATAACCTCTTATCTGCGATTCGGGATGCTGTGCAAAAAGATCTCTAATAAAAGTGAATAAGCCTGTATAAGTTGCCGGATTTGATCTTGGTGTTCTTCCGATTGGTGCCTGATCAATCTCAATTATCTTATCAATGTTTTCCAATCCTTCTATTGAATCGTAAGGTAATGGGACCATTTTGGATTTATAAATTTTTCTCATCAATATTTTTACAAGGGTTTCATTGACTATTGAGGACTTACCGGAACCACTCACACCGGTTAAGAGAGTCAAAGTGCCAAGAGGTATCTTTAAATTTATATTATTCAGATTATTTCCTTTTGCACCTCTTAGAATTAAAAATTTGCCGCTGCCTTTTCGTCTAATATCAGGCGTTTTTATTTTTTCTTTTGTACGAAGGTAAGTAAGAGTTAAGGAATTAAATCCATTGTTGGAATCGATCAGTTTTTGTGTTTCTCCTTCCACACAAACTTCTCCCCCATGTTCACCGGCACCTGGTCCGAGATCAATTATATAATCAGAACTTTCTATGGTCTCTCTGTCGTGTTCAACAACAATAACAGTATTTCCTAAGTCGCGTAATTTTTTTAAAGAATTTATAAGCTTAACATTATCGCTTTGATGAAGACCGATTGACGGCTCATCCAGCACGTATAGAACTCCGGCAAGTTGTGTTCCAATTTGTGTTGCAAGCCGAATTCGTTGAGATTCTCCTCCCGAAAGAGTTCTCGCTGACCGATCGAGTGTTAAATAATCTAATCCAACATTAAGCAAAAAGTGGAGCCGTTCTTTAATCTCTTTAACAATCGGTTTTGCAATGATAGATTCATTTCCGGTTATTTTAATATTATCAAAAAATTCTGTTGCTCTTTTTATTGAGAGTAAAGTTATTTCACTGATATTTCTCTGCTGGAATTTTACCGCAAGTGATTCTTTTTTTAATCTTCCACCGTTACAAGCAGGACATACGACCGTGTTCATGTATGCTTCAACCCACTCACTCACTCTTGATGAGGTAGTGGAGTTATAATAATTTTTCAAATGCCTTATGACGCCGGAAAAGCGATGCATATATTTAACGGCTTTGCCGCTTCCGTAAGAATAATAAAAAGCTACCTTTTCTTTCGTTCCATTTATTACCACGTCAATCTGTTCAGGTGATACCCCAGCAAACTTAAGCCTCCGTAAATACACGCCCGGGTTGCCAGAGAGAGGAATTTTAAACCCCAATGCTTCAGACCAAGGTCTGAACTGATTTTTACCTGGACGGACGGGTCCAGGCTCAATGTTTGGAGGTGGATTGGGGAGATTTTTTGGATCGCCATTATTATCCCTCGGTTGATAATCGCTAGAG
>Ga0209536_100006469_pt1 | contig 17919 bp, 15 predicted proteins | sample DeeMarSeWOR28_12_FD_187461 | JGI IMG/M metagenome (GOLD analysis project Ga0209536, IMG submission 187461) | Marine sediment microbial communities from White Oak River estuary, North Carolina - WOR-2-8_12 (SPAdes) (version 2) | ecosystem: Environmental > Aquatic > Marine > Intertidal zone >... | reverse complement strand
GGAAAGGCAAACTTTTACTTCCGTCTTTTCCCAGTCTTTCTTGTTCTCGTTAAGCTCTCCGCCCGTGTATCTGGCGGGTTTTGAGACGCCCGGGAGTATTGTTTGTTCAAGCAATTCTCTCATGATAATCGTCATAGTATATCACTTCTGATCGTCGATAAAAAGGAAGGAATCCATGCAAGGTTTTGCCGGTCTGGCACGATATATATATGTAAGGAGGAAACAGGAATGCTTCCGGGGAGTGAATTTATCAGGATGCCTTCAATATTCGGCGATATCGGGACCGAAGATACCGTCCGCCAGCTCATTGGCGTCGCGGCAAGCGACAGGGATTTCAATATCCGTTGCGCCGCCCTGGAGGCCATAGGCGGTTTTGGCGGTCCTGTTTCCTTCATGTATCTTCGGGATGTTCTTTTAAATGAGGAAGATGAGGAGCTCCGGGCTGTCGCGGCTTCGTCCCTTGGAAATGTAGGAAGCCCCGCGGCGCTGCGGATTTTAAAGAAGATAATCGATGATCCAAACGAAAAAAGCGACTTGGTTAAGAGCAGATCTTTATCCGCGCTGAATATTCTGCGTGAGATAGACTGAAATAACTTTTGAGAGGTGAAAACGACAATGAGTTTTATTAACTTAGGCCCAATTATGACTCCGGGTGGTTTTGGCTTTGGATCAATTTCAGGTCCAAGAACTCAGGACCCTGGAAAGACAGAGGAACCCAAGACTGATCCTGATAAAGAGAAGCCGAACGAACCAAGCGGGGAAAACAATGATCGTATTGATCAACAGCGCGGCGATATGCCGATGACCTGGTAATAGCGTCGCGTTTTGCGCAAGTTTTTTTGATTTAATCTCGATATAAATAATAGAAGGGCACGGCGCCCTCTAAAAGCCACTTGCAGGCAATTTCTCAATTGTCGCGAGTGGCTTTTTTTATTTGTTTTATTCCCGGGACGGCAGAGTAACTTTGATTGCCTTGCCTGTTGGCGGTCGGGTTTCGGGATAGTTCGTAATAATCAGTGAATATATTTAAAGGGGGAATCAATTATGAGTTGTAGTCCATGCGGACCTTGCGGTGGCGGAGGATGCTGCGGACCATGTGGCGACGGAGGATGTGTTCCTTCTTCTGGCGCTTATATTCGTTTAACAAACGATACCTTCAGCAGTGATAGGTGCAAAGACGGGAAATGTTCGAAGAACAATTGCCTGAAACGCACTAAACCAACCGGACCCGGACGTAACGAGAGCGCACAGCCAACACCGATCTCGTATAAAGATAACACTACTTACGAGATAAAGGATTTCAACGACAGTCTTTTTGGCGTTTACGCTCAAATTAATATCGATGGGGTTGATTATCAGATTTATGCCCCGAAGATCGGACCGGCATATGCCACGAAAGGCCAAGGAAGGATCGGGCTGGAACACCTTAGGGGGGACCTTGTTTCTGCTTATCAAAAAGCTCAAAAGGATGGAAAGACAGAAGACGCGATAAGGATCGCGATGCTCTTTTCCAAGCTTTTTAACAAAAGCATTGAGGCAGAAATAGAAGATGATGCTACTGTCATAGCGTAGCGACAGTCTTCGGCTGGTCTTATTTGACTACAATATTGACCAGTTTCCTTGGAACATAGATAGTCTTTAAAAGCTGTTTGCCTTCGGTGAACTTGATCACTTTATCGGAGGCGGCAGCTTTTTGCTTGATATCATTCTCGGAAGAATCCGCCGGAACCTTCAACGTATCCCTCATCTTCCCGTTCACCTGAACCACTATCGTTATCTCGTCTTCCTGGATCATTGCCGGATCATAGCTCGGCCAGGGCTCGTTCAGGATGAATGTTTTGTTTCCGATAGCGTGCCAGAGCTCCTCCGTTAGATGTGGGGCGAATGGAGAAAGCAGGAGGAGTAAGCTGTGAGCTGTCAGCTGAGAGCTGTCAGCGGTCATATTGTTTTGTTCATACAGGAAATTTGTGAGCTCCATGAGTTTTGCGATTGCTGTGTTGAGCGAAAACCTCTCAATGTCGTCTGTTACTGCCTTGATTGTCTTGTGGGTCATCTGCTGAATTTTTCTGCTGTCCGCTTTCTGCTGTCCGCTTTCTGCTTTCTGCTTTTTGCTTTCAGTTATCAATCTCCAAACCCTATTCAAAAACCTGTAGCATCCCTCAACTCCCTTATCCGACCATTCAAGCTCTCGCTCCGGCGGTGAGGCGAAAAGGATAAAGAGCCTTGCTGTGTCCGCGCCGAATTTCTTTATGATGTCGTCAGGGTCGACAACGTTGCCCTTTGACTTGCTCATCTTCGCGCCGTCCTTGATGACCATTCCCTGCGTAAGGAGCCTTGTGAACGGCTCATCGGCAGGAGAGTATCCCGCGTCCCTGAGGACTTTTGTATAAAACCGTGAATACAGAAGGTGGAGTATCGCGTGTTCAACTCCGCCGATATATTGATCGACCGGCATCCAGTATTTTGCCTTTTTTTTGTCGAACGGCTCTTTGGGGTTTTTTGGATCGCAGTACCTGAAGAAATACCAGGATGAGCAGTTGAACGTGTCCATCGTATCGGTTTCGCGCTGAGCTTGCGCCCCGCACTTCGGGCATTTTGCTTTCACAAATGACTTTGAAGCGGCAAGAGGAGAAGTCCCTTTTCCCGTGAACTTAACATCCTTTGGGAGTTTAACGGGCAGATCTTTTTCAGGCACCGGAACCGTTCCGCACTTGCCGCAGTAAATAACCGGTATCGGCGCTCCCCAGTAGCGCTGGCGCGATATTAGCCAGTCGCGGAGCTTGTACTGCGTTTCTCTTGAGCCGACTTTCTTTCCTGCAAGCCAATCTGTTATGGCGCCTATCGCTTCACCGCTTTTCATCCCGTCAAACTTGCCGGAATTGATCAAGATCCCTTCTTCGACAAAAGCTTCTTTCAGGGTGTCGGCTGAGAGGTGAGGGGTGAGAGGGTTATCTATTACCACTTTTATTGGCAGGTTGTTAGCCTTTGCGAACTGAAAGTCTCTCTGATCATGAGCAGGAACGGCCATGACGGCGCCTGTTCCGTATTCCATCAACACATAATCGGCAATCCATATCGGTATTTTTTCGTTGTTGGCGGGATTGATCGCATAAGCTCCGGTGAAGACGCCTTCTTTAAGGAGTTTGATCTCCCTGTCATGCTCTGTTTCATGCCTGGCCTTTTCGATGAATTTCTTGACGGTCTTTTCGAATTTAGTTCCTTTTGTCAGCTCTTTTACATACGGATGTTCTGGCGCGAGGACCATATAAGTCACACCGAATAATGTGTCAGGTCGGGTGGTGAAGATCTTAAGTTCCTTATCAGTTCCGTCGACTTTAAAAATGATATTTGTTCCGTGGCTCTTGCCTATCCAGTTGCGCTGCATTGTCTTGACGTTCTCCGGCCAGCCCTTGAGTCCGTCGATCGCCTCAAGCAGCCTGTCGGCGTATTCGGTGATCTTAAGGTACCACTGCTCGAGTTCCTCTTCCTCGACCGCTGAATCGCATCTCCAGCAAAGTCCCTGCTCAACCTGTTCGTTAGCAAGAACTGTTTCGCACTTGGGACACCAGTTGACGACGCCCTTTTTTCTGTAGGCAAGTCCGCGCCCCAGCATCAAAAGGAACATCCACTGGGTCCATTTGTAATAATCTTCCTTGGACGTGTTTACTTCTCGTGACCAGTCGTAGCTTATTCCGAGGGCCTTGATCTGAGATGTCATCCTGTCAACGCATTTGTCCGTCCAGTCCTCAGGGTGGGTCTTGTGTTTGATCGCGGCGTTCTCCGCGGGGAGGCCGAACGCGTCCCAGCCGATGGGCTGGAGAACATGGAAACCCCTCATCTTCTTGAAGCGCGCGATAACGTCGCCTATCGCGTAGTTCCTAACGTGTCCCATATGTATCGCGCCGGAAGGGTAGGGGTACATCACGAGGTCGTAGAACTTAGGTCTATCGCTTGAGTCAGGAACGTCAAAGAGTTTTGACTTTTCCCATTCCTTCTGCCACTTTTCTTCGATCTTGTTGAAGTCGTAGCCGCTCAATTACTTCTTGCCTTTCTTCGGTGGTTTCTTTTTCTGTTTTTTCTCGGGCTGCTTTTTTGTTTCCGCTGTTTTTTCAAAAACCACCTTGTCTTCCACGACGTCGGCCTTAACAGTGTCGCCTTCCTTGAATTTTCCTTCGATAATCTGGTTCGAGAACTGGTTCTCGATCAGTCTCTGGACAGAGCGCTTGAGGGGCCTTGCGCCGTACTTGGGATCGTAGCCGTCTTTCATTACCTTCTCAACGAGAGCTTCAGTCACTTCCAGCTTCATTCCCCTGTGCGCGACCTGTTTTACGGTGTCGTTTATGATTAGCCTCGCGATCTGCTTGAGTTCATCATCCGTCAGCGGGTGGAAGACAATTATCTCATCGATCCTGTTCAAGAATTCCGGTCTAAACTCTTTCTTCATTGCCGAAAGAACGGTTTCCCTTATCTTTTCGTAGCTTGCCTCCCTGTCTTCGCGCGCCATAAATCCTAGCGGGCCCTGCTGTACGATTTCCCTCTGGCCTATATTGCTTGTCATGATCACGACAGTGTTCTTGAAATCGACGACATGGCCCTTCGAATCCGTTAGCCTTCCGTCCTCGAGTATCTGCAGGAGGATATTGAAGACGTCCGGGTGCGCCTTATCTATTTCGTCGAAGAGGATTACTGAATATGGTTTTCTTCTGACCGCCTCTGTCAATGTCCCGCCTTCTTCATATCCAACGTATCCCGGCGGGGCTCCGATCAATCTTGAAACCGTATGCTTTTCCATGTATTCGGACATGTCTATCCTGATCAGGGCTTCCTGTGTGCCGAACATGAATTCAGCGAGTCTTCTCGCGACCTCGGTCTTACCTACGCCGGTCGGCCCGGCGAAAACGAATGAGCCGATGGGTTTTTGAGGGGGTTTGAGGCCTGCTCTTCCTCTTCGTATTGCCTGTGAAATTGCCACGACCGCGTCATCCTGGCCGATAATCCTCTTATGAAGTTCTGATTCCATGTGAATTAGCTTTTCTGTTTCTGCGGCGGTAAGCTTGACTACGGGAATGCCCGTCCAGTCGGAAACTATCTCGGCCACGTCGTCTTCTGTAACCGTTAGTTCCTTTATTCCTGTTTCTTTTCTCTGCCCTTCGTGTTCCTTTATCTTTTTCTCAAGTTCTTGTATCTTGTCCCTTAGAGATGCGCTCTTTTCGAACTTTTCCGCGGCTATCGAAGCTTCTTTCTCTTTCTTCACCGATTCCAGTTCGGTCCTGATCCTGGAGATCTCCTCATCGGACGGGGTAATATGTTTGAGCCTAACCTTTGCGGCGGCTTCGTCCATGACGTCGATTGCCTTGTCCGGCAGGAATCTGTCGGATATATACCTGTTGGATAAGGTGGCTGCGGCAACCAGCGTTGCGTCCGGAATTTTAACTCCGTGATGCTCCTCGTATTTATCCTTTATTCCCTTGAGGATCTGGATTGTCAGCTCGAGCGACGGTTCGTTTACGAGAACCGGCTGGAATCTTCTCTCAAGCGCGGCGTCCTTCTCGATGTTCTTTCTGTACTCATCTACAGTGGTCGCGCCAACGACCTGAAGCTCGCCCCTGGCCAGAGCTGGTTTGAGCATATTTGCTGCGTCTATTGCTCCTTCGGCACCGCCTGCTCCGACAAGCGTGTGAAGTTCATCAATGAACAGTATGATCTGCCGTTTCTTTGAAAGGATCTCGTCGAGAACTTTCTTGACCCTGGCTTCGAATTCTCCCCTGTATTTTGTTCCGGCTACCATGCCTCCCAGGTCGAGGGAGATAACTTTTTTGTCTCTAAGTGCGTCCGGCACCTTGCCCGCGATGATCCTTTGGGCAAGACCTTCAACGATGGCGGTTTTTCCGACTCCGGGGTCTCCCAGGAGGGCCGGATTGTTTTTTGTTCGCCTCGAGAGTATTCTGATTACTCGTTCAACTTCTTTTTCCCTGTCAATGACCGGGTCCAGCTGGCCTTCCTTTGCCATTGCGGTGAGGTCTCTGCCGAAAGAAGCAAGGGCGGGCTTTGGCGGTGCCGGTGGTTTGCCTATGCCGATCCCCGGGAACGACTGGCCTGGCAGGCCGAATATTCCGCCGCCCTCAAAAGGCATTTCTTCTTCGGGCTGCTCCGGCGTTTCTTCTTCATGTTCTTCGGCTTTAAGGATTTTTTCGGCAATATCATCATATTTAATCTTTCTCTTCTGCAGCGCCTGAGAGGCGATGCTTGATCCTTCCCTAATTAGGCCCAGAAGGAAATGTTCCGGACCGATAGTGGGGGAGCCGAGCTCCCTGGCCGCGTTGAAGGACAGTTCAAATATCTTCTTTGTTTTTTGAGATAATGTAATCTTTGACGGGTGTTCATCGCTCCTTCCGATAAGTGATTCGATGTCTGAGAAAAGCTCAACCGGTTTTATTCCGAGCTCCTCAAGGATTTTGTATGCTTCTCCTTCCTCCTTGATTATTCCAAGCAGAAGATGCTCTGGATTCACGTGAGGGTGAGCCAGCCTCTTTGCCTCTTCTCGCGAAAGGTGGAGAACTTTTTGAGCTTCTTCCGAAAAGTAATCGTATATCCTTTCTGAGGGACGTCTTCGAAGCAAAGATGAGAATATGTCCGGGAACTCAAAGAAGCCAGGCAATCCAAAGTCTTCGAACCCAGGGAAGGATGGGATTCCCTCCGAAGGGGTCAACCCCAGTTCCTGCGCGCATTGCGGGCAAAGGTGTTGGGTTGTTTTCTTCCCATTTACTATCCTTGTAATATGTATATTAGCCTGACGCTTATTGCAACGTTCACAAAGCATTGATTTTTCGCCTCCCTTTCAGAATTTTTAGTATACTACTATTCTAAATTAATTTCTAGCAATTTCAATGCAATGCCCCGTGCTCTTGCCTCCCTTGAACCCCCCTTTGATATAGAATATAATTACCCCACTATGCCTGAGAAACTTTTATCAAAACTTCCAGACAAAACGGGCCATTTTGGGCTGTACGGCGGAAGATTTGTGCCGGAAACACTCATGCCGGCCCTTATAGAGCTTGAAGAAGCTTACAATAATGTTAAGAACGACCCCTCTTTCAAGGAAGAATTGGAATTCTATCTTGAACACTACGTCGGCAGGCCCACTCCGCTTTATTATGCGCAACGGTTGACTGAATTTCTGGGCGGGCCTAAAGTCTATTTAAAGCGAGAAGATCTATGCCATACCGGCGCGCACAAAATCAATAACACTATAGGGCAGCTCCTTCTTGCCCGCAGGATGGGGAAAACTAGGATAATCGCCGAAACCGGCGCCGGCCAGCATGGCGTTGCCACCGCGACTGCCGCGGCGCTCTTCGGCCTTGAATGCATCGTCTACATGGGAGAAGAAGACGTAAGACGGCAGGCATTGAATGTCTTCAGAATGAAACTCCAAGGTGCTAAGGTCGTCACCGTAAAGACAGGAAGCAGAACACTTAAGGACGCGATAAATGAAACTCTACGCGACTGGATGGCTAACGTAAATAATACTTTTTACTGTCTCGGATCATGCGTTGGGCCGCATCCGTATCCGGCAATGGTAAGGGATTTCCAGAGGGTGATTGGCATCGAAACAAAAGGGCAGATACTCGGCGTTGAAAACAAGCTTCCGGACTATCTTGTTGCCTGTGTCGGCGGCGGATCGAATTCAATAGGCCTCTTCCATCCGTTCATCGATGACGCAGAAGTTAAAATGATTGGTGTTGAAGCCGGCGGGCTGGGGCCGAAACCCGGAGAGAACTGTGCTACTTTGAGCAAGGGAGCTCCCGGGGTTCTCCATGGTTCCTACAGCTACCTTCTTCAATCAAAAACCGGGCAGGTCCTTCCCACTCATTCGATATCCGCCGGGCTGGATTATCCCGGAGTCGGGCCGGAACACAGCTATCTTAAGGAAACAGGACGAGTTCAATATGTTTCAGTAATGGACAAAGAAGCTCTTCAGGGATTTAAGCTTCTTTCTGAGCTGGAAGGAATTATTCCGGCTCTTGAACCTTCGCACGCGGTTTTTTATTTAAAAAAGCTGGCTCCGAAGCTGGATAAAAGCCAGATCGTTGTCGTGTGCCTGTCGGGCAGGGGAGATAAGGACGTAAATGAAGTCAAGGATCTCATCTAAGTTCGACGAACTAAAAAAGAAAGGGCAAAAAGCCCTTATCACTTTTATTACGGCCGGTGACCCGAGCTTAAAGGTGACCGAACAGCTCGTGCATACTCTTGAAGGCGCCGGCGCGGATATCATCGAGCTTGGAGTGCCGTTCTCCGACCCGCTTGCCGACGGGCCGACCATCCAGGCGTCTCATGTGAGAGCCTTGAAGAAGGATGTTTCCGTTGATGATGTCCTCAAGCTTATTAAAAAAATCAGAACAAAATCCAATATCCCGATCGCCTTAATGATCAGCTACAACTTGATTGTTAAGTATGGACCTGAAAAATTCATTCAGGACTCAATCAAAGCCGGAGCAGATGGAATAATTTCTCCTGACCTCCCGACCGATGAAGCTTCAGCCTTTGTTAACAAGTCAAAAGGCATCGACACAATATTTCTTGCCGCTCCGACCAGCACCGATGAAAGATTAAAGTCCATTGCGGAGTCTTCAACAGGGTTTATTTATCTGATCTCTCTGCTCGGGATCACCGGAGCGCGGGCGAGCCTTGCTCAGGATGTCGCGTCAAACATCAGGCGGATAAGAAAGTATTCGAAAATGCCTGTTGCTGTCGGCTTTGGCGTTTCAAAACCCGCTCAGGTTGCCGAGATCTCAAGGGTGGCCGACGGCGTGATCGTGGGGAGTGCGATCGTTGATATCGTAGCTAAGAATTCGGGCAAAAAGACTCTTTTAACGAAATTGGCGGCGTACGTTGCGAGGATGAAGAAAGCCACAAATGCTTAAAAGGGCTGTTCACCGCTTCAGACAGTTTGCCTCCGCGGTTTCTTCCAGGACAACAAAGGAAGACATGGAGTTTGCGAGAGGGTATCTTACGATCGCCGAAATCGCTCTTTTTGAGCGGTTGCCCGAGGACATGAAAAAGCATTCAATCGATGTTTCCCGAAGGATGCTTGAGACTGTTCAAGGCGGGGGGGCCGAGATCGATGAGAGGGCTCTTGTGAGGATCGGGTTGCTGCACGATGTAGGGAAGGGCATTGTTAAATTTGGGGTCTTTGAAAGGGTTTTCCTGGTGTTGATTAGGCGGTTTTTCGGTTCTCTTTATCATTCTCTCGCTTCTAGGGGAGAAGTTGACGGCGCGGGTAGCGTTTTCAGGAAGTTTTACATTCACAGGGACCACGGGAAGATAGCCGCGAAAATGCTGCGCGGCGCTGATACTGAAGAAGAGGTGTTGACTGTAGTTGAGTCTCATGGAAATATTGCCAAGGAGAATGATCCGATCGAGCTTATTCTGCTCAGAAAATGTGATGAAGGTGAATTGTGAGCAAGTATACTGACAAACACGCGAAAGCCGGTGTTGGGGCAAAGCTTCCCCGGATAGAATGCTTTCCCAATCAATACAAAAGGGGATATGAGGTGGTCTATTCCTATCCCGAATTTACGTCTGTGTGCCCTAAGACCGGCCTGCCGGATTTCGGGACTCTAACAATTAAATACATTCCCAAAGAGAGCATCCTTGAGCTTAAATCGTTGAAGATGTATCTTCTTGCGTACAGAAACCTTGGAATATTCCAGGAAAATGCCGTTAATAAAATTCTTGAGGATGTTGTTGCCGCATGCGAGCCCGAATCAGCCGAAGTAACCGGTGAATTCAATCCTCGCGGGGGAATATCCTCGAAAGTCGTTGCCTGCTATCCCTGCCAGCGGTAGGAGTTTATCTCGTCCTTTAGTCTTCTGGCGAACAATTTTGCCGACCTTGCGTAGTCTTCCCTGTCAGAAGCGTAGATTATGGACCTTGACGTGTTGATGATTGCGCGTTCGCCCTTCTTTGTGACTCCGTTCTTCACCGAAAACTGAAGGTTGCCTCCCTGAGCGCCTACACCCGGGATCAGTATTGGCATTTCTCCGACAAGATTCCTGATTTCCTTGAGTTCGTTGGCGCTTGTCGCTCCGACAACAAGGCCGCAGTTGCCGTTTTTATTCCATTCCTTAACCCGTCTTGCAACCGTCCTGTAAAGCGGCTCTTCATCTCCGAGGATCTGAAAATCCTTGTAGCCGGGGTTTGAAGTCAAACACAGCACAAACACGCCCTTGTCCTTGTATTCAGTGAACGGCTCAACAGAATCATGTCCGAGATAGGGGCTTACCGTTGTCGCGTCCGCCTTATAGTTCTCAAAAATGCTCTTTGCGTAGGCCGAAGCTGTATGGGCGATGTCCCCGCGCTTGGCGTCCAGTATCACGGGGATCTCTTCTCCTATGTATTCTATTGTTCTCTTGAGTGATTCCAATCCGTACATTCCGTACATCTCATAGAAAGCGATGTTCGGCTTGTAGGCGCACACAAGATCCCTTGTCTCGTCGATAATGGTCCTGTTGAACGTGAAGATGGGGTCTTCTTTGTTCAGGAGGAATTTTGGAATGCGGCTCAAATCGATATCGAGGCCGACACAGAGCAGGCTGTTGTTTACCTTGACCGCGTTGCTTAGTTTCTCAAGGAAGTTCACTTTTTCTCGTCTTTATCTTTTAGAACGTCCTCAATCGTGACCTTGTTCTTTTCTTCTTCCTCTTTTTTTGCCTGGGCCTTTTCGCGGTCGATCTCCGCTTCTTTTATCGAGAGTCCGATCTTCTGTTCTTCCGGGAGAATCCTCAGGATTTTTACCTTGACGCTGTCACCGACCTTAATGATCTCTTCCGGCCGGCTTACCTGTTTCTTTGACAGTTCAGATATGTGGCAGAGCCCCTCAAGCCCTTTTTCAAGCTCAATGAAAGCTCCGAACTTTACCAGTCTCGTTACCTTTCCGCTGACGAGCTGGCCGACCTTGTAGAGTTCTTCGGCTCCTACCCAAGGATCCGGCTGGAGCTGTTTGAGCCCTAGCGCTACTTTTCTCTTTGTCTTGTCAACTCCGAGGACGAAAACCTCGATTTCGTCGCCGATCTTTAGTACTTCACTCGGATGGTTTACCCGCTTCCAGGAAAGTTCGGTCAAATGTATCAGTCCTTCCACTCCGCCTACATCGACAAAAGCCCCGAAGCTCTTTATGCTGGTCACGGCGCCCTTGCGGACCTGGCCGACCTCAAGCTCGTCTAGTATCTTGTCCGAAGAGAACCTCTGTTTTTCGGAAGCGGCCAGCTTGTGCGACATAACAATCTTTCCCTGGCGCCTGTCGATTTCAAGGATCTTTATCGGAAGCGTCTTGTCCACAAATCCGTCGAGCTGGTCTTCATGTTTCTTGGATACCTGTGATGCTGGAATAAAGCCTCGAATGCCGTCGAAATCAACGACCAGTCCGCCTTTGACGGCTGAGGTTACCTTTGCCTCAACGACCTTTCTGCCCTTGTAGGCGGCGTAGGCCTTTTTCCACTTCACTTCGTAGTCGGCCCTCTTCTTTGAAAGGACGACATAGCCTTCCTTGTTCTCGATGTTCTCAATATAGACGTCTATCTCATCCCCGACCTTAACGACATCGGCGACGTTTTTTGGTGACTTCTCTGCCAGTTCTTCGGGAAGGATAAGCCCTTCTGCCTTGTAGCGGATATCGACAAGAACGCCGGCGGGATCCACCTTTACGACCTTGCCCTTTACGATATCACCGGCTTTGTATTCCTTGAAGGTTGCCTCATATCCGAGATCTTTCTTTTCAGCTTCTTTTTTCGGGGCCTGTTTTGAGGGGGCAGGCGCTTCCTTCGGCTTGCTCATCGGCGTGGCCCTGAATCCGGCCTTTTCCGCGGTTTCCTCTTCTTTTTTGCCGCCTTCCAGCTTCTTGCTTTCTTCCAGTGTTTCCTTAATGAGGGACTCCACTTCAAACTCCTTGCTTACTCCAAGGTCTCCTCCGAGGGTTGTCCCTCCCAAGTCTTCGTTGTTTTCTCTTTTGTCTTCGAGCATTTTTTAACCCCTTCTCAATGAAATTCGCATGAACCTATAACATATCACAGATAATGGAAGTTTTCAACAGACTTACCCTTTCCAGCTGAATTTTCCCACCAGGGGCACAAATACGCAGCCGATGCTTTTCTCGATCTTAACCTTCCCTTTGGATTTCACCGCTCTGGCAAGTACCTGTTGAAACCTGCTTCCCACCGGGGCGATCAAACGACCCCCTTCCGCGAGCTGCTCCAGCAGGGGGGAGGGGATTTCGGGGCAGGCCGCTGTCACGATTATTCCGTCAAACGGCGCTTTTTCGGCCAGCCCTGCCGTGCCGTCTCCCTGGATTACCTCGATATTTTCATAGCCCAATGAAGAAAGAAGTTTTGCCGCGCTTTCCGAAAGCGGCTTAACTCTCTCGACTGTATAGACTTTCCCCGCCAGTTCACCGAGTATCGCGGCCTGATAACCGGAGCCCGTGCCGATCTCAAGCACGCTTTCGCTGCCGGTCAGATTGAGAAGCTCTGTCATTATGGCTACCATGTAAGGCTGGGAAATTGTCTGACCTTCGCCGATCGGGAGGGCGAAGTCGCCGTAAGCGACGTCTCTTTGCCGGTCCGGCACAAAAAGATGGCGCGGGACCTTTCTCATTGCCTCAAGAACGCGCTTTCCCTTTATTCCGCGGGGAATGAGCTGGGTGTCCACCATATCATTTCGAAGACTTTCGTAACTCATGGTCTGTAGGGGGATTTTACATCTCTGACGGGATTTTATCAATTATCCAGCTTGACAAAGTTTCAAATAACTTTAAAATGACTTGAGATGTCGAAAATCAAGATTGAACCTGAATTCGGTCCCCACGTGATGATGGACTGTCTTGAGTGTCCGACTGACAGGCTCATCGATAAGGGCGTTGTTCATGAAGCGCTGGAGACTTTTCTTAAAAAAATGGGCATGAAGAACGGTACTCAGCCTTTCGTTTTCAAGTACAACGGCGAGAATGCTGATGAATGGGGTATTTCCGGCATCCTTCTTTCCGAAGAAAGCCACATAACTATACACACTTTCCCTGAGAAGAAGCGGGCTTTCGTTGATATTTTCTCGAACAGGGATTTTGAGACCTCAATTGCCGCGGCGCATATGGTGGAAATCTTTAAGGCCGAAAAACACGAGGTTAAGGTTGCCAGCCGGGGGACCGAGATCACCGGCCACGCCAATTTGGATTATGACCTCTAAAAAATTTTTAGACCTTGAGCCGAAATTAAGCTCTCCGGAATCATCGAAATTCGTTATTCTTCCGGTGCCTTTTGAGGCTACAACCAGTTACGGAAAAGGGACGGCGAATGGCCCTGACGCGATACTTAAAGCTTCAAAGCATCTTGAGGCTTTTGATGAGGAGCTTCTTCGCGAGCCATGCGACGAGGGAATTCATACTGCCAAGCCGCTTAAGGAGCTGGACGAAGTTCGCGAAGCTGTTTCCGATCAACTGGCAGCCGGCAAGATCCCCATAATCCTGGGCGGCGAGCATTCCATAACTTCTTACGCAGTTGCCGCGTGCAAGAATAGATTTTCTGAGTTATCTGTCCTTCAAATAGACGCTCATGCGGACCTTCGAGATGAGTATGAAGGGACGAAGTTGAGTCACGCGTGCATTGTGAGGAGGGTGCTTGAGATCTGCCCGGCTGTCCAGGTCGGAATCAGGAATATAAGTTCTGAGGAATATGAATTTGCGAAGAAGACCGGACAGTTAGAAAAAATTCATTTTGCTCATCAAATGAATGAGAATACGATCGACAAGATCCTCAGCCAGCTTTCAGACAAAGTTTATGTAACGATCGACACGGACGGGCTTGATCCTTCGGTTATACCTTCGACGGGCACTCCCGAACCGGGCGGGTTGTCGTGGTATAAGCTTTTGGAGATCCTCAGGGCGCTTGCTGAAAAGAAGGAGATAGTTGGTTTTGACTTGGTTGAATTTTCCCCGATAAAAGGCCTTCATGCCCCCGATTTTGCTGCTGCCAAGCTTGTCTACAAGCTGATCGGATATATTACTTCCCCAGATAAGTGATTGCCTTTTCAATTCTCTTGAGGGTTTCTTCTTTGCCGAGAATCTCAACGACATCGTAGATGCCGGGGGAAACGGCTCTCCCCGTTAAAGCCAGTCTGGTCGGATGGATAACCGCTCCGAGTTTTGCATTAAGGTCTTTTGCGAGACCCTTAAAAGTTTTTTCCAGATGTTCATGGTCGAATGTCTTGAGCGCCGAAAGCTTTTCGCTGAGCTTTGAGAGCAAATCCGCTGTTTCCCTGCCCTTGAAATACTTCTTCTCCGCCTCTCCGTCATATTCAAATTCCTCAGAGAAGAAATAAGAAGCGAGTTCTGCCACATCGGGGATCAGCTTGATCCTGTCCTGGAGACAGGCAACAATTTTGAGAAAATGCCTGGCTCCATCTTTTGATTTCTCAAGATCCTTTACCTGGGGGAATTTCTCCATCAGATAAGGCATGGAAAGATCAACAATCCTCTCCGGAAGCGCCTGTCTTATGTACTGTCCGTTGAGCCAGAGGAGCTTTTCCTGGTTGAATATCGCCGCGTTCTTGCTGACGGCATCAAGAGTAAAAAGCTTTATGAGTTCATCTCTCGAAAAGATCTCCTGATCGCCGTGCCCCCATCCCATACGTGCCAGAAAGTTTACCATTGCCTCAGGCAGATACCCCATGTCCTCGTAATCGATTACGGATGTCGCCCCGTGGCGCTTCGAAAGACGCGTCTTGTCTTCTCCGAGTATCATAGGAATGTGCGCGAAAGCGGGTGGTGTCAGTCCGAGTTCCTGATAAAGAAGTATCTGCCTCGGCGTGTTCGAAAGATGATCGTCGCCGCGAATGATGTGGGTGATCTCCATGAGGTGGTCGTCTATTACTGCGGCGAAGTTGTACGTAGGGAATCCGTCTGACTTCATGATGACAAAGTCATCGAGGAGTTCGTTCTGGAATACTACCTTGCCGCGGACGATATCCTGGACTTCCGTTTCGCCCACCGGGGGCAGCCTGAACCTCAAAACCGCGGGCTTGCCGCTTGCCCTGAGCTTTTTTATCTCGGCTTCGGAGAGTTTTCTGCAGCTTCCGTCGTATCTGGGTGCTTCCTTTCTTGCCTCGGCTTCCTTGCGCTTTTTCTCCAGCTCTTCCGGGGTGCAGAAACAATGATAAGCTTTTCCTTCCTCAAGAAGCTTCTTCGCGTATTTCCGGTAAATCTCCAGCCGTTCAGTTTGGTAGTACGGGCCGTGCTTGCCTCCGGCATTCGGGCCTTCGTCCCAGTAAAGCCCCAGCCACTGAAGCCCTTCGAGAATGCTCTTGTTCGCTTCAACGGTGGAGCGCGTCTTGTCGGTATCCTCTATCCTGAGGATGAACACACCGTTGTGGTGCTTGGCGAAGAGCCAGTTGAATAGGGCTGTCCTCGCGCCTCCGAGATGAAGATGCCCGGTGGGGCTCGGCGCGAACCTTACTCGAACCTGTTTGTCCTGTTCTGCCATTCTTTTATCCTTGTATTGCCGGTTGATTGAGGATATAATCCTCTGGAAGTATACATTATATCCATTTTTCTTTTCAAGGAGTAGCAATGAAAAAACCATTATTCCTTTTCCTTGTCTTGCTGTTTTTCTTTTCCTCTTTCAGCATCGCTGTAGCCCAGTTTCTTGAGGATACGATGAAATTCGGCATGGGCGTGAGGCCGCTGGGGATGGGCGGGGCTTTCGTTTCTGTTGCCGATGATATAAATGCCATCTATTACAACCCAGCCGGGCTGGGAGATCTTGTTTTCGGGTATTCCCTCGGCAATCAGGACATCGACGGCGCGGTTTATTCCGACAGCACGCATAACATGCTTAATCTCGGTTCTCTCGGCTTGAGCGGATGGCGCGCCAGGACCGAGGCCGGTGACAGCCTGGATATGACCACGATCGCAATGGGAACGCTCGGGCCGATGGGTCTGAGCTGGGGTTATTCTTACAAGAACATCCGCTCGGTTGTTGGCGCTGACGCTGTTTCGTCATGGAGCAGCGACATCGGTTTGCTTATGAGGGTTACGCCGGATATTAACGTTGGATTGGTTGGCCGTGATGCCATAAAGAGCGAAGATCTCGATATTCCTTCCACGACGATATTTGGCTTTTCCTACGCCCCTTTTGCGCGTGTTCTCACCCTCGCCCTTGATGTTGAAGGCGGAAGGACAGGGGATAACGGATTGCTAACGCAGTATGGCGCTGAGCTTCTTCTGGTAGATGGATTTAAGATTCGCGCTGGATCGAACAGGGGGGCCGGGACCTTCGGCGCGAGCCTTAGATTTTCAGCTTTTGATCTTCATTATGCCTCAATTTCGCCGGCTGAAGAAGGGGAAGAATCGATTCAAATGATGAGTCTTGAGCTTTCTGTTCCTCAACCCGGCAGGAGGCCGCGCTCCCTTCTCAGGCCGCGTGAGTTCGCGCTTATAAATGTTGGCGGCCAGCTGGTGGGCGGCAGGGATGAATTCAGTCTTTTCGGCGGGGCTAGGGTGGGAGCTGATAACATCATTACCAATATCAGAAGGGCGGTCAAGGACGACGCCATTGACGGGATATTACTCAGGATATCGGGCTTTGACGGCGGGTTCGGTTCCATAGGCTTGGTCCAGGAGCTTCGAGCCGAGCTCATTAGGGCAAAGAAAGCCGGGAAGTTTGTTGTTGCGTACGTAGAATCTTCTTCTCTTGGAGACGAATACTACCTCGCTTCCGCTGCTGACATGATAGTCGCTCCGAAGGGTGCGTCTGTCGGCGGCCTCGGCAGGTCAATTGCCGTTACGAGGGTAACGGAACTAATGGACAAGATAGGGGTGGAGTGGCAGGTATTTACTTCCGGCAAGTACAGGAACGCGTTCGATTCCCTTTCGCCTGAAATGACGAAGGATCAGAGGGAAATGGTGAATTCCCTTGTTTCCGACATGTACAGGCAGGTAATGAACGACATTTCGGCCGAGAGGCGCATAGAACTCGCGAAGCTGAAGGAGATCGGGGACGGCAGGATCTTTACCGCCAGTGACGCGAAGGATCTGGGGCTGATAGATGAAATCGGGTATTTCGGGGAGGCTGCTGAAGTGGCGAGAGAGATATCTGGGACAAAGGATGAGGTCCGGATGGTGAAGCCGGAGGAGTTCATTTATGACGAGGGAGAATTCTTCTTCCCGTGGCCGAACAAGATAGCGGTTGTTGAGGTTGACGGAGAGATCATAACCGGCAGGAGCGGGGCCAACATTCTTTTCGGCGGGACGTATGTTGGAGCTGACAGTGTAACGGAACAGATCAGGATGGCGTCCGATGATTTCATGGTGAAGGCGATCATTCTGCGCGTTAACAGTCCGGGCGGGTCTCCCGTTGCGTCCGGTCAGATATATGAGGAACTCAAGCGGGCGCGCGAGAGGGGGAAGGTGGTCGTGGCGTCCATTGGTGATGTTGCCGCGTCGGGAGGCTATTTTGTTAGTGCTGCTGCCGACAAGATAATTGCCGATCCCGGGAGCATAACAGGCAGCATTGGGGTTATCGGCGCGGTCCCGGTCATTGCCGAGCTTTACGAGAAAATCGGCATCGAGACAGAAGTGATCAAAGAAGGAAAACATGCCGACATGTTCTCGGGCTTAAGAAAGCTGACGCCGGAAGAGAAAAAGTCGATACAGAGCATACTTGACGATACTTATGAAGAATTCAAGAGAGTGGTTGCTGAGGGCCGTAACATGACCACCGAAGAGGTTGAGGCCGTCGCTCAGGGAAGGATCTTGATGGGCGTGCCGTTGCGCACGGTTCTCCAGATCTCGTCCATCTCGTGGTTCTGCACGGCGATGCAGCCGTCGGTCCAGTCCCGGCGCTGGTACTCCGCCCTGATCCTGTCGGAACGGATGTG
>Ga0209536_100006468_pt1 | contig 17919 bp, 17 predicted proteins | sample DeeMarSeWOR28_12_FD_187461 | JGI IMG/M metagenome (GOLD analysis project Ga0209536, IMG submission 187461) | Marine sediment microbial communities from White Oak River estuary, North Carolina - WOR-2-8_12 (SPAdes) (version 2) | ecosystem: Environmental > Aquatic > Marine > Intertidal zone >... | reverse complement strand
CCGCAAGCCGTTTGACGATGGCGCCTGCATGGTAACGATCCACAAGATCCTTGGTCACCACAATGATCAAAAGCACCTTGGACCCGCTGGTGCTTCCCAGAACGATAATTCCCGATTTTAGCTGATCCTTTAATTTATCCGCCAGCTCCCTCAAGGCCGCCGGCTTTTCGACCGATACTTTTCTCACCAAGACTTTTGTGCCATCAATCGATTGAATGGCATCGGGTTCTAAATCCGCAGCCTGTGAAGCCATTTTGGTTTTAAGGCTATCCACCTCTTTTTCAAGAGATTTGAGCTCTGCTATCATTTTTTCAACACGACGGCTAACCGCCTCGGGCTTATCCTTGATCAGATGGGCGGTGCTGTTTAAAATATTCTGCATATGCTGGATATAAACCAGAGCAAATTCCCCGGTTAGCGCCTCGATGCGCCGCACACCGGAGGCCACGCTGGATTCATCAACGATTTTAAAAACACCGATATTTCCGGTTCGCCCGGTGTGAGTGCCACCGCATAGCTCCTTGCTGAAGTCTGAAAGGGAGACCACGCGAACACGATCTCCGTATTTTTCTTCAAACAGGGCCGTCGCCCCGGATTGAAAGGCATCTTCAGCATCCATCTCCTCGATATGCGTCGGGATGTTCTCACGGATTTTCCGATTAACAAGCATTTCAATGCGGTCCAAGGTTTCACTGCCAACCTGTGAAAAATGGGTAAAATCAAATCTCAACCGATCGGGAGCCACCAGAGAGCCTGCCTGTTTGACATGATCGCCGAGCACCTGGCGTAAAACCGAATGCAGTATGTGGGTGGCGGTGTGATTCAGTGCGGTTGCTTTGCGATTGGATTCATCGACCCTGAAGGTGACCGTATCGCCTTTCTTTATTTTTCCGGATAAAACCTTACCCCTGTGAATTATAAGACCGGTGGGGTCTTTGACCGTGTTCTCAACCAATATTTCGAACTCTTCGCCGGATATGGTTCCGGTATCACCGACCTGGCCGCCAGACTCAGCATAAAAAGGGGTCAGTTCCGTGACCAGTTCAATGGATTGGCCGGCGCCGGCTTCGGTGACTTCCCGGCTGTCTTGCACCAAAACCAAAACCTTGGATTCTCCGGCAAGAGAATGATAGCCGGTGAATTCTGGCTTCACCCCTTTGGCCGACAACCCCTTGTATGCATCGCTGATGGTGCTGAATGCAGCCACCGATCTGGATCTGGCCTGCTGGCCGGCCATGGCTTGATCAAATCCTGCCATATCGAGGGTCAGATTTTCATCCCGAACCACATCGCTGACGATGTCGACGGGGAATCCATAGGTATCATACAGTTTAAAGATGACTTTGCCCGGCACCTCGCTGAGGCCCCGAGCCCTGATATCTTCCAGTGCATCGTTCAAAATTTTAAGTCCGGTGTCCAGGGTTTCCAGGAAACGAACTTCTTCGTTTTTAATCACATTGGTGATAAAGGGAGCGGCCTCCAGCAGCTCGGGATAGGAATCTTTCATGATATCAAACACAACTTCTGCGGTTTGATAGAGAAAGGGCCTGTTCAGCCCGATATTTCGGCCATATCGAATCGCACGGCGCATAATTCGCCGCAGCACATAACCCCGTCCTTCATTGGAAGGCAGAATGCCGTCCCCGATTAAAAAGGCTGCCGCCCGGCTGTGGTCTGCAATGACTTTCATGGCAATATCGGCTTGCTGGGAATCACCAAAGCGCTTTTCAGCCAATTCCTCGGCCTTTTGAATGATGGGCCGAATCAGATCGGTTTCAAAATTGGTGGGCACATCCTGGATGATGGATACGATGCGCTCAAGTCCCATGCCGGTATCGATACTTGGCTTGGGCAAGGGCGTCATTTCTCCGGATTCTGCGCGATTAAATTGCATAAAAACCAGATTCCAGATTTCCAGGTAGCGGTCACACTCGCATCCGGCGGTGCATTCGGGCTTTCCGCATCCATAGGCCTCACCCCGATCTATGAGAATCTCCGAGCAGGGTCCGCATGGACCGGTATCACCCATAGCCCAAAAATTGTCTTCTTCGCCAAACCTTGCGATCCGGTCTTCAGGAACACCGATGCGCTTGGACCACAGTTCATAAGCCTCATCGTCGTCAAGATAAACCGAAGCCCATAATTTATCAGCCGGAAAACCATATCCGTTGGTTAATAAATCCCAGGCAAAATCAATGGCGCCTTCCTTGAAATAATCACCGAAAGAAAAGTTTCCCAGCATTTCAAAAAAAGTGTGATGTCTGGCCGTATAACCGACATTTTCCAGATCGTTATGTTTTCCGCCGGCCCGCACACATTTCTGTGAAGTTGTGGCCCTGACATAATCCCTTTTTTCCTCGCCCAGAAAAATCCGTTTGAACTGAACCATTCCGGCGTTGATAAACAGAAGTGTGGGATCGTCCTGAGGAACCAGAGAAGAACTTCTAACGACTCTGTGTTTGTGCTTTTTAAAATATTCAAGAAATTGTCTGCGAATTTCGCTGCCTGTCATGAAAAACTCCAAATATGATTTGCTCAGGATTGCTCCTCAGGGACCTGTTCAACGTCCGTTGCGGACAAACCTGAAGCTGCTCTTACCTTTTGATATAAGTCTTCATAGATATCTTTATTTTCCATAAAGAATTTTTTAGCATTCTCCCGGCCCTGACCGATTCGCTCACCTGCATACGAATACCATGAGCCGCTTTTTTCGACCAGGCCGCTCTCAACACCGACATCGAGGAGATCGCCGCTTTTTGAAATACCCCCTCCATACATGATATCGAATTCTGCATCCATGAAGGGGGGCGCCATCTTGTTTTTGACCACGCGCACGCGGGTACGATTTCCTAAAATTTCCTGGCCGTCCTTGATGGAACCGATTCTCCTGATATCAAGGCGAACAGAGGAATAAAATTTTAATGCGTTGCCGCCGGGTGTCGTCTCCGGGTTCCCAAATACCACCCCAATTTTCATACGAATCTGATTGATGAAAACCACCGTTGTCATGGTTTTGCCTATGGTTCCGGTCAATTTTCGCAAAGCCTGGGACATCAACCTGGCTTGCAGCCCCATGTGGGTATCTCCCATTTCTCCTTCTATCTCAGCCCGCGGAACCAGAGCGGCAACAGAGTCAATGACCAGAATATCGACAGCACCGCTTCTAACCAGCATATCTGCAATTTCAAGCGCTTGCTCTCCGGTATCGGGCTGGGAAACCAATAATTCGTCGCAATTCACACCAAGCCTTTTGGCATAAGCCGTGTCGAGAGCATGCTCGGCATCAATAAAGGCGGCGATTCCCTCCTGAGCTTGAGCCTCTGCAACAGCATGCAAGGCCAGGGTTGTTTTCCCGGAAGCCTCCGGCCCGAAAATTTCGATAACCCTGCCGCGCGGAAGCCCACCGATGCCAAGGGCTTTGTCCAGGGCCAGAGAACCTGAAGAAATGACCGGCACACGCATAACCGGTTTGCTGCCCAGTTTCATGATAGACCCTTTTCCAAACTGGCGCTCAACCTGAGCCATTGCGGTTTCCAGGGCTTTTTCTTTATCCGGGGAAATACTCATGATATCCTCCTCACGACTATACTTTTCAATTTAGTATACACAGCTCCCTCAGGTCTTAGTTCACTTTGAAATAAAACCAGGTGACTGGCCGAGAATGCGGCGGTTTCAAAATGGTTGAACTCCTCTAAAGCTTGCCTGATCTCACCCAAAGACACGTGGCCTTTAAAACGCCCAAGCGTAAGGTGCCCGCGAAAAGGCCTTCGCTCTCTGGCAAATCCCGCTTCCGCCAATCGATCATCGAGTTTCTGCTGCAAATCCCTGAGTAGCTCGATCTGTCCGTCAAGCCCGGCCCAGATGACTCGCGGGCGTATCATACCGGGAAAAACGCCTACACCTTTTGCAGCCAGCGATAGAGGATCATAGCCGCTCGCGGCGTCGAAGATCGAGTCTGCAATAACATCGATCCGGTCACTTTCTATTTCGCCTAAGAATTTTAGGGTCAGGTGGATGTTTTCCGGCCGAAGCCATTTTACCCGAAACCGGAAGTTATTCAGTTGCTGCTGAATTTCCTTCAAAGCGGACAGAACATCCGCCGGAAGCTCGAAGGCGATGAAGGCTCGAATCTTCTGAGACATAATCTATCTGGCGCTTGATTCTGAAATATGCCCTTCCAATAAAGAAGCACTTTTTTTCAGGCCGATCCGGACTAAACACGCGGCAGCGTAAACAGGGGTTCACCCAGTAAAAAAGTTCCCTTCTGAATCCACTTTTTGAGGGTCTCCGCAATTTCACGGGCTTTGACGATGCTGGATAAAGGAACTGTTGGAATTTGTTGCCCTTTAAACGTAATAAACCCGCTTTTCAATTGCGCATAACTGACTCTGCCATAGCTTTTGGATTTTGCGTTAGGATAGTCATAACCGTAGTCAACAATCTGGGTAAAAATCTGCTCATCGGATACGGCTGTGTGTTTTACCATTTCTTCATTTAAAATGGGAATTGGAATACCTAGCCCGACTGCCAGCGAGCAGCCATATCCCAAAACACTCAGTCCCACAAGCCATTTGGCACTCATTTTTTTCAAATCTCCCATGACCCAGAGCGTGCCGGCCGGGGTAAGCGGCAATCCCTGTTTGGTGCGCTTGACACCGGGTTTGTGCTGGGTACCGTGCCAGGTAACAAATCCTTCGCCGCCCCCTAAAAAAATCCGGGTCCCAAGACCGATGGTCTTGTAATAGGGATCGTTAAAAAGCGGGCTGAGCTGTCCGGCCGAGCAATAATTTGCATTGGCTGCGCCAGGTTTTAAAACTCCCATATAGGTATAAATGGTTTTGTTGGACAGGTTAATTGCACAATTATAATTCTGATAACCGTTGCGCGGATTGCATAGTGTAGCCTGCGGCAGGGCTCGCAGTGTGATCTCCTTATCAACCCGCTGGTTTGGATAACAGTCCGTACCGTAAGCTTCGGCTTTAAGCCGAATTTTTTTTCCGGCTACCAGATCCTGGATCACATGGCCACCGCCGTAACTAAACTCACCGGGGTGAACCTTGTTGAGCGGATCATCTGCATCGGGCTCGGTGGCTCCGATATAACAGTCAACAGCTGCCACGCCGCCGTAGGCGGGTACATTGTTGAGCCATACCCTGGAGGCCTTGATGGTGGGATTGGAATGACCGAAGTTCAAAAACGCCCCGGATGAACACATGGGCGCAAAAGTACCGGTGGTTACAACATCCACCTGTTGGGCCGCCTCAACCGGTCCGTGCTCCTTGACGATATCAATAATTTCCTCGGCCGTAACCACCACCACCTCACCCGACTGGATCTTATCGTTGATTTCGCGGAAGGTTTTGTTGACTTTATATTTTTTCATGCAAGATCACTCCACTCCAAAACGGGATACCGCCGAATCAATTTTCGTTAAAATGTTGTTTTCGATCCAGGAGGCATCCCACCATTCGATCGGATTGACAAAGGTATTATGAATAATGATACTGAAATGCAGATGATCGCCGCCGGCAAGACCTGAAACACCGGTATGCCCCAGGATATCGCCCCTGGACAGTTTTTTCCCCGGGCTCACGGATATTTCATTCAAATGCGAATACATGCTGAAAAGGCCAAATCCATGGTCAACAATGACGGTCTTTCCGTATATACCCAGTGATTCTGCATAAACGACAACACCGTTATTGGCCGCCGGAACCGGTGCGTGTTTTAATGATGCCAAATCAACGCCCAGGTGAACCTGTTCATCGACTACCTGTCCCTGATACTTATAGGTGCGATGATCTGCAAAACGCGCCCGGGGCGCAGAATTGGGCAAGCGCAAAAAAGAGCCTTTCCAGTGCAAGACTGGATCTGTTTTGCTGCACACCTGTTGTATTTTTTCATAATCGGCCCGCCGCTGGTCACGATTAATAAATAGAAATTTATCAATCAAATCCGCTTGGCCAAGACCGGATAGCTCGTCATTAAATTCGGGCATTTTCCAGTTGAGGAATTTATCGGTTATAGCGATAGTGTCCTTTCTAAATACTTTGCGCCGCAGGTAGTGGTTGATGCCCGCTCGATTTCCATTCCCGGCGCGATCGGTGGCCGAGATGAAGATCTCGGTTTTGACCGATTGGTCGTAGCCGAGGCTGAAGAAAGCTGAAAAGATGTTGGGGTCTTTGGTCATCCCGGAATATCCAGGAAAAAACCGGTCTCCAATGTACACCCCGCTTTGGGGGCAGGGTTCTGAAACCCTGTAGATAGCCAGCCCTGCGCCACCCTGGGTGATGTTGTGGGCGCTGCTGAGAATCTCTATCTCCGGAGACCGGGTATCAATGGTAAGGTTTTTCTCGATATAGGTTTTGTTTCCATCCATCCAGCCTTGCCATGAATAATCCCAGGCCGCCGCACGCAGGACGGCGTCGCCATCGCTGAAGCCCAATTTGGCGGGATTGACATTGATCTCAATTGCCGTCTCATGCACTTGACCTTTGCCCCAAAAGCCGGTGCTGGGATAATCTGCTTCATGCAGAGTGACCTCCTTTCCATCCTTTAATAGTCCCACCCAAATCTTCCGGATACCGCTCTGTAAATCAGAGACGGATACTGTAACATCGTGGGATTTACCGATGAATGGAGAAGGGAGATCAATCGTGACGGCAGGTTCTCGTCCTTCAAAGCGGATTAGAGCAAACCATAAAAGGAACGCCAGGACAATCAAACCCAGGATAATGATAAGTATAAGCTTTTTCTTGATTTTTTTATTTTTGCCTTCCCGATTCAAGCCATCAATGATCCTTTCGATTTTTTAGAATTTGTTAAAATAGCAGTAAACATAATGATAATCAAGGCCTCTTTTCGTTCCTTGACTTTTTCATAAGTGCAATATATTTATACCAATTACGAACAAATGAATCTGAATGCAGCAGTTTGCTGGAAGGGCTTCGTATTCAATGGGTGTCTATGATTGACCTTACGGTTGATATCGAAAATATCAGAATCGGAAAGGGCAGCCCCCTGGTCCTTATCGCCGGGCCATGCGTTATTGAAAATTACGACAGTGCCTATGAAATTGCATCATTTCTCAAAACGCTGACCACGGATTTGGAAATTCCCCTGATTTTCAAGGCGTCGTACGACAAAGCCAATCGCACGTCGATCGACGCATTCAGAGGCCCAGGGATCGCGGAAGGTCTGAGCATTTTGCAGCGTATTAAGACAGAGCTTGCCGTTCCGGTGCTATCGGACGTCCATCGAATAGCAGACATCAAGGCAGCGGCTCACACGCTGGATATTATTCAGATACCCGCTTTTCTATGCCGGCAAACCGATTTTATCCGGGAGGTCTCCGAAACCCAGAAGCCTGTGAACATCAAAAAAGGCCAATTTCTGGCGCCCTGGGATGTGCGCCACGTCGCAGAAAAAGTCGCGGCCACGGGAAATCACCAAATTATCATCACCGAACGGGGAACCATGTTCGGATACAATAACCTGGTTGTTGATTTTCGGAGTTTTATGATTTTGCGATCTACCGGGTATCCGGTTATATTTGATGCAACCCACAGTGTTCAGTTGCCCGGAGGCGCCGGCGAAAGCTCCGGTGGACAGAGGGAGTATGTTCCTTTGCTGGCGCGGGCTGCCGTTGCAGCTGGAGTCGATGGAATCTTTATGGAAGTTCACAAAGAACCTGACCATGCTCTGTGTGACGGTCCCAATTCTTTAAGGCTCGACTCCCTTGAGAGTCTTCTCTCCCAGCTCAAAGCCATCAGAAAGGCACTGGAGCCTATTTCTAATCATTGATGCACCCGAAAAGAACACGAACTGCCAATCCTGTGCGGGGATCCACCTGCGAGCAAATCGGGTTGGATAATAGCCAAAGGCCGGAAAAAGCCGGATAAAAGATGGAAGCGGAGCTGTAGGGAAACAGCTCAGTTTTACAGAAATCAAATGGAGCATTTTTAGAATGCCGCGGTCAGATTATAAAAAGCCCAAAAGGATGAAGATCATTTTGATATCGGTTATGCTAATGATCGTTGGCATCCTCGTGTTTGTATATATAGGTTACAGAAAGATCTCCAAAGCACCTGAACTGATCATTTCGAGCATTCAGGACGGCGCCGATATGTCGATTGGCAAGATACACCAGATCTCCACCCGCGATGGCAAGAAAGAGTGGAGTTTGGAGGCCAACTCTGCTCAGTACAGTCAAACCAAAAAGCAGGTTATTTTGGAAGATCTGGCCGTCACCTTTTTTTTAGAAGACAGCAGTGAAGTTTATCTGACTGCTGAACATGGGATATTGAATACAGCATCAAATGACATCGAAGTTTCCGGCAATGTTCTGATAAAAAAGGATCAATACACCCTGATAACTGAAAATCTGAACTATGCGCATGACCGTCGGATTGTTGTAGCGGACACTCCGGTGACAATTACTGGGAATTCAGCCGAAATTTCAGCCAATAAGGCATTTTTCAATCTCAACACCAAAATAATCGAGCTGGAGGGAAACGTTGAAGGCATCATTGCTGAAGATATTCAGCTGTAATCCATTTAAAAGTCATTTCAAAAACAGGATTTTGGTCAATCCGCCCAGGGCGAAAAAGGATCACGGCGGGACCGCGTTGAAAACCGAGGCCCGTCTCATACGGATCGAGGATTTGAAAAGAGCAAGCAACAAGGATATCGGGCCAGAAGACGAAGCTGAGACAGCTTCTGGGTATCGAACCCGGTCCTCCTTGAGCCTGGGATTTGCGCTGGGTATATGCACTATATTCTTTTTAACCCCGGAGATTGTCGGCTCGCAGATCAATCAGAGCCCGCCAAACGATATGAAAATCCATGTCAGGGCGGATAAGGCTGTTACGTCCATCGATGCCGGCGAAACCGAATTCATCGGCAATGTCCAGGTGACTCGTGGAGATGTGCATATTACCGCCGAGAGAATGAAAATTTTTTATAAACAGGATTCGAAATCCGGGCAAGGCGACGGATCAATCAAGGCGTCGATAAAAACCATCGTCGCAACAGGCAATGTCAAGATAACTAAGGATAATTTGGTTGCCTTGAGTGAAACTGCTGCTTATGAGGCCGAATCTGACATATTGATTCTGACGGGAAATGATTCAAAGGTGATTAGCGGAACCAGCTCGATAACGGGTTCGAAATTCACGCTTTACCAGGCCACTGAAGATATCATCGTTGAAAGCAGCGAGCAGAATCAGGTCAAAACCGTTTTTTACCCGGGAAGCCGGGGATTATTCTGACACCAATTGGATAATACGCGGCTGAAATAGTTGCAATTTTCCGTCATCTCCACTAATATAAATGTTGTGGTTGAGAAACTTCGTTTGAAGGATAATCCGCTGCAGTTTGCAATCCAGTTAACTGCTTGAATAAAAAAATAAAACATGACAATATTGCGTTTAAGTAAATTGGGAAAATCATACGGAGGAAGGGAAATCGTCACCTCCGTTGACCTGGGACTCGAAAGCGGCGACGTGGTTGGCCTGTTGGGCCCCAATGGCGCGGGAAAAACAACGACCTTTTATATGACGGTTGGAATGATCAAACCGGATAAGGGACAGGTCTTGCTTGACGATGAAGACATCACTGATTACCCTATGTTTCTTAGAGCCCGCAGGGGCATCGGCTATCTTCCCCAGGAACCTTCAATTTTCAGAAAGCTTACGGTAAAACAAAATGTACTGGCCATCCTTGAAATTTTGCCGCTCTCTGCATCCGAGCGTCTGGAGCGAGCGGATATGCTTCTGGAGGAGTTAGGCATAAAGCATCTTTCCGATCAAAAAGCCCATGTCCTTTCTGGAGGCGAAAAACGTCGCCTGGAAATCTCGCGTTCACTGGCAACCAATCCCTCGTTTATCCTTCTCGATGAACCATTCGCCGGTATCGACCCTTTGGCGGTCAACGACATAAAAAATATTATCATCCACCTCAAACGGCGCGGAATCGGAATACTCATCTCTGATCACAATGTCAGAGATACGCTAGGTGTTTGCGATGCAGCCTATATTTTATGTGACGGACAGGTTATAGAATCCGGCTCACCCGAAAAGATCGCTTCCAGCGAAGCCGCGATCCGGGTCTACCTGGGAGACGAATTTAAATTATAAAATGGCACTTGAACTTAGACAACAACTCAAGCTAACCCAGCAACTGATCATGACGCCGCAGCTGCAGATGGCCATCAAGTTGCTGCAATTATCAAGGCTGGAGCTTTTGGATACGATCCACCAGGAATTGGAGGAAAATCCGGCCCTGGAGGAAGTCCAGGATATTGGCGCTGAAGAAACCATCGGCGAGCAGGCTGAAATATCGAGCGAGGAGGGCGCTGAGACCAAAGAAGTAACCATCGAAGAAAAGATTCAAGATGATATCGACTGGAGCAATTATCTGGATGAGTACAACACGCCGGGCAGAATCAGTTTTGAATCCGAGGACCGGGATACACCCAAATTCGAGTCGTTTATCGCGCGCAAGGAATCGTTAAAAGACCATCTGTTATGGCAATTTCTCATGACCAAACCCTCCAGGCTGGATGAGGGCATAGCCAGCCTTATCGTCGGCAATCTGAACAAAGATGGTTACCTTGACGTCAGTGTGGAAGAGATTGCAACCGCCAGCGACAGCAGACCCGAGGATGTCGAGCAAATTCTATTACAGATGCAGTCCTTTGACCCGGTAGGCGTGTGCGCCCGGAATCTGAGTGAATGCCTGCTGATTCAGGCCAGGCACTTTGGGTTTGAGGATACCATTGTTACCGAGATTATTGCCGGCCACCTCAAAGACCTCGAAAAGAAAAATTATAAGGCCATTTGCAAAGCTTTAAAAGTGAGCATGGATGACGTCATCTCGGCCGTGAGTGTGATAAAGGGGCTGGAACCCAGACCGGGAAGGCAATTCAGTGACGATACTCCCCAATATATCAACCCCGATATTTACGTTTACAAACTCGATGATGATTTTGTGATCATGCTCAACGACGACGGCATGCCCAAGCTGCGGGTAAATTCGTTTTATAAAAATTCCATCAGCCGCGGTAAAAAGATTTCCGGCGAAGCTGAGGACTATATCCAGGAAAAAATGAGATCAGCGGCCTGGCTGATCAAAAGCATTCATCAGAGACAGAAAACCATCTACAGGGTCATGGAAAGCATTTTAAGCTTTCAGCGCGAATTTTTTGAAAAAGGAATCGCTCATCTGAAACCGATGGTGCTCAGGGATGTGGCCCAGGACATCAGCATGCATGAATCAACCATCAGCCGCGTGACGACCAATAAGTATGCATATACTCCCCAGGGTATTTTTGAATTGAAATATTTTTTCAACAGTTCGATCAAACGCGGTCAGGGCGATACCATCGCATCTGCCAGCGTTCAGGAAAAAATCAGACAAATTATCTTAAACGAAAACCCTAAAAAGCCTTACAGTGACGATAAAATCTCCAAACTTTTAAAAGAAGAAAACATTCACATCGCCCGCCGAACGGTGGCCAAGTATCGGGAGATGTTAAGGGTGCTGCCATCCAATAAACGCAAACAGATATAAGGAGGTCTTCAATATGCAGACATCGGTAACGTTTAAAAACCTGGACCCCTCCGACACATTGAAATCATATGTTACTGATAAACTGAATCGATTTGACAGACTGCTCGATAATCCCGCCGAGGCCAATGTTGTGCTGTCGGTCGAAAAATTTCGTCATATCGCTGAAATGAGCCTGACAGGCGATCGATTGAATATCAACGGCAAAGAAGAAACCGACGATATGTATTCGGCCATCGATATGGTACTGGACAAACTTGAAAAACAAATCAAAAAGGGAAAACAAAAGATCAGAGAGCGCCGCTCGGGATCGCGCGCTAGAAATTTAGTCATGCAATCAGCAGAAAGCCTGCCGGAGGATGAAAATGAGAGGCAGATAAAAATAAAAAACATCGAATATAAACCCATGGACGTGGAGGAAGCCGCCCTGCAAATGGATCTTCTGGATGATAATTTTCTGGTGTTTACAAATGCCAGATCGAACAGAGTCAACGTTTTATATCGACGCAAAGATGGCCATTATGGCCTTATTCAACCCAGCAGTTAATCTTTAATGCGGGTCGTGGTGCTTTGCTGATTGGATGTATTTAGCATCATAAACCCGCTTTTGGTTTTGGCAGAGTAAAATGAAAATTCTTGATGTATTAGATAGAAAAGCCATACTTGACGATTTAAAGGCAAAAACCAAAAAAGGAATTCTGGAGGAACTTGTGGTTCCGGTAGCAGAAATTGCCGAAGTAAACCAGGAAAAACTGGTGCGGGTGCTCATGGACAGGGAAAAACTTGGAAGCACCGGCATTGGTGGTGGTATTGGGATCCCTCATGGAAAGCTAAAGGATCTGGATTCGCTGGTTCTTGGTTTCGGCTTGAGTCGTCAAGGCGTGGATTTTGAATCGATTGACGGGCAGCCGACGCATATTTTCTTCATTCTGATCACACCCGAGAATTCCACCGGCTTGCATTTAAAACTGCTGGCCCGTATATCACGGATATTGAAAAATGATCCGTTCAAGGAACGACTGTTAAATGCGGCGGATGGAAATGAAATTTTCAATATTATCGAGGAGGAAGATGAAGAGTTTTAGACCTGAACAACAAGGAACGTGAAAAATATAACCATTAATATCATAACCGGGCTCTCTGGTTCGGGCAAAAGTACCGCATTGGCGGCTTTTGAAGACACAGGCTTCTATTGTGTCGACAACATGCCGGTAGCCCTTCTTCCGAAGTTTTTGAAACTTCCATTTGAGAGCGATCCCGAAATAGCGGGCATCGCCTTCGTGATGGATTTACGCGAAAAAGGCTTCCTTTCCAAATACAATAATGTCTTTAACTCCCTCAGGCGCCAGGGGTATAGCCTGGAAATTCTCTTTCTGGAGGCTGACGAACAGATTTTGCTGCAGCGTTACAGCACAACGCGCAGGCAACATCCCTTGTCTCAGGAAAAAAGCCTGGTGGATGGCATCCGGACTGAGAAAGAGCAGTTGAAGCAGTTAAGGTCCGTTGCAAATAATATCATTGATACTTCAAAGCTGAATGTACACGAACTTAAATCTTACATCCGCGAGCTGGTTCAAAAACGCAGAAAGCTCGGACTCATGCGCATCAGTATCCTTTCATTCGGCTTCAAGTACGGTATCCCCCGCGATGCGGATCTAATCGTCGACGTTCGTTTCCTGGCCAACCCGTATTTCATTCCGGAGTTAAAAGATTTGGATGGAGAATCCCAGGAAATAATGGATTTCATTCTAAAAAATATTGAAACCCAGACCTTTCTTAAAAAGTATTTCGATCTGATAGACTACCTGATACCTTTATATGATAATGAAGGCAGGTCTTATTTGACCATTGCTGTTGGCTGCACCGGAGGTCGGCATCGGTCCGTGACGATTGCCCGATCAATATATGAGCATATCAAAAATGTGCGCCGGCAGGTCGAAATTTTCCATCGCGATATTAATCAGCCCTCATAATTCAAAAAACTCTTGCCACTCAAGTAATCAGCGGGTAATTAGAGCAGAAAAAAGGACTTTCCAAAAAACATTCGATTGTAAGGTGAAACATGATTGGTATTGTCATTGTAACCCATAGTCAACTTGGTCAATCATTAATTGAGGCTGCCGAATTTATCGTCGGCAAGCGCTCAAAGGCGCTGGCCTCGGTTTCTATAGATCTGAATCAGAAGGCCGAAAAATTGCGCGAAAAAATCGCTGCGGGAATAAAGAAGGTTGACAAAAAAAATGGGATCCTCATTTTAACGGACATGTTTGGGGGAACCCCTTCCAATTTAAGCTATTCCTTTCTTGAAGAGGGCCAGGTAGAAGTGCTGTCGGGAGTAAATTTGCCGATTCTGATTCAGGCCATTAACACCCGTGACAAAATGGACCTCGGCCAGCTGGCAACCGGGCTGGAGGCTTTCGGCAAAAAGAGCATCTCTCTGGCAAGCGGCATTCTCAAGGGGAACAAACGGAGTTAAATCATGTCGCGGTGGCTACTTGCACCCGTAAATCCCGCTGATATTGATTCGATTCTCGAGATAGAAAAAAATTGCTTTCAATGGCCCTGGAATCGTATATCCTTTTTAGGAGAACTGGACTGCAAGCAGGCTTGCAGCTATAGTGTTAAGAGCAGCGTGAACGGAGAGAAACCGCAGGTCATTGCCTATATTTTTTTTCGCATTATTGCCGATGAACTGCATATACTCAGAATCGCCGTGGACCCGAATTGGCGGGGTCGGGGTGTGGCCACTTTGTTGCTCGACAAAAGCATCAAGCAGGCTTCAGCAAAGGGGGCAAGATCCGCGTTTCTCGAGGTAAGGCCCTCAAACGATTCAGCTATCGGGTTTTACAGAAAGCATCGGTTCAGGCTGCTCGGAAAAAGACCTAATTATTATTCAGACACCCGGGAAGACGCCCTGGTGCTGACGAAAACACTTAAGGAGGATCTATGACAACGAAAATTGGTATCAATGGTTTTGGAAGGATCGGTCGTTGTATGTTCAGGGCAGCCTTGAATAATCCGGAGGTCGAAGTCGTAGCGATAAATGATCTCGCAAACCCGGAAACAATCGCCCATCTTTTGAAATATGACTCGGTACATGGACAGCTGGATGCCGAGATCAAGGTGAAAGACGATATTATCGTCGTGGGAAAGAAAACCATTGTCATCCGATCCATCAGAGATCCGGAAGAGCTGGGGTGGGGTGATCTCGGCGCAGATGTCGTCGCAGAATGTACCGGCTTATTTCGTGACCGCGAAAATGCGTCCAAACATCTGGCGGCCGGAGCGCGCAAGGTCCTTATATCCGCACCGGCAACGGATCCTGACATTACCATTGTGATGGGTGTCAACTCACAGCAGTACGATCCGCGGCAGCATCATATTATATCCAATGCCTCATGCACGACCAATTGTCTGGCACCGGTCGCCAAGGTATTGCTTGAAAATTTCGGATTGCAGCATGGGCTGATGACCACCATTCACAGTTACACCGGTGACCAGCGCCTGCTTGATTTTCCCCACAAGGATTTGCGAAGAGCCAGATCGGCGGCACTTTCCATGGTGCCGACCACAACCGGGGCTGCAAAAGCCGTGGCACTGGTATTACCGGAACTCTCCGGCAAACTAAACGGGCTTGCCATTCGGGTCCCCACCCCCAATGTCTCTATCGTAGACCTTGTGGTCGCGGTGGAAAAATCCGGGGTAACGGTATCGGATGTCAATGCCGCGCTCAAACGCGCTTCAGAAGAATCCCTGGCCGGTGTTCTCGGCTATAGCGAGGTGCCCCTGGTCTCGATTGACTACAATGGGTGCGAATTGTCCTCGATTGTCGACGGTCCTACAACCTATGTTGTCGACAACATGGTCAAAGTTCTTTCCTGGTACGATAATGAAACAGGCTACTCCAACCGCATGGTTGATCTGGCCGCCATGGTGGGAAAGGAACTGTAACTGAACTTAGTTCGCCGCGCTTGCAGCGGGAACGATGGGCTTAAGGTATTCTATCGTTTATATCAGATGCTCCATTTCGCTTTTTTGTCCAATCGTGCATTCTTCACCATTCCATAATGCAGCGAAAATTTTATACCTGAAAGCGTAGAGAAAAAACTTACAACCGATAGTAAAGGATTTGCTTTATGGAACCTCGCAGACCACTTATTGCCGGCAACTGGAAGATGTATAAAACCTCTGCGGAGGCCGTTGATACCGCCGCCCAACTTGTCAAACTGACAGCGGGCGTGGATGATGTCGATATTATGATCGCACCGACATTTACCGCTCTCGAGTCGGTATCAAAGACACTTGAGGGCAGCCATATCGATCTGGGCGCTCAGAACATTTTTTGGGAAAACGAAGGCGCTTATACCGGAGAGATCTCGGCCGCTATGTTAAAATCGGTCGGATGCCGCTATGTAATCATTGGCCATTCCGAACGGCGACAGTATTTTGGCGAGACCGACGAAGCGGCCAACAAAAAAATCAGGGCCGCCATCAAAGCGGGCCTCATTCCAATTTTGTGTATCGGAGAAACGGAACAGGAGCGTGAATCCTCCCAAACCTTTTCTGTTCTTGACAAACAGGTAAAAATGGGGTTAAAAGACTTTTTTGCAAAAGATCTGGGAAGCCTGGTCATCGCCTATGAACCGGTTTGGGCCATCGGAACCGGGAAAACTGCAAGCGAGGAACAGGCCCAGGAGGTCCATCAATATATCCGCTCATTAATTGCGGAAATGGTCGGCGACGAACTGTCAGGCGCGATAAGGATATTATATGGCGGAAGCGTGAAACCGGAAAATATATCCGGTTTGATGGACATGCCGGATATCGATGGCGCACTGGTCGGCGGTGCAAGCTTGAAAGCGGATTCTTTCGGCAAAATCGTCCAATTCAAATAAGAAGTCGGGAAATAGTTAAAACATTATGGCCATATTATTAATTGTCATTCACGTCATTGTATGTATTGCTCTGATTATGATCGTTCTGCTCCAGACCGGTAAGGGAGCGGATATGGGCGCGGCTTTCGGCGGGGGCAGCAGCCAAACCCTTTTTGGCAGCACCGGTGCATCGACATTTTTGAGCAAGGCAACCACGGGAGCGGCTGTCGTATTCATGCTCACATCCCTGGGGCTTGCTTATTTCTCCGGCCAGCGAACCGGAGAATCCATTATGACGGATACACCGGCGCCCATTGAGCAAAAAGCTGCCCCGCAGCAGGACGCACCGGCTGGGCAACAAACCCAGCCGTCTGAAGTACCGGCGCAAAAAGAATAATTGGACAATTATTTCGCTGCCATGTGCCGAAGTGGTGGAACTTGGTAGACACGCTATCTTGAGGGGGTAGTGGCCTACGGCCGTGCCGGTTCAAGTCCGGCCTTCGGCACCAAATTTTATTTCCAAAGTGATCCCGGCATCTTACCGGAATTTCTTTTTTTGATATGCGATTTTAGACCTGATTTTCGCACCTTTTGGGTCAAAATAACAGCCACCATTCAGAATCGATCACCCGCTATTTCATATAGGCTTCCTCTCAGTCTTTTCAAATCTTCCCCTCTTTCGGTTTAAATATATCAGTTTATGCAGAGTTTATTTATGTAAAAACAAGTTAACTTAAACTATCAGTTTGCAATTCTTCCAAAATGCATATATAATGTATGCATTTAAAGGGCAATATAAACTATGATCACTAAAGCCAAGCAATCTCTGGAACAGACCTTGTCTGAGGGGCAATTGGTAAACCGCGACTGGTTGTTGAAGCACGGTTTCAATCGCCCACGGGTGGACTATTTTCTGAGGTCTGGGAAATTGGAACCTGTTGCGCGCGGTGTATACCGGCGACCGGGACCGCCACTTAAGTGGGAGCATATGGTCTACTCACTTACGGAGATGGGCTACCCGGTGCATGTGGGTGGACGTAGTGCATTGGAATTGCAGGGAATGGCGCACTATCTGCCCTCCGGCGGTGTACGGCGCATCGATTTATATGGTAGTTCGCACGTACCCAAATGGGTAACTACCTATCCGGCAGAATTTCAGTTTGTGGTCCATACACGTCGTCTGTTTGACCAGTTTCCCAAAGATGCTGTTAAACCTAAACCGTTTGGTTCATGGGACTGGCCGATAGCCTATGCTGTAACAGAACTGGCCATGTTTGAGCTTCTTTCAGAGGTTCGAGAAACAGTGGACTTTACGGTGGCAGACAAAATCTTTGAAGCGGCGACCAACTTCCGACCGGAATTACTTCATGAGCTGCTGCGCGCCTGCTCACAAGTGAAAGCGAAACGTCTGTTTATGTTGTTCAGTGATCGCCACGGGCATGAGTGGCGCAAAGCGCTTAAAATCGACGGCATCAAT
>Ga0209536_100006467_pt1 | contig 17921 bp, 13 predicted proteins | sample DeeMarSeWOR28_12_FD_187461 | JGI IMG/M metagenome (GOLD analysis project Ga0209536, IMG submission 187461) | Marine sediment microbial communities from White Oak River estuary, North Carolina - WOR-2-8_12 (SPAdes) (version 2) | ecosystem: Environmental > Aquatic > Marine > Intertidal zone >... | reverse complement strand
CCTTGGTGGTAATGACACAGATTGAATGATAAAAAGCTCGAATCCCTCCATTTCTAACCCACTGAAAACCCGGCAGGGCCTCTCGAAAAGGGGTTCGGGTCTATTACGCCTTCAGGTATCGGGGGTCAGGAGGCAGCGAACAGAAGCTAGAAAAGGCGGGGACTTGATTCTATCTCGCAGGGCGTTCGAAATTCGGAGAATTCAGCGATTTCTGAGGCTTGGCCCCATGCGTTTCGGGCCTTGATGTTAAATCCGCAACCTCAGGCATCATCCGCCGCCCTGAGGGCATCAAGGATTTTGACGGTGGCGACGGTGTTGCCGACGTCGTGCACCCTGACGATGTGAACGCCGTTCAGCACGGCGGCGGCCACAGCGGCCTGGGTGCCGATTTCGACCATGGGCAGATCCGCCCGGATGTCTTCCTGGTGGGGTTGTTTGAGGAGTTTACGGATAAAGGCTTTGCGCGAGGCACCGATCAGAACCGGCAGGTCAAGGGATGCAAAGGCCTGGATATGTTTGAGCAGTAAAAGGTTGTGAGTAACGCTTTTACCGAATCCGATTCCGGGGTCGACAATTATTTTTGAGCGGGAGACACCCAGCTTCACTGCCCTTGCAACGGCATCCGCCAGAAAGCCGCGGATGTCTTGAATCAGATTGTCATAGTGGGGGTCGACCTGCATGGATTTAGGCTCACCCAGCATATGCATCAGGATCAGCGGGGTGTCGAACTCAACGGCCAGAGTGGCCAGACCGGGGTCAAAGCGCAGGGCCGCCACATCATTGATGATGGAAGCGCCGGCTTCAAGGGCCCGCCGGGCCACTGCGGCTTTGGTTGTGTCAATGGAGATGGGGATGGATACCCGCCGGGCGAGTTGTTCGATCACCGGCACCACCCGGCGAATTTCTTCTTCAACGGGTACGGGGTCTGAGAACGGGCGCGTTGACTCCCCGCCCACATCGATGATATCGGCCCCTTCGGCGGCCAGTTTCTCACCCTGGGCGATGGCGACCCCGGTATCGAAGAATTTGCCGCCGTCCGAGAAGGAGTCCGGCGTTACATTCACGATACCCATGATACAGGTCCGCTGCCCGATCTCCAGGGTGTGGTGGGACCATGAAAGCCGATATGCTTTGCGCGCGATCATCCAATCAAGTCGGTTCTGAAGCTGCCTGGGCCTCTGCTTCCGGCTCATTTTCATCAGGGTTTTTGGAAGACAGTTTGATGCCCGGCCTCAATTCCTTTATCAACTCATCCAACTCTTTGCCCAAGACAGTTTCTTTTTCCAACAGCAATTCCGCCAGTTTGTGCAAAATGTCCAGGTTTTCCTTGAGCACTTTTCCCGAGCGCTGATAGGCATCTTTGATCAGCTTGTTTATTTCTTCGTCGATCAATTGAGCCGTCGCCTCGGAGTAATCCCGGTGCTGGGCGATTTCGCGGCCCAGAAAAACCTGTTCCTCGCCCTTGGCATAGGACAACGGGCCCAGTTTTTCGCTCATGCCCCAGTTGCGGATCATGGTCTGAGCCAAATTGGTGGCCTGCTTAATATCATTGGCGGCCCCGGTGCTGATGCGGTTGAATATAATTTCTTCAGCCACGCGCCCTCCGAAAGCAACCGACAGCTCGCTTTCGAGCTGGTCCTTGAATTTAAAGTCGCGCTCTTCGGGCAAAAACCAGGTCACACCGGCAGCCCGTCCCCGGGGCACAATGGTGATCTTGTTGACGGTATCGGTTTCGGGCAGAAAGCGCGCAACCAGCGCGTGCCCCCCCTCATGATAGGCGGTCACTTTGCGGTCTTCTTCCTTGATGACTTTCGATTTGCGTTCGAGCCCCATGTAGACTTTGTCTTTGGAATCTTCAAAGTCCACCATCTCGACCTTTTCCTTGTCCCGCTTGGCCGCCAGCAGGGCCGCTTCGTTGACCAGGTTCTCAAGGTCGGCACCGGAAAAACCGGGCGTCCCCTTGGCCAGGATTAGGGGATTGACATCGGAGCCAACCGGCGTTTTTTTCATGTGGACTTTGAGGATCTTCTCCCGGCCCTTAATATCCGGCATGGAAACAACCACCTGCCGGTCAAACCGTCCGGGACGTAGCAAAGCCGGGTCCAGCACATCGGGCCGGTTGGTGGCCGATATGAGAATAACCCCCTCGTTGGATTCGAACCCGTCCATTTCAACCAGAAGCTGGTTTAGGGTTTGCTCGCGCTCGTCGTGCCCACCGCCCAAACCGGCACCCCGGTGGCGGCCGACGGCATCGATTTCGTCGATGAAGATAATGCAGGGGGCATTTTTCTTGCCCTGAACAAACAAGTCCCGCACCCGCGAAGCCCCGACACCCACAAACATCTCGACAAAGTCCGACCCGCTGATGCTGAAAAAGGGCACACCAGCCTCACCGGCAATCGCACGCCCTAACAGCGTCTTGCCGGTACCCGGCGGGCCCATCAACAGAACGCCTTTGGGGATTCTGCCGCCCAGCCGGGTGAATTTTTTAGGATCTCTTAAAAACTCAACGATTTCTCCCAGCTCTTCTTTGGCTTCATCAATGCCGGCGACATCTTCAAAGGTAACTTTCTCGGATTGATCGGACATCAGGCGGGCCCTGCTTTTACCGAAAGACAGGGCCTTACCGCCTCCGGCCTGCATCTGGCGCATGAAGAAAATCCACACCCCGATCAAGATCAACATCGGAAACCAAGACACCAGGACGGACATATACCACGGATTCTCCGCCGGGGGTTTGGCGCTGATGGTAACATTTTTCTTGCGCAGCGTGTTGATCAGATCGTTGTCCTGGGGTGCGTATATCTTGAAACGGTTGCGGTTCATATCGGTGATATACAGCTCCTGGCCCTGGATCACCACCTCGGCCACACGCTCGCTTTCGACCATATCCAGAAACTCGGTATAGCTGACGCTGGTTTCAGCCATGTGCTGTTGGCTGAAAAGATTGTACAGCATGACCATCATCAACGTGATGACCAGCCATAAAGCCAGATTTTTGTAAAACGGATTCAAATGTTTTTCCTCCCGGTTTGGAATGACGAATGACGAATGGTGGAAGTCACCCCGCTCCACCTTTTTTTAATCGATCTATTGCTTAATTCGACATTAATCAATCGTTTAGTATCCCGTATCTCAATTGAAATAGCAAGTACCAAGTTGTCGGCGCCCCGGGTCGGGCTTGTCGGCTGTTCAACGCCCGTTTGCCCCTGGCTGACTTTATATGCCAATTTAATCACTATCGCACATTAAGCAAGCAAAAGTTCGGCCATCAGCACACGTCGGGTCCGGGGACCTAATCTAACGCTGTTGTCGATGCGATGACCGGCCACCCAGATGATTTTGTCCGCGCTCAATAGCAGCGGGCATTTTTTACGCTGGCCGGCGGAAATTTTATGGTCGCTGAAAAATTTCTTTAATTTCTGGGTGCCCTCCAGGCCCAGGGGCGAAAATCGATCTCCCGGTCGAAAATTTCGAACAACCAGCGGAAATCGCAAACAATCCAGGTCGAAAAAGGCCCTGGATCTTTCGGCTTCCCCGAAACCAGGTACCTCGGCAGTTCCAATCTCCACCAGTTTGATGGCGGCGTCAGCCTCCTCTATCAGGGTGGTCCCCTCGCCGGTGATCGTGTAACAATAATTGACTACCGCCGCTGAAGTTTCCGGACCGACCTTTTTAATAGTGAGTGTCTCGCCATCTTTTATCACCCGCAGCCCTTCGGGCAAATCCAGGCGACCGCATGCCCGCTTTTTTTTTGCCAATCCGACAACGCTGTCTGCATGTAAAAAGGTTATGCGTCGCAAATCCTTTTTCACGCTCATAATCGCCTTTCTGATGATCCTTCTGGCGACCGCCAGCTCCAAGGCATTGATCTCCGGCAGGGCCAACTCAATCCAGTTGAATCCTCTGTTTAAGACACAGGCGGCAAAAACCGGCTCGATGGCGTCTGCGATCCATTGATCCTCCGCCTGCAGAATCTCCCCCAGTCGATTGAGAGATTCAACGATGGCGGGATTGTAGGATCTGACCAGCTCCGGAATTAAATGGTGACGAATCTTGTTGCGACGGTAGGCCGGGTCCCTGTTGGAAGAATCGGCTACAAAGGCAATTTTTCTTTCTGCAATATAAGCCATTATTTCTGATCGTTTAAGTCCGATCAACGGGCGCACGAATTTGTCGTCCCTGACGGGGGCAATTCCGGACAAGCCCAGGGGGCCGCTTCCGCGCAGCAAATTCATGAGCACCAGCTCGGCATTGTCGTCCGCGTGATGACCCAGGGCAATTTTATTAAACCGGTTTTGGGAGGCAACTGCATCATAAAATTCATAGCGAACCCGGCGCGCAGCTTCTTCCGGAGAAAGGCGCCAGTGCCGCTGGAATCCCGGCACATCCTTTTTCTCAAGAAAGAGCGGCAAATCAAAATTCCGGGCCAGCGCGGCAACAAATTCAGCATCCCGATCGGATTCCGGTCCGCGCAGGCTGTGATTCAGGTGCGCAACCGCAAGTTTGAGGGAATATTCACCGGCCAGGCCGTGCAGCAGGTGGACCAGTGCAACCGAATCCGCCCCACCGGAAACAGCCACCAGCACCCTATCCCCCTCCGCGAACATCCCGTATCTGGCGATCGCAGCACGAACGGTCTGCAGAATTTTGGTTTCTATGTCGATCTTCTTAGACACAATGAGAATGGTCCCTGTCCGTTGTCATTGGAGTCCCCTTGGGCCTGAACACCCTACCGGATCGAGAATAATGCTTTCAGTAAACTGTAGATATATCGACAAAATAAGTCAACACTGTTGGTCTCACCGCGGGATCAAAAGGCCCCTTCGGACACAAGATCTTGGCATCATCATTCCAATTGACGTTTATTCGAATTTTCATATGTGGCCATACACAAAATACTAAAGACCAACCACGATATGATTTCAGCTTTATCAGAAAATGCACCAATCCTTCGCTCAACTGAAATCATATTTTTGCTTGCAAAAATGGATTTTTGGCGTATTTTATCTCTGGTTGTGCTAGGCGGGGAGCTAGCGGTGCCCTTTACCCGAAATCCGCTTATGCGGGGCTGAATTCCCGCCCAAGGGTCTTATACCTGGAGCCCTTGGATCGTTTTGATTGGACACCACGCAACAGGCGCTCATGAACCTCGTCAGGTCCGGAAGGAAGCAGCGATAAGTGATGCAGTCTGTGTCGTGGATTGATCTCAATCAGTATAACGTGAAAAGGTTTCCAACCAAGATTCGACGGCGGGTGCGCAACCATCTTATTGAAATCCGGGATTGCGGATTTTGGCTTTTTGTAATGTCGGATATCTGATTCTAGATTGATTGATCGAAAAAATCTCAATTTTATGTCTCATGAACAGAGCCTGTCGCCTTTGGCCGTCCCACACCTGTTTTTCGATAATAACAAAAGATTTGGTTCCTTTTAGTAAATCCCAAATCCAAAATCTTACATCCACGATCGAATATCTTCCCACCACCTAGCCGATTCATTCACTATACGAATCGACTTAAATCCTTCCAGAAAATCCGAAATCCGAAATCCGAAATCACCAATCGTGATTCAGTCACTGAACCACCCAAATCAACTGAGTGCTAAACACGCATTATTTCTTATAAAACCCTGCTATTACAACCTTGACATCGTTTCAACTGGTCTTATTTTTCAGGTCGGCAATCGCACACTTCAAATAAGCGGGGGGACGCGTGATCGTATGAGTGGAAAAAAAATTATCAAAATTCAATCCGATTCGGACGAAGACAAAGAAAAAGAAGTCGACACCAAAGCGGCTGCCGCGGATGAGGATGATTCTCAAGATCAATCCGAGAAAACAGACGCGGTGGGAGTCGACGAGCCATTGAAGGATTTGGAGGCCAGGCTGGCGGCTAAAGATCAGGAATCCAAAGAAAACTATGAGCGCCTGCTCAGGGTTTCGGCCGAATTTGAGAATTTTAAAAAACGTACATCCAGGGAACTGGAGGAATTTCGCAAGTATGCCAATCAGTCATTGATTAAGGAGATGCTATCTGTGGTCGACAATCTGGAGCTGGCAATGAATTCGACCAATGGCCACAAAGCCATAGACCAGGGCCTGTTGCAGGGACTGGACATGACCCATAAAGAAATATTGAAAGTGTTTGAAAAATTTGATGTCAAACCCATCGAGGCCAAAGGTCAGGCCTTTGATCCCACTTTTCACGAAGCCGTCATGCAGGAAGAAACCGATGAGTATGAGGAAAACACGGTTGTCAATGAGCTTCAAAAAGGCTACCTGATTCACGATCGATTGCTGCGCCCCGCGATGGTGGTGGTTGCCCGCTCAAAAGAATCCAGGGATAAACCCTAAATCTGGGATAACAGACAGGAATAACAATTTGCAGAAATTGAGGTTAAGGAGGGATACAACATGTCAAAGGTAATCGGAATCGATCTCGGCACCACAAATTCTTGTGTGGCTGTAATGGAGGGTGGCGACGCCACGGTTATTACCAACCCAGAAGGCGGCCGCACGACGCCTTCCATCGTAGCCATCAACGACAGCGGTGAAAGATTGGTAGGCCAAATCGCCAAACGACAGGCGATCACCAATCCCGAGAATACGGTGTTTGGCGTCAAGCGGCTGATCGGTCGTAAATTCAGGTCCAAACCAGTTCAGGATGACATCAAGGTTCTGCCGTACAAAATTGAAGAAGCCAGCAATGGAGACATCCGGATAAGCTTAAAGGGCAAGCAGCACAGTCCGGCCGAGATTTCCTCCTATATCTTGGCGAACATCAAAAAGACCGCCGAAGAGTATCTGGGAGAGAAGGTAACCGATGCCGTCATTACCGTCCCGGCCTATTTTGACGACAGCCAGCGCCAGGCGACCAAGGATGCCGGTAAGATTGCCGGGCTCAATGTCCTGCGGATCATCAACGAGCCGACGGCAGCATCTCTGGCATACGGTCTGGACAAGAAACGCGAAGAGAAAATCGCTGTCTTTGATCTGGGCGGCGGCACCTTTGACGTGTCGATTCTAGAAATCGGTGAAGGGGTTTTCGAAGTTAAGGCGACCAATGGCGACACCCATCTGGGCGGCGAGGACTTCGACCTGCGGCTGATTGACTACCTGGCCAGCGAGTTCAATAAGGATCAGGGCATTGACCTTCGCAAAGACAAAATGGCCCTGCAGCGGTTGAAGGAAGCGGCGGAAAAAGCCAAGATGGAACTTTCCTCATCCATGGAAACCGACGTCAACCTTCCTTTCATCACCGCCGATGCCAGCGGACCCAAACATCTGAATATTAAAATCACCCGTGCCAAGTTGGAGGCGCTGGTTGCCGACTTACTCGACAAACTGGAAGGCCCCTGCCGCACAGCGTTGAAAGACGCCGGTTTATCCCCGGGCGATATTAATGAGGTGATTCTGGTGGGCGGCATGACCCGTATGCCGGCGGTTCAGGAGCGGGTTAAAAGCCTTTTCGGCAGGGATCCTCACAAAGGGGTAAACCCGGATGAAGTGGTGGCACTCGGTGCAGCCATTCAGGGTGGGGTTTTAAAAGGTGACGTCAAAGATGTTCTGCTGCTCGATGTCACGCCGCTGTCGCTGGGGATTGAAACCCTGGGCGGTGTCATGACCCGTTTGATTGAGAAGAACACCACCATCCCGACTAAAAAGAGCCAGATATTTTCAACCGCGGCCGATAACCAGCCGGCCGTATCCATCCACGTCCTGCAGGGCGAGCGAGAAATGGCAGCCAACAATAAGACCCTGGGACGATTCGAACTGGTCGGCATTCCGCCGGCTCCCCGCGGGATTCCTCAAATTGAGGTTACCTTCGACATCGATGCCAACGGAATTGTCAATGTTTCAGCCAAAGATCAGGCCACCGGCAAGGAACAATCCATCCAGATTACGGCATCCTCGGGGCTTTCCAAGGAAGAGATTGACGGTCTGGTAAAAGATGCTGAAGTGCACGCTGAAGAGGATAAAAAGAAAAAGGAACTGGTTGAGGCGCGCAATTCAGCCGATGCCTTGATTTATTCAACCGAAAAATCCATCAAGGAACTCGGCGACAAGGTTGACAGCGAAACCAAGACCAAAGTCGAAGATGCCACTTCCGCATTGAAGAAAGCCATGGAGGGCGAGGATTCCGGAGAAATTAAACGGCTCAGCGAGGAGCTGACCCAGGTATCCCACAAGCTGGCCGAGGCCATGTACCAGCAGGCTTCTGCCGGCAATCAGCAGGCCGGTGCCGATGCCGGGGCTGAGGGCCAGGCCGGCGGGGCCGCGCCCGAAGAAGATGTTGTCGATGCGGATTTTGAAGAGGTCAAGGAAGACGAGAAGAAATAATTGTCATTACGACAATTATACCGAAAAAATCCCGCAGCGCCGCCCGTTCTGCGGGATTTTTTCCAGCATAGCTGGATGACCCATCGATTTTTATATTCAATGGTGGGCCTTTTGAGATAACTGATAATAACTTCGCGATGGTACGAAAGGGGGCTTTTATGCCAGCTGACGATAACCAAAATGAATCGGTTGATGCCCTTTGCAGGGAATGCGGCAATGCCTTTAAGACCTATGTGGACCGCATATTAGGACCTGGCGATGGCGCCACTGAAACCCGCAAAGTCGAATGCCCGGTCTGCGGCTGCAACGATTGCAAAATCGGTCATTAATCAGTTCAAAATGGATAATTACGAAAAGATTATTCGCGAGAACCTGGAACGGCTGTACAAGAATCTGCCGAATGACCTGGACCGGCTTCTGCCCGGGCAACAGCAAAAGGATCAATTCCATTTTAAAGCCTTCGGGCAATCCTGCCTTATTGGACCGGATGGGATTTTCATCGGCGACGAGCCGCAAACCGGTGCAATCGGCATATTGATTACATTGTATGCCCTGCATGCCAATGAAAATCCCTGCATGCCCACCCCCTTCAAAGCGTTTCGGGAATTACCCAACAGCACGCCCTATGTCGGTGCGTTTGCCTCCCACGCCGAAAGCATATTGACGGCTCATATAGACAGGATTGAAGACAATTTTGACCTTATATTCAAGACGCTGAACGGCGAGCTCAGTACCGGCAGCGAGGACGGAGATTTTTCGATAATCGTTCGCCCCCTTCCCAAAATAAAACTGCATTACATATTCTATCGGGCCGATGATGAGTTTCCCGCCTCAGCCACATGTCTCCTCTCCAACAATGCCCTGTCATTTCTGCCGGTTGATGCCCTGGCCGACACGGGGGAGTATACGAGTAGGAAGATTATTGAATTGATTTCATAACGCATCTCTCCGGCAAATATTTAGATATTGCCGCAAATTTGCCGGTATCCGGTATAAGCTACAAGGCAACGGGCGTAAGGTCTGAAGATTCAGATACGCCTGCCTTGAGTCTTACTCCGCGGGCTCGGCGCCTTCTAACACCCTGTACCTTACACCTCATACCATTTACCGGTTTGTTTATAGCTCATAGCAGCTAGAGACTGGGCAGCCAGAGACCGGTATGGAGCGGCCGCTTTACATCGTCTTTTCAGTAATTATACTATAGAGAATCTGGAACCGACCAAAGACACGGAAAGGAGGCTCTAAGATGGAAGTGAACAAAGTGCTGTGGCCGACGGATTTTTCGAGCAGTGCCGAAAAGGCGCTGCCGTTGGTGACCGATTTGACCCAAAAATATGGGGCCGAGATCCACGTGCTCTATGTAATCGAAGATATAGCGCATCATGAATCGTGGTATGGCGATTTTGACAGGTCTCACATCGACAAGCTGATGGAATGGGCCGACAAATCCGCCAAAAAGCGGCTCGACCAGGTATGCGAAAAATACTTGAACAGCTGCCCGCTGTATATCAAGCATATCGCGGTCGGTGATCCGGCCCAGGAAATTTTAAAGCTGATCGACAAAGAAGGGGTGGATCTGGTGGTAATGGCCAGCCATGGTGAAAAAGGAAATTACCGCTTTGGCAGTGTAACCGACAAAGTTTTGAAAAACTCGCCGGTTCCCGTCACAACGGTCCCGATAGAACCGGAATAGATCCCATTTCAAAGCTATGGGGAAAAACTAGCTCTCATAACAAGCCTTGAACGTAGCACGAAGCAAAATCAGGGGTAATGGAGTATTGGAGTAACGCCATCCGCGATGAACACAGCGGGTATTCGTCTTTCCAACACTCCAATACTCCATCACTCCAATACTCCTTTTGGCAAACAGCACTCAGCGTAATCTGAAAGGGGCGCCTTTTTAACAGATTTTGGTGTCCAACGCGGCATCACCCTCCCGACGTCTGCGGAAAAGCCGTGTTGGCATAAAGATATTCCATTTTTTCCTTGTGTTTCAGCTCTTCGTTGGCCATTTTCGATAGCATCGTTTTTAGCTCGCTGTCGGCGTGCATATTGGCAAGTTCGGTGTAGAACTGATGTGATCTGCCTTCGCGGTGAGCCGCGATCAGGTAGACCTCCTCACTGCTGGAATCCTTGCTGATTTCGGGTTCCTCCAGGTATTCAGCGATCCGGTATTCAACCACATCGGCCATCCGCAGGGCATCCGAACCATAATTGCCGTCACGGTAATCAACCAGAAAGGCTTTGTGCTTTTTCTCTTCGCCGGCAATGAATTCGACCGTATCCTTGACAGCGGCATCCTGAACCTCACCGTGGATATCCATGTAAAAGTCGTAAGCCTCTTCTTCCCTTTGAATCGCAAGATCAATGACGTCTGCAATCGTTTTTTTCATGCATGGGCCTCCTTTCAATCTACTGGGTTTTAATGTAACCTAAAACAGGATTTCCAAAGTGGCAACACCAAAATTGTTGGGCATATGTTTGGCCAATAATATATCTGCGTCATGCGGCTTAGGCAACGGATCATTCCTGTAGCCGAATTGGAATAATGGAATGACCTATGTTCAATTTCCATCCTTTTTGTGATAATGATAATTCCCGAAGCGTATGATCGTCTATGACGGGACATATCGACTGCAGCCGGATACAGACCGGGGACCAACGTCTAAGACCGAATGGCTTTGCACCTGGCGGGTTCGGATAATCGAATTACCGGCCGGTCGGCCGGCAGTCCGGCATCTTAAGCCCACCATCGTGGCTGCCAACCCGTGCGGGTTGGCAGCCAGCCTGAACAGCTGCGCCGGGGCGGTCGGGAAAAAGATCAGTCGGGATTTTAAACTGGACATCAAAAAAGTTTTATGGATCGAGCATATCCCCGCCAGACCCGGACAGTGGCATGCCGCGATCTTTACCCCGAAAGCGATGTTTGACGCGGATATAAACTACCGTATCAACTGGCGGCCGTTGCGCCCTGATGAGCAACGCCTGATCAAGCGTTTTGGGATTTCACCTCCTTAGATATAAAAAGGGTCACATCATGGATAAAAAATACAATATGATAACCGCCATCCTGGATGCCTTCGAAGACGGCATTTATGTCATGAACACAGACCTGGTAGTGGAGTATATGAACAGCGCCATGATTGCCGAGTTTGGTCCGGGTGTTGGTAAAAAATGCCATCAATTGATTAACCAGTCTGAGGAAAAATGCCCCTGGTGCCTTTCCGACGAGGTGTTTGCCGGCAAGACCGTGGCCCGGGAGGTTTACGTCCCACTGGTCAACAAAACCTACTACCTGACCGAAATTCCGTTTGAAAACCCAGACGGCAGTCTTGCCAAGTTGAGTATTTATCATGATATAACCAAGCGCAAGCAACAGGAGGAAAAGCTGCGGGTCACGGAGGAAGAGTTTAAAAACCTGTTCGAGCATGTGGCCAGCGGCGTTTTTATCAGCAGCAAGGAAGGCAAATTTTTAAATGCCAACCAGGCCCTGCTGGACATGCTGGGGTATGACAGCAAGGAGGAGTTTTTGAATATCGATCTGCCCCAGGACCTTTACGTGCGCCCCGAGGACCGGCGCACCTTTCAGGAACTGATGGAGCGCGACGGCAGGGTTATCGACTACGAGGTCGATTTCAAGCGCAAAGACGGCAGCACCATACCGATCCTGCTCACCGGGCACGCCCGCTACGACCAGCAGGGGAAGATTATCGGGTATGAGGGTTTGAACGTCGATTTGACCCAGCGCAAGCTGATGGAAAAAGAGTTGCGGGAAGCCTACGACTTCATGAACAAAATCGTTCAGAGTTCTCCCAATGCCATCACCGCCACGGATATGAAGGGCAATATCCTGATCTGGAACCAGGCGGCCGAAGAAACCTTAGGATACAGGGCCGGCGACGTCATCGGTAAAATGAACATACGCAAAATCTACCCCGAAGGGGTTGCCCGCAAGGTCATGCAGATGCTCAGAAGCGATGAATCCGGCGGCGTCGGCCGACTCAATTCATACCCGATGGTGTACGTCCGCAGAGACGGTCAGGTGGTCGAGGGCAACCTGTCGGCCGCCATCATCTATGATGCCAACGGAAATGAAATTGCCTCGGTGGGATCTTTCGTCGATCTGCGGGACCGCCTGCAGATGGAAAGAGCCCTGCGCGACACCCAGGAGCAACTGCTGCAATCCGAGAAGCTGGCCGCCATGGGGCGCTTAACCTCGCAGATCGCCCATGAGTTGAACAATCCCCTTTACGGAATCATGAATACCCTCGAGCTGCTGAAAACCGAAATTTCCACTGACAACAAACGGCGCAAAATCCTGGACATGGCCCTGTCGGAGACCATCCGGCTCAGTGACCTGCTGCGCAAAATGCTGTCGTTTTCCAAACCGGATCAGGAAGAACGCCATCCGGTGGATATCAACTCCGTGCTGGATGAAATTCTGCTGCTGCATGAAAAACAGCTCAAGGAAAACGACATCAATATTGCGATCACCTTTGCTGAGGGGTTGGGCCTGGTCAATGCCTCCAAAAATCAGCTGCGCCAGGTATTTTTAAACATGGTGGCCAACGCCCGCGATGCCATGCCAACCGGCGGCACCCTGTCGGTGGTCACGGGCGGAGATGCCGCCAATATCTACATCGAAGTAGCCGACACCGGCACCGGCATCCGGGAAGAGCACCTGGATAAAATTTTCGACAGTTTTTTTACCACCAAAGGCGCGGTCAAGGGCGTCGGCCTGGGCCTTTCGGTCTGTTACGGCTTTATCAAGGATCACGGCGGGGATATCGCGGTCAACAGCCAGGAAGGGGAAGGGACGACCTTTACCATCACTTTGCCGGTGCACCCTGTTGAGAACCCAGAGAGCGTAAAAAGCGAATAGATCGGTTCGTTCGGCCGGCAAAGAACCTATGAAAGCCTGCTGACGATTAGTCATTTTGAGTTATACAGACCCGCCAGCGACCGGCTCGTTAATTTGGACTTAAAATCAGCGTATGCCGGGCATGCGCCTTGATGGCCTTGTCGCTGAACCACCAGTACACCTTGGTGCCGTTCATGTAGGCTTTTACCTGGTCGGTGGTGTGGGGATCAAACTGCCGGCCGCTGACGCCGCCGGGCAAAACCGCCAGGATCTTGTCCGGATCAGCCAGATCGGCCACCATTCGCATCGATGCCGGAATTTTTATTTTATAGGGCTTGCTGAATTCATAAATACCCCGGTAGAGGGTTTCCCCGGAACCGGGTGCAGCATGAAAACCGCCTCCCAACCATTCCGCACCGGAGCCCGACCGCCTGAGGGGGCTTACAAATTCATGCACATGCAGCTTGCCCCATAACCATTTGGCCGGATCCGCCCCCAGTGTGGCCGCCAGCTTTTCAGCCGCCTTCTGCGCCGCCATGCGGAAGAGATCGTCACGGGTTTCCTTTTTGTCGGTGGTGCTGACAATATCAAACCAGGCGGAATTATCTTCGAGCACCATTTTTTGAAGTCTCTCCTGCCAGAAATACCAGTTGTTCAGCATGGTAAGCGCCAGGTCCTCACCCAGCTCATCGGCATAAACCAGCAGGGCAAACTCCCGGTATACGGTCTGAAAGATGGCCGGTGCCGCCTGGTCCGGCGAATCGACAAAATCCCAATCTGCCAGTACCGCTCCCATTTGTTTGGTATCGTCATAGGTCAAAAGTGCCCGGCTTATGATCGGCGCAATTGTTTGGGCCATCAGGTTGCGCGTATCCCTTTGAAAAGCCCAGTGGTCGTCCACTGTTTTTTTACCGGGTGTTTCCATCAGTTCGATCAGCCGCCGGTAGCGATACGTCGGCGAGGCGTGGGTCGTGTAATGATAGGGGTAGACCCGATCAACCGTCAAATGGTTGCAAGTCCCCAGCCAGCCCCGGGCGGGATTGACGGCATGGGGCATGTCATCCCAGGGAATCCAGCCGGTCCAGTTATCCGTTGCGCTTTCAACCACATAAGGAACGAGGCCCTCTGCCTGGGTGCGGATGGGCAGCTTACCCGTGGCCTGCCAGCCGATGTTTCCGGCGGCATCGGCAATCACAAAATTGAGAGCAATTTGATTGACGCTGCCAAGGACCTGCCGTGTTTCTGCCACCGAGCGACATTCGATTAATCGTTCTAATCCAATCGAGGGTGACTGAACCTCGAAGCCGGACCACCTCACGGTGATGACTTTGTCGGTTTTCAGCCCCTTGATGACATCGCTGATGACCGGCCCTCGCCGGGTCAACCGAATTCTAATTTTTTCTTCTCTAAATCCGCCGGATAGTTTTTTGTCTTTGTATTTCAGTGTTTCTTCGATCACTTCGAATGGAATGGACTTGCTGCCTTCGAGGTAATTATCCGGAATTTCGGGATCAATCGTCTCAACATATAGGTCCTGGGTGTCGCCGTAGGCATTGGTCGCCCCCAGCGCCACGTGCGCCGTCCGGCCAATCACCATGCCACCGAAACCGGGAACGGTAACGCCGACCGCACGCAGATCCGGCTTAATCAGCCCACAGGGATACAGGGGACCCGGCAGAATTCTGGCTTCCTGGTGGGGGTCATTGGCAAGGATGGGCATGGAACCGGGTGAAAGTTCCGATCCGGCCACCCAGTTGTTACTACCGATTTTCAGGGCACCGCTCTTCGAATATGCAAAAAGCGCATTGTCAAAGGTTAAATTGAGGCCGGCATGTTTGAAGTCTGATTTGGTTGGGTTATCATCGGCTTTGATCTCATCATCCGGATTAATGTTGAGTGGAAAAAGCTCAGCTGCTTTAGCAGACCCCAGTTTGTCAAGCAGCATCTGAGCAACGACTTCACTTTCCATATTGGCAGCGCTGGCCCATCCCATGAAATAAATGATGGTTAATGAATCCACGATGTCCCAAGGGGAAGGTTTAATTCCGGCCAGCTTGAATTCCAGGTGAATATTTCCCGCGCGGTTTGTTATAAAGGCGTTGACGCCGTCCACATATTTTTGCAGAAAGGTCCGGGTTTCGTTGTTGAGCAATGCAGCGTGTTTTTTGGCATGGCGGTAAAAGCCCAGGGTACGCATTCTCACGTCCAACCCCCTGGCTTTCTCCCCGGCCAGTTCGCCGATGCGACCGGAGGCAAACAGCCGGGTCAACTCCATCTGGAAAAGCCTGTCCTGGGCGGTAACAAATCCCTGGGCCAGGATGAGATCCTCCATATTACGGGCATAAATATAGGCCATGCCCTTTGCATCACGGTGGACCGTCACCGGCGCCGTTAAACCCGGCAGGGGCAGATTCCCGTCTTTGGTGTAGTGGTTCAAAGGGGAGGCACCGAAGGGGTTGATCAAGACCACAAGGGCAATCCCGGCTATTAGGAGTAAAATAAAAACCAGCCCCAAAAAACCTTTTACCCACTTCATGTTAAGCCTCCGATCGTGACAGGTCAAACTTCGCTGGCTCTTGTGACGGATATGGTAACGATATACTAACGACAATCCAAATTGACAACCAAAAATCAATGCGCCGTGCGCCGAAATAGAAATAAATAATTATAATAAATATAATTTCTGTAAAAACGTTTGTGGACGCATATTGTCGGGTTTTGTCATTATATCTAATGTTAATAGATAGCTATATGATTTTAAAAAAATATAAAAAATCCTTGACATCCCATTAAAACTATTTTAATTGTAAAAACTGTAATAACTGTAAAACAAAAGGAGTCAGCCATGGAGGACGTACTCACTGTTTTTAAGGCCAGCCAGTATTGCAACGTGTCTCCCAAAACCATTATCAACTGGGTCGAGTCGGGGCATATCAAGGCATATAAGACCGTGGGAGGCCACCGCCGCATCAACAAAGCCGATCTCGAAGCTTTTATGAACAAGCAGGGCATCCCCATACCCAATGGAGAAGCGGTGGAAGGTAAGTTAAAAATTCTGGTGGTCGATGATGACCCCATCATTGTTGAAACCATCGTACAGGCTCTGGAAGAGGATGAGTTCGACTATGAAGTGATTTCCGCTTCAGACGGGTTCGAGGCCGGCTTGCAGGTTAATCATTTCGCCCCCCACCTGCTGATACTGGACATCATGATGCCCGACATCAAGGGCTATGAGGTCTGCAGGAAAATCAAGGAAAATCCGGATACCAAAGACACCAGGATTATTGTTCTGTCCGCCTATCTGGATGAAGACAAGTTTAAAAAAATGAAAGAGCACGGAGCGGATGCCTGTTTCTCCAAACCGTTTCCGCTGCCGCAGCTCAAAGAAGAGGTTGCTCGACTATTAGGCCTTCGTGATTAGAAGAATCCTTTTCCCCAATGGATATTAATACCAGCGGAAGGTTATTGGTTATTGGTTATTGGTTATTGGAAAAAAGGTTAGGATTGATTCTTAGCTTTAGGGATTTCATGAGCGGCCATCACTGGTTTAACCGAATAACAAATACCCATTAACAAATAACTCCCGATTGAGGGCAAGCCCTCAATCGGGCCGGGAGGCTAGCATGAAGCTTAAAGACGCCTTGAAGAAAAAGAAATTTGTCGTCACCTCAGAAGTTCAATCACCCATTGATCAGGAACCGGAAGATCTTGTCCGCAGCTTGAGCAATGTACGCGGACGCGTGGACGGGGTTTCGCTATCTGAGGTGGAACTCGAGGGCTTCGTCGGAGATACCATCAAAACCTGTGAACTGCTGAACAAAAGCCAGCTGGAGCCCATATACCAGACCACGACCCGCGATAAAAACCGCCTGCAGCTCCAAAACGACCTGGTGGAAGCCCATAGCGCCGGTATCGATAACCTGCTGGTGTTTACCGAAGATTACCGCATCACCGGTGACAGTCTGCAGGAGATGATGTTCTTTCACGTGGATGCCGGCAAATTACAGTCCGTGCTGGAACACATTCGCGAGGGCCAGACGGTGGAAGGGGATACGCTGCGATCCAAAGCCGAATTCCTTCTGGGGTCAGGGGTTGAATCCTCCTGGGGCAAAAATATACCGGACCTGGAAATGAAAGAGATGGAAGAGATGACCAAAATCGGTACGGGCTATTTTCTGACGACACCGGTTTTTGATGTGGATCGATTTGCTAAATTTTTAGAGCAGGCCCAAACCTTCGGCGTTCCCGTGATCGCCGAGGTCATGATTTTACGAACCGCGGGCATGGCCAGATTTTTAAATCGCCATCTCAAGTCAGGCATGGTTCCGGAATGGATGATCCAGAAACTGGCCCGCGAACCGGACAAACAAAAGGCCAGCATTGAAATTTTCACCGACATTGTCACCGGCCTCAAGGACCTGTGCCAGGGCGTTCACATCATAACGATCGGAGGCGAAGAAAAACTCAAGCTGTATCTGGATGCCGCGAAATTGAAATAGACCGAGTTGCGCGTTTCGCGTTGCGTGTTACGTGTTTCGAGTTACGGGTTTGAGCTGCAGAAAAAACCGTAGCTCGGTAAGGCGTAACCCGCACCCCGTAACGCGCAACTCGCAACACGCAAAAGGAGCCTTTACCTTGAAAACCATTGCTTTGACCATTGACGGCCAGAAGGTCATCTGTCCGTCCGGAACGAGTATTTTAGAGGCTGCGGAGCAAAAC
>Ga0209536_100006466_pt1 | contig 17922 bp, 13 predicted proteins | sample DeeMarSeWOR28_12_FD_187461 | JGI IMG/M metagenome (GOLD analysis project Ga0209536, IMG submission 187461) | Marine sediment microbial communities from White Oak River estuary, North Carolina - WOR-2-8_12 (SPAdes) (version 2) | ecosystem: Environmental > Aquatic > Marine > Intertidal zone >... | reverse complement strand
GAGAATGTTCACTAATGAGTTTTAATGTAGCATTTATCTGATAATGTTCTAAAGTAGCTGTATTAGGAACCCAAAATAATTTTGTATCTCCCACGGATTGAGATAAGGACTCTCGGGGAGCTGGTAATACTAAAGGTTGATTAGTACTTGATTGAATTGGATTTGTCAATTTTTCTGTTCCAATGGATACATGTGGTCGCATTTGACCTTGATTAATATCTGCTTCTATCGAAATTTCTAAGATAGTAGGTGTTTTGAGCTCAAATCGCTGAAAAATAGCCCAACTAGTAATCAAGATAAAAAGGATGGATGTTACACTAATAAGTTTTAATTTATTCATTAAAATGTACCTCTGGGATTTATCAGAATATCTGATGAAATTTACAAGATGTCTCCTTATATTCCTATCTTAATGGTTATCAGAAAGTTGATGAGAAAAGCGATTATTGTACTTACTCCTCTAAAGCGGAAATCGTATCATTATGGATGGAAATAATTATTTTTAGATTTTTTTCAAAGATAATCGTCTGAAATAATTCTTCCATCTTCCATCTTCAGCAAACGCATACCTGATTTAAGCATTTCCTCATCATGCGTTACACATATGATGGTCTTTCCATGAACTTTGTTCAATTCAATTAAAAGATTTATTATTTCATGTCCTATCGTTGAATCTAAATCTCCTGTTGGTTCATCAGCTAAAATCACTTCTGGGTCATTAGCTAAACTTCGTGCGATTCCAATACGCTGTTTTTCTCCTCCAGAGAGTTCATGAGGAAGATGATGCTTTCGATTTATTAGATTGACGATATTAAGTAATTCTAGAGCTCTTTTTTCCCGTAAATTTCGTTTGACTCCTGCAATAAGCATTGGAAGTTCAACATTTTCTTTTGCAGTAAGCACTGGATGTAGATTGAAAAATTGAAAAACAAAACCAAGTTTATAGCGTCGAATCTCACATAATGCTTTGTCACCCAGAGCTCGAAGATCCTGATTTTCAATACGGACTATTCCTGCTGAGGGTTGTTCGAGACCCGCCATGACATTTATCAATGTAGATTTCCCACTTCCAGAGGGACCCATTATCATGATAAATTCCTGTGGGTAAATGGATAAATTGATATTGTTTAACGCATCAACTGTATGAGTGCCAATTGAATAACGTTGATTAACATTCTCAACCTGAATTAATGGGTATGTTTTACTCAAGTCAATCACCTCGAACTGGAATAATCGTAGCATATCCTTCTCGCATTTCAAGCTTCACATGATTTTTTATATTGGCTTCACGTCGAATACTGTCAGGAATTCGCATGTTTCCATGGTCATCTACAAAGATGACTTCTTCTCGAATGTCCAATGAAACTTCTGAATCCACAGCTCTATGGAGTCCAACAATTCTTCCATCAAGGATTCGTAATGCTTTACTTGTCATATTAGCAAAACGATTATCGTGAGTTACGACAAGAAAGGTTTTACCTAAAGATTTATTGAGTAATTTAAAATATTCGATGATTTTTAATGTAGTTGTGCTATCTAATTCTCCAGTGGGTTCATCAGCCAAGACTAATAATGGATCATTGGCTAATGCTACTGCTATTCCCGCCCTTTGCGCTTCTCCCCCAGATAATTGATGTGGTTTGTGTTTGATCCGTCCTTCAAGCCCGACATCCTTGAGAAGATGTCTTGCGCGTTTAATTTGTTCTCCTCTCGACCAACGACCTGTCAATTTCATGGGCAGCATGACATTCTTCAATGCAGAGAGATTCCAGACTAAATTTCGTTCAGGGGTTTGATAAAGAAACCCCACTTTATGACGACGAAATTGAGTTTTCTGTTTTTTGGTCATTTTAGTGATAATCTCTTCATCAAGGATTATATCGCCTGAAGAAGGACTATCAATACCACCTATCATATTGATCAGAGTACTTTTTCCTGATCCACTGGGGCCAATTATTGCGATTAAATCTCCCTCCTTGGCTGTTAATTCCACTCCTCGTAATGCAGGGACTTGTATTTTACTTTGTTGATCTACATACAATTTAATTAAGTCTACACACTCTAGAAAAGCCATTATCTTATTCCACCTTGAGTATTCTACTTATATCCTTTCTTGATGCCATGATTGAGGGGATTAAAGTACCAATCCCAGCAATTAGTAAGATTCCAACTAGCATTTGGATCAAGAGGGTTGTTGGATAGCTTATAATTTGGGGAGGAACATCTTGTCCAAACTGTATTGCCTGAAGAAACATTGCTACAAAATAAATTCCAGTCATAACTCCGATAATCGTACCGAATCCTAGAATCAAAATTCCCTCAACTAGGAAGGATTGCGCAGTTTGTATCTTGGTCATTCCCAGCGCACGTTCTACTCCAATCTCCTTTCCTCTTTCCACATAGGTGAAGAAGGCAAACATAATAATTCCTACTACTGAAACAGCTACACAAATAATTAAATCAGAGTTTAATATGGATAAGGTGAATATTCTAGTAAATGAATCATGATATTCTTTGTATTCGAGAGCTGGGGCATATGGAGTCAATTTTGTAACATTGGTGATCTTTTCAACAGCTTCCTCTACATTGTTAATCGAATTTAATTTGGCCTGATATTTTCCAAGGATATTATTCAGATAATTTGTTTGATTTAATTTTTCAAACAACCCCAAGCTCCCAATAATCCAATAATATCTACTAAAATCATAGTAATATTCAGGATATAATTGAGGCCAATATTTGAATGTACCAGCAATTTTAAACGTTACTTGTTCTTGTTTCGTATCATTTCCCATCAGAAGAGAGAAATTATTTCCAATCGACGTTCGGGGAATGTGTTTTTTTAAATTTCCTTCAAATAATACCACAGATTGGTTATCTGAGATCTTATTCATAAGACTTGAAAGAGAATCGCTTAATTTGAATATTGGTAAATTAAAGGCCACATTGGCATATGTGGTAGGATCAACAAATAAAAAACGGTACCAAAGGTCTAAGTATCCGTATTGGCTATGGTCGGCCAAATAAATACCAGATATACTAGAAAGTTGTGTAATATTCTCCTTAAGTAATGTGTAAATTGTTTTATTCAACCTATTACCTTGTTCAAGAGAAATATCAGCACCTTCTGAGTAAAATTTTTTCATTTTCTCGGTTTCATCTAAGGAAAAAATTAACGAGGAAGACAATATAGAAAAAGATAATGCTAATGTAATTAATAGAACCGCTCTATTTGCAGCTTGTTTATGTCTAACGATGTTTCTAATTGCAAATGAATTAACTCCACCTTCAACTCTCCATGCAATATCTGAGAGTTTTCTCATAAGAAATGGGAAAAACCTTGAAATTACCATAATAGTACCGAAAAACATGAGAAATGGGGCGGGAAGAAAGAGTATTTGTAAAATCATTAATACTAGATAAAGAAAGGGATTATAATCTATACCACCAGAAAGCATTCCTCTTTGAATTGCCATCACAGAAATCCAGACTGCAGTACCAATTATGAAGATAGCAATGTCTAAATAATACCGTTTCCAAAGAGGATCCCTTTTTTCAGTTGGTTCTAGTGTTTCAGTTATATCCTGACGACTCATCTGGATAATTCGACGGAAATTAAGAAGAAGAGCAAATATCAACCCCCATATTAGAAGCGTTTCAAAAAGACTACGAGTAAGAACGACTCTGACTGGAGAGCCAAGAAATTGTAAATAATCAGTCGAACGCATAACTAGGTCTCCAAAAAAGTAGCTAACAACTATTCCTACCAAGATAGCAAAAAATGTTGAAATTAGCATTTCACCAAGTAAAATAGCAAGAATTTGTGTCCAAGAACCTCCCCGTGTTTTAATTATTCCAATTTGTTCCTGTTTTTGGCGTCGGATTAATCCAAAAGAATATATTACTAAGTACAATGCGATTACTAGTACTGGTAAGCTTACAAAGGTCAAGATTAAAATCAATGCAAATATTAATGAATCAAAATCACGGATTGCATTCATAATGCTTGATCTTACATAAGGATAGAATCCAGCTGATCGGAATATTTGCTCTATGGATTGAACCAATTGTTGTAGCTTTTGATATTCAGTTTTATAATTAAAAGCATTAAATTGAGATATTTTTAAGAAAATTTTTCCTTTTATTTCACCATGAATTTCTGCATTTACATTGCCTGTAGTTAATTCAGTTAATATTTCAAGTAATAAGTCTGGGGTGGTTAGAAATGCATTTCCCCATAGATTACCATAATATTTCTGTAAAAGAATACTAATATTAGTTTGGGGGGTCAACACAGAATCTAAACTGTCTTTAATAAGTATGCCATTATCATCATACTCAAGAATTCCTACAATTGTTACTGTTTTATTTATACGATCTCCTTCTATATAGTATCCTGGGGTAGTAAAATTTATTTTCAACCCAATGGTCAAATTTCTAATAAATTCATCCCAATACCAAGGAGTAGACAGTGGATTTGGACGAATTAAGACAATTTCCGAATTATTTACTGGTATTCTTCCTATTCCTAATGCATTCATAGATTCATTTAGTTTATCATAAAATTCTTGACTAGAGGAAACGATCACTCTTTCATTTTCTTCCCATATTTCTTCATATGGTTCCTTCTCAACTCTCCAATAACCAATATTAGGGTCTGAACACCACAGAGTTTCTTCAACATAATTTTGGTAATCAACTTGAAAAATTGATTGGTTCAAATAATCATTATAAGTATTGAAGGAAGTAAATTTTGAAACTCCTCCTTCACGTGAATCTGTATAATCACTAATTTCTACATGTCCTTCATAGGCATTATATGGATTGGTTTTAAATACAGTTTCGACAAATATTTGTTCTCTGTATGATTCAACTAAAACTCCACTTTGAGATACCACTGAAAGGGCGATGATTAATCCTATCATTGTAGGAATGATTAATCTTCTATTACTCACTAAGAGTTCGTAGGTAAGGAAAATAAGATCACTAATCTTGGTAATTATGCGAGTAACGGGCATACATATCACATTGTACAATCTGTTCTGGAATAAGACAGTAGAGATTCGAACAGATCCAAATCCCCATAGATATTCTAATTGTATTTTGTTTTAAATGGTTTCAGAAGTGGGAAGTTAATCTGTTGATTAATAGCTTGGTTACCCCCAAATGTCAGAATGAAAGGTATATTATTGCTCCTATACCACAAAATATTGTTCCAGAGAGCTGCATTACCCAAAACCACGCGAGTTCTGGAGTAGGGTCCTCTGTTTCAGCTTTTAAGTAATTAGATCCCCATTCATCGATTCTTTTCCCAATAGCAATTCGATGTTCTGTTGTCACATATAATATCGCTGTCCTTTCTCCAAACAAAAAACCTGCTATATAAATTGGTTCAAGTCCTGAAAATAGGTCAATTACATAATGGACTGCTATCGCTGTTGTGAAGAGATTTAATTCAGGATATATATTAAAAGGAATTACTATCCATAGTAGCAATACAATCGCATAATCATGTGTGATTTTTCGTGCAGTATTTTGTGGGCATTTTAGTCGAATGAGCATTAATTCAAGGAAATCAGGAATTTGACTTCCGAAAAGTGCAATTAAAATCCAAATGGGAGTAAATTCAAGGTTAAAAACCGCAAACCAGATAAAAAAGGTACCGAACACCCATTCTGTGTGTTTTAATGCTTCTATCTTAGGTCACTCCTCATCCAAAATACAAAAAGATACCCCCAAAAAGGAACCATGATCCCATTATGGTAAGAAACCAGAACCATGATAGTTCATCTCCGATATTTTCTGATCCTAAAAATGATCCTTTAATTATTTCACGGATAAAACCACCTATTTTTATTGATTGCTCTTTGGTGATCAAGCGAATTCCTCCACGATGAGTAAGCGGTGAAAAAATATAGATATAGTCTCGTCCTGCCAGAACGTCCTCAAAAATATGAAGGATACTACCAAAAGTTAGGTATCCAATAATTGGCATGTTAATACTCAATAGCGTTAATAGTCCTAAGAAATAAGCTGTATGAGATAATTCTCTATGTCCTTCAGAGAATCGCTTTCCACGGAAGATAAACCAATCAAAAAGATCGGGAAACACTGAACCAATACCTAGAAGAAGAAATCCAAGTGCTGTTATTTCTATGTTCCAGATTGAGGCGCAAATTAAACCAATCCCGAGAGTCCATTCTAGGTGAGCAATTTGTTCCACTGATTGTTTAATCTCCGTTTATTAGATTTGATGAGAGATGAATAACCCTTTTTTTTTCAGTTATAAGATAAAACGTTTAAATATTGTCTAATTTATTCAAATATTCTTATCAAGTAATCTTGTAACTTCATAATTGGTGAACGAAACAGTTTTTTTAATTGTATTAATCTATTTTCCACCGAAGTAGGAAAAAAATTCATCCTATATGCAGAATATAATGGAATTGAGAAGTCTTTTCTCAATAGATTAGAAATAGCAATAATTTTTACTTTCAATATCCTAGGTAACGACTGATGAAGAAAAAAACGGTGGTATTAAGAAATAAATGTTCACCCGATACCTGTAATTACCGTTGTATTAACCTTTGTCCTGTAAATATGATTGGAAAGAAAAGTAGTCCTAAAATCGTCCCCAAAGCGATAAAACTTCGCGGAGATTCCTTATTCCCGACAATAGTAGAAAGACATTGCATTAATTGTGGTGTCTGTGTTAATGCCTGTTTTAGACGAGCTATAAGTGTAGTTAATATTCCGGGAGAAGTAGAAACATGGAGTCCAGTTCATGAATATATTGATTCTGAGTTCTGTCTTTATGGTCTCCCCCTATTAAACAAAGGATTAGTGACTGGAATCGTTGGTGAAAACGGAATTGGTAAGTCTACGCTCTTAAATATTCTTGCAGGACGTGTCAGACCTAATGGCGGGTTTCAGACTCCCGATTCTTTTGATAAGTTTCTTGATTCTTTGACAACTCCTGGAATGGCAAGGTTTTTGGATGATGTTTCACAAGGAATTATTAAAGTCTCTATTAAGGAACAGAATCTCGACCATATGAAACATAAAGCTATTACTGTTAAGGAATTTTTTGCTAATATTGAAATTGAAGACTCGGAAGTCATGGATATTTTGGAGGTACAAAATCTTCTCAATAAAAGCTTAAATCAGACGAGTGGAGGAGAATTACAGAGAATTGCGATAACTTATGCCTTTATGCAACCAGCTGATGTATACTTACTGGATGAACCCGCGACATATCTTGATGTTAAACAGCGTTTAGCTTTAGCTAAGATTTTTAACCTAAAGCAAAAAGCAGGGCGTTATATCCTTGTTGTTGAACATGATCTATCCGTTTTAGATTATTGGTCTAATCTCATCCATATTTTATGGGGAGAACCTCATGTTTATGGGGTTGTTTCTCGCTCTCTCTCTGTTAAAAAGGGACTAAACTCGTTTTTAACTGGGTGGTTAAAAGACGAGAATATTCATTTCCGACCCCGTGTAATTTCTTTTAAAAGAACGGTAAAAGAAAGGTCAATTAAGCTAGGATCGTCAGTTTCTTGGCCATCAATGACAGTAAGACTAGGGGATTTTGTTCTCGATGTAAGTGAAGGAAGTATCTTTTTAGGGGAGATTATGGTTGTCGTGGGAGAAAATGGATTAGGAAAAACAACCTTTGCTAATTTAATATCTGGGAAAATTCCAAATATTGCTAAAATTCCTGCAGTTATTAGTTACAAACCCCAGCTGATTTCTAAGGATTACGATCTTGATGTTTCTGAATTTCTTCAGCAAACTACTAGGAAGTATTTAAATACAAAATACTGGCAATTACAGCTGTTAAATCCTCTTGGGGTCACTCATTTTCTTAAGCGTAACATGCAGGATCTTTCTGGAGGGGAAAACCAGCGGGTCTTTATTGCAGCATGTTTAGCTCGTGATGCAGATTTATACATCCTAGATGAACCTTCTGCATTTCTAGATGCTCTTGAAAGAACAAAAATTGCTAGTGTTATTAGAAATCAGACCAAACGGAATCCAACTAGTGCTGTTATATCCATCGAGCATGATATTCAACTTGCTGACTTTACTGGTGATCGTATAATGCTCTTCAATGGGATCCCAGCTAAACATGGCTATGTTTCTGAGCCTTTAGCAAAACGTGAAGGAATGAATTCTTTTCTTAAGAGCTTAGATATCACTTTTCGACGAGATTCAGAAACTGGACGGGCAAGAATAAATAAAACAGATTCTCAAATGGATAAAACGCAAAAAGAAATTGGAGAATTTTACTATTCGACATTGAAATAATTCAATCATGCAAATAGATAAATTATCCAATTATAAATATCTACGGGAAAAGGTAGACATAATACTGTTAAAACCAATCCTAAGAACGTTATAAGTTTTCTAGAAGTACTCACTGAGGAGATATCATCAAGTGGACCTGGATGGCCTGTCTGGGAGTACATAAGGAGTAATAGAATGGCAAAGAAAAAGAATCCTAAGATTGTTAGTACTCCTGCACTAATATAAGTCACTACTCGATGATTTTTTTCCGAAGTTAGACTACGTGCGATATGTCCTCCATCTGTTTGACCCATAGGTACTAAATTTAACCCAGTCAGCAATAATCCAATATAACCTGCAAGTGCAAGAGGATGGAGTATAATTTCAGACTCATAAAAGGAATTAGGGAATATTAAAAATGCTAATAGCTCGAATAGGGGTATTCTATATCGTGTTGGACTATTAAACTGGAGAAAATTTGTGAAAAAGATATCTTCCCCTATAGCTGGAAGATTTGAGACTGTAAAAGATAGAAATAGACCCCAAACAGTAAAAATCAATGCCACTACAAATCCAAAAATAGGTCCTGATAAACCAACATCAAATAGCGCATTTTTGGATTTACTTGGGGTTTTCTGAGTAATAAAAGCTCCAAAGGTTCCAAAACTAAATGGATTTGGAATAAAATATGGCCAACTTGCACTGATACCATAAAGGCGAGAAGCTACAAGATGTCCTAATTCATGTATTCCTACTATACCCATGATTCCTATTAAATAAAGGGCAATGGTGACTATAAGATCTAATCCTGGTTCTATTTTTCTTAGTTTATCCCAAATATTGAATCCTGACAATATCACTGAAAGTACCGTGAAAACGAAAAGAACTGCTGGAGTCTTCAAATTTTGTTTCGTATCTAGCATTCGTTCGTTCATTGGCAGGATAAAAAGTAGTCCTCTCGATTCCTGAGTGGGATGAGCTCGGAGGAACGGAACGAAACCAAGAGATTTCAGTTTAGAGGTAATAAGCTGCATATTGCCAGAAAGATCACTTCTACGAAGGATTTCATAGGTTGGTAGTACAATAGTTTGTGAGGTGTTTCCTGTTCGAGGAGATCTATAAGAGAAAGAAGTAACTGTGAATGATTGGTTTACTAATTCATCTATCTGAGGAAAAATTTGACCAAACGTATTATTTATCATAAACTTATCAAGTATAAACGTGCTAGCTATCTCTCAAAAACCCTTTGATACGATCACCTAAAATTTTTAGGAGATAATTAAGTTTCAAAATTATTAGGATATTTGATAAAGATATTCTCGTATTTTGGTTCTACTAAAAAATTTTCGTTTTTAAAGATGGAATTAAGTTTAATTCTCCAATCCTTAAGAGTCCTTACTACTATCTGGAAGAATAATTAAAGAGGTTTTTAACCTCCCTATAAAAGATAATTTTTCCTCATGTTAAAGGTTTTGATAATACTATAGTGGTTGGGTATGGAATATCTATACCTTCGGATTTGTACCGCTTATAGAGGAGTTTTATAAATTCATGGCGGATTTTAGCACGGTCTCTTAAATTTTTAGAATAGATATTAACATTAAAATCGATAGATGAAGGAGAAAATGTATGATATCGGATATAGGGAAGAGTAGTAGGTTTTTCTCCTTGTACTTGCTCTACTGCTTGTATAGCAACTTCAATCGTCACTTTTTCTACATATTCCAAATCACTTTCATAACCTACTCCTAAGGGAACGGTGATTTGAATTTCATTTGAAGAGATTCCAAAATTTGTAACCGAAGCTGAAGCAAGTCGAAGATTTGGGATAATAATATCATATTGTGCAGGAGGGCGAATTACTGTATGTCTCCAAGTCATATCAACGATATATCCTTCCTCACCTGTATCAAGCCTTATAAAGTCACCTACAGAAAATTCTTTAGCTGCAATAATATAAATTCCAGAGAAAAAGTTCGATAGGGTAGGTTGTAAAGCCAAAGCAACTGTCAATCCTCCAACACCTAGCAATGTAAGCAATGGAGTTATATCTATTCCCAATGATTGAATAATAATTAAGAATCCTAGTAAAATAAAGATCAAATTTACGATATTAGTCACTAGGGTGGTACTAGCTAGAGCTCCTTCTGTTCTACCCGAATAATGAGTGATAAAGCCATTAGTCATTTTAGCTAGAATTGCTAAGAATGTCAAAATAAAAATCAAAAAAAATCCTCTTGCTATCAGATCAATAAATGTCGGATCAAGATTTAAGACATCAGCAGGGATATATATAATTGCCAGATATGAACCTAGTAATAAAAACCAGAAAAAAGGGATTCCTCTTAGTGAATTAGAAATTATTGTGAATCCTTTCCATTTTACCCTTGAGAGTGATCTTCTAAATCTTGCGAATATAATTAATTCAATTACTAGTCCTAGAAGGATACCTCCTAAAAAATAAAATACAGAGGGGATCCAACTATCAATATTCTGCATTATCATTGTATAGTCTCTCCTTCAAAAATTTTATCAATTCTTTTAGTAATTGATATTTGATTCCCCTTTATTTATTCAGTATTTAAACGAATTGATGCTTTTTTCATCTACAAAAAAAAACTCGTGAAAGATAGAAAATGTAAGCTTTTTCCTAGTAAATTTCTTCTTGAGACATAAAAATAGTGTGGAATAAATTAGCCCTCAGTTATACTCTGTAACTGAGAACAAAAAGCAAGAACTTTATTATAGAGTGATGGGACTGGTTCATTACGTTCACGTAATCGTTCTTTAGGAAATCCGAAGAAAATTGACAATCCGTTATCCAATATTCGGATTACAAAGACTCTTCTCGTGGACTCCATGAGTATAGATGTTGATTCTTGGTTTTCTGTATTCGATAATCGATTCATAACTGCATCAAATACTTCTTTGATTTCAATCAACGATATATGATCAAATTTATCTATATTTTCAATTTTGGTTAAAGGAGCTCCTTCTCTGGTATATATTTGAGCCATATCAGCGTAATTATGTCGGATAAATGTTTCTAGCAATGGCCGAAGGGTTTTCTTTGCCCCACTTGCTTCTGCATAAACATCTCCCATTGCACTAAAAATAGAATCATTAAATACTGTAGTTTCATAATATTTTAAGGTTTGATTTACCCCTGCTGCAAGATATTCATAAATGGTTTGTTTAACCTCATCTCTGAGATCCTTAGGTACACGATCGGTTTTGTGTTGAAATATGAAGATTGATGCTTCTGGACTAAATTGATTAATTTTCTTTAGACTTAAATCAAGATAATATTTTGCACGTTGAATATCAGGAATCTTTATTGAATCTACTACAAAAACTAGGACTCTCACTCCACTGAATATAAATTCTGACAATTCCCCAGTAAAACGATCAAGAAAAGCAGTTTGTCCTCCTAGGTCGAAGATCGTTATTTCCGTCCCTGCGATAACTTTTTGCTTCCTTTCATAATCAATGGTTGCATTATATTTTTCTTCTTTGGTAGGTATTTTCCCTTCTGTAACAACACGTATAATAGTTGACTTTCCTGATTCCGCTAATCCTAGGATTAAGACTTTACTAGCTTTCTTTCGTGCAAGGTATGACATTTAGTGTAATCTCCGATCATTCACTGATTTCACGCAATATCCCAATCTTCTCAATAATCATTTCTATTTCTAATGGGTCTGATACATTACGAATAGTGAACTCATTTTTAAATCTGTTTGAATTAAAATTGGATGCACTTCGTCCTGCTAAGAAAATTAAACGCTGTGATACATTTTCTTTTAATTTTATAACCAATATTCTCTTTAAAACCGTATTTACTAATATTAAGACCGAATTTTCCATGATTTCATCGTTTGGTTGTAATAGAAGCGGATCCCCCACATCATTGATTGTATAGTATTCCAATCCTCCTCGCTCAGCCAAAACTTGAGGTTGATATTCTGTTACTGCTAAGATTCCATTAGATACCTCTTCACACAAGGTTTTCATTCGATTAAAGATTGTTTGCATCTTTCCTGGATCAATTAAGTCGTCTTCTTCCTTTAAAACTTTGGATTCTTTTCGAAGCGTTTTTTCAATTATAGAATGCATAGAAAATACTTGTTCTCGATTTTTTGATTCAAAAATCAGCCAAATTGTTGATTCTCGTCCATGTTGGCTGATTCGGGCATCTTTTGTAGTTTTTGGAATGACTGTGAAAGACATTGCTAATGCTTCATAATCAGGGCTATCAGGCACTGGAATAGATCCATGTAATCGATAATGTTGCTTTTCAGCAACCGTGCCTGCACCCATTGAAAGAATAGTCATCCCAATCACACTTAATTTGACCGTAGTATCTTCTGAAAGTGAAGATAAGTTCAAAAGAGGGTAGGGTCCCATATCAGTCATGGTAGTGCAGATAAGACCCTTTATCATCTAGATTCAAATCTCCATTTATACAGTAAAATAGCTTTTATATAAACCTATAATTTCGAACTTAAGGATTTCGCTAATTCATTACATTTTCGCTCAATAGTGGCAAAAGATTCATTATTTAGTTTAAAATTTGTCTCCCTTCCAAGTAGAATCAGTTTAATTCTATTCGTAACTAATTGTGTGATCATAAGAAAATCTTCGACTCTTATTATGTTAATTTTTGACCCTTGAGATACTTCAAAAGACCCTTCTTGAGCAAGAACACGGATAATCTGCGGACCTACTTTTTCTTCCCAACTTTGATTTTTTCCTTTCGCTAAAATGACATGGTTATCATCAGTCAATAAGTACGCCCCTGCGAATCCATAGTCGGTCATTTTATCTGTCAAAATGGATTTAATCTCTTTCTGTTGGGAGTTACTCAAAGTAATCATTTGCTGATTTTTCTCTTCCTCCTTTTGACGGCTAAAGTCTACCCCTCTATTTATTATTTGATTAATTATCATGTTTGTTAAACGTTGTTCATCAGGACCTTTCAGAGAAACAACATACGCCGAAATGTCTTGAGGAACGATTTGTTGCAAGCGTGCAGAAACATTTTTTAGGATATTATTTCGTTCTATTTCATTTGGGATAAGATGACCTCGGTTTAGAAGCAAGACAACTTTAAATGATTTATTGTAAGATTCAATCTGTGTAACGACCTCTTTAAAGTCGTTTACTGTTTCTTCCAATCGTTGATAGGTAATATCATGAACATATATTAGCGTATGTATTCGTCTAAGTATTCTTTCTCTGATTGGGGATATAAGATCATTCAAATAAGGTGTATCACTCTTTTTAAAAGTCTTAAAAAGCCAATCAAAATAAATAATAATTTCCTCGATATTTTGACCTGATTCACCTTTACTGAATTTTATAATTTGATTAAATAGAAGGTCTTTACCTGAATGAGATAATCCTGCGAGGACTAAAAGGTTTTGGGACAAAATTTGGCCTGCCTTATGTGGATTGTTGAATCATACTTTCTAATTGTTTTGCCAGTAATCGTACATCCTCTTCAATCTCTGAGATATTTTTAGTCTCTAGGATTGCCTTTGGATCAGTTGAGATAAGAATGATTAATAATCGTGGTAAGCTTTCAACTCTGGATCGATAAACTAATACAGAACCAAAGCGTTGAAGTTCTGATTTAGAATTTGCGACCAATTGGAGATCATTAGTTCTTGTCATTAAATTTAAAACATGTTGAATCTCATTTATGTCTAGATCAGATGCATTTATTCGAAAATCAGGATCATCTAGCGATATTAGCAGGACTTCATCCAATCTATTCATGAATTTCAAAGTGTGGAGTACCTGTTGGATAGGACGTAACCGTAATCGTTTTTTTATTGTTTCTAAATCTTCTTCTTTTTCTATTTCTTCAGCTTCTGGAATGATTTCACTTGCTTCTGCAGTTATTCGTTTAAATGCTTCATGGATTGAATTATCATATATTGAGGTTTGTAAAAAGGTTATGTTTTTATTTGGGGCAGCATCTTGAAACATCTCCATCAAAAATTCCATACGTTCAGCTCTCTGAGTAAGATCTGTCATTAAATCTGTTTTATGTAGTAATACATAGATGGCGGGTTGAACATCAGACATTTCTTCAAGTCGACTTACTCCCTCGACAAAGGCTTTTCTTGACGCTGGAAATTTATCTGGAGTGAAAATATCACATATGAACACTAATACTGCTACATTACTGAATATGAATGAGCTCATACTACTTAGGAATCTTTTTAGGAAAACTTCCTGACCCCCTAAATCCATTACAGTAATGGGTTCATCAGCTACTTCTTCAATTTGACGTTCATAATTTAAAGTAGCTGCATAATCTTTGGTTTCCTCTGGTGATTTGCCTCCAAAAACAACATCTTTGATCGAAGTTTTCCCTGCTTGTGACAAGCCTAGAAGAATGATTTTGCGAGTCGAAGACTGTTTTAACTGTTTGAGGTAGTGGCTCACTTAGGAAACCTCTTGTCAAATATTTAAATGCTTTAATTTAAGTATCTAAGTGATACTTTTTTAATATTAGCCAATCAAAACTATTAATCACATTGACCGCAATATTTGTTATTATCTTTTTAAATTCGTCTTCTCTATTATTTGTTAATTCTACCTCCAATAGTAATATCAAAACCTAATTAACTTAATCTAGCAAAATTATTCCGAATTCACTGAAGATAAAAATGTAATCTAAAAATAAAAAAGGAAATTTATCGATTGTACTAGAATTCTTTTTCGTGATTTGGTTCTTTGTACCTTAACGGATGGCTATCTGAAAGGTTTTTAAAGGATTAAGCTAAATCCAACCTTAGCAACTCTGAGAAATTCTTGGTTTTATACATGTTTTTTTCTTTCAAGAAACCCTATTGAGGAAAATAAATGGATGGAGAATACACTTAGATTTTTTAGTTGTTGGATGATTTGCTATTGTTAATCAAGATTTTTTTATCTGGATATGTTATCTTTAATGATTTTAAATTGATAAAATGATTACAAAGTTATTTATGCGTTTTCGGTGGCATTGATGAGCAAACCAGACCTCATGTGTGAAACAACCTGTAAATTTTTTAGATGTAGTGAAAAATATCTTAAGATTACTCACAAGGGTAATAAAAAACTTATTCTTTGTAGGATGGTTGAGGGTGACGATTGTGTTGGTTACAAATGTAAATTTGCCTTGTGCTTTCAACGACCATCAGCATTAGATATCTCAAGTGGAAGATGTACTCTTAAAGTTAAGGAGTTTTCATTAAAAAGCAGGGTGAAAAAACATCAACAAAGAACAAAATTTGTTGATGATCCATTAAAATATCGTAATTACCTCGATAAAAAATTAAAGAAACAGTATTCCAACAAGGATTTCTTTTAAAATAGCTACATGTTAAAATTCATGACGCTCTAGAACAATTTCACGTGCTTTAGGTAATGCATCTAGACGTTTTTGTTCGTGAGTGTCCAAGAAATCAGTGATTACTGAGATCAAGTTTTTTTTATCTTCACCACACATTATTTCGCCATTTATACATTTTTGAGCAAGTTCATTTAATTTTTCATTGTTATTTTCAAAGAAAAATCGATATAAATCAAAAATACGACAGATAGAGGGATTCCCTCCTAAATTTTTCTGTTCTTTACAAGACACCCTTCCTCCTGTAAAGACGTTTAAAATTTTATTTTGAAGATCATTACGAGTTTCAAATAACGTTAAAACAGATAAGGGATTACGTTTTGACATTTTTTCAGAACCATCTAATCCTTCAATTAAACGGTGATAAATGAAACTCGGTAGTTGAAATTGATAGTCATCTTGAATTTTCTTTTTTCTAGCTAGATCGCGGGAAAGACGTGCATGGGGAGCCTGGTCTGCGCCAATTGGAACAACTGTAGGTATTGGTTCGTATATTAATTGTGGAAATAAGATATCAGCTACTTGAATAAATGCAGCATTATAAATCCCCATTTTATGTTCACCATAAATTGCTTTCATCATATTATAGGTTGCATGCGTTGAAAGAAGATAACCCAGTTTCATGACTTCAGGCTGGTCACTTTGTCGATAAACATATGCAGAATCCAAATCTAATCCTAAAGCAATAAAATCCGCCACATTCTCAATCGCATTTTCTTCAGCTTGTTTTAATGATACTTTTCCATCGATATAGCTTTCTAGGTCAGCTATACAAAAGAAAACCTTTCCTCCTCGTTTTTGAAGATAAATAGTCTCTCGACATGTCACTAAATTCCCCACATGATATTCTTTTGAACTTGGTTTTATTCCCGTCATTACTGCGAATGGTTTTCGATGGATTATTGCATCGATAATGTTTTCAAAAGCAGTATGACCAAAAATTATCCCTCTAGTCATGTAAAAGTGTTGATCCTGAGTTGGAATCGTATTTAAGATTTCATTAAAGGGTGAAATGCCGAATTCATTCATTAAACGATTGTAATCAACCACCCCCCCACCTCCAAAAGCATTAATCAAGCTAAATTTATTCACCTTATGGTCATTTTCCATTGTAAAGCCTCCTATCATTAGTAAAGCTTAGAAAATAAGAAAAATTAATAATAAAATAGAGATTGCTCTTTTTAGAAATTAAAATTAATGCCAGTGAATGTCCACTAGCGACAAAATCCATTGGTAGAGCATTCTCATCTCCGTAAATATTTAGAAATACTTATTATTAAAAGCTTGTTATTCTGTCACTTCTCATCTAAACAAGTTTATGTGTAAAGTGATAGAATCCACTAGTTTCATATAAAAATTGGAGTATAATAACAACTGCTGTCACGCTTAATCCAAAGCAAAATGCTAAAACACCTAATGCTCCTCCAAGGTCTAAAACATAAGCTCCTGAAATTGATCCTAAGATAGAACCAGTAGACATGATTGATTGGGTGAAACCCATTTCTCGTCCTCTATTTTCTTCTTTAGTTACATCAGAAATCATTCCCAAAGAGCTAGAAGCAAAGCAACCTGCACTGAGTAGAAATATAATGACCATGATAATGATTATAAGATGAGGAAGGTTAAATAATATTTGCGGAGTAAAATCTGGAGGTGTTAAGGCTAATGGCTTTGTTTTATCTAAGGAAAATGGATTTGATATTAGATCAATTAACCCCTCAGATCCTTGACCCAGAATAAAATAGAACATACTGATTAACAGACTCATTCCTACTACACCTAGAATTAGAAAAGGTTTACGACCAAATCTGTCAGATAATTTTCCTACTGTTGGTTGAATTACCCCAATTATGACTACACCAACTAGGAATATTAAACCAATCGCAGAAACAGGTATTTTATCTTCTGCGACACTTTTCAATATTACAGGGGCATAAGTACCTCCTGCTCCAATTAAAGTAGTATAAGCAAGCCAAGCTATCGCGAATTTTCGAAATTGCTTATCTTTTAAACTTTCTACCATTGTTTTGAATGGATTCATACCTAAATCAGAGGATTCTTCTATATCTTGGAGTTTAATCTCAAAAGTTGCTTCTTTTGGTAGTTTTCTCTTTGGTTCCTGCAATCTAAATAAATATAGAGTACAAGCTAAAAACATAATGATGGCAAAGAAGAAGAAAGAATATTCAATAAATGATTCCCAGAGTAATCCTCCTAATAAAAACCCA
>Ga0209536_100006465_pt1 | contig 17923 bp, 15 predicted proteins | sample DeeMarSeWOR28_12_FD_187461 | JGI IMG/M metagenome (GOLD analysis project Ga0209536, IMG submission 187461) | Marine sediment microbial communities from White Oak River estuary, North Carolina - WOR-2-8_12 (SPAdes) (version 2) | ecosystem: Environmental > Aquatic > Marine > Intertidal zone >... | reverse complement strand
CCTGGCAATGGCGAGCATCTGTTTCTGACCGCCACTCAGAATTCCCGCTTGGGCTCCCCAGAAATTCCTGAGATCGGCAAACATCTCCAGGGTGCTCTCCAACCGCCGGGCGGTGGCCTGGTCCTCGCTAAGCATCGCCACCCGCATGTTTTCCTCCACGGTCAGATTTGCAAAAATTCCCATATCCTCGGGAACAAACCCAATGCCCATGCGCGCAATCTCGTGGGGCCGCCTTTGCTGGATTTCCCGGCCCGCAAAGATGATCCTGCCCTCTGAACAGGGCAAAAGGCCCATGATGGTTTTGAGCGCGGTACTCTTGCCGGCTCCATTGCGCCCGATCAGAACGGTTACCGCATCCGCCTTGGCCTCAAAAGAAAGTCCTTGCAGAATATGATGGTGGCCGATAAATGTGTGGGCACCTTCAACTGCCAAAATAGTTTCATTCACGCCTGGCTCCTCCGCCAAGATAAGCTTCCTGGACTTCCCGGCTCTGATGGATGGTCTCCGGATCTCCATCAGCGATAAGTCTGCCGTCCTGCAGCACGGCGATCGAGTCCGACAGGGTCATGATCATGTCCATCTTGTGTTCGACCAGAAGAATCGTTCGATCCCTAGCGGATTTGATATTCTCAAGAATCTCCAGGATCGCCGGAACTTCTTCCTGCGACATGCCGGCCGTCGGTTCATCCAGGAAAAGAATCTCCGGCTCCAGCGCGATCAATATGGCCAGCTCCAGTTTGCGCTGCTCGCCATGCGTCAGTGCGCTGGCTGCAACGGCCCATTTGTCATCCAGCAAAACGTTTTTTAAGATGGCATAGGCCCGATCCTCGGTTTCCGAAAAGTGCAGGTAATTGCGCCAGAAGTTTAAACCAAAACCTTCCCGCGACTGAATCGCGATCCTTACATTCTCCAGGACACTCAAAACCGGAAAGATGTTCGTCAGTTGAAAGGATCGCCCCATTCCCAGACGCGTTCGCATGGCAGGTCCCAGGCGGGTGATGTTCCTGCCCTTGAGAAATACTGCACCCCCGGTGGCCCTGTACTGACCGGTCAGCAGGTTGAAAAAGGTGGTCTTGCCCGCCCCGTTGGGGCCGATGATGGATTTCAGCGTAAAGGGCTGCACCTGCAGTGATACATGGTCAACGGCAATGTGCCCGCCGAAGCGGATCGTCAGATCTCTGGTCTCGATGATCGGTGTAATGCTGTCGTCGGTCATTTTAGAATTTGCTTCGAATCGGGTTTATCGAATTTCGAGTTTGCCGGGCAAGCTGAAACCCAGACAACGAAAGGATGTTTGGCTCCAGCTTGCCCGGATTCGGGATATTTAAAATTGAGCTGCAGCCATCACTTATTCATGATGGGCGGTGCGGTCTCTTCCATCGAGAGCACGCGGGTGAGCTTTGGAATCGCCCATTCGACATCCGGTTTGACTTCCAGCTCGAAGGCAAACATCGCCTGCAGGGCCTGGTGATCTTCCTTGCGAAATTTCATCATTCCCTTGGGTGTCATAAACTCCATGTCCTCCATGGCGGCGATAAGCTTTTCGGTGTCCGTGCCGCCTGCCTTTGTGACACCTTGAATCACGGCGCTGGCGGCAGCAAACCCTCCGCAGGTGAAGAAATCCGGCGGCTCGTTGAAACGCTTGAGGTGTTCTTTCACAAGCCAGTCGTTGACTTCATTTTTCGGGTTCTCATAATAGTAGTAAATCGAGCCCTTCATTCCTTTCAGCGGTTTCATCATCTTGAGCGCCGCCAGCACATTGCCGCCACTGGCGATCTCGATGCCGTGTTTGTCCAGTCCGGCAGCTATCAATCCCGGCATGGGACCGCCCTTGCCGGCCCAGATTACCCAGACATACTTGGGCTCCGGCTTGTCCTTGAGGGCTTCGATAATTCGTTGAATCGGAGCGGTAAAATCCGTGCCTTTGGGATCCGCGTATTCTTCATGAACGACCTTGGCACCGAGCTTCTCGGCGGCGGCCTTGTAAGCGGCAATCCCGTCCCGGCCAAAGGCGTAATCCTGCCCGATACAGGCAATGCTCACGCCCGGTTTGGAAACGGCGACCGCATTGGAAATGGCATCCTGACTGGAGTTGCGACCCGTGCGAAATATATAGCGATTCCAATTTTTACCGGTAATGGAATCTGCCACCGCGGGCTCGACAATCAGGATCTTCTTGAATTCCTGAGCCACCGGAAGCACGGCCAGGGCCACACTGCTGCTTGTCGGGCCGATTGCCAGATCGACCTTGTCATCGCTATAGAGCTTGGTAAGCAGCATCTTGGCCCGATCCGCTTTAAGCTGTGTATCTTCCACAATCAATTGCACGTCGCGATCGAGAATCTTCTTGGTACCCTTGGTAAAATATTCCAGCCCCATTCTGAAGCCGGTAACCTCCGCTTTGCCGTATATCTCATAGGCTCCGCTGATTCCCTGAATCATGCCGATTTTGATCGGCTCGGCGGCCAATCCCGATGACGCCCACGCCATCGCCAACAGAATAAAAAATAAAATACAACCGTTGCAAAATTTACCCTTGTTCATTTTGTCCTCCTTTGAATTAACCTGTGACTAACCTGTTTTTGCCAGCATCGACCTTGTCAAATTGAACCATGTTTTTGTCTAAGAACCGTCTTCAAAACCTTGCCGGCCGCATTTCGCGGCAGCTGATCGACGAATACAACGCTTTTGGGAATTTTGTATTTGGCCAATCGCTTTTTGAGGTGGTCACTGATCATCCCGGCATCGCGGCCCTGGCCTTCTTGCAGCACAACGACGGCAAGCCCGACTTCACCCCATTTATCATCTTTGACACCGATAACAGCCGCTTCCGCCACCTGGGGCAGCTCATAAATTGCGTTTTCCACCTCAGCCGGATAGACATTCTCGCCCCCGGAGATGAACATGTCCTTTTTGCGCTCGACGATGTAAAGCTCACCATCCTGATCCATACGTGCCAAATCACCGGTATGAAACCAGCCGCCGCTAAAGGCCTCCTGAGTATCAGCGGGACGGTTCCAGTATCCCTGCATTAAATTGGGACCCCGAATCACCAGCTCGCCCACATCTCCGGCAGGCAGGTCGTTCATTTCGGCATCGATCACCCGTGCATCCAGATGAAATACGGCCCTTCCGATGGAGCCGGCCTTTTCAAGCGCCAGCTTTTTGTCCAAAGTGGCAATGCTGGGGGCTGCCTCACTCATCCCGAAGCCCTGCTGAAGGATAATGCCGGCCTCGTGGTATTGCCTGACGAGCTGAACCGGCAGGGGGGCGCCGCCGCTCATCACGATCCGAACATTTTTAAATGCAGCGGCGCTGAAGGCCCGATGCTGGATCAGCGCCAGAAAAATCGCCGGTACCCCGAAAAAAAGCGAAATGCTTTCTGCTTCGAGCAGTGCCAGGGTTGCCGCGGGATCGAAGGTGCGCTGCACGACCACCGTCCCGCCATCATAAATCATGGGCAGGGTGAACAGACCAATTCCGCCGATGTGAAACATGGGCAAAACCACCAGGTTGCGGTCGGCTGAGGTGAAATCCATGGCGAGATTGAGATTGAGCACATTCCAGAAACTGGCTCCCTGGCTGAGGACCGCGCCTTTCGGCTGACCGGTGGTTCCGGCCGTATACATGATGATATGGGCCGTATCCAGGTGCGGTGCAACATCGGGAATGGGCTCTTCAACGCTCCGGTCCATCAGTAAATGTTCGTAAGCCCGGGCATCGCGAATATCCTGACCGCCGAAAACGACCCATTGCTTGATGGGAGTGTTATCCACCAAACCTTGAACAAGTTCGGCCAGTTCGGCATCGAACAATAAGGTTTCAGCGCCGCTGTCGTTGAGGATAAACGCCAGTTCATTTGCTGTAAGCCGCCAGTTGAGCGGCACCAGGATCAGACCCAGCTTTGCGGCCGCCATGATAACTTCGACAAATTCAAGACAATTGTGGGATAGAAGGCCGACACGCTCACCGCTTTTCAATCCCAGCCCCTGCAGCGCATGTGACAGACGGTTGACCCTGCGGTTCAACTCACGATAAGTGAGCCGTCTCGCACCATCGACAATCGCCTCCTTGCGAGGAGTGAGAAACGCTCTTTTTAATAACCAGGAACCGATTCCGGGAAAATCCATCCTTCTAGTCCTCAACTTCAGGGTTTGAACACGCTGATCTTCAACCTATTTCGATTCAAACCAGCATATTCACGGTCATAAAAATCGAATTTCGGTGCCGACTGATCTTCATGCATAAACCTTGTTCATCAGACACGCCATGTTTCTGGCAAAATGGGTGACCGTTGACAGGCCTTCTTCATCTTTTTCGGCATCCCTGGCTCCGCCGGCTCCGGCCATACCCACATTCCAATAGGTCGAACCCGGTACAGTGATACCATTGATAAAAAACCATAGCAACAACTGAGAAAAGGCCAGATTGTGCCCGGCTCGCCGGGCAACCGTAATCGGTCCACCGACTTTACCGCTGAAAAATTTATCGTTCCAGTAGGCTACAAAAGTAGCTCGGGCTAAAAGGGCCATCATTTGGGGAACGACAGAACTCAGGTAAACCGGAGAACCGAGAATCAGGCCCTCGGCCTCGCGCATTTTTCCCAGGATCTCATCAAAATCATCACCCCTTATCGTACAGTATCCCTTTTTAACGCAATCGTAGCAGCCATTGCAAGGTTTGATCTCTTTGCCCCGAAGCGGGATCAGCTCTGTTTCAAAACCTTCACGGTCGAGCACATCCATCGCCCTTTCGACATACAGCCGGGTATTGCTTCCAGCTCGCAGGCTTGCGGAAATTCCGATGACCTTCATGGCTAATCCTTTCTGTGCTTGTATGCCCAATCCGGCAATTTGGTTGTGGTTTCCAAAAGACCCTCTTGGAGCTGCCGATGCATGAGATCCGCAAAATAGTCGTGCTCAAAGCAGCGGCCGAACGCTTCGCTTTCTATGCCAAGCCCCTCGGAGAAGGCCACCCTCTGTGCGGCAAGCAATGCCTGCTTGGCCCGGGACAGGGCATATTGAGGATTACGAAAAATCGGACCCAGGATGCCGGAAACTCCCCCGGTGATTTTATCCGCGGGCAAAACACTGTGGACAAGGCCCAGGTCGAGAGCATCTTTGGCAGAATAAAGCTTGCCTGAGAGAATCATCTGTCTGGCGCGGCCGCTTCCCACCAGTGCGGGCAGACGCTGGGTTCCGCCCCCGCCGGGGATAATGCCTACTTTGACTTCGGGCAGGCCGATACGTGCGTTATCGCCGGCCAGACGCAGGTCACAGGCCAAAGCGAATTCGAATCCGCCCCCGAAACATAGCCCATTGATAACCGCTACCAGAATAAGCGGACTGGCCTCCATGCGGTTGAACAAGTTCTGGATCCGGCTGGAAAATTTTTTGGCCCCCTGAGCATCGCATTGCATCATCTCTATTCCGTCGGCACCACCTATAAAATACGTGTCCCCGGCGCCGGTAAAAGCGATTGCCCGGCATGAGGTCTTTTCAATAGCTTCCAAAACATTTTCCAGTTCTTTCATAAGGGGTGTGTCAATGGAATTGCGGTCACCGGGACGGTTGATCGTCACCCAGCAAACATCCCCCTGCTTATCCACCAAAAGGTTTTGATATCTTTCTGCCATGGCTTTTCCTATTATCAGGACATGGAAATCTATTTCTGAAACACATCACTAGATTAACAGACCCCCATTGGGATTAAAAATCTGACCGGTAAAAAAATCGGCATCCGGCGATGCCAGAAATGCTACCAGGCCGGCAATCTCCTGGATGTCTCCAAAGCGCTTTAAGGGCGTCTTTTTGAGAACATAATCCGAAAAACCCTGTGGTAATCCTTCCAGCATCGGCGTCTGAACGTAGCCCGGCGCGATGATATTCACTCTGATGTTGTATTTTGCCACTTCCTGGGCCAGGGTTTTGCCCAGCATGTTGACACCCCCTTTGGCTGCACTGTAATGCAGCGCCCCGGGTGTCGGCTTCAGTGCGGCAACCGAACTGAACAGGATAATCCGCCCGGTTTGGTGATCCTTCATCCAGCGCACGGCCTCACGACAGCAGAAAAAGGTGCCGCTCAGGTTGACGGCCATCATCTGCGCCCAGGCTTCATCATCCATGTCTTCGATCAAAACCGTTTGTCCCAGAATACCAGCAGTATGCACCAGCAGATCCAGCCGCTGGATACGTTTTTTTATTTCAGCGAATAATGAAGCCACCGAATCGCTTCGGGACACATCCACCGCGACCCCTTCGGCCCGGCCTTTGAGTCCTTCGACGGACTGAACCGTCTGCTCAGCTCCGGCCATGTCGATATCGGCCACAAAAACGGTGATACCCTCATGACATAATTTTCTGGCGATCATACGGCCCATACCGGAACCTCCGCCGGTGACAAGAGCGGTTAGCACGGGCTGGGTTTTCATGCCTTAATATCCCCGATCAGCGAATTTATCATTCGATAGAACCAACCTGCAGTTATGCTTTTTTTTCGGATTTCAGCTCTGCTTCGAAAGCTTTGAAAAATGCGTCCTTGTCCTTCCAGTCGTCCCCAAACCGCCGGGCAAAAAAATTACCCAGTCGACCGAAGAGCTTTTCCCAAGCCGATCGGCCGCCGCCCAGGACAACATCTTCGAGAAATATTTCCAGGTCGGCCATTTTTTCCTTGGGCAAAAAAGATACAGCCCCCAGCTTTATTGATTTTTTCAGGGCTTCCGGAGACAGTGCATGGGCCGTGAGCATGACGGTGGGAAATCCCCGCGATACTGAATCTTTGAGCAAGGCAAACCCGTCGACGCCCATTATATCCAGAATGACAATGTCGAATGTATAACTTGCCAGTTGCTGAATCGCGGTGTGATAGTCTTGCGCTGTTTGAACACGGCACATGTCAAGCTGCTCGGTAATCGCCTCCAATATGTCGGGTTCATCATCTACTACCAGAATCAATTTATCCTTTAAAATGCTTTCCGAACTCATAGGCACATCCTTTTTTCGGTTAATTAAAAAAATTGCATTGATGTTGACGGATTTGCTGGACGGAACACTGTTACGCCCAATTTCAAGGCAAATTCGGTTTTAGAGTTTGATTTCCTGCGTTTTCCAGTAATCTTCCCGCATGACCCGTTTTAGTGTTTTGCCGGCCACGTTGCGGGGGAAATCATCCTTGATGACGACATCATGCACCCGCTGAAATTTTGCCGAAACACGCTCGTTGATCCAGTTTTTGAGGGCCTCTGAAGAAACGCTGTCCGGCTGATGCAAAACCACCGCCGCCAGGGGTGTTTCGCCCCATTTTTCGTGGGGAATGCCGAAAACCGCTGCTTCCCGCACAGCGGGATGCTGCACCAAAATTTCTTCAATATCGCGCGGGTAGACATTAACCCCGCCGGAGATGATCATATCCTTTTTGCGATCTACCAGATAGAGAAATCCATCTTCATCCACGTAGCCCATGTCCCCGGAATGTAACCAGCCGTCTTTTACGGCTTCGGCTGTTAAATCAGGCCGTTTGTAATATCCGGGCATCAAAATAGGTCCATTTCCGCATATTTCGCCCACCTCACCGACGGGCACCTCAGTGCCGTTTTCGTCGGCTATTTTCATTTCAAAAAACGGCGGAGGAGTCCCGACAGAATCCGGCTTGGCGGCATAATCATTTTTATCCAGGACCGTTGCGAAGCCTTCGGTCAAGCCGTAGAGTTCATAAAACCGACCGGGCAATCTTTTGTTGAGTTCCTCTTTATGTTCCCGGTGCAGCGGGGCACCCACCGAAAGGATCATTTCCAGGGACTTCAGCCTATCAGCGGAGAAATCGGGTGTGTTCAGCAGTGTAATAATCTGCGACGGCACCATCACCACATGGGTCACTTTTTCCCGTTCAACAGCTTCGATAAAGGCGACGGAATCAAACTGCGGCAGCAAAATGTAGGTTGCTCCCAGAAATACGGAGGGCATCAGATCCAAAAAGGCCCCATTGAAAACAAGCGCCCCGGAATGCAGGGTAATGCTTTCCGGTGTCATCCGGCACCCAGAGGCAAACGAAGTTGCATAGGCGGCCCGAATCCTGTGGGTATGAACAATACCTTTGGGCAAACCTGTCGTACCGCTGCTGTACATAATATTGAAGGGGTCATCAGGATGAATGACGATGCCTTGAGGATTCTGATCGCCAGCAGCTGCTTTGAGTGCATGGTAATCCTGATAGCCGGGGATATCTGAACTATCGGTGAGCAGATAGTAATTTTTTGAAATTGAAGCAAGTTCCGATCTGATGGCATCTATATTTTTAACAAAATTGGAATTGGTCACCAGCAACACGGAATCGGAATCCTGCAGCAGTGATTTCATGGCCTGCTCGAGCAGCAAAGCACTTAAAGGTACCACCACCGCTCCGATTTTGGCCGCCGCCCAGTATGTTTCATATAGCTCCATGCTGTTGGGCAGAATAGTGGCCACTTTGTCTCCTTTGTTGATGCCCAAATTGCGCAGCGCATTGGCCAATCGATTGATACTTTTATTCAATTCGCGCCAGTTCAGGCGCTGGTCCTCAAAAACGAAAGCAAGATGGTCGGGGCGATAGCGCGCGTGGCGTGCAAAAAGCGAACCGATGTTCATAGGCCCCCCTGTTGGTTTTAAAATTTGTGTTTCGAAATTACCTGTTCGACATTCGATATTTGATATGTATCAAACACTGGCATATTGACCGGAAAAGCATAAATCACATGATCCGGGCCCTTCAAACAGCTGTGGCTTATTTCTGAGCATATGTTTTGACCATTCCGCCGTCAAACAGCAGATCGCCGGCGATCAGGTATCTGGCATGGCGTGAGAATCCAAAAATAAAGAGATTTGCCACCTCAATCGGCGACATCATTTCTTTGACGCGGGAACTTCCCATCATAACATCGCGCACGACCTCATCCGGTGTAATTCCACGTTGCTCGGCCTGAGATGGTATCTGTTTCAGAGCCAGGGCAGTTTTGACAAAACCCGTGCTGACGGAAAAAGATCGAATCCTGCCCTCGCCTTCGGCGGCAATGGATTGGGTCAACGCACGCAGTCCGAATTTGGTGATGTTGTAGACCGGCTTGTTGACCGTGCAGATATGGGCATGAATGGAGGCCATATTGCCGATGACACCCGCACCATCGGTGCTTTTTTTCATCAGCCGAATGCAGGATTTTGAGAGGTAGAAGGGGGCCCTGAGCATCAGCCTTTGCATCAAATCATATTTTTCCATCGGAAAATTTTCGATCGAATCGATGTGCTGGATGCCGGCGATGTTGGCCAGATAACGGACCGTACCGAGCTTGGCCGCTTCCGAGACGGCATGATCCATCTGGGTATCTTCACACAGATCGGTTTTTATGAAAATCATCTGGCCGCCCATTTCGCGGGCCATCTTCTGAGTTTGTTTTCCGCCGGCCTCATCAACATCCAAACCGACTGTCATTAATCCGTTTGCGGCGGCTGCCACCGCCGTTGCTCTACCGATCCCGCTGGCGGCACCGGTAACCATACAAACATGATTCGGGTTAAACTCGCTATCGGCGAGCAGCAGGATGTCCTCTCTGTTGATTTCTGGTTCTTGAATATCCATATTTATGGATCTCCATGGGATAAATGGTCGGAGGCGGGCGAATACATTCGCCAACAGGGTTAAGCGAATTTTGTGCCATTTGTCATTATGCTTGCCGATTACTGGAATGAAAAATCGTGATGCAAAATTTTATAAATGATTACGTTAATTTGCAGAACAAATCAGCATTTTTCAATTATCGGTTGCGCTAAAAACCGAAAGGGTCTATAGAGGGTAGATACGTATCACAAAAACTACATGTAGCTGATTTGATACGGAGCAACGATATGCACAAAACCGATCGCAGCATCGAAAAATATCCCAAAAATCTCAAGAAAAAAAATTCCGGGCACGCCCGCAAGCCGTCGGGGCTCAGTCATCAATTGGAGATGTTTGAGCTGATTATGGACAATATCTACAATGGCGTAATGGTAACCGACGCCGATGGGTACGTTACCCATTTCAATCAGCCTTACGGTCAATTTCTGGGCATTGAACCTGAGGCGCAGATTGGAAAGCACTGCACGGAGGTGATCGAGAATACCCGCATGCATATCGTAGCTCAAACCGGAGAACCCGAGATCAACCAGAGTCATTGGATCAGGGGACAGCGGATGGTTGTCCAGCGCATCCCTATCTGGAAAAACGGCAGGGTCATCGCCGTATTCGGCCAGGTTATGTTTAAAGATGTCAAGGATGTGGGCAAGCTGGCCAAGGACCTCTCACTTCTGGAATCCAAGGTGAAACTCTACGAGGAGGAGCTGATCAACCTGAGGTCTACCCGCTATACATTTGACAGTATTCTCGGCAACAGCGCGGTCATTCAAGGACTTAAAAAAGAAGCTCTCAGAGCAGCGGCCAATCCCTATCCGGTGCTTATTTCCGGAGAAAGCGGTACCGGAAAAGAGCTTTTCGCCCAGGCGATCCACCATGCCAGCCCCCGCAAACTCCATCCGTTTGTGCGCATAAACTGCGCCGCCATTCCAAAGGACCTATTGGAATCAGAGCTTTTCGGTTACGAAAAAGGGGCCTTTACCGGTGCGAACAGCGAAGGAAAACCCGGAAAATTTGAACTGGCCCAAAACGGCACCGTTTTCCTGGATGAAGTCGGGGACTTGCCGCTGGAAATGCAGCCGAAGCTCTTGCGGGCGATAGAAGACAAGGAGTTTGAGCGTGTCGGTGGTACCAGGGTCATTCGATCGGATTTCCGTATCATCGCGGCGACCAATCAGAATCTCGAAGAAATGATGGATAAAGGGTTTTTTCGCAAGGATCTTTTTTACCGTCTCAATGTAATTCCGCTTCACATTCCGCCGCTGAGGGAGAGAAAAAAAGACATTATGCCTATCGCCCGTCAGTTGTTGCAGCAAATGACTCAGGAGGCAAATCTGTATCAAATAAAAATGGATAAGGAATCCGAAAGGGCGCTGCGGAATTACAGGTGGCCGGGCAATGTGCGGGAACTCTCAAATGTACTCGAAAGAGCGATTTCTGTGCTGGAGGGAGACATCATACAGCTGCAATATCTCCCCTTTTATTTATACTCCAATCGGAAGAATTCTCCCCGGCGTATCCCGTCGACCTTGAGGGAGGTCAATGCCAAAACAGAAAAAGAAACCATCCGCTACGCTTTGGAACAAACCGCTTATAATAAGGCGCAGGCGGCCAGGTTGTTGGGTCTGCATCGAACGCTTTTGTATAAGAAAATGAAAAAGTACAATATTTCCATAAATCCCCCGGCCGGAATCGGCGGGATGTATCAAAGTTGATACATAGTGTCATCTGCCCGTGTACATCTTTTCCTTGATGTGAAGTGTCGTAAAATTATACTCCCCTGCAAGCGTAACCGCGGCCAGTGCGGCCGCATACTCCCTGGCGCTGCGAATACCGGCAAACTTCAAGGCTTCCCTGGCCATCGGGGAAATGATGCCTTCGGCACTCGAGCTAATACCCACTTCAACGTTGGGCAATTCAACACCAAAAATCAGGTCGCCGCCCCGGGTTTCAGCAAAAAGCTTTTGATAACAGGATACCAGGTAAGGCCGCGGGTTGTTTTTCATGGTGCGGTAAAAAGCAGGGATAATTTCCCCTCCCATGCCGGTATAGGCCGGCCACCCGATTTCCTCCAGAACCCCCTGGCGGTCCAGCTCGATGTAGGATAACAAATCCTCAACGGAGCGCCCGATATTTTTCTCGTAGTCTTTAATCGGGATCCGTTGCCGAGCGGAGACGTACCGTCCGCGCCGGTTTCGCGGAGATGGTTTCAGATCACCATCCCTGCCCATGCCCACAACGGACACGCGGCATTTTAGACCCCGGCGTTTAAAAAGATCATCGATAATATTTTTGGCCATACCGACACTGTGAGATGTCTGTCCATGTCCGCGGTGGTTCTTGAAGCGGGTATAAAAGCAGCAGTGCAGAATGCGGTCGGCATGATGCTGTTTGTATAAAAAGTCTACATTAAAGACCTCCCCGCCCCATTCGGCAAGATGCGCCGCGGTAATTTGAGGAATAATTGCGGACAGGTTTTCATTGATCAGTGTTCTGGCTTTTTCGCGCTCGTCTTCGCTGTCGAACACAAAGGCCAGGTTCCTCGCGGCAGCGGCCCAATCGGACACCTTGATCTCAATCGGACCATACTTGTTGAGCTGGAAACATCCGACAGAGATGCCCAGATGGCCGACGCCCGGACCCCAGCAGAGAATGTTTTGAAATGTCTTGCTGACCTCGCCGCCCACCGCGACTTCACCGGCATAACTGTAATAATCCTCCAGACCGCCGATGTAATTGTTTACCAGCGGGCCGAACCTTTTTTCCTCTTCCAGCAGATCCAGCGGCGTTCCACACAACCCGCAGAACAGGTAGATATCATCGGCGGCCAGCGTCCAGCGACTATCGTCTCGGGGACAGCGGTAGCCAATTTGGTAGGGCCTTTCCGGCAAAACAATATGATGGAATCGATAACCGCTTTTTTCTTCGAGAAACATCCGCCGGGCTGCTGCGGCCACCGCAATATAATCCGGGACCGGAGCGCCCTCGTTCAAAGCGGCCTGCTCGGCTTTCCAGGGCGCTGTTTCTCCCTTGTGAATCATTTCCGCTATTTTTTTAATCGTGTCTTTTGAGCTCATAGAAGCCTCCATAGCCATCGAAAGTTGAAAACAGCCATGCCCAGCGACAAAAATTTCATTGAAGGTATTTCAAAAGTGTCCTGGGCTCCTTGATCTTTGTTGGTGAAGCGTTTCATATGTTCTTTTGGGATTTGGGGGCGCTGACCAGTGCTTCACCTTCCAGAACCGTCAATTCTTCTTGATTGATGCAGGTCGTTTTCAATTTGACTCTGTTTTTTTCAGGCAAGATTTCTGTGATCTCAACCCGGGCACAGATCGTATCCCCAATATACACCGGCGCCAGAAAATTGAGCGTCTGGCCCAGGTAAATCGTACCGGGTCCCGGAAGCATATTTCCCAGAAGCGTCGATATCAGACCGGCGGTCAACATGCCATGGGCAATCCGTGTCTTGAAATGGGTCCTTTTGGCATATTCTTCATTGACATGGGCCGGGTTGAAATCTCCGGTAATACCGGCATACAAATAGACATCGGATTCGGAAATGGTTTTCTGAACTTCTGCGCTTTCTCCTATTTTCAGCATGTCGATGGTTTTCGCAGTCATGGCGAATACTCTCCTTTTATAATAGATATTTCTCATAGGTTTCTTTTGACAATTGATCGATCGCACTTTCGTGGCAAACCCGGCCCTGGCTAAGGATATAGGCCCTGTTGCAAACCGTCCTGGCAAAATTAAAATTCTGTTCAGCCAGCAAAACCGAAACCCCTGCCTGTTTGAGTTTTTGAATGGTTTTTGCCAGCTGCCGAACAATTACGGGGGCAAGGCCCTCGGAAGGTTCATCGAGAACGATCATCGCCGGATTACCCATCAAGGTGCGCGCAATGGATAGCATCTGCTGTTCTCCCCCGCTAAGATTGCCGCCAAGCTGCGCCGGTTTTTCTCCCAAATTCGGAAACAGCTCAAATAGACGCTGGGGGGTCCATTGCGGATATCCCGGCCGGGGGGGTTGTCGCCCCACCTCCAGGTTTTCCATAATGGTCAGCCGGGAGAAGATCCGGCGGTCCTCCGGAACGTAACCAAGGCCGAGTGCGCAGGTTTTGTGCGGCGGCACATCTTCAATCGGCTCGCCTCCAAATTCGATTTTCCCGCTGCGGGGCGCCACGATGCCCATGATGCTCTTGAGCGTCGTTGTTTTTCCGGCCCCATTGCGGCCCAGCAAAACGACCGCTTCACCAGAGCCGACCGCCAATTCCACATCAAACAGGATCTGGGCTTTGCCGTAAAAGGCGTTTAGGGATTCGATTATCAGCATGAATTTGGCAACCATCGGGGTAATCTTAAAATTGTAATATTAAAAAGGCACATGCCAGCAGGTTTCACCCAGCCCTCTTATGCGCCTCCATTTCCCAGGTAAATCAACTGTACATCTTTGTTTTCACGGACTTTCTGCGGCAACCCCTCGAGAATCAGTTCGCCCCGGTTGAGCACCATAACCCGGTCGGCATGCGAAAACACCACATCCATATCATGCTCGGTGAACAAAACACCGAGATTGCGGGTACGAACAATTCTGGAAGTCAGCTTCATAAGGCTGAGGCGCTCTGCGGGCCCCATGCCGGCTGTCGGCTCGTCCATCAGCAGCAGCCTCGGACGATGGCTCAGAGCCATAGCCAGTTCAACCCGCTTTAAATCGCCATAGGCGATTACCCCGCAAAGGCGGTCATGTTGTTGCGCAAGTCCCAACAGGTTGAGCAATTCCATGGACTCGTCGACGAAAAGATTTCCGGCTTTTTGAAAGAGGGATTTTGTTTTACGGTGATGAGACATCAACGCCATTTGAACGTTCTCCAGAACCGTCATCGAGACAAAAGTCGACGTGATCTGAAAGGTCCGGCCGATTCCCAGTTTCCAGATCTGCCGCGGTTTCAGTCCAATGACTTCGCGGCCGTCGACCCTGATGCTCCCGCGATCCGGCATCAGTTGGCCGTTGATCAAATTGAAGCATGTCGATTTCCCGGCCCCATTCGGCCCGATCATAGCGAGAATCTGGCCCTCGAAGAGATCGAAACTGATATTGTTTACAGCCTTGACACCGCCAAAAGATTTAACCAGATTTTTCACTTCAAGCAACTTAGCCATGTGATCCCGAATCTCACCAAAGCGATTATCAAAACAGTGCACCAAAACCCGTATATCAATCTTCGAAAAATCTGCCGAACCGGTTGTTGAAGTAACCGACAATCCCTTTGGGGAAGGCGATCACCATAAGAATAAAGATGCATCCCAGAAAAAACTGCCAGAATTCAATTCGCGCAATTTTATCATGCAACCAGATAAACACCCCCGACCCGACAATGGGCCCGGATAAGGCATCAACACCGCCCAGCATTACCATCATCAAAAGATCAAAAGAACGAATGATGGCCATTTCATCCGGGAACACACTTCCTTTTGAAAAAACATAAATACCGCCTGCAAACCCGGCAAATCCCCCGGCTATTGCAAATGCCAACCGCCGGTGAGTTTGTGTGTTGATTCCAATTGCCTCAACTCTTAGGGCCGAATCGCGGCAGGCACGCAAGGTGGCGCCGAAAGGCGCATAAACCAGATGTCTGAGCGCCAGAATCCCACCCATACATAAAATCATGGCCAGGTAGTAAAAAATAACTTTATCCTCAGCCCACGCCGAGGCCCTGATGCTCAGAATCCCGTCGTCCCCGCCCGTCAAGTTACCCCACTGGAAAACAATCGACCAACATATTTGCGCAAAGGCGAGGGTGAGCATTGCCAGGTATACACCTGACAGCCGCACGCAAAACCACCCGATAATCAGTGCCAACAATCCTACCCACAGCGGTGCGAAAAAAATAGCAAGCTCCATGGGCGCCTGGAAATAGTGCACCATAAGAGCGGCTGCATAGGCACCGCCGCCAAAAAAGGCCGCGTGCCCGAAAGACGGCATGCCGCCGGGCCCCATCATGAAGTAAAGGCTCATACTGGCCAGAGCAAATATGGCGATCTCGGTTATCAGGACCAGCTGAAAAGTGCCTGCAAACAAAGGCAGCAGCATCATTAAAAGAAACAATACGAAGCCAAGGAATTTGAGCTTTCTTGAGGGCGGACGCAACAGCGAAAAGGATATGTCTCCCGCCGCGGGTTCATGGGCTTCGGCCTGGCCGCGCAATCCATGGGGCCGGATCACCAGGACGACGGCCATCACCAGAAACATCATCACCAGCGTGCTCTCGGGAACGATCAATATGGCAAAGGAGCTGAGTTCTCCCATGATCACGGCAGCCAGATAAGCGCCCGAAATGCTTCCCATACCGCCGACAACAACAACCACGAAAGCCGCCGCTATAACGTTCATATCCATCAGAAGATCTGCGCCGCCTTTGGGGAGCTGAATAGCGCCACCCAAACCGGCCAAAAATGATCCCAGAAAAAAAATTCCGGTGTAAAGCCGACTCTGGTTTACCCCAAGGGCACCGGCCATTTCACGGTCTTCGGTGGCGGCACGCACCAAAATACCCCAGCGGGTGCGATGGAGCAAAATCCAAATAAGGCCCAATACCAGGGGCGCGAGAACAATCAGAGCCAGGTCATACTGAGGCATGAGGTGACCCAAAATATTGACACTGCCGTCCAGGCCGGGAGCCCTGGGGCCCAGCAGGTCTTCAGCGCCGAATAGCCAGCGGGTCAGATCCTGCAGAATCAGTACAACACCGAAAGTGGCAACCAGCAGAAAAAGCTCGGGGGCTTTGTATAATCGCCTCAACAACGCCGTCTCCACCAAAACCCCCAAAAGGCCCACCACCAGGGCACCGGCCAGCATAGCAGCCCAAAAAGAAAAAACGCCCTGGGGAATGGAGGATATCAAATGATAGGCCACATAGGCGCCCACCATGTAAAATGAGCCGTGGGCAAAATTGACAATGCGGGTAACGCCGAAGATGAGGGATAATCCGGAGGCAACCAGAAAGAGCGATGACGCGTCCGATAATCCGGTAAGAAATTGTACAATATAGAAGCCCAAAGCAGTCACCCGCGGGTCGGGGCCTGGCCCCGAGTTGGTTTACTGGATTATTGGAATGTCGGAATGAGTGGTTTTCAGGCATTCTGCCGGTTCAAACAGGACTGATCTCCACCCGCGCTGCCCGCCATTCAATTATCCCGGCATACCATCAGTCCGGGTCAATTCAAGATGATTTTAATTCGACGGCCGCATCTTTCGAACTTCGGCATCACTGGGCAAATAATCCTTCCCGTCCGCATATTTCCAGTTAACCATAACGCCTTTATTTTGCCTGATATCTGTGCGTCCGACATAGGCCCCCATGGTTGCCTGATGGTCGATTTCACGAAAAACGATCGGCCCAAAGGGCGAATCAAATGATAAACCTTCCAGGGCTGCAATCAGCTTTTCGGTGTCTGTCGATTTGGCCTTCCTCAGCATCTGGGCCACAGCCATCATCACATTGTAGCCGACAATGGAACCCATGCGTGGGTAATCATCAAATTTTTCCTGGTAAGCCCTTAAAAACCTTAGATGTTCCGGCGTCTTGATATCATACCAGGGATAACCGGTCACCAGCCAATCCCGGGGAGCCTCATTTTTCAGCGGATCAAGATATTCGGGCTCGCCCGTCAGCAAGCTGACGACAAAGAGCTCCTTAAAGAATCCCCTTAACTGGCCCTCACGAACGAACTTTGCCAGGTCCCCGGCAAACGTCACATTGTAGATCGCTTCCGGGTCGGCACTGGCCAGCGCCTGTATTTCGGAGCCGGCATTTATTTTTGATAACGCCGGCCATTGCTCGGCAACAAACACGACATCGGGCCGCTTGGCTGTAAGAATCTTTTTGAAGGCTTCGACGGCATCTTTGCCATAGGCATAATTGGGCGCAATGGCGGCCCAGCGCCTGGCAGGGTGCTTGGCGGCTTCTTCGGCCAGCATGGCAGCCTGCATATAGGTCGATGGCCTCAGGCGAAAGGTGTATCGGTTACCCATGGACCATACCAGAGCATCTGACAGCGGTTCGGCGGCAACATACAGCACCTTGTTTCGCTCGGCAAAATCAGTTAACGCCAGGCCCACGTGAGAGTAAAAAGAACCCATAAGCAGGCTGACCTTATCTTTTCGGATGAGCTCTTCGGCAACCGTAACGGCAGTTCCCGGTTTACCCGCATCGTCCCGGGAAATAACTTCAATTTTTTTCCCCATTACAACGCCGGTTTTATTGATTTCCTCAAGCGCCAACTGCCA
>Ga0209536_100006462_pt1 | contig 17925 bp, 11 predicted proteins | sample DeeMarSeWOR28_12_FD_187461 | JGI IMG/M metagenome (GOLD analysis project Ga0209536, IMG submission 187461) | Marine sediment microbial communities from White Oak River estuary, North Carolina - WOR-2-8_12 (SPAdes) (version 2) | ecosystem: Environmental > Aquatic > Marine > Intertidal zone >... | reverse complement strand
GCCAAAGGCGGGGCTCGCGCGCTCGGAGCCCTGGATCGACAGGAACGCGGTCAGCCGGCAGGCTGCCGGCTAGCGCGGCTTGACGGCCGCCATCGAGCCCGACGAGCGCCGCCTCACGCTGCGGGGAGTGGAGCGCCGCTGCGGCCGCTGCTCGAGGGCGACCTCGAGCACCTCCTCCATGTGGTCGACCGGCACGAAGGTCACCTTGCGCTTCAGGTCCCTCGGGATGTCGCGCAGGTCCTGGAGGTTCTTGCGCGGCAGCACGACGGTGGTGACGCCGGCACGCAGCGCCGCCAACGCCTTCTCGCGCACGCCACCGACCGGCAGCACGCGCCCGCGCAGCGTGACCTCGCCCGTCATCGCCACGTCGGCCCGGGCCGGCGTGCGGGTCGCGATCGACGCGATCGCCGTGGCGATCGCGATGCCCGCCGAGGGCCCATCCTTGGGAATCGCGCCGGCCGGCACGTGTACGTGCACCTCGTTGCGCGCGAAGGTCGCCTCGTCGAAGCCCAGGCGCGCGCCGCGACCGCGCACCCAGGTCAGCGCCGTCGCGCCGGACTCCTTCATCACCTCGCCGAGCTGACCGGTGAGCACCAACCCCTTGCCGGCGGTCATGGTCGCCTCGACGGTGAGGATCTCGCCACCGCTCTCGGTCCAGGCCAGCCCGTTCACCACTCCGATCTCGCCAGCCGTGTGCGGCTTCTCGTAGAGGTACGGCGGCGGACCCAGCAGGCGCGCCAGGCTGCGCCGGCTCACCGACACGGAGCGCTCGTCGCCCTCGGCGGCGCGCCGGGCCGACTTGCGGCAGATGGCGGCGATCCGCCGCTCCAGGTTGCGCACGCCGGCCTCGCGCGTGTACTCGGTCACCAGCTCGGTGATCGAGCCGCGCGACCAGCGGATGCGATCGGCCGGCAGTCCGTGCTCGCGCACCTGGTGCGGGATCAGGAACGACTCGGCGATCTCCGCCTTCTCCTCGGGCGTGTAGCCGGCGATGCGGATCACCTCCATGCGGTCGCGCAGCGGCCCCGGAATCGACTCCAGCAGATTCGCCGTCGCGATGAACAGCACCTTCGAGAGGTCGAAGGGGACGTTCAGGTAGTGGTCGCTGAAACGGTGGTTCTGCTCCGGGTCGAGCACCTCGAGCAGGGCCGACGACGGATCGCCGCGGTAGTCGGCGCCGAGCTTGTCGATCTCGTCGAGCATGAAGACCGGGTTGTTGGTCTTCGCCTGCTTGAGACCCTGCACGATGCGGCCGGGCAGCGCGCCCACGTAGGTGCGGCGATGGCCGCGGATCTCCGCCTCGTCGCGCACGCCGCCCAGCGAGATGCGCACGAACTCGCGGCCCATCGAGCGGGCGATCGAGCGCCCGAGCGAGGTCTTGCCGACGCCCGGCGGACCCACGAAGCACAGGATCGGGCCGCGCGAGTCGCCGCGCAGCTTGCGCACGCCCAGGTACTCGAGGATGCGGTCCTTGATGTCCGAGAGGTGCGCGTGGTCCTCGTCGAGGATCTGCTTGGCCATCGCCAGCTCCAGGCGGTCGCGCGAGCTGATCGCCCAGGGCAGCTCGACCATCCAGTCGAGGTAGCTGCGCACCACGTGCGCCTCCGGTGCGTCCGGGTGCATGCGCTCGAGGCGGCGCACCTGCTTCAGCGCCTCGGTCATCACCTCCTCGGGCATGCCGGCCTCTTCGACCTTCAGCCGGTAGTCGTCGGACTCGTCGCCGCGGGAGTCGCCCTCGCCGAGCTCGGCCTGGATGGCCCGCAGCTGCTCGCGCAGGAAGTGCTCGCGCTGGCTGCGCGTCATCTCGTCCTGCGCCTGGGACTGGATCTCGGCCTGGACCGTCGTGACGTCGAGCTCGCGGCGCAGCAACGCGTCCACCTTGCGCAGGCGCGCCAGCGGGTCCTCGATCTCGAGGATCTGCTGCGCCTCGTCGACGCGCAGGCGCAGATGCGACGCGATCAGGTCCGCGAGCTGACCCGGCTCGCCGACGTTGGCGGTGACCGACAGGATCTCCGGCGGCAGGTTGCGCAGCGGCAGCAGCTCCTCGACGCGGCTGCGCACCGTCCGCGCCAGCGCCTCGCTCTCCACGCACCAGTCGCTCGGCGGATCGGCGGGGATGTCGCTGACCCGTACCCAGGTCGCCCGCTCCTGCTCGACGAACGAATCGATGCGCGCCTTCGAGAGCCCCTGGACCAGCGCCTTCACGCGCCCGTCGGCGAGCTTCAGCACGCGCAGCACCATCACGACGGTGCCGACCCGGTAGAGGTTGTCGGGCTCCGGGTCCTCGATCTCGGCGTCGCGCTGGGCGACCAGGCACAGCATGCGGTCGGCCGCGAGCGCATCCTCGAGCGCCGCGATCGAACGCTCGCGGGCCACGAAGAGCGGAATGACCATGTAGGGGAAGACCACCATCTCTCGCAGCGGCAGGACCGGAAGCTCGTCGGGAACGGCGAAGTCGGAGATAGCTGAGCTCATGCAGGCCTGATCGACCCGGCGAATCCGAAGCTTGAGCGCACTGTTGCAGGTGCGCCGGGGGCGGGATCGGGTCAATCTTCCAGGTAGCCGAGCTCGCGCAGCCGCTCGATCTCGGCGGGCGGCAGCGTCGGATTTCGGCCGCTCTGCGCCGGCGGCGCCGTGCGCTCGTGGGCCCGCGCGAGCGCGTCGCGCAGGCGGGCCCGCAGCGCGGGTCGCCGTTGCGACAGGTCGTCTCGCTCGCCGGGATCGGCAGCCAGGTCGAACAGCGAGAGCGTGCCGGTCTCCAGGTCCTCGATCAGCTTGAAGCCCTCGGAGACGATCCCGCGCTGGTGCGCCCGATTCTGCGCGTTCTCTTCCAGCGTCGGCACGAAGTCGACCTCGAAGCGCGGCGGGGGCGGAGTCGGCGCCGGCTCGCCCAGCAGCAGCGGCAGCAGCGAGGGGCCCTGGAACGCCGGGGCCGGCGCAGAGCCCGCGAGCGCGAGGATCGTCGCCGGCAGCGAGACGAGCGAGACGGGCGTGTCGACCGCGCTCGCGACCGCGCGCGGGCCGCTCACGATCAGAGGGACGCGCACCAGCTCCTCGTAGAGGGTGCGCGTGTGACCGAAGTGGCCGCGCTCGAGGAACTCCTCGCCGTGGTCCGCCGTCACGAAGATCCAGGTCCGGCCCGTCAGATCCCGCTCGCCCAGTGCGCCCAGCAGCCGTCCGATGCCCTCGTCGGTGAAGCGGATCTCCTCGTCGTAGATGTCCCGCACCAGCCGCAGCTCGACCGGGCTCACGCTCTCGCGCAGACGTCGCAGCACCTGGATCGGCTCTTCGCCGCGCAGACGTCCGGCTCCGCGCGCCGCAAACCCGTACTGCGGATGGCGGCGGTAGGTGTAGTGCGGGTCGAAGTAGTGCACGAACAGGAAGAACGGGCGGCCGTCCGCAGCCAGCTCGTCGAGCAGACCGATCGCCTGCTGCGTGACCCCCTCGCTGGAGACGTGGCTCGCGCCCTGTGCCTCGCTCTCGAGGAAGCGCTCGAAGCCGCGCGCGAAGCCGAAGCGCGAGCCGATCAGTGAGTGGCTCACCACGCCCCCGGTGGCGTAGCCGCGACGCGCGAGCGCCTCGCCGAGGTTCGGCAGACGTGGCGAGAGCGGTCGGGCCACGCGCTGCACGCCGTGGGCCGAGGGCTGGAGGCCGGTGAAGATCGACGCGACCGACGGCTTGGTCCAGGGCGCGGTGGCGTAGGCGCGCGTGAAGCGCACGCCCCCTTCGGCCAGCGCATCGAGCGCGGGCGAGGTGGCGCGTTCGTGGCCGTAGCACGAGAGATGGTCTGCGCGCAGCGAGTCCACGACGATCAGCAGCAGGTTCGGCGGCGACGGCGCACAGCCCGCGAGCGGAAGGCCGCCGAGAGCGACGAGCAGCGCAGCCAGCCGCGTTCGCATGCGAGCCAGTGGAGCGCGCTCCGCGCGATCCCGCCAGCGCGACCCGCTCACGGGCGCGGGGCCTCCGCGGACGCGGCCCACGACTCCGCGGCGTCGTCCTCGCTCACCGGGGCGAACGCAAGCCGCGCGCTGACGAGCGCGACGAACAGCAGCGTGGCGGCGCTCGCGAGCGCGACCACCAGGTCCCGGTCGTCTCCGCCCCAGCGGCCGACCCACCAGGTGACCGCCGAGAGCCCCATCAGCCCGACACCCGCCTCGGGTCTGCGCCCCGCCAGGCAGGCGAAGCCGGTCGTGATCGCGAAGTAGTAGTTTCCGAGCTCCAGCAGCACGGGCACCGCACCGATGCCGAGCACCCCGGCCACCCAGTCGGGCTGGCGGCGCAGCGCGAACGCGAGCAGCAGCAGGTACGCAGCGCCAATCGCGACCGCCCAGGGCCGCCGGGCCTCGAAGGTCCGGCCGCGCTCCCACTTCCAGCGCGCGTACGGATCCATCGCGGCGGGCTCGATCGTCCGCTCGAGCCGAAGTTCGTGCCGATAGGCCAGCAGCGGACGCAGGCCCATGCGGTTCACGCTGTCGGTGGCCAGGTGCAGGCGGCTGTTGCGGGCGAAGTCGATCCAGCTGTGCGGGCCCGACCAGAGCGCCGACAGCGCCACCAGCAGGGCCAGCGATGCCGCGAAGGAGAGCGCGAAGCGCCGCGGAGCGCCGATCAGACGACCGCGCGTGCGCAGCAGCGCGCCGGCGACCACCGCCAGCGCCAGCACGCCCGGAAAGACGCGCACGCCCGCGGCCCACGCGAGCAACAGGCCGGCGCTGGCCGGGTGGCCGCGGCGCAGGCAGCAGAGCGCCGCCAGGGACGCGGCCAGCCAGTCGAAGCGCAGGATCGAGCCGCCCACCCACTCCCAGCTGGCCGGCTGGTTCGTGCCCCAGTAGATCAGTGCGACGCACATCACGCGCCAGCCGAAGCCCCACGTCAGCGCGCCGAACATCGCGAACAGCAGCAGCGGATCGAGCGACGTCAACACGAAGAACTGGGTCCGGCCCGCCGGGCCGGTGCTCGTCAGCAGCCCGCCGGCCAGGGTCCAGACCGGCGTCGGGTTGTAGCCGTGGTCGGCGCGCAGCTTGAGCCAGTACGGCGCCGGCAGCTTGCCGCGGAAGAACGCGACGTCCTCGCTGAAGGCCCGCCAGCGCTGCGGCGTGAAGTGCCGCTTGCAGCCGGCCGGGTCGCGCAGCAGCTCCGCCGTCGGCCGGATCTGGTTGGTCTCGAGGTCGCGCAGCAGACTGCGCGACAGCAGCCGTCCCATGCCCGCCTCCGCGTCCGCGATCGCCGTGCACTGGTAGAGCCGCTGGTAGCCGAGCTCGTCGAAGTACTTCCCTCCCACGTAGTAGTGGAAGGCGTCGCCCACGTGCAGCCAGGCGCGCAGGCTGCCGCGGTAGGGATGCCACCACGCGAACAGCGTGGCGACGGCCAGCGCGACCAGCAGCAGGTCGCGGCTGCGCGCGAGCCAGGCGCTGCGACCGGCGCGCGCGAGCAGCAGGCCCAGGGCCAGCAGCAGCGTCGCGAGCGTCGCGATCGCCTGCTTGAGGTCGCGCGCCTGCTCCATGCGCCGCTGCCACAGCGCCACGACCTCGTTCTCGGCGGCGGCCGCCAGCGCGAACGCGCCGACGAGCAGCAGCGCGGGCAGCAGCCACCACGCCAGCGCGCGCGCGATCGCGACCGCGGGGTGATCGCGCGGGTTCCGGTCGAAGCGGGCCATCGCGGAGGGCGATTCTACGTGGCTTGCCGGATCCGCGCTTAATCGTATTGAACGATCTGGCCGTCCTCGATGCCGAGCAGGAACGGGCGCTTCTGGGCGTTGCCGTCGGGCTCCATCGACAAGATGCCCGCGACGCCCGGATAGCCGTGGGTGGCGAGGATGCCGTCGCGCACCGCACGCCGGGAGTCGAAGCCGCGGGCCAGCTGCACCAGCACGAGGTTGGCCGCGTCGAACGCCTGGGCGGCGAAGACGTTCGAGCGACGCGCGAAGGTGCCGCGGTAGTCCTCCGCGAAGCGGCGGACGAACGGCACCTCGCTCTCCGGGAAGTAGTGCGCCACGAAGATCGAGCCCTCGACGTTCTCGCGGCCGATGCGCACCAGGTCCTCGTCGTACCAGCCGTCGGGGCCGAGCAGCCGCACCCCGAACACCTCGTGGAAGGCCAGCTGCGGCGCGACCAGCACGACGTTCTCGAACGAGTCGGCGATGAACAGCGCGTCGAAGTCGACGATCGGCGGCAGCGGATCCCCGGCCCTGGTGACGAGCTCACGGGCCTCCTTGCGCAGCGCGCGCGCCTCGTCCGCGGGCAGGCGTCGCGCGCGCCGCAGCATCTCGCTGCGCTGCCCGAGCAGCCGCTGCTCCTCGTCGTTCAGCAGCGTGTAGCCGACGATCCGGCGGATCGGGTCGGCGAAGTCGTGGGCCTTCGGGTCGTAGCTCGCCACGCCGACCACGCGGCCGCCCTTCGCCTCGACCGCCTGCCAGAACAGGCTGCGGAGTCCGCGGCCGTAGTTGTCGTCGCGGTACAGGATCGCGAAGCGCTCGGCGCCGGTCGCGCGCGCCTTCTCGACCAGCAGCTGGGTCTCCTCGATCGGCCGCGTGCGCAGCCGGAACACGAAGCGGCGCAGGTGGGCGATCTCCTCGCGGGAGGTGAGCGCCAGCAGCGGCACCGAGAGCTCCTCCGCGACACCGGCCGCCGCCTCGCACTCCCCCGACAGCAGCGGCCCGACGATCGCCACCACCCCTTCCTGCTCGGCCAGCTCGCGCACCGCCTCGGCCGCGCGCTGCGGATCGCCGCCGCTGTCGCGCACCAGCACCCGCAACGGCGAGCGCTCGTCGAGATCCGGCTGGGCCTCTGCGGGCCCGAAGATGCGGGTGGCGAGCAGCACGCCCTGCAGGCTCTCCTCGCCGAAGCGGGCGTAGGGGCCGCTCAGCGGCAACACCACGCCGATCGTGCCCTCGGCACCGGCGGTCGACGGCAGCGGTCGCGCGGCGACCTCCGCGAAGGTCGGCAGCAGCGCCACGTCCGAACCGCCCTGGGTGAGCAGGTGGAGGCGCTCGACGGCGGCCGTGAGACGTGGCGCATAGCGGGTCGGCAGCGGCAGCACCTGCACCTGCTCGAGCGCGGCGGCGGCGGCATCCAGGTCGCCGACGTCGAGCGCCCGCTCGGCACGGGCGAGCCAGACGCGGGCGATCGGCGGCGCGACCCCCAGGCGGCGAGCCAGCTGCTCGAGGCCGGCTTCGTCGATCCCGACCAGCGCGGCGTCGATCGACGCGTCGGTCGCGTCGAGCTCGGCCGGATCCTCGAGCTCCGCCCGGTAGAGGGCGAGCCAGCGCACCTGCGCCGCCGGCTCGCGCGCCAGGTCGGCCAGCAGGCGGTAGGCGTTGCGCCGATCCGGCTCGTCCAGCCGCTCGAAGTTCACGCGCGAGAGCGCGCTGCGCGCCTCGTCCAGGTTCCCGAGATCCCACTCGACCCCGGCCACGCGAACCCGCGCGGCGTCGGCCACCGGGTTGCGCGGAGCGTTGCGGATGATGTGGTACCAGTGCACCAGCGCCGCCTCGGTGTCGCCGGCGGCCGCTGCCAGGTCGCCCAGACGCAGGCGCGCCTCGGGCTCGAGCGCGCCCTCGGGCCACTGGACGACGAACTCCTCGAGCACCTGTCGCGCCTTCCCCGGCTCGCGCTGGGCGCGACCGAGCGCGCGCTCGTACGCGCTGCGCTCCGCCTCGCTGGGCGTGGCGACGCCCGAGATGCCGGCGCAGCCGAACAGCAGCGCCGGCACCAGCAGCGCGCAGGCGACCTGGAGGAAGCGCGGATCGTGACGCATCAATCGAACAGCTCCCGCAGCTTGTCGAGGAAGGTCTTGTGCGCGGGGGACACCTTCGCATCGGACTCCTGGGCGAAGCGCTCGAGCAGCTCGCGCTGGGGCTTCGTCAGCTTGGTCGGAGTCTCGACGAACAGGTGCAGCAGCTGGTCGCCACGGTTGGACGAGCGCAGGGTCGGCAGGCCCTTGCTGCGCAGGCGCATCACCTTCCCCGACTGGGTTCCGGCCGGGATCTTGAGCTTGACCTTGCCCTCGAGCGTCGGGACGTCGATCTCGGCGCCGAGCGCCGCCTGCACCATCGTCACGGGCACCTGGCAGTGGAGATCCGGACCCTCGCGCTCGAACAGCGAGTGGGGACGCACGGAGATCACCACGTACAGGTCGCCCGGCGGTCCGCCGGAGATGCCGGCCTCGCCCTCGCCGGACAGGCGCAGCCGCGTGCCCTCGTCGACGCCGGCGGGAATCCGCACGTTGATCGTCTGCTGGCCCTCGACCCGCCCCTGACCGCGGCAGTCGGGGCAGCGGTCGCGCACCAGCTCGCCCGAGCCCGCGCATTCGGAGCAGGGTCGACTGACCCGGAAGAAGCCCTGCTGGAGCACCACCTGACCGCTGCCGTGACAGCCGCCGCAGGTCTCCGGAGAGGTCCCCCGCCGCGCACCCGAGCCGTCGCAGCTCGCACAGGGACGCGTCTTCGGGATCTTGACGGTGGACTCGAGCCCGCGCAGCACGTCCGAGAGCTCGATCTCGAGGTTGTAACGCAGGTCCGCGCCGCGCTGGCCGCGGCCGCGCCGACGCGCCCCCGCCCGACCGGCGGCGCCGCCGAACAGGTCGCCGAACAGCCCCTCGAAGATGTCGCCGAAGTTGCCGAGATCCCCGAAGTCCTGGAAGCCGCCGGGGGCGCCCCCGCCCACACCGGCGTGCCCGAAGCGATCGTAGGTCCGGCGCTTCTCCGGATCCTGCAGGATCGCGTACGCCTCGGACGCCTCCTTGAAGCGATCCTCGGCCGCCGGATCGTCGGGGTTGCGGTCCGGGTGATCGCGCATCGCGATCGCGCGGTAGGCGCGCTTCAGCTCGGCCTCGTCCGCACTGCGGGAGACCCCGAGAACCTCGTAGTAGTCGCGCTTCGCCACGTCGCTGCAGACCTTAGCCCGGCCCTGCGGGTCTCGGACGGGCGGCGGTGGGGCCCCGGCCGAGCCCGCTCGCGAGGCTTCCAGCCGGCTCGGCGCCCGCCGGGATGATGGAATCGGGAGAATCTAGGAGCCCGAAGCGTCGGATCAAGGGGGCCGCCCCGGGCCCGCTCACCCGTCCCCCGCGCCCGAGGCGCCGCCCAGCTTCGCGTACAGGCTCTCCGTCAGCTGGAAGGTGCGCGTGGAGAGGTCGGCCACGGCCGAGCGCAACGCCGCCAGGTCGTCGCCTGCCATCGCCTGCTTCACCTTCCCGATCACCTGCTCGAGGCCCGTGCGGTCCTCGGCCGAGACGTTGTCGGCGAACTCGTCGAGCGTGCGCTCGGTGGAATAGACGAGCCCGTCCGCCTGGTTGCGGACCTCGATCCAGTCGCGGCGCTGCTTGTCGCTCTCCGAGTTCTGCTCCGCCTCCTGGACCAGCCGATCGACCTCTTCCTCGCTGAGGCCGCTCGAGGCGGTCACGCGGATCGCCTGGGACTTGCCGGTACCGAGGTCCTTCGCCGACACGTTCACGACGCCATCCGCGTCGATGTCGAAGGTCACCTCGATCTGGGGCACGCCCCGGGGTGCCGGCAGCAGCCCCACCAGCTCGAAGCGACCGAGGGTCTTGTTGTCGGCCGCGAGGTGCCGCTCGCCCTGCACCACGTGGATGCGCACCACCGTCTGGTTGTCCTCGGTGGTGGAGAACACCTGGCTGTTCGAGGTCGGCACGGTGGTGTTGCGCGGGATGATCACCGTCGAGACGCCGCCCTGGGTCTCGACCCCGAGGGAGAGCGGGGTCACGTCCAGCAGCAGCACCTGCTCCACGTCGCCCGACAGCACGCCGCCCTGGATCGCGGCGCCCGCCGCCACCACCTCGTCCGGATCGACGCCCTTGTGGGGCGCCCTGCCGAAGATCTCCTGGACCTTCGCCTGCACCGCCGGCATGCGCGTCATGCCGCCCACCATCACGACCTGGTCGATCTCGTCCGGGCGCAGGCCGGCATCCTCGAGCGCCATCCGGCACGGCCCCTCGAGCCGCGCCACCAGGTCGCTGGTCAGCTCCTCGAGCTTCGCGCGCGTCAGCGAGGTGGCGAGGTGCTTCGGTCCGGAGTCGTCCGCCGCGATGAAGGGCAGCGAGACGTCCGACTCGTCACAGGAGGAGAGCTCGTGCTTCACGCGCTCGGCCGCCTCGCGAATGCGCTGGAGTGCCATCGCGTCGCCGCGCAGGTCGATGCCCTCCGCGTCCTTGAAGAGGTCGAGCAGGTAGTCGCTGACGCGCATGTCGAAGTCTTCGCCGCCGAGATAGGTGTCGCCGTTGGTGCTGCGCACCTCGAAGACGCTCTCGGAGATCTCGAGGATCGACACGTCGAAGGTTCCGCCGCCGAGGTCGAACACCGCGATGCAGCCGCACTCGCCCTTGTCGAGCCCGAACGCGAGGGCCGCCGCGGTCGGCTCGTTGATGATGCGCAGCACGTTCAGGCCGGCGATGCGGCCGGCCTCCTGCGTGGCCTGGCGCTGGGAGTCGTCGAAGTACGCCGGCACCGTGATGACCGCATCCTCGACGGGTTCGCCCAGGAAGTCCGCGGCCGTCTCGCGCATGCGCGCGAGCACCATCGCGGAGATCTCCTGGGGCGAGTGCTCGCGCTCGCCGATGCGGACGCGCGTATCGCCGTTCTCGGCGGCGTCGATCCGGAAGGGCGCGATCGAAGCGAAGCGCTGCACCTCCTGGCTGTCGAACTTGCGCCCGATCAGGCGTTTCACCGCGAAGACGGTGTTCTCCGGGTTCGTGATCGCCTGGCGCTTCGCGATCTGGCCGACCAGCTTCTCGCCCGACGAGGAGAAGGCGACGATCGAGGGGGTGGTCCGGGAGCCCTCGGCATTCGCGATGATCTGGGGATCGCCGCCGTCGAACAGGGCGACGCACGAGTTCGTGGTGCCGAGATCGATCCCGATGACTTTGCCCATGCAATCGGCCTCCGCGGGAGGAGAGCCGACCGAGCGCCATCGCTAGCCGGTGGACTCCTCCGGTCCACTCTCGCTGGAATTCCCCGTCTCGGACTCTTCTGGGGCCCTGGCGACCACGACCCGGGCGGGTCGGATCAGGCGGTCCCGGAGCTGGTATCCCTTCTGCAGCACTTCGATCACGCAGTTCGGCTCGACCGAGCCGTCCGGCACCTGCGCGATCGCCTCGTGCAGCGCCGGATCGAAGGTCTGTCCGCTGGCGTCGATCGGCGTGATGTGGTGCTTCTCGAACACCGCGAGCAGCTCGCGGTACACCAGCTCGACGCCCTGCAACAGTCCTTCCAAGTCCCCGCCACCGCTCTTGCGCGCGTGGTCGAGAGCCCGGTCCAGGTTATCGACCACCGAGAGCAGGTCCTTGACGAGATTCTGGGCCCCGAAGCGGACCGTCTCCTCGCGCTCCCGGGCCGCGCGCTTGCGGAAGTTCTCGAAGTCCGCCTGGAGCCGCAGCAGCCGGTCCCGGGACTCCTCGAGCTGCGCCACCAGGCCCTCGACCGGCTGCGGGTCGTCGGCGTTCCCGCCGTCGCCCTGCCCCGCCTGGGCCCGACGCTGCCCGGGCTCCGAGACCGACTCCTCGGCCTCGCGCAGCGCCGCCTCGAGCTCCGGATTCGGCGCCAGCACGCCTTCGGAGCGCTCCTCCTCGGTCTCGTGCGGCGATCCGTTCTTGCGGGAATCTCGACTCACTGGCAGAGCTTGTCCGTGAGGGCCTTCGAGAAGTAGTCGACCAGCGCCATCACCCGGGCGTAGTCCATGCGGCTGGGCCCGATCACGCCGATCGCGCCGATCGGCGCGTCGCCGCCGTAGGGCGCCGCCACCAGCGCGCAGCGGTACAGCGCCGGCTCGTCCACCTCACCGCCCAGGGCCACGTGGACCCCGCGTTCCTCCAGCATCCGGTCGATCACTTCGAGGAGGCGCTCCTTGGTCTCGACGGCTTCGAAGAGCTCCCGCAGGCGCTCCGGGTCCTGGAATTCCGGCTGATCGAGCAGCGCGAGTCGCGTCGCGATGACGAGATCGTCTCCCTCCGACTCATCGGCCGACAGGGCCCGCGACCCGAGCACAAGTGCGATCGCCAGCAGCCGGTCGGCCTGGCGGCGCTGGTCGCGTGCCTCGCGCTCGAGCGTCGCGCGCACCTCCGGCAGCGTCCGACCCACCACCCGCTGATTCAGCAGCGCGGCCACCTGATCGAGCTGGCGCTGGTCGAGTCCGGCCGGGTCCTCGATCACGCGCTGGTGGGCCGCGCCGGTGGTGGAGACCAGCACCGCGAGGATGCGCTCGCCGCCGAGCCGCACCAGGCTCACGTGCTGGAGGATCAGCCGCTGGACGCGTGGCGCGACCGCGAAGCCGAGCAGGTGGGTGCGCTCGGACAGCAGCCGGGACGCGATCCGCGCGAGGCTGCCGGGACCGGCCCCTTCGACCTCGAAGTCGATCGCGCGCCGATCGAACTCGGACAGACGCGGCTCGGGCAGCAGGCGATCGATGAACACGCGCAGGCCGGACTGGGTGGGAATGCGGCCGGCCGAGGTGTGCGGCTGCTCGAGCAGACCCAGCTCGCCGAGCTCGGCCAGCGTGGTGCGGATGCTCGCCGACGAGAGCCGCTGGGTCAGCACGTGGGAGACCGCCGCCGAGCCGACCGGGGTCGCGTCGGCGACGTAGGAGGCGACCACCGCGCGCAGCACCTCTTCCTGCCGCAGCGTCAGCTCGCCCGCGCGCTCCGGTTCCCGTGTCATGGCCGGAATCTACCCCAGACGCACGCGACACGCGGCCCGGGGGGCACTCCGCTGCGACTTCGCTCGGCGGCGGCTCGCTAGACGAACTGCTCGAACACGCCGTCGGAGAGGCGCCGGCCGCGCGCCGTCAGCCGCAGGTCGCCCAGCGCGCCCTCCGTCAGCAGGCCCGCCGCGACCAGCGTCTCGATCGGCTGCGCGAAGAACCCGCGCGGCGGTGCCCCGAACTCCTGCGCAAAGGCCCGGGCGTCGAGGCCGCGGGCGGTGCGCAGCGCCAGGAAGACCGCCTCACCGCGAGCCACCGCCGGGCCCAGCACCTCGAGCTGGGGCGGCGCCCCGGCGCGCACCGCCTCGAGGTAGCGCGGCAGCTCGCGCGGGTTCGAGGCGCGTCGACCGTGGGGCCAGCCCGCGGCGGGCGGGTCGGTGGAGAACGCCCCCAGCCCGAGCCCGAGCACCGGACGGCGCTGCCAGTAGCGCAGGTTGTGACGGGCGAAGTGTCCGGGGCGGGCGTGGCTCGACAGCTCGTAGCGCTCGTAGCCCGCACGCTCGAGCCCGAGCTCGAGCGCGTCCATCATCGCCACGACCGCATCCTCGTCGGGCCGGAGCAGCCGACCGCGGGCCGCCGCCTGCGCGAACGGGGTGCCGGGCTCGAGCGTCAGCTCGTAGGCCGAGAGATGCTCGGGGCCGAACGCGATCGCCGCGGCCAGGTCGCGCTCGAGCGCGTCGAGCGCCTGGCCCGGAGCGGCGTAGATCAGGTCGATCGACAGCTCGTCGAAGCCGGCGGCGCGACAGGCCTCGAGCGTGCGCCAGGCCTCGGCGGCGCGGTGGGCGCGCCCCAGGCGCTTCAGCGTCGCGTCGTCGAAGGACTGCACGCCGACGGACAGGCGGTTCACGCCCGCGGCGCGGAAGCCCGGCAGCCGCTCGCGCTCGAGCGTGCTGGGATTGACCTCGAGCGTGACCTCCACCGGCTCGCCCGGCGCGAAGGTCCGGAACACGGCCTCCCGCAGCCGCTCGACCGAGGCCGGCCGCAGCAGCGAGGGCGTGCCGCCGCCCAGGTAGAGCGTCGCCAGCGGGCGCTCGCCGAAGTCGCTGCGACGGCACGCGAGCTCCGCGAGCAGCGCCTCGACGTAGCTCTCCTCCAACGCCGGCGTCAGCCGGCGCGCGGCCACCACCGCGAAGTCGCAGTAGGGGCAGACCCGCTGGCAGAACGGCACGTGGACGTACACGCCGACGTCGTCGTCGCGCATGCCGGGGAGGGTACTCCGCCTGCCTGCGCGCCGGCGGCGCCCGGGGTACTCTCGCGCCACCTTGAGCCGGCTCCATGTGTCCTGTGAGGTGCTGCCCAACGGGCTCACCGTGCTGCTCTGCCCCACCGAGCTGGCGCCGGTGGCCGAGTTCCAGATCTGGGCACGGGTCGGCGCTGCCGACGAGCGCGACCACGAGCGCGGCGTCGCCCACTTCCACGAGCACATGCTGTTCAAGGGCACCGAGCGGCGCGCACTGGGCGAGGTGGCCGGCGACGTGGAGGGCGCCGGCGGGCGCATCAACGCCTACACCTCGTACGACGTCACCGTCTACCACGCGACCCTGCCGGCCGAGCACCTCGACGTGGGCATCGACGTGATCTCGGACGCCGTGCTCCACTCGACCTTCGACCCGACCGAGCTGCGCAACGAGATCGACGTGGTGCTCGAGGAGATCCGCCGCTCGGACGACTCGCCCGGCAGCGTGCTCGGCAACGCGCTGTTCGACGAGGTCTATCACGAACACCCGTACCGCTTTCCGATCCTGGGCACCGCCGAGAGCGTCGCGTCGTTCGACCGCAAGCGGGTGCGCGGCTTCTACGAGCGCTGGTACCACCCGCAGAACCTGGTGGTGGTGGCGGTGGGCGCGTTCGATCCCGAGCACGTGCTGGAGCGCGTCCGGCAGGCCTTCGTCGGCGCGCGCACCGGCGCGGCCGTGCGGCAGCGCCGCCCGGAGCCCCCCCAGCGGCGGCTGCGCAGCCGCATCCTGGCTCGGCCGTTCGAGCGCAGCTACGTGGAGATCGCGTACCCGGGGGTCGCCCTCTCCCATCTGGACGCGCCCTACCTCGACCTGCTCGCCTACCTGCTCGGCAACGGCGACAGCAGCCGACTGGTGCGGCGGGTGCGCGAGCGCGACGGACTGGTCGAGCGCATCGACGCCTACTCCTACACGCCACTCGACCGCGGCATCGCCTCGATCGACTTCGGCAGCGATGCGACCCGGGTCGAGGCGGCGATCGAGGCCTGCGTGCGCGAGGTCGAGGCGCTGCGCGAGACGCCGGTGCCCGACGAGGAGCTCGCGAAGGCGCGCATCAACTTCCTGTCGAACGAGCACTTCGAACGCGAGAGCGTGTCCGGGCTGGCCGCGAAGCTCGGCGGCTTCCACGTCACCGCCGGACACTACGAGGTCGAGCGCCGCTACCTCGAGGCGATCCGCGAGGCCACGCCGGCGGACCTCCAGCGCGTGGCGCGCGAGTACTGCGCGCCCGAGAGCGCGACGGTGGTGGCGCTGCTGCCGGAGGACGAGGCGCAGGCTCTCGATCCCGGGCGCGTGCAGGCGGCGGTCTCGCGGGCGGTCCACCACTCGCGGCGGGTGTTCGCGACGCCGAGACGCGAGGCCAGCCACGGCGCGATCCACAGCTATCCGCTCGACGGCGGCGCGAAGCTGCACGTGCTGCGGCGCCCCGGCCTGCCGATCGTGGCCGCGCGTGCGGCCTTCCTGGGCGGCCTGCTCGCCGAGAGCGAGCGCACCTCCGGCATCAGCTCGTTCCTGTCGGGCATGTGGCTGCGTGGCACCGAGAACCTCTCGGCCGCGCACTTCGCCGAGGCGGTGGAGAGCCGGGCCGCCGAGATCGACAGCTTCAGCGGCCGCAGCAGCCTGGGCCTGACCTTCGAGACGCCCAGCGAGACGCTCGAGCCGGTGCTCGACCTGTTCTGCGAGGTGCTGTGCACGCCCGCGTTCGAGCTCGAGGAGTTCGAGCGCGAGCGGCGCGAGACCCTGGCCGCGATCGAGCGGCGCGAGGACCGGCTGGCGCAGCGGACCTTTCAGCTGTTCGCCGAGCACCACTTCCAGAAGCACCCGTACCGCATGCCCACGCTGGGCTCCGCCGAGGTGGTCGGCTCGCTCGACCGCGAGTCGCTGCTCGCCCATCACGAGTGGCTGATCAAGCCGAGCAACCTGGTGCTGGCGGTGGTCGGCGACGTCGAGCCGGACGCGATCGCCCGCGGGCTCTCGCTGCGGCTGTCCGAGCTCGACGCGAGCCCGTTCGAGCGGCCGGACCCGCCCAAGGAGCCGACGCCCGCCGAGATCCGCCGGGCCGAGCTGCGCAAGGACCGCGCCCAGGCGCACCTGGTGATCGGCTTCCGCGGCGTCTCGGTCGCCGACGAGGACCGCTTCGCACTGGACGTGATCTCGCAGCTGCTCTCCGGCCAGGGAGGGCGGCTGTTCCTCGAGCTGCGCGACCGGCGCGGGCTCGCGTACAGCGTGACGGCCAGCAGCGTGGAGGGCGTCGACCCGGGCTACTTCGCGCTCTACATCGCGACCTCACCCGAGCGGCTCGACCAGGCGCGCAGCGGGCTGCTGGAGGAGCTCGACCGCCTGATCCAGGCGCCGCCGGCCCAGGACGAGCTCGAACGCGCCCGCCGCTACCTGACCGGCAACTTCGCGATCGACCAGCAGCGCAACGCGGTGCACGCCGCGCGCATCTCGCTGAACGCGCTGTACGGCCTCGGTCCCGACGAGAGCGATCACTACCCCGCGCGCATCGAGACCGTAGGCGCCGAGGACGTGCTGCGCGTGGCCCGGCGCATCGTCGATCTCTCGGCCTACACCGAGGCGGTGATCCGGCCCTGATCCGCGTGGGAACCCGGCGCGCGCTCTGGCTCGCGGGACTGGCGCTGCTGCTCGCCTGCGGGTCCGGCTCCCCCGAGCGCGTGCGCGGCGTGCTGCTGATCTCGGTCGACACGCTGCGCCCGGACCACCTGGGCGCCTACGGCTACGCGCGGCCCACCTCGCCGCAGCTCGACCGGCTGGCGACCGAGGGCGTGCTGCTCGAGACGGCGCTCTCCGTCTCGCCCTGGACGCTGCCGGCCCACGCGACCCTGCTGACGGGCCGCCACCCGCACGAGCACGGGGTGCTCCGCGACGACCAGCAGCTCGCGTCCGATGCCGAGACGCTGGCCGCACTGCTGCAACGGGTGGGCTTCGACACCGCCGCCATCGTGAACCACCTGTTCCTCGGGCGGCGCCACGGGCTCGACAAAGGCTTCGACTTCTTCCGCCAGCTGCCGAGCCGCGGCGCGGAGCCCTCCGCGGTGGCCGACCAGGCGCTCGCCTGGCTCGAGTCGCGCGCGGCCGACGACCCCGACCCGTTCTTCCTGTTCCTCCACTTCTACGACGTGCACAGCGACTACCGCTCCCTCGAGCGCTACGAGTCGCTGTTTGCCGGGCCCTACGAAGGACCCTTCGACGGCCGCACCGAGCAGCTGCTGGCGGTGCTGGCCGGCGAGCGGAGCGTGGACGAGCGCGACCGGCGCCACCTGGTCGATCTCTACGACGCCGGGGTGCGCCAGCTCGACGACCAGCTGGCGCGCGTCACGGGCTGGCTCGAGCAACGGGGCTGGCTCGACCAGACCCTGCTGGTCGTCACCTCGGACCACGGCGAGGAGTTCCTCGAGCACGGCGGTGTGTTGCACGCGCGCACCCACTACGAGGAGCTGCTGCGCATCCCGCTGCTGCTGCGCGGGCCGGGTCTCCCGCGCGGCCTGCGGGTGGCCGCGCCCGTCTCGATCGCCGACGTCACCCCGACGCTGCTCGCGCTGCTGGGCGTGGCGGGCAGCGATGCGTCCGGACGCGACCTCTCGCCGCTCTGGTCCGGCGGAGCGGGTGCGCACGACGCGGAGCGCTGGCTCGTCGCCGACGGCGATCGCGGCAACGCCCGGGCCAACGTCCACCAGTCGATCCGCGGCCGGCGCTACAAGCTGATCCGCGACCGGCAGTCGGGTCGCGACGAGCTCTACGACCTGCTGACCGACCCGGGCGAGCACCAGGACCGGGCCGCCCGCGAGCCCGAGCGCCGGGATGCGCTGGCCGAGCGGCTCGAGCGATTCCTCGCGCGCGGAGCCGCCGAGGCGCCCGCCGCCGCGCCACTCTCGCCGGCCGAGCGCGAGCAGCTGCGCGCGCTCGGCTACGGGCAGCCGTAGCCGCGCGAACGCGCGGTCGCGCGGCCGCCGGTCAGCGCGTCG
>Ga0209536_100006461_pt1 | contig 17927 bp, 15 predicted proteins | sample DeeMarSeWOR28_12_FD_187461 | JGI IMG/M metagenome (GOLD analysis project Ga0209536, IMG submission 187461) | Marine sediment microbial communities from White Oak River estuary, North Carolina - WOR-2-8_12 (SPAdes) (version 2) | ecosystem: Environmental > Aquatic > Marine > Intertidal zone >... | reverse complement strand
GCATGATTCTATCTTCCGCATCTATTCCATGACCAAGCCAATTGCTACCGTGGCATTGATGATGCTGTACGAAGAAGCGCTGTTTAACCTGACAGATGCTGTCAGTCAATACATTCCTGCCTTCAAGGATATGAAAGTCTGGAGTGCGGACGGCGCCCTGGATCCCCCGGTTCGCCCGATCACTATCCAGGATTTATTGCGCCAAACTTCCGGATTGAGCTACGGGGGCTACGAGGAGACACAATTACCGGTCGATAAGCTTTATGACGAAGCGGATCTCTTCAATCGCAGCATTACCAACGAGGAAATGACTGTCCGTATTGCCAGCCTGCCGCTCATGTTCCAGCCTGGTACAAAGTGGCATTACAGTGTTGCTACGGATGTTGTCGGTTACCTGGTGGAAGTGTTATCTGGCAAGCCGTTGGGGGACTTCATGCAGGAAAAAATCTTTGACCCTTTGGGGATGGTGGATACGGCCTTTTATATTGACCAGTCTAAACTGGATCGTTTCTGTACCCTATACGGCAAAACATCGGACAGCGATTTTGGCGTTCTCGATTTGCCGGAATCCAGCGAATACCTGCCGCCAGTAACCCTGCATTCGGGCGGAAGTGGACTGGTATCCACCGCTTCTGACTACCTTCAATTTGCTCGCTGTATCCTGAACAAAGGCGAGCTGGACGGTGTCAGATTGCTCGGTCCAAAAACGGTCGAACTAATGACCTGCAATCATTTGCCCCTTACGTTGCTTCCCATTGCCTTTGAAGGGTCGGAACCAATGCTGGGGATGGGCTTTGGCCTGGGCTTCGCCGTAATGCTGGATACAGCCCAAAGCGGGGTGATGGGTTCTGCGGGTGATCTCAGTTGGGGTGGATATGCGGAAACTTTCTTCTGTGTCGATCCGAAGGAAGACTTGATCGCAATTTTGATGGCCCAATATTTACCCTCGCAGACATACCCGATCCGCAAAGAGTTTAGAACAGCGGTGTATCAATCCCTTATCAGTTAGGAACCGAGCATGGACAAATCAACAAGAACCCAGACTTCGAGTAAAAAGCCAAGATTGTATAGCTATCGTATTCGACAATCACCTTACTATGAGGCTACCCAGCGATATGGATGTAAGTCCTATACGCCTTACAATAACATGTACCTGCCGCTGGTTTATGAAGATCTGTTGAGTGATTACAGGTCTTTGAAGAACGATGTTACTTTATGGGATGTGGGCTGCGAACGCCAGGTGGAAATTACCGGCCCAGATGCTTACCAATTCCTGCGGCATATGACCCCCCGCAACTTGACAAAATTCAAGATTGGTCAGTGCTACTATGTGCCGCTCACCAATGCGGATGGTGGCATCGTCAACGATCCGGTGGCCTTGCGCCTGGGTGAGGATCACTTCTGGTTATCGGTAGCAGACCGGGAGATCCTGCTGTGGGCGAAGGGGCTGGCAGCCGGCCTGAAAATGGATGTTACCCTCCAAGAGCCGGATGTTTCCCCGCTGGCCGTTCAGGGTCCCAAATCTTTTGATCTGATAGCTGATTTGCTTGGGGATTGGGTTCGCACCTTGAAATATTTCTGGTTCAAGGAGACAGAATTGAACGGAATTCCGTTTGTCCTAGCGCGGACGGGCTGGAGCAAGCAGGGAGGCTATGAGCTGTTTCTCCAGGATGGAAGTTATGGAGACCAATTGTGGGAAACCATCATGGAAGCCGGGAAACCCTACAACATCAAGCCTGGCACTCCTTGCTGGATCGAACGGATCGAGAGCGGATTGTTGAATTACTGGGAAGACGTTAGTGACAGCACCAACCCCTATGAAGTTGGTCTGGGAAAATTTGTTGACCTTGATCAGGATGTCAATTTTGTGGGTAAGGAAGCCCTGAAGAAGATCAAAACGGAGGGGATCAAACGCAAATTGGTAGGGTTAGAAATCCACACAGGACCGCTTTCTCAGACTGCTGAATTTTGGACCGTGGAATGTGATGGACAAAAAGTTGGAATGATAACCAGCGCAGTCTATTCACCGGATTTGGATAAAAATATCGCCTATGCCATGATCAATATCGAATGCTCTGAGTTGGACACCGAGTTGGTGGTTGACCTGGGAGATAAAAAAGTCAACGCAACCGTTGTGCCTATGCCGTTCATTGATAACCGGGAAAAGTACCTGGCAGGTCTATTGTGAGAAAACGTTATTGATATGGCTGCATTGGGACGACTTCGCAACCATCCCGGCTGGCTTGAGATTTCTTATCAGTTAGTTGACAGGCTTTTCAAGCAGCTTGATCCGATGATAAGAAAGATCGGTTATCACCGTGTCGATCGTTGGCTGCGTTTCCCTGAAAGGATTGCCAAACAGGTAGTCTTTGATTGTCAAATGTGCGGACAATGCACATTGCATTTCACCGGCATGACCTGCCCGATGACCTGCCCGAAGAACCTGCGGAATGGGCCGTGCGGAGGTGTTCGCAGCAATAAGCACTGTGAAGTCAAGCCGGAAATGAATTGCGTCTGGGTTGAGGCGTATGAGCGAGCGATCAGGATGAAAATCTATGGGAGTGGTTTTCACAGCATACAAGCTCCTCTAAATCGTCAGCTTGAAGGGAGTTCGGCGTTTGTTAATTTATTGCGCTCAGAGAACGATGGAATTTCTCGGGCCTGGAAGTCGATAGAAGGTGAATCTTTGCAATGAAAGAATCGACTCCGGGTAATGTCCTTGAAGAACTGCTCCGCTCCGGGCAATTTGTGGTTACTGCCGAGGTCAGTCCACCGGATAGCGCGAATCCGGATGATGTGCTTGCCGCTGCTGGAAAATTGTCCGAGGTGGCTGACGCACTGAATGTCACTGATGCGGCTGGAGCGAATTGCCATATTTCGAGTTTCGCAACCTGTGTCATTTTGGAGCAGGTCGGCCATCAAGTTGTTTTGCAGATGACTTGCCGGGATAGGAACAGAATTGCCCTGCAAGGTGATCTGTTGGGCGCAAGCGTGGTGGGTATTAAAAATGTTTTATGTCTCACCGGTGACGATGTGGTGATTGGGGATCAACCCCAGGCAAAACGCGTCTTCGATTTTGACTCGATTCAACTGCTTCGCACAGCTAAATCGATGCGGGATGAAGGCATCTTTTTGAGCGGAAGGAAGTTGTCAACACCGCCAAAGTTGTTCTTGGGAGCAGCAGCCAACCCGTTTGTGGAACCGTTTGACTACCGACCATTGCGCCTTGCTAAGAAGATTCAGGCAGGTGCTGATTTTATCCAGACGCAGTATTGCTTCGATGTGCAACGGTTCAAGCAATATATGGAACGAGTAAGAGACCTGGGTTTGCATGAAAAATGCTTCATTATCGTTGGTGTGGGACCTTTGCGCTCTGAAAAGTCGGCTGAATTCCTACGCACAAAGATACCGGGAGTGTTCATTCCTGAACTAATCATGGCGAGGATGCGAAAAACCCCGGACAGCAAGCAAAGGGAAGAAGGCAAAAAAATTTGCGTTGAGATTATCCAACAAGTATTGGATGAAAGAGGAGTGGCTGGTATCCATGTAATGGCATACAAGCAGGAAGATATTGTTGGAGAGATATTGGATGAAGCAGGATTGCTTCCTCGCCCTGGCAAGGAATACCTGCAATAGATGGTGTAATCGAATAATAATTTTGTAGAACAGGAGAAACTTGTTATGAAAGATGTTGTCATTGTTGATGCCGTTCGAACGCCGGTGGGTAATCACGGTGGTATGCTGAGTGAATTTGATGCGGTTGCGTTAGCCCAATTTGTTATCAACGGTCTTTTAGAGCGTACTCAGATTGATCCAGCTACTATAACTGAGGTTATATTGGGCAATGTTTTTCAATCAAGCGATGCCCCTAATATTGCCCGTGTAGCTGGATTAAAAGCGGGAATTCCTAAGGAAGTGCCTGCATACACAGTGGCTCGCAATTGTGATTCCGGGATGGATGCGATTGTCAATGCCTGGCGCGGGATCCAGGTTGGAGATGGTGACATCTATCTGGTAGGCGGGGTCGAGTCGATGAGCAACATCCCCTACCTGGTGAGAGGAGCACGCTGGGGGCTAAAGCTTCGTCACTCCGAACTGACTGATGCCTTGTGGGAAGGTCTGACCGATCCCAACTGCGGGCAGATCATGGGACGCACTGCCGAAAACCTGGTTGAGGAATACAACCTGACTCGTGAACAGCAGGATGAATACGCCGTGCAAAGCCACAAAAAGGCACACCAAGCGCAAAGTGAGGGGAATTTTGCGGATGAGATCATTGCGGTATCGGCAAAGAGAAAGAAAGAGACCATCATGCTTGAGCAAGATGAGACTATCAATCCTGGGCTTACTATGGAAAAAGCCGGTTATGCTCCAGCAGTATTCAAAGAAGGTGGTTCAGTCACCCCGGTCAATGCTTGCAGCATTTCAGATGGCGCCAGCGCCATGCTGGTAATGACTGCCGAAAAAGCAAAGGAACTGGGTTACACCCCCCTGGCCCGGATCGTTTCGTATGGTTATGCAGGCGTGGAACCGCACCGCATGGGAATTGCCCCAGCAGGTGCGGTGCCCAAGGCACTTGAAAAGACTGATCTGGAACTGGAGCAAATGGACTTGATCGAAATCAATGAAGCTTTTGCCGGGCAGGTGCTTTCTGTTGGGAAGGAACTTGGTTGGGATTGGGATAAGGTCAATGTCAATGGCGGTGCGATTGCCCTGGGACATCCGGTTGGCTCTTCCGGCTGCCGGATCGTCGTCACACTGGTGCATGAAATGAAACGTCGAAACGGTAATGGTTCTTCGGCGAAATATGGTCTTGCAACGCTTTGCGCGGAGGGAGGGCAGGGTAGCGCCTTGATCGTAGAGGCTTTCAATTAAAAAGCGACACGTATGAAAAAGTTGTTTTTCACAATGGATTTAAAGTTCTCAAAACTCTAGGAGGAGGAACACAATGATCGACTTTACTTTCACCGAGGAACAAGAATTGTTCCGCAAAGCGGCAAGGGATTTTGCTGAAACAAAAATTGCCCCGCATGTGCCGACAATGGAAGAAACCAATCGAGGTTGGGATGCAGTGATAAAGGAATTAGCCGAAGCTGAAATGTTCGCTGTCACGATTCCCGAAGAATACGGTGGTTTGGGAATAGGTTATATTGGCCGCCTGATCGCTACAGAGGAAATTTCCCGCGTTTCGGTTGCAACAGCTATGATGTACCAGGTGTTTGGCCTGGGTATCGAACCGTTCATCAAATTTGGGACGGAAGAGCAAAAGAAGAAATTCCTTCCAAAGTTCGCAACTGGGGAGCAACTGGCAACTGTCGCGGTGACAGAACCCTCAGGCGGCTCTGATCCAAAAGGATGTCGCACAACCTATAAAAAAGTGAACGGCAATTATGTTCTCAATGGCCGGAAATGCTTTATCACCAATTCACATACTGCTGATGCCCAGGTAGTTCTGGCAATTGATGAGGATAATCCCGAATCCTTCACTTGCTTTATCCTTGAAAAAGGAATGGAAGGTTTCAAGCCCACCCACGAGGAGCATAAGGTCGGCATGCGCGGCTGTAACACAGGTGAGATTGAGATGAAAGATGTGAAGGTGCCCGCTGAAAATGTGATCGGTGGGGAAGGCAAGGGTCTCAAGGTTGCTATGGCAGCCATTGGCGATGTGGGGCGCGGAGGTATGGTTGGGTGTGCCCTGGGTTTGCAACAGGCTTGTTTAGATGAAACTGTTAAGTTCGCTAACGAACGAATTCTATATGGAAAGCCCATCAGTAAGTTGCAAGCCATCCAATTCAAGATTGCAGAGATGAAGATTGACCTTGAAGCCGGTCGCTTGTTAGGTTATCGTGCCGCTGCCATCCAGGATGCGGGTGGACGTTCCAGCAATGAGTTCGCTGTAGCAAAGTACTACACAACCGAGGCGGCTCAAAAGGCTGCAAAGATCGCGGTTGATATTCACGGCGGCTATGGCTGCATGGAAGAATTCGCCGTTACCCGTTATTTGCGGGATTCGTTTGTGCTTGGCCCCTCTGCAGGTACTTCGGATATCATGAAAGTCATCGTGGCTCGCTGGGCGCTTTCATAACGGAACTAAGAGATTTCATAGGGAAAGATGATGTTGAATATTGTTGTTTGTGTTAAAGCGGTACCGGATCCGAGCATCGCTGACAAGCTCAAAATTGATCCCGTTACCAAAGCTTTACCGCGCCTGGATATTCCCCTCGTGATCAATCCCTTGGACAGCCATGCCCTGGAGGCTGCGCTACAACTGAAGAAGAAGTACGAGGCCCATATTACAGTCTTGTGTATGGGCCCGCCTCCAGCCGGTAATATCGTTCGAGAATGTCTGGCCTTAGGAGCCGACAAAGGCATCCTGCTTACCGATCCAGCTTTTGCGGGGGCGGATGCCTTTGCAACGGCTTACACACTCGCCAAAGCCATTGAAAAGATCAGTTCACCAGATGTAGTTTTCTGCGGCATGGCCAGCAGTGACGGCGCGACAGAATGGGTCGGCCCTGAAATTGCTACATTTCTGAATATGCCTATCGTAACGTTGGTACGCGAGATCGTTGAAGACCAGGGCGATGAATGGATTGTCAAAGCGGACTATGATCAGGGATACAGGAAGATCAGACTCAAATTACCTGCGGTCCTTACCGTTACCCGGAATTTGAACCAGCCGAAGCCACTCAGTTTCTCTGGCATCCTGAAGGCCCGCAGTAAGGAAATTATGGAATGGAATCACGAGGAACTTGGTGTGCCACTAGAGGATATCGGCTTGAAAGGCTCGCCGACCTATGTCACGGAGATGTATCCTTTAGAGAGCCGCCGGGAAGTAGAGATGCTGGAAGGAACTTTGCAGGAAAAGGTCGAGCGCGTAGTGAAAATCCTGTCTGATGCGGGGGTAGCCTGATGACAGAGAGCAAAGCTGCTGTTTTTGTAATTGCTGAACATAGCAGAACAGGCATTGAGCCGGTATCCCTGCAACTTATCGGGAAAGCGCGGCAACTGGCCGACGATCTGGATTCTAAAGTCGGTGCGGTTCTGTTAGGGCAAAACCTGTCAGGTGCAGCCCAAAAGTTGATCGAAGCGGGAGCAGACCTGGTGTTCCAGGGTGATGCGGATGTTCTCGTCCCGTATCAGGCGGAACTTTACACAGAGATCATTGTGAAACTGATGCTCGAACTTCGTCCTGAAATTCTGTTACTGGGGTCAACCTTCATGGGCAGGGAATTAGCGCCGCTGATCGCCGCAAAACTAGAAACTGGCCTGACCGCACACTGCATCGAGTTGGCTGTCAACGCAGAAGGCATCCTGGAGCAGCGCATTCCTGCGTATGGCGGCATGATTACGATTGTCTGCCCTGAAAAGCGCCCACAGATGGCAACCGTGGCGAATGGCGTGTTTTCCACCCCTGCCCTGGATGCATCCAGATCGGGCGAGATCGTTTCGATCGAAGTTCCAAGAGATTTTCAGCTCCGCGCTCAGACTTTGGAAGTGGTGAAGGAAGAGGCGGAAGGTGTTTCGTTAGAAACCGCGTCGGTCATTGTGGCTGGAGGGGCTGGGGCCGAAGATTTTGATGGGTGGCGTGAAATTGAAGAACTTGCAAACGTACTAAATGCTGGTTTTGGTTCAACACGTCCTGCGGTTGATGCTGGTTGGACAGAGTTGGAAACCATGATTGGGCAAAGCGGGAAGATCGTCAACCCTGAGCTATACATTGGGATTGGCCTTTCTGGAGAACTGCAGCATATGGTGGGAATCGTTGGGGCAAAGGTAATGATCGCCATCAACAATGATTCCAAGTCGCCGGTCTTTGAGCAGGTGGATTATGGCGTGCTGGAAGATTGCCGCGAGTTCGTGCCAGCATTGACCAAAAAACTGATGGAATCTCGAAATCAGTGAGTTTTTTCTGGAGGTGATCGGTGAAGGCTGCAGTTTTCTATGAATGTGGTGGAACGGACAAAATCCAGGTTGTTGATCTGCCTCGACCGAGGATCAAGCCCAATGAGGTTTTGATTGAGATAAAGGCCGCGGCGCTCAATCACCATGATTTGTGGATGCTGCGAGGCCCTGCGGATTCGAGCTATGTATTCCCTTACTGTGGCGGTTCGGACCTGTCCGGCGTGATTGCCGAAGTCGGGAAAGATGTTGCCGGGTTCAAGGTGGGAGAACGCGTGCTTGTGAACCCAAACCTGGGTTGCGGCGCTTGCATCCGGTGTCTGGCTGGCGAAGAAAACTATTGCCCGAACTATGACATTTTGTCCGGCGGCTTTGCTGAATATATTGCAGTTTCGGTAAAGAAGGTTCTGGCTATCCCGGATGATCTGTCCTATGTTCAAGCTGCGGCAGTGCCGTTGGTCTTCCAAACCGCCTGGCACGCCTTGATTACCCAGGCCCAGGTGCATCCCGGCGAGGATGTGCTTGTTTTGGGAGCCAGCGGCGGTGTATCTTCCGCCGCAATCCAAATCGCAAAGTTGGCCGGGGCGCGGGTGATTGCCACTACCAGCAGCGAAGAAAAAATGGAGCAAGCCCGGAAGCTTGGCGCAGATTACGTTCTCAACCGCACTGATGGCGATTACTGGTCAGAAATCAATAAGTTTACCAACCGTCGTGGAGTCGATGTGGTCGTAGAAAATGTGGGGGCAGCTACCTGGGCGCAGAGTATGCGCAGCCTGGTGAAGGGCGGCCGACTGGTCTCATACAGCCGCACGACCGGAAGGAACGCTGAGACCAATATTTCCACTTTATTCTGGAATCAGCTAAAGATTTTTGGCAGCACAATGTCGAGTAATCAAGAGTTCGTGGAGGTCATGCAGTTGGTTTTTCAACACAAGTTGCGGCCCGTGATCGATTCCATCTACCCGTTGGAAGAATCGCGTGCGGCATTTGCCCATTTAGATGCGGGGAAACAATTTGGCAAAGTTATCATTCAAATTAGTGAAAATTGAGTTCATAAGGATATTCTATGAGCACTAACATAGCTTTCACCGGGAGATCCAAACATGGCAATTGATCGACTTTTAAATCCGCGCTCCATTGCCACATTTGGCGGTGCTAATGCCGCAGAGGTGATTCGCCAGAGCGACCTCATGGGATTCGAAGGGGAGATTTGGCCGGTTCATCCTAAGAAAACGGAGATTTTGGGGCGCAAAGTATATCGCTCGGTAGCAGACCTGCCAGGGAGCCCAGACGCAGCATACATCGGTGTCAATCGTAATCTCACCATCGATATCGTCAGGGATCTTGCGGCACGGAGTACAGGTGGAGCAATTTGCTATGCTTCTGGCTTCGTTGAGGCGGGCGAGGAAGGTTCAGAACTCCAAAAACAACTATTGGAAGCTTCGGGTGACATGCCCCTGGTAGGACCGAATTGCTACGGTCTCCTCAACTACCTCAACGGGGCGATGCTCTGGCCTGACCAGCAGGGCGGCCGAAGGGTTGACGAAGGCGTGGCCATCATCACCATGTCATCAAACGTGGGTTTCAACCTAACCATGCAGCGACGCGGTCTTCCCATCGCCTATATGGTTTCATTGGGAAACAAACTGAAGTTCAATCTTCATGATGCAATCCACACCTTCGCTCGGCAGGAAAAAGTTACGGCGATTGGGCTCTTCCTGGAAACGATGCCTGACCCGAAGGCTTATCAGGAGGCAGTCAATGTAGCACGAGAGCTGGGCAAGCCCATCGTAGCCATGAAAGTCGGGCGCTCCGAAGTTGCCCAGAGAATGGTTGTGTCGCACACGGCCTCGCTCGCCGGTTCCGACGCCCTGGTTAGTGCTCTGTTCGAACGCCTTGGCGTGGCTCGAGTCCATTCTCTGGAGGCGCTCATTGAAGCGTTGAAGGTATTGCACGTTCTCGGTCCGTTGAATGGTGGCCGGGTTGCTGCCATGAGTACCTCGGGTGGTGATCTCACCCTGCTCGCTGATGCGCTGGGATCGAACCTGAGTATGCCCTCACTATCTGACGAAGCGACAAAACGTTTACGTGCTACGGTTCACGAGCGGGTAGTGGCCGCCAACCCTTTGGATTACCAGATGTTTACCTGGGATGACGATGAGCGGAACGCCGAAATCTTCACTGCCTTTTTATCAGAAAACTTCGATGTAGCCTTGTGTGTTCTTGATTATCCCAGAGCTGACAAATGTGACCAATCTACCTGGAGTGGAGCTGAACGCGGCTTTGTCCGGGCAGTGAAGCAAACCGGGACGAAGGGCGCGGTTTTTTCCACATTTTCCGATGTAGTTTCGGAACCCGTGGTAGCGCGTTTAATGGAACAGGGTGTGGCAATGCTTGGGGGTATCGACAACGGATTGGCAGGCATCCGGGCGGCGGTTGACATTGGCGCTTCGTGGAAACGCCCTCCCAGCCTGCCTCTACTAAAGGATTTTGGTCAAAGGCTGGAAGGGGCCACCACTCAAGTGCTGGACGAGGCCGAAGCGAAGGAAATGCTTTCCAGGTTTGGCGTGCCAGTGCCTGCTTCAAAAGTCGTCCACAGCACGGACGAGGCGGCTGATGTGGCGGAAGCGCTGGGCTTCCCAATTGTGGTCAAGGCCCTGGGCGTGGCGCACAAGACCGATGTTGGAGGCGTAAAACTTGATCTGAATAGCACAGATGATGTGTTGGAGGCTGTCAAGGAGATGACAGAGTTGTCCGAGTCCTTCTTGATCGAGAAAATGGTCGAGGAAGCGGTGGCGGAGCTGATCGTAGGGATAGCCCGTGACGAACAGTTCGGTCCGTACCTTTTGGTTGGGGGCGGCGGAATTCTGGTCGAGGTGATGAAGGACAGCATATCGCTCCTGTTGCCGACCACTAGAGAGGAAGTGTTGTCTGCGTTGAGCCGGTTAAAGTGTGCGCCGCTCTTGAACGGTTTCCGGGGCAGGCCAGCGGCTGATGTCGAAGCTGCGGCAGAGGTCATTTTAGCGGTGGCAAGTATGGTGGAGAAAGATCCGTCGGCTATCCTCGAACTCGATATCAATCCCTTGATGCTCCTGCCCCAGGGTCAAGGTGTGGTCGCAGCTGATGCGCTCATCAAACTCAATGTGATGGAGTAATTTTCCAATGAGCGATTTCCTCAAGGTCACCAGGAACGGTCAGGTTTTCGAGATCATCTTGGACAAGCCAAAGGCCAACGCGATCGACACCAGGTTGTCGCGGGAGATGGGGCAGCTGTTCGCAGAATTTCGCGACGATGCTGACCTGCGGGTTGCGATCCTGACAGGTGCAGGAGAAAAATTCTTCTCTGCAGGTTGGGATTTACATGCTGCTGCCAATGGAGAAGAATATTTTGATGATTTTGGGGAAGGTGGGTTTGGCGGTTTCGCAGAGTTGAAAGGTTTGCTCAAGCCGGTCATTTGTGCCATTAACGGCCAAGCCATCGGATCTGGATTTGAAATGCTCCTGAGAGCTGATTTTGTTATCGCAGTTGAGCATGCCAGTTTTATGCTGCCGGAAGTCCGCATTGGTGTTGCACCTGATATTGCTTCTATTTTGTTGCCCAAATCACTGCCGCGCCAGAAAGCGCTCGAAATTCTCATGACCGGTCGGCAATACAGCGCCCAAGAATTAGAATCTCTTGGGCTGGTCAACCAGGTCGTGCCCGCAGATCAACTAATGGAAAGCTCTAGAGCATTTGCGCAGAATCTTCTTCGCGCGGCTCCGCTCTCACTGGCGGCGGTTAAGGAAGTGGTGTATAGGACCGAGAAACTTGCTTTTGAAGAAAGTTTCTCGGCGTTACGTTCCAAAACCTGGCCGGCTTTTATGAAAATGCTTGAGAGTAGCGATTCTCAAGAAGGCGCCAGGGCGTTTGTGGAAAAAAGAGATCCCGATTGGAAAGGTCAATAAAAAGGATAAGATCATGAATTCTAATGGAGTTGAAAAAATCATAGTCGAGAAGGCGAAAGAATTGGGGGCTTCCTTGGCAGGAATCGCCAGGATCGAAGACTTAAAGGCATCCCCTTCCTATGAGGTCTACAGCAAAAGGCCGTTCTATGAAGAATATGATCCCAATACTCCTGACTACCATAAATTCAAAGGTGTGGAATGGCGCGAGGAGCACAAATCAGTGCTGGTGTGGGCATTGTCTCATCCAATCACTGAGCCGGTGCTCGATTGGTGGAGCATGAAGGTTCCAGGCTTTACGCCCGGCAACGGTGTGATGCGGACACAGGCCAAAAAACTAAGGGTCTGGATGGAGGAAGAACTGGGGATCAAAGCTTACTCGCTCCCGTACCAGATTGAATATGGAGGTGCCTTTCTAAAAGATTCTGCCCATCTGGCTGGCCTAGGAGTGATTGGAAAGAATAATCTCCTAGTCACACCGGAATATGGCACTCGCGTCCGTTTGCGAGGCTCTTTCATTGAGGCCGAGTTAGAGCCAACCGGCCCGCTTGACTTTGATCCCTGCAATGGTTGCGACATGCCTTGCCACAAGGCCTGTCCTAGAGATGTGTTCCGAAGCGGATCCTTTGATAGAGCGATTTGCAAGATTGAGAATGACGAACGATATGCTAATGAAGAATTGCTCGATGGTTCGATTATGGGTATCGATGAGCCTAGCATGGTCATGAAACCCTGCCGGTTCTGCGAGTTGGCATGTCCTGTCGCGCAGGGTTCCGCTGTTTGAATCTAATTCCTAATGATAGTACCTCTAACCCCTCTTGAATTCAAACAACGGGCCGTGAATTTATATGGGGATACGATTGGTGTTGTAGATGGGAGTAAGCGGTTTACCTATGCTGAGTACGGCCAACGGGTTAATCGTTTTACAAATGTCCTTATAGGTATGGGATTGAAAACAGGTGATGTGGTTTCATTTCTCACTTACAACTCCCATCAATTGCTTGAAGCCTATTATGCCGTTCCACAAGCGAATGGCGTATTGAACCCGATCAACATTCGCCTTTCTCATTCAGAAATCAACTACATAATCAATCACGCTGAAGCACGGGTTTTGTGTTTTCACCAGGATTTTCTGCCGGTGATCGAGCAAATAAAATCTAATCTCACGACAGTAGAGCATTACATCATCTTTGAGCCTAAAGAAGAATGTGAATGGGCGGAAGAATACGAATCTTTGCTAGAAACTGAAAGCCCGGTTTTTGAAAGCGATCTATCCAGGATTGACGAGAATGCAGTTGTAGAACTTTTTTACACTTCCGGTACTACCGGCCATCCAAAAGGCGTTGAAATAACCAATCGAGGCTTGTATCTGCATTCATTGGATGCAATCATCGGCTTCCAAGTGTCTGATGAAGACGCTCTCCTCCACGTAGTACCCTTATTCCATGTCAATGGGTGGGGCACTCCTCAATTCCTTACAGCAGTCGGGGGCAAGCATGTGATGTTACGTAAGGTAGATTTTGAAGAGATGCTACGTTTAATTGAGCAGGAAGGCATTACTAAAATCTTAGGTGTACCAACGATATTCAATGGCCTGTCGCAGCACCCCGACCTGAAAAAATATGACTTGAGTTCATTGAAAGAAGTGATTATTGGGGGAGCCGCTTCGTCATTGTCCTTGATTGAAAAACTGGAAACAGAACTTGGGTGTAAAGCAATAGTTGGTTATGGACTTACCGAGACATCACCATTTGCAGTCATTGCAAGGCCGAAGCCACACCTGAAAGATGACAAAAATACAAGACTGGTAACGCAAGTAAAAACTGGATTACCAATTGTTGGGGTCAATTTACGTGTGGTCAACGATGATGGAGATGATGTGCCTGCAGACGAAAAGTCCATTGGAGAGATTGTATTTCGCAGCAATGCGGTGATGAAAGGATATAGAAATGACCAGGCTGCTACGAATGCTGTGATTAGGGATGGCTGGTTTCACTCCGGGGATATGGCAGTTGTTGATGGGGAAGGATATATCACAATCGTAGATCGAAAGAAGGATATTATCATCTCTGGTGGAGAAAATATTTCTTCCGTGGAAGTGGAAAAGGTCATACAGAATCACCCAGCGGTATTTGAAACAGTTGTCATCAGCGTTCCTGATAATAAGTGGGGTGAGGTTCCTAAGGCGTTGATCGTGCTAAAACCCAATATGGATGCTGATGATCAGGAAATCCTGAATTTTGCACGTCAACATTTGGCAGGTTACAAAGTTCCCAAGTCAATTGAATTTCGAGAAGAATTGCCTAAAGGAGGTACTGGAAAGATTCTAAAAAAAGAATTGCGTGAACCGTATTGGGAAGGTTTAGAGAAGAGAGTTCACTAACTGCTTAGCGCTAGCGCTAAGCTAATTTGTTTTTCTACTACAAATCTTTTTTAATGGAGGAGCACATGTCTGAAGAAATGTATCAAAAACTCGCCCAGGCTGTAATTGATGGGGAAGCGGAGGATGCTGAATCCTTAGCCAAACAAGCCCTGGATCAAGGTCTGGACCCCCTGGCCTGTATTGCCAATGGCCTGACTAAAGGTATTCAGGAGGTCGGTGAACTTTTTGCTGATGGAGAATACTATTTGCCGGAATTGATTATCAGCGCCGATACGATGAAGGCAGCCCTGGATATCCTTGAGCCAGCTTTGGCTGGCGATCAAAAGCGCGAGGTAGTTGGTCGGGTTGTCATAGGCACGGTTGAGGGTGACCTCCATGAAATCGGGAAAACACTTGTAGGAACAATGCTTGCGGCGAACGGTTTTCAAGTGATTGATATTGGTGTTGACCAACCCGCATCAGAATTCATCAAAGCCATTAAAGAAAATGATGCCACAATTGTAGGCGCATCGGCCTTGCTGACGACGACCATGTTGCAGCAGCAAAAACTGATTGAAGCAATAGAAGAAACCGGTCTTCGGAAGCAGGTAAAGGTCATGGTAGGAGGGGCGCCTGTCACACAGAGTTATGCAGATCAAATAGGAGCAGATGGTTATGCTGAAGATGCGATTTCAGCTGTTGATATAGCTTTTCGACTGGCAGATGCACCTGCATAGAATTTTGGTGTCGATGATGCTCCAGATCAGGTTCAATAAATAAGGAGAACTTGCAATGACCAAATTAAAAGAAGTTAAAGCCAGTATTCGACCGATAAAATCGAAATTAAAGATCAGCATACTGGACGACCAGGAAATCAGCCAGATCAACCAGAATACCCGCACAGTGTTGGAAGAAGTGGGTGTGACTTTTCCATCCGAGAAAGCGCTCAAACTCTTTGCTGACGTGGGCGCAAACGTAGATTTCGATACTCAGGTGGTCAAAATCGCACCTGATTTGCTGGATAAATACATTGCCACCTCGCCACGTACTTATAATATGGCGGGCAGGCGCCCTGATCTGGATGTCCACGTGGGCAAAGGCGAAGGCACCTACTTCTACTGCAGCGGCGAATCCCCCAGGGTTGTGGATTTTGAAACCGGCGAACGTCGCCTGTCCGTGAAGGCGGATATCGAAAGACACGCCCGGATCGCTGATTATTTGCCAATCGTCTCCCTGTTGTGGCCTTCCATGAGCGCCAGCGATAAGGGCGTGACCTCCCCGTTGCATGGACTGGAAGCCTGTTTCACCAATTCTGAGAAGCATATTGAGAGTGAATCTGTGATGGATGAAGTATCCGCACGTTACGCAGTTGAAATGGCAACGGCAATAGCGGGCGATGCTGATAAGTTACGTGAACGGCCAGTACTCTCGCAACTGCTGTGTTGCATTGCACCATTGGCACAGGATCGAGGCGGTATTGAAGCTGCGATGATCTTTGCTGAACACGGTGTGCCAGTAGGATTCATGTCCATGCCCACCTTGGGTCTCACAGCTCCGCCTTATCCTGCTGGAGCTCTCACAATAGCGATGGCGGAAACTCTGAGTGGAATCATGCTCACACAGATTATCAATCCCGGTGTTGGAAATTACATATCCATCAATCCTGGAATTATTGATCCTCGCACAGGCGTTTACTTTATGGGATCCTCAATTGCGCAAATGACCAACGTGTCTGGGGTACAGTTGGCGCATTCCAACGGCGTTCCTTCGCTGGCCTGTCATTCCTTTGGCGGAAGCCAGTATGAACTTGGTAACTGGCAAGCCGGTTATGAAAATATTTATTCTCATCTGTTGGCGGTGATGGCAGGTGCGGATATGTCTTTCGGTCCCAGCGGCATGTATGAGGCTGTCAGCCTTCTCGATCACCCGCGTATCCTTTTCGATCGCGAAATTGTGCGTGTGATCGATGAGATTACAGATGGGGTTGAGGTTAATTCGGATACACTTGCCTTTGATATGATCAAGGATTTGGGACAGAAGGGCGGCTACATTAGTCTAAAAGAAACGGCAAAGGTATACCGTACGATCATGCCACGCGAGTCGATCCTTTTCGAGGACGGGAAACCGGAAGGACGCAAATGGCGCGATCCTGTGGATGTTGCCCGAGAAACGGTCAGTTGGATACTCGAAAACCATGCACCAGAACCTTTGCCAGAAGATGTCACCAAAGAAATAAGCAATATTGTAGCTGCTGCTGAAAAAGATGAGAATCTTCAAAAAGAGATCAATGGGCACAAATAGACTGGTGGATTAATTTCATGCCTTCAAAAGAAGTTGGAATTTCTCTGCGAGATCTCCGTGTTTTAGACCTGACACGGAATCTCGCAGGGCCTTATTGCACTATGATCCTGGGTGATATGGGAGCAAGTGTCGTCAAGGTTGAACGTCCCGGATCTGGAGATGATACGCGCAAATGGTCACCTCCCACTTGGGGTGGCGAAAGCACTACTTTTTTAAGCGCCAATAGAAATAAACGCAGCATCGCTGTAAACCTGAGCGATCCGGAAGGGATAAAAATCATTCAAAAGTTAGCCTTTAAGGTTGATATCCTGGTGGAAAGCTTTCGGCCAGGTTCATTGGAAAAACGTGGTCTCGGTTATGAAGAGCTAAAAGCAAAAAACCCGGGGCTGATCTACTGCTCGATTTCTGCATATGGCAACACTGGACCGCTGCGCAATGAACCTGGATACGACCCGATTCTGCAGGCCTCTACCGGAATCATCGATATGACCGGTGAGCCGGATCAGGCTCCTGTACGCCTGCCCATTGCAGTCAATGACTTGGGAGCTGGCTTGTGGGCGGTCATTGGCGTACAATCTGCGCTGATCGCTAGGAGTGAGTCTGGGCTGGGTTGCCGCGTTGAGACCAGCCTGTTTGAAACTGCCTCCTGGTGGATGAATTATCACATCACCAGTTATCTGGCAACAGGAGACACACCCATCCGTGCTGGGACGGGCACCCCCTGGCTTGCACCTTATGAAGTATTCCAGGCATCAGATGAAGGCCTTATGGTCTGTGCTGGAAATGACAATCTGTTTCATAAATTTGTTGATGTGTTGAAATTGCCTGCGCTTGCCACGGATGAGCGTTTCGTGTCCAACCCACTGCGTGTGAAAAATAGGGGGGCATTACACGAGATAATTGTCGAACGTTTTCAAGCTCACACAGCGAAAGAGTGGGAAAGTCTGCTAAAAGCCCAGTCGATCCCCTGTAGCCGTATACAAACGGTGGCTGATCTGGCACAGGAAGAACAACTAGATGCTCTTGGCATTATGACAGAATATCCACATCCGTTGATTCCAAATCTGCGCCTGGTCAACTCTCCCGTAAGCCTGAATGGCACACGCTCTGTAGAGCATAAACCACCTCCGCTTTTGGGTGAGCATACAGACATCATTCTTGCAGAATTGGGATACAGTAAGTCGGAGATAATGAAATTGCGAAAAAGAAAAATTGTCGAATAATGTCATTGTGAGGAAGTATGACGGGAAAATATTATGAAGACCTGGAAGCAGGGATGACGATCCGTCATTCATTGGGCCGAACAGTCACCGAAACTGATAATGTTTTGTTCAATTCTATGACAATGAATACTCAGCCTCTGCATTTGAACGCAGATTTTGCCAGTAAAACTCAGTTTGGGGAACCGATTGTGAATGGC
>Ga0209536_100006460_pt1 | contig 17927 bp, 11 predicted proteins | sample DeeMarSeWOR28_12_FD_187461 | JGI IMG/M metagenome (GOLD analysis project Ga0209536, IMG submission 187461) | Marine sediment microbial communities from White Oak River estuary, North Carolina - WOR-2-8_12 (SPAdes) (version 2) | ecosystem: Environmental > Aquatic > Marine > Intertidal zone >... | reverse complement strand
CCAGCCAGGCTATTCAAAACGTTTTCCTGAACAACTTCGGTGAGTTCATCTCCACTCACCTGACCAACAGAATAACCCAGAGATGCCTCATCCCTTTCCAAACCAAGTGCTGTTACCACTATTTCGCTCAATTGAGTAACATCCGGAGACATCGCAAGGTTGATCAAGGTTTGATTCCCTACTGCTATTTCTTCTGTCAAGAAACCTACAGAACTGAATACGATAATACTTTCAGTTCCGGGAACTTCCAGTGAATAATTTCCATCGATATCCGTAACTGTACCATTTGTTGTCCCTTTTTCCACGATGTTAACTCCCGGTAATCCTGAATTGTCTTCAGAAGAGGTTACTTTTCCCGTTACAAGAACCCGTTGAAAATTGTTTTTATTAAGCTGAGATTGATCTTCAACACGCTTTCTTACCACAATATTATTGTTCACCGCCCTGAATTCCAGGTTAGATTGTTGTGTAATATCAGTTAATACATCGTGTAGATTTTCTCCATTCTTAATTTGTACTTTTTTATTTAACTCTTTTTTTACTCCATCTTCGTAGATGAATACATATTCCGTGCTTTTTGAGATATGATCCATAATCTCAATGATCTTCCCTTCTTTGACATCCATATTGATTTTGGTGTCTTTCAGGTCTGCCAGATTTGGTAAAGCTGCAAATGCTGTACCACTGAGCACTAATGCAATCCAGACAAAGAATTGTCCTAGAAATTGTCTACATTTTGATTTTTGTTTCATAGTACTACCTATTGATTGTTTACAAATAATTTATTTTCGCTTTCTTTTGTGTTTAGGACTCATTTACATTTATGAGTAATTGGTTTCATTTTGTTTTGCTTTTCTCCATAGACTAATTTTTAATGATTATAGAATTTCCTTTAACAATATATTTTGTCCGCGTTGCATATGTTAATGATTCAATGACGGATTTTAAGTTTTCATTCTGATGGGTACCCGTAAATGCCTTTTTATATATCTCACGATCAATTACGAGGTCGATACCATACCATCTTTCCAGGATTTTTTCCACCTTGGCGATTGGAGTACTATTGAATTTTAGTATTCCTTTTCGCCAGCTCAGGTCTATATCGGGATCTACATCCATAATTTCAGTAAGGTTGGTTTCAGGATTAAATACCAGCTTTTGATTTTTCTCAAGGATAGTTGTATTTTTCCCTTCTTTGTCCAGCATTACTTTTACGGTTCCCGATTCAACAGTAACTGAAAAATCATCTTCATCTTCATAGGCCTGTACATTGAATGAAGTTCCCAGCACTTCCACCGAATAATCCTTTACCTTTATTTTAAATGGTCTGCTTTCATCCCGGTTGATATCAAAGTAGGCCTCCCCGATTATCTCTATCTCTCTCTCCTCATCATCAAATTTGTTTGGATACGTGATCTTGCTTACTGAATTCATGTGAATAAAACTGCCATCCTCCAGGGTCATCCTGAATTTCCTTCCTTTTGGAGTTGTTTTGGTTATTTGTTCTGGAGTTATTGTTGTTTTTGATATGTTATTTGAATCATCAAAATTGGTTTGCGAAACGATAAATAATACGGAAAAGACCAGACCAACAAAAAGCACAAGTACTGCTGCTGCTGGAAAGTTATTCCTCCCTTTTTTAGATATTTTTTGCTTCTTTTTTGGTGTATATTTTTTGGATATAGTTAGTTTGCTTTGCTGATCAGTGCTAGGTTCATTTTCATCTGAAAAATGTACCTCCACTTCTTTTTCAAACTGCGATTGAAGAAAAATCTCGTACCGGGCAAGAATATCCTCATCCTCCATTCCTTCCAGCAGACGTTCAAATTCGTCCTGCGAAATCTTGTTTTTAATCAGCTTATCAAATAATTCTTCAGGATTCATTTTCATTATATTCTTGAATTCTTATCCTTATTACTTGAGGTTAGCAGATTAGTACTACTAGTAGAAAAAAAAATTCTGGCTCTCAACAGGTAACTGCTATATAAGTGCTGGTAAACTTGTCGATCATTAAGTTAACAGTGTAAAAGTGATAATTGAATACAGTCTATAGGATTGAGGCAACCTTTAGCTGTTTCCGGATGACTTGTTTGGCCTTAACCAATTGATTTTTTACTGTGTTCTTTGAGATATTTAATTGTTGGGCAATTTCTTCGTAGGATTTGCCCTCTTCATAATTCAGTTGAATGATTTTCTTTCTTTTTTCAGAGAGTCCATCGACCGCCTCCTTTACTTTGGCAAATCGTTCCTCTTGTACCTCATTATCAAGGACCTGGCTTTCCACTATTTTTTCCCAGTACTTATCCTTTAGCACATCATTTTTCTTAACCTCTTTTAAATGGTCAAAAACACGATTTTTAATAATGGTAAACAGGTATGACGTAAAGTTTAGTTCCGGATTTATTGTATTTTTTCTATTCCAAATCTTAATAAATACATCCTGAATAATATTCTCAGATTCTTCCGTATCTTTTAAAATAGAATTGCAAAATCTTAATGCAGGTATCCTGTAAGATTCGTAAAGTTCATCAAATGCATTGCATTCGCCATTTCTCAATCTTTCAAGTAATGATTTGCTAATTTTCTGCATTTTGGAGTCGTTTTAAAATCTAGATAAAAAAGATACTAAAAAATACAATTAAAATAAACTAATTCAATCTGGTTTTAAGTTTGTGTTCAGGCATTTTCTATTTGTTTTAATTTTAAATAATAAACTCAATATCACGCTTCATATCCTTTATTTAGAAAATATTAAGTTATCAACATATTTAATGCCTGATTTATAGGCACATATTAAAAGAATAATTGTATTCTTTTAAATTCAATTATGTAAATTTTAAAAAATGCAAAGAAACAATTTGCGCATAATACGTACTTTTAACTTCAAATTGCGCAAATATCTATTTCTTTAGTTTTAGATAACCCTGATAAAAAATGATTGATATTATGATGACATTAGGTTAATGATTGGTATATGTTGATTAAAGAGCACATGTATCTTCCTAATCAACCAATAACACAATTTTGTCGCAGATCGAATTTATACGATGCTTGACCTCAACCTATTTACAGAGCAAATTTATTTTTGCCTTTAATAATCAAAAATTTTAAAAATAGATTTAAAACCAATAATTTGTCATGAAAATAATTCAATCCTGATAATTATGAAAAAGTCATTTTTTACACTAGCAACAATTATTGTTTGCCTTATAAATGTTCGGGCTCAAACATCACAGAATGCATCATTGACCATTCATGTAAACGAAGGAAAACATACCATCAATAAACATATCTATGGTCATTTTAGCGAACACCTTGGTCGATGTATTTACGGCGGTATTTGGGTTGGTGAGGATTCTGAAATTCCAAACATCCAGGGATATCGTAAAGATGTTTTTGATGCCTTGAAAAGTTTAAATATACCAAACCTGCGATGGCCCGGTGGTTGCTTTGCTGACGAATATCACTGGAAAGACGGCATTGGCCCAAGAAAAGACCGCCCGGAAATGATCAATACCCATTGGGGGGGTGTGGTAGAAGACAATAGTTTTGGAACTCATGAATTCCTTAACTTTTGCGAATTATTGGGGACAGAGCCAGTCATTTGTGGTAACGTAGGAAGTGGCACAGTGGAGGAAATGTCCGATTGGGTAGAATACATTAATTTTGATGGAAAAAGTCCATTAACTGAACAAAGAAAAGAAAATGGACGAGAAAAATCCTGGGGAATAAAGTATTGGGGCGTAGGTAATGAAAGTTGGGGTTGCGGTGGTAACATGACTCCGGAATTTTATGCCGATCAATATCGAAGATATGCCACCTTTGCACGCAACTATGGTGATAATAGACTTTATAAAATAGCAGGCGGAGCTAATTCCTGGGATCTTAACTGGACAGACGTCCTCATGAAAAATATTCCGCTCAGGATGATGGATGGCATTTCGTTGCATTACTATACTGTACCAAATACCTGGAGAGAAAAAGGATCAGCAACTGATTTTGACGAAAAGGATTATTTCATTACCGTTCAAAAGGCAAGTGCAATGGAAGAATTGGTTACAAAACACATAACCATTATGGATAAATACGATCCTGAAAAAAGAATAGCGCTTGTTGTAGATGAATGGGGCAACTGGTACGATGTAGAGCCAGGCACAAATCCCGGATTCCTATATCAACAGAATACCTTAAGGGATGCGCTTACTGGTGGTTTAACGTTGAATATTTTCAACAATCATGCCGACAGGATCAGAATGGCAAATATCGCTCAGACAGTGAATGTGCTTCAGGCTGTAATCCTGACCAATGAAAATAGCCTGGTATTAACACCGACGTACCATGTGTTTGATCTTTATCAGCCGCATATGGATGCTACATTAATTCCATATCATTTGGAAAGCCCGGATTATGTAGTTGATGGGGATATCCAAACCTCTATATCAGTCTCCTGCTCTAAATCTCAAAACGGAACAGTTAATGTAACTTTGGTAAATATAGATCCAAAAAATTCGATGGAATTGAGCTGTGATCTTAGTGGAATGGATGCTAAAAACGTGGCTGGTAAAGTGATCACATCACAGAAAATAACTGATCACAACACCTTTGATCAACCAAATCAGGTTGAAATAAAGGAGTTCAAAGACGCAAAAATATCCAAAGGAAAGGTAACTGCAATTTTACCAGCTAAATCCGTTGTACTACTTCAGATAAATTAGATAAATCCAGCAAAAGGATTTAGTAAACTATTCTTTAAGATAGTTGGTAAGTTGGGGAATTTGATCCCGGATCTCTTCTATGGCCAGGTCGCATACCCTGAAAGCACCTACCGCAGACAGATGTGTATCATCTACTATGCCATCTGACAATGAAGGATATTCTCCTGGTTCGATGTGCAGAAAAAGGTTTTTGGATCTTTCTTCACCGTATGACTTTACAAGCTCCATGGTTCTTTTATGCAAATCAACTAATGGCACGTCCATCATTGCAGCTACTTCCTTAACCACCCTGGGATATTCTTCATGAGTATCATAAAATACACTTCTATCATTAAATCTCCTTCTGACTATTGGAGTTGCCAGAATTGGTTTTCCTCCTTTTTCAAGGGTTTCCTCAACATATTTAATAAGATTTTGTTGATAGTCCGTATCTGCAGCTGCATACCTTGTAGTATCCTGGATTTTTTCATCATTATGGCCAAATTGGATGATGACAAAATCACCGGGTTGTATTCGCTCGCGAATAACAGCCCATCTGCCTTCATCCCGAAAGCTTTTCGAGCTTCGACCATTCACTGCATGATTCTCGATACGGACACCCTCATCAAAATACAGTGGAAAAACCTGCCCCCAACCTTTTTCCGGATTTCCATTTTTATAAGGTTTGTCCGCCATAGTTGAATCGCCCACCATAAAAATGGTAATTTCTTTTTTCTGAATTAATGCTATAAATAGTAGACAGGATAATACAAACGGTATGGGGAGTTTTTTCATGTCACATGGTATCACTAAATATGACAGCATCAGCCGAAACTTCTGTCGATTTTTTGAGTTGATCCGCGCTTATGGATGAATTTGTAAAACGAATATTTTTTGTTTTTCTACCAATTACCCTGATCATATTTTGTGACGGATCGTTATTTAATATAATGCTATTAAAGGTAACGTCTGTACTGTTATAAATTGTCAATGGAACCTTTTCCCTGATCTTCAATTTTACATTCTTAAATTCAATACCCTCCGCATCAATCAACGTTATACCTTTCTCTGCATCAAGGATTGCATCCTCCAGTGTCACATTTAGCAATGGCATTTCCGGAAGACCCTGGAAGAAAGCTGCAATTCCTGAACTTGTGGCCGTAATGTTCTTCATGAAAATATTTTTGAATGATGGAGTCTCTTCCGTAACTGGCACATGCTGCTCTTCCTTATTTTCAGTTTTTGAATTTTGGTCCTCACCATCAAAAATTGGCGGATTACCTTCATAGAACAAATTAAAACGGATGGCTTCTGCAGGGATATCGATCATGTCAATGTTGGAAATATGGATATTTTCAACAACGCCGCCTCTTCCCCGTGTACTTTTAAATCGCAATCCAATATCTGTGCCGATAAATGTACAATTGGATATATGCACATTTTTCACACCACCTGACATTTCGCTGCCAATGGTGAATCCTCCATGACCATGATATACAATATTGTTGGTAACAATAATATTTTCCGTGGGCATTCCTCTTTCTCTGCCATCTTCATTTTTCCCGGATTTAAAACAAATCGCATCATCCCCCACATCAAAATTATTATTGTAAATAACCACATTTTTACATGATTCCAGGTCAAGTCCATCGCCATTCTGTGAATACCAGGGATTGCGAACAGTTAAGTTACGAATTGTAACGTCTTCGCACATCAGAGGATGAATATTCCACGCCGGAGAATTTTGAAAAGTTGGTCCATCCAAAAGCACCTTCCTGCAATTAATAAGGCTTACCATTACAGGTCTTAGAAAATCCTTGACATCTTCAAATTGTTTTGGATCCTTAAAATCCGGCACATTGAAATTGTCCCTGCTATCTCCAAGTTTTGATTTTTCTGATGGATACCAGATTTTGCCGTCATCACTTACCGCACCACCTGACCGAACAAGTTCTTTCCACTGTCGTTCAGTTAATTTTTCTTTCTTCACAGGTCTCCAGGCATCTCCTGAACCATCAATAATCCCTGTGCCGGTAATAGCTATATTTTCAAGATCTTTTCCACTTATCGGAGAAAGGCAGCGATACGTATTTAAACCTTCAAAACTAGTTTCAATCAATGGATAATCATCAAAATCTTTACTAAATACGATCAACGAGCCATCTTCCAAATGAAGGTTGATATCGCTTTTGAGGATTATCGGGCCAGTTAACCAAATTCCACGAGGGACAATCACTTTTCCCCCACCATTTGCTGTTACATCTAAGATGGCTTTTTCAAAAGCATCTGTATTTTTAGTTATACCATCTCCAACTGCCCCGAAATCTGTAAGCAGCACAGAATACGCTGCAAAAACAGGTTCACTTACCTTGGGCATTTCAAACTCGATATTGGCATATAGATCTTTTTCATTCCATGATTCTGTTTGAGAAGGTTGTGAATTAGACTTACAAGAAATGAATATCACGGATATTCCTATGTGTGCGATCAAGAGATAATATATACTTTTCATAGTGATGATGTTTTCTGGCATATTAGGGTAATGCTAATTCTTTATTGACACTGTAATCGGAACGGCAAGTTCTTTTGTAGTTTGCTTTATATAATTCATAAATTCCTCTTCATTTTTAATTCCATTTTCCTCCCCTTCCCAGGCACCCATGAGATAATAATCCAACCGACCGGAAATCGGAATTAGTTTGACTATATTGCTATACTCATCCTCAGTAAATCCCTTAAAATGCTTATTGGAAAAAAATACTGCTAATCCTAACTTATCATTGTTGAGACTTTGTACACCATAAGTTGCTAAATAGCCCCATTGGTCTTTATTGCCCTGATCTGTGAATAACCTGGCATTATTTTCTTTTCTTATACCCGTGCATAAATTTTCCGGGTTACTACTGACAATAATTTCATGATGTGTTAATCTCGTCCCCGCATGAATACTTAAAATTGATTCAATATCAAATTGATTTGCAGCCACATCCCAACCATAATAGCTGGTTTTTATTGCAGAATAGATTGGCCCATTCTCCAAAACCTGGCAAATCACACTATCGGTCTTATCAATCCTTATAGCTTTTCCATTGTAAAATGTACCTAATGAACCTATCCCAAGAGAATTCCCCACATTCAACACATCCATTCCCCAGGGCTGCATTTCGTGATAGGAATCGAAACCATCTAAACCAACCTGGTCAAGGATCACATTTTTTGATTTCTTCCCAAAAATATCTATGGCATTTCTCCAGTCTAAATAAAACCGGTATCCAATAAGTTCTGATTCCCAGCCAGGTCCTTCATATCTGATATAAAAGGAATGATCGGTGTGCTCATCAGGCACACGCAAATAGTCAATATTTTCAAAAACACCACCAATATATTTCCGGTTTTCAAATTTACCTCCCTTTTTAACAGAGAGTTCGGCCTGTGTTTTCTTTGGATAAACTCTGTCAACATGGTTTTCATCTATTTCCAATACAAATTCCTTTTTGGTACTTGGTCCAATGTGATCTACCATAAAAGCGAGTTTATCATCTATAACCTGGGAGGGGATCTCCACATCCTTCTCAAGAACAACTAACCTATTCAAATCCACATTAGGAACAAATTGCACTAGTTGATCCTTTCTCAGGGTCAACATTGCATGCGCTCTGGAAGAAGGAGTTTGATTTTGGACATCAATTTTTAGCGTTAATTTGCCAGCACGCTGAATTTTCTTTGATTGACAATTCCCAAAGATCAGAATAATTGCACTAAAAATAATAACAGTCAAAAACGACTGAAATTTATTGCCGGATGTATGTGTATTATTTATTCTCATTTACGTAATACATTGAGTGTGGAATTTTCATTTGGGATCCAGCCATTAAGTATATTCGACAGCGTATATCTTTCTATGTCTTTGGCTGTTAGTTGATATGACCATGAAGCTCTTGAACCATCTTTAGCTCCCGGGCCAGATGATTGATATTCTGCATAAAAGGCAGTTTGCTCTGCTTCCGGCTTACTCCAGTTATGCCAACCCTCCGTTTTAATATGTGGCCCGAGATCACATTTTATGAAAACTGTTTTTGCAAATGGTCGCCACGGTCTGCCCAGATAAACTGTATTTGCCTGGGCACTGCCGGTGAGTCGGCAATTCACAAAGACAATTCCAAATGAAGAACCCGCCGGTGTTGAGGCTGCAATGATATAATGACCTCCTTCTTTTGAAAAGATTTCACAATCTTCAAATACGGCAGTGGACGACCCAAAAATAAAATCAGTCGTCCCTTCAATATAGCAGTTTTTATAGTATTGACGACTTTTTTCTCCATGAGGATAAATCGTGTCCTGAAAACCCAGAAATCTACAATTTTTAAAAATTATCTGGTCTCCGTCAACGCGGATTGCCACAGCCTGCCCAACTGGCCCCGAGGAATTTTCAAACGTGATATTTTCTGCTTTAAATCCATCTCCAAAAATGAAAAAGCTTGAAGATCCCGAAGTACCAATTTCCTCATCAAATTGATTTTTCTTCGATGCATAATCATCGTAGGTCAAGATCGTTTTCTGAATATCCTCCCCAATAAACGAAACGTTTGTCTTTGTTTCAGGTAATGTCAATTTTTCCTTATACGAACCGATTTTGATATAAATTCTGGTCTCATTTTTTCTGAAATATGGCACAGCGTCTATTGCTGCCTGAACCGTGGCAAAATCACCGTTACCCTGCTGATCGACAATAAAATCATAGGGTTGTGATTGTAGCTCCTTTTCTGAACAACTTACGAACAGAAACAATATGCCAAGATATCTTTTCAATTCTGACTCATTTGTATTTGATATTTGCATATTCAATAGATGCCAGGATAAAGGGACCGACACCTTTCGGATCATTATCCCGTATCACCTCATTGACATAATATTCATATGATCCATCGCGATATGGATTCCCACCCAATCCGGCCACACCGCAAACCTGAGTAAGACTAATGGTACCATCGTCATTTCGCTTTATTAATTTTTCGACGATGGCTTCATATCCCTTAATCCCGGCCTTTTTATAGGCTTCTTCGTTCAAATACCCTTCATTGACAGATTTCAGTAAAAAATAAGTGAACATGCTTGAGGCTGAAGCTTCAAGATAATTACCTTCATCGCCAGGCTGATCTAGCACCTGCCACCATAATCCAGATGTATCCTGATTCTTGATTATTGCCTCAGCCATCTTGTGATGAATCCCTAATATATCTTGCCTTTTTGGATGATCTGCCGGGAAAAAATCAAGCATATCCACTAAAGCCATAGCAAACCAGCCCATTGCCCGACCCCATGCATGCGGAGATCGGCCAGTTTCGGGATCTGACCATCGCTGCTCACGGGATTCATCCCATCCATGGAAATAAAGTCCTTTTTTCGGATCCCAGGCATATTTATCTATGAGATATACCTGGTTGGCCACATCCTCAAACAATTCAGGTTCATCAAATTGGGCAGCATATTGTGCTAAGAATGGTGAGCCCATATACAACCCATCCAACCACATCTGATGCGGATAAACTTTTTTGTGCCAGAATCCACCATCAGATGTCCTTGGATGCCTGCGCATTTGATCTCGTAATGTATCAATAGCCATTTTATATTTTTGATCTCCTGTCTGTTCATATAATTCCATCAAAAATTTCCCTGGATTCACCCGATCAATATTGTAATCGGTCTTTTTATAGGTAAGGATTTCAGCATCCTCCGTAATCATTGAATCAGCATAAGATTTTACATAGTTATAGTATTTTAAATCTTTGGTTTTATCATATACTTTTAGAAAAGCGGAGCAAATCAGACCATTTGTATATTCCCACTTTGGTTTATCTCTAAAATCCAGCAATCTTGGATCAGGATTCCGTTTCATCTCTGAGTCTGCCATTTGCACATACAATGGCTCATCCTCTCCTGTTTTTTCACTAGCTGATTCCGCATTATTTCCAGGTTGCTGCTTGCAGGAAAAAATCAAGAGTAAAAAGAAAAAAACTAAGGTTGGATTATGCATGGTGCTTACTTGATTTTAGTTAATTCGTTTAAATACAGTTCAATATTAGTATATCCATTATCCAGTGAGTATTTAGAATTGTCCGCAGGGTCATTTGGATTTAGCCCTTTAACTTTCTCCCAATCATCAGATATCCCGTCTTTATCTGTATCTGTTCTTATTTTAAAAGTTTTTAATGCTGGCCACCCTCCTACCTGGTTTTGTGAATCAATAATTCCATCCTCATTGTCGCCGAATTGTGCTGTGCCATTTTCTACTTCATTTACCACTCTTTGATCAATTTCATCGCGAAATATACTTGCCCCTGCCATTGACAATACATCCTTAAAAGCAACTTGTGCATGTTGTGTTTGAATTTCCACCACTTTCACCGGATTTAATATTATAGCCGAATCCAAATCATCTGCTACTATTCCAAGTCGATTGCTATTTGTTATTTCCTCGTTGCCCGCTAGTACATTTCCCTTCACAAAGAACCTCCCGTACGGTGACCACGGATTTAGTATCCGATTTCGCTTTGATTTTTCAGTAGCCGGGCCAGCTTGATAATAGTTATTCACAATATTGTGATTCCCACGTTCACCGGCATAAGAGCTGTTACTTTTCCAATTATAGATGACATTATTCCTGAAATCTACGATTTCAAGCTCTGGTTGCTTATGATAGCGTGATCCGCAAAATCTCGGTAGTCTGCTTTTGTGATGGGCCAGCAGGTTATGGTGGAATGTTGCTCCTTTTCCTCCCCAAATCCCTCCATAGCCATGTTCTCCTTTTTGATGAACTGAATTGTTAAGACTCTCAGATATAATGCACCATTGCATGGTGAAGTTTTCATTATCATAACATGAGGCGACTTCATCTGTCGCCCAGCTAAACGAACAATGATCGATGATCACATTCTTTTGACGAACCACACTGATACAATCATCCTGCTGTGACTTGTGATCGCCAAGCCTAATTCTTATATACCGAATGATCACATTTGAAGCGCTGACAAGCAGCGGATAATTCTTAAGGCAAATACCATTTCCAGGAGCGGATTGACCTCCAATGGTGATATTCCCATGCTTAATCTTCAATGCTGACTCTAGTGCTATTGTCCCTGAGATTTTGAATACTATTATTCTGGGATACTTTTGATCTATTGCCTCGCGCAAACTTCCTGGGCCACTATCATTCAGGTTATCGACTATAAGTACTTTCCCACCTCGACCACCGGTGGTGTATTTGCCAAACCCTTCAGCTTCAGGGAATGCAAGCACCGGATTTTTATCCATTAAATCCTTGTCAATAAAATTTTCTATATGGGCTGATCTCCAACCCATTAAAAAAAATGGTGAACTTAGAATTCCTAATACAATAAATGATTTAAAATATTTTAACATTCTAACGGTGAATCGCATTTACAATCATTCCAATCGAAAACTACTCTAACGGATCTAATCAATATTTTTTAAAACTCAAAAGCACCTATATCCGGGGCACTGCCATTGAATGGCAGTCCGACATCAATCCCTTTATCAATCAGGTCACTATCTGACTTTAAAAACAAGTAATCAATATTGGGCAAACTACCATCCTCGCTTCTTGGCGAAAGGAGCAAATCCAAGTTGATACTTATAAAATCATCTGACGACGCAGATAAACCATCCTGCCAGCTATTATTGGTAATATCTGTACTAGCTGCTTGATAACTATCCGAATTATTCCCTCCAAAAGACAGAGTATTCTTTATTTCAAGGTAGGCCGCCACATTGGTGGATCCAAAGCTAATATTCCGACCATTTCCATGGGCAGATGAATTATGGATTGTTATACTTCCCCTGTTGCTGTTATGGTCAAATCCGTCCACTGCGTTTCCTGCTGCAATGCAATTGCTGTAAATGGCATTATGTACTAAGGTTTTATCATCGCTCCCTCCTGTTTTGAATCCATTACCATCACCCACGCCTAGCGAACCATCTTTCAGATAGCCATTTCTAAACGCCCAGCACTTTTCATAGGTGGTAGTAATATTGTCCGCTCCCCTCAGATAGCCATCCCATCCATCATCCAAATTGTTCCATGCCCGGCAACCAATAAATTTATTCCCGGAACCACAATCCAGTTTGGCCGCAAAACCATCAGCGTTTTCAAGGCTTGAATCAGCATTGAAATAGGAATCACAATTGAGCACAGTATTGTTCCCTCCTCCATTGCCAATCTGTAAACCGGTATCGGCATTTTCATAGAATGCACAATATTCTATAAGGTTATTACTACCACTAATATGCAACCCATTATCTCCTGCCTTGTATATTTCAATACCCTTAATATGCCAGTAATCACCGGATAGTATTACCCCTCTATTGCCACTGGCCTCTGTCATAATTGAAAAATCAAAAACGGGCCTTTCGTCTCCAGGATACACTAAAAATGAGATCATATTGCCATCTTGACCATTTGCACTCATGCGAATGGAGCTACTAAAAGAATAGGTGCCGCTTCGCACATAAATCATATCCCCTGGGAATGCACTTGCAATTGCAGCAAGTATATCAGCCTCCGTATTCACAATAGTCCCATCCCCAACATCAGCCACTCCGGAAATAGTTATTGTCAAAGTGCCAAAAACTCCTGAACCGTCATTTGCTGTTGCCGTCACATCAACAGTTCCATTTTTACCCGGCACCAATAACCCGGATTGATTAATTACTGCAATATCTGTATTAGAAACCGACCAGGTTACTGTTTTATTCATGGCATTTGCCGGCAAAACATCGACACTGAGTTGTTGCGTTTTACCATCGGTAATAGCACTTCCGATAATGGATATGGATTTAACCCATATTTGAATGCTAAATGACCGTGTTGCTTTCACACCGGAACCGTCAACAGCAGATGCTGTTACATCAACTGTCCCATTATTTACAGGCTGTAATAACCCTGATTGATCTATAATGGCTATCTCTGGATCCGAAACCGCCCAGATGACATCTTTGGTTTCTGCGTTTGCTGGCAAAACATCGACGCTTAGTTGCTGTGGTTCCCCATCATTAATATCGTTACCAATGATCGATATTGATTCTACTAATATTTTTGAGGGATTGAACCCGGAAACTCCAATAGATTTTGTAGCTGTTACACCAGATCCATCAGTCGCGGTTGCTGTAACAGTGACAATTCCATCAGATACCCCTGTCAATAGTCCATTTTGATCAATTGTAGCAATAGATTCATTAGATACCTTCCATTCTACTATCTGATTGGTTGCATTTTCAGGAAAGACCTGAGCCGTAAGTTGACTTGTACCTCCATCTGCAATGAAATCTCCCTTAATGCTAATGGATGTTACAAGTATTTTCAGATTTTCTTCTCCATTATTACAGGAATCCATGGACAAGAACAAGCTAAGTAACAAGACATTTAAAAATATCCCCTTCAAAACAATTTTCCCTCTACCTGTCATTTTTTTGTCTTAAGTAAAAAATCAATTAAATGCAATCAGTATTATCAAATCAAGGATTACATTAAAAAACGTAGAAGTGTAAAAACTGCCAAAGCCATAATCAATGAGGTTTTACAATATTCGTATTTTACTACTCTATCTCCAGGTATAATCAACCATATCCCTTCACGCAATAAAATGCTAGATTTAGACCTTTTGAAAAGATTCTCACCACCTGGAAACAAAATCATCCTCTTTTTCATTGGGAATAAAATGATCTGTTATATGAATAACCTTTGAAACATTTTACTGGTTATAGTTGAGATTCCTGTGCTAATGAGAATAAACCCGGCGAGAATATATCGCCAGGTTTAAAATTACATTTCTACTATTTTTTAATTAATCGTTGGGTTATCACCTTTCCATCACCCTCGTAGCCAACGATATAAACGCCGCTTTCTAACCCATGTATATCAAGTTCTAAAAGCTTAGATCCTGATCCGATGGCATATTTGTTTATTAAAGTTCCCTGAAGCGAAAAAACTGACACTTTGGCTTCCCCTAATTCGTTTTCTCGTTGAATCGTGATTTTGTCCGAGGATGGATTAGGCCATATGGCAAAGGCTATATCATCAGGCCCTAATAGGGCAAGCACCGTATCATCAGTAGTACCAGAGACAGCTTTGGGTACATCATCAACCCCGATACTACTATGCATAATATTTCCGCTATAAGTTCCTGTTGCTGTTGCATTTAACCTTACAAAGAGGGTAATAGTTTCGACAATACCATCAAGAGGCACCAGAGTCAAAGATTTAAGCCAAATATTCTCATCAATGGAGATTTCAAAGTTATCTGGCAATGAAATATCAATGTTAGAGGTGAGGCTTGAACCGCTAATAGTATAGGACTGTGCGGCAGAAGGTGTCCCCACCGATTGTGAGAAATCAGTAAAGTCGCCCTCAATGGTAATCCCTGGATCAGAAATTACTTCTCCAATTACGGCATTCGTTACTTCCACTGCATCTGGTGAAGTATGAGATACTGCACCCGATACACTTCCCAATGCAGATGCATAGAGTCTTACATATACGAATGCATTGGTTATGGTTCTGTCTGTCGCTCCAATTTTAAATGATGTTCCCCAGATAACATTATCTGCCGAAACTTCAAAACCAGCTGGGGCAGTAACTGTAATAGAATCTTTTAGATTTACGCCGGATACTCGATAATTTTGCGATGAAGAAGGTGTACTGATATTCTGAACAAATTCGTCCAAAGTTCCCGTAAGCGTAATCTCCGGGATGAGGTCCACCGTAGTTCCGCTTACACTTACCAGTTTCACTTCAGCATCTGTGCTGGCATTAGAAATATCACCTGAATAATCACCTACAGCGGTCGCGTTTAATCTTACAAGGATTACGGTGTCCTCGACTATTCCATCTGTGTGTGCAATTGCTAATGGATTAGTATTTGTAAACCAATTAATTGAATCCACGGATACTTCAAAATTCTCAGCAGGAGTTACAGTAATATTGCCAGTCAGATCAGTTCCTGTTAATTTGTATGAACCAATAGTAAAATCGGTCGCTAATCCCAGATCCTGAGAAAGCGCAGCCACGGTACCAAGGGTCTTAAGTGTTGGCACAGGAACTTCCGGTGCATTGCCGGTTAGCTCATCAGGAAGTCTTCTGGCGTAAGGTGAATATGCACCTGTAAGATCCCAAACTACCCAATCGATCTGGGTGTCAATATTTCCACTTCCCCAGCCATCACCAAAGCGGAAGTAATTGTTCGTACCGTCTGAAGTAGAGGTGGAAGTGAAGGTCGCTACCGGGGTAGGATTTTCATCCAGATATACATTTACATCCTGTCCGGATTTTGTAAACCTGTAGATCGTCCACTCTGAGGCATTGTGTCCAAGAACGTCAGTCCCGGAACCACCGGAAGCTATATTGTAGTTTCCATCAGTTAGTACTCTCAAACTAAACCTACCTACCGCGCCATTACGCATATCCATATCAAATAGCAGGTTCTTGTTTGCTACATCCAACGATTTTGCCTTAATAACAATGGTCAGACTCTCTGCTGTAGTAGGTTGACGCCATTGATTATTATCTGTAATATCAGTTGTAGTCATATGAAGTAAATTATTGGTTGCATCATCCGGATCTACTACAATTTCATTGGTAAATGCACCACTTTGTTGTGTAACTTCGAATACAGGATCAAATAACAAAGGATCAACATCAGCTTCATAAACTGTCCAATCTCCAAGTGGAGCTTGCAATAAATTGTCTGGCAACTTAGTCTGTGATGGCGCATACGCTCCTGATAAATCCCAGGCAACCCAATCAAACTGAGTGCTGATATTGCCGCTACCCCAGCCGTCGCCAAAACGGAAGTAGTTATTTGTACCGTCAGAAGTAGAGGTGGAAGTGAAAGTTGCCACTGGTGTTGGATCTTCATCCAGATATACATTTACATCCTGTCCGGATTTTGTAAATCTGTATATTGTCCACTCCGAGGCATTGTGACCAAGAACATCAGCTCCAGAGCCACCAGAAGCTATGTTATAAGTCCCATCGGTTAATACTCTTAAACTAAATCTGCCAACATTTCCATTTCGTATGTCCATATCGAACAACAGATTCTTAGTCGACGTATCTGTTGACTTCGCTTTAACAACAATGGTCAGGTTCTCAGCAGTCGTTGGCTGCCGCCACTGGGCATTATCAGTTATCGTAGCAGTTGTCATTTCCAGTAAACTATTTCCAGGTCTGTCCGGATCAGCAACCAATTCACTTGTAAATGCGCCAGATTGCTGTGTAACTTCGAAGGCGGGAACAAATGACAATGGATCAACATCAGCCTCATAAACTGTCCAGTCTCCAACCGGGATTGCCGTTAGCTCATCAGGAAGTGCCAATTCCGAAGGTGAATATGCTCCTGAGAGTTCCCATGTAACCCAATCGATCTGCGTGTCAATATTTCCACTGCCCCAGCCATCACCAAAACGGAAGTAGTTATTTGTACCGTCAGAAGTAGAAGTGGAAACGAAGGTCGCTACCGGGATAGGATCTTCATCCAAATAAACATTTACATCCTGTCCGGATTTTGTAAATCTGTATATCGTCCACTCCGACGCATTATGACCAAGGACGTCAGCACCTGAGCCACCGGAAGCTATATTATATGTCCCATCAGTAAGTACCCGTAAACTAAACCTACCAACATTACCATTGCGCATGTCCATATCAAAAAGCAGGTTTTTATTAGCTGTATCCACCGATTTGGCTTTAATAACAATAGTCAGATTCTCGGCAGTGGTAGGCTGACGCCATTGATTGTTATCGGTGATCAATGCAGTGGTCATCTGCAATAGACTGTTATCAGGATTGTTAGGATCCGTGATAATCTGGTTGATCGCATTGGTCTGCTGTGTCACCTCAAAAGCAGGATCAAAGGAAAGTGGATCCGCATCTGCATTGTATACAACCCAATTTGCAACTGGTGTCACTAATTCTGAAGGTAATGCCTGATCAGTTGGAGAATAGGCACCTGTCAGATCCCACGTAACCCAATCAATCTGTGTGTCAATATTCCCACTGCCCCAGCCATCACCAAAGCGGAAGTAATTATTCGTGCCGTCTGAAGTAGAGGTGGAAGTGAAAGTTGCCACTGGTGTTGGATCTTCATCCAGATATACATTTACATCCTGTCCGGATTTTGTAAACCTGTAGATCGTCCACTCCGCGGCATTGTGACCAAG
>Ga0209536_100006459_pt1 | contig 17929 bp, 15 predicted proteins | sample DeeMarSeWOR28_12_FD_187461 | JGI IMG/M metagenome (GOLD analysis project Ga0209536, IMG submission 187461) | Marine sediment microbial communities from White Oak River estuary, North Carolina - WOR-2-8_12 (SPAdes) (version 2) | ecosystem: Environmental > Aquatic > Marine > Intertidal zone >... | reverse complement strand
ACTTCTGCATGGATCTCCCGATCGCGGGAACCGTAGCCAATGAAATGGCAGCCGCTATGCAGAGGCCCGCTATTACGGACGTGGAAATCGACCATCACAATTACTGCCGAATTGGTCCCTATGCCTGGGAGGTGGATCCTGAATATCCGACGTATGCGTTTCCGGCAGATTCCAGAAAATCGATATTGGTAAAGTGTCAGATAAGCGATAAAAAACTTCGAAGGGTATCCTTCTTGCCCTTATGGATCTCTAAAAACGGCCAGCCGACGCCTTTGTCGCAATCCGACCCGCGCAGCGAGAAAGTTCTAAATTATATTAAATGGCTCTGCAAGGATCAAAGACTGGACACCGACTTTATCCGTGAAGGAGATGAGATCAGAGTGGTAACGGATTAGAATCGATTCCTGTTTTCCGGCAAAAGGCGGCATTTACGAATCTGAATTAAAAAGGTTTAGCGCATAGGCATATGAACGAATCTGCGATTCTGGCTGAATACGTCGCACACACCGTTTATGAAGATCTGCCCGAGAGAGCAGCAGAAATGACCAAAATGAGTTTGCTTGACGCGCTTGGGGTCACGCTGGCTGCCGGCGGCTTATGCGAGGAGTGCAGAGCCTTTGTGGAACTCGCCATACAAAGCGGCGGAAAAAAGGAGAGCACGGTGCTGGGTTTCGGAAACCGAGTCCCGGCGCATATGGCGGCCTTTGCCAACGGCGCTATGGCGCATGCCCTTGATTTTGAGGACGCTCATGATCTTGCGCTTGTTCATCCCAATGCCGCAACAGTGCCCGCTGCGCTTGCAATAGCCGAATCCATCGGCAATGTGAACGGAAAAGACTTCATCGCCTCGCTGGCGGTCGGATGCGATATCGTCTGCCGCCTGGGGCTGGCCTTCAATGAGAATCCGGGCGAATACGGCTGGTATATGCCGCCTATTCTCGGATCATTCGGGGCGGCCGCGGCTGCGGGGAAATTGTTGAATCTCGATGAAAAAAGGATTCTCGACGCATTTTCATTAACACTTTGTCAATCGACGTGCAGTGCCGAATTAAGATATAGTCCCCGTTCCGATATTCGATCCGTTCGAGACGCTTTTGCGTCAAAAGCAGGCGTTTTGGCCGCACGGCTTGCCCAAAAGGGGGTTAAGGGATTCGACTATCCCTTCGAGGGAAAGGCAGGGCTCTTCAGTCTGTATTCAAATGGCAATTACGACGGGTTGCGATTGATCGAAGGCCTGGGAACCAAATTTGAAGGGGCCCATATCAGCTTTAAACCCTGGCCGGCATGCCGGGGGACCCATACCTACATCGAGGCGGCGCTGCATATCCTCAAAGAACATGCCCCGGTCCCAGATGACATTGTCGATGTCCGGGTGATCGTAAGTTCCTTTAACCGTATGCTTTGTGAGCCGGAGAAGATAAAAAAGGCCCCTCAAACGGTTATCGATGCCAAATTCAGCATTCCTTTCACGGTGGCCACAGCACTCTATCACAAAGAAGTGGGATTGAAGCATTTCACGCCTGAACGGCTAAAGGATGAAGATGTCCTGCAACTGGCGCAAAAAATAAGATACGACCTGGACCCCGGCTTAGGCCTGAGAGATGCGACACGGGGATTTCTGGAGATCAAGACAAAGAATAATCAGACTTACGCCAAACGGATTGATCAGGCTTATGGACATCCTGATAACCCCATCTCCCAAAAGGGCCTAGTGGCGAAGTTTATGGCTTGCGCGGATAAGGCCAAGACAAAAATCCCGGAAAAAAAATTAAAAGAGGCAGCGAAATGCATCCTTGCGCTTGAAGAAATAAAGGACATCCGGCAGATGCTAGCGCTTCTCTAAATATCCCCGAGGTTGAACGGTTCAGGGTTCTGCGTTCCGGGTTTAAAAATCCCGGGTTACATCATCAGCTCGACCAGATATAAAGACAGCGGTGGAAAAAGGATGAGCAAAGTTACATGAAGGAAATCAGCCATAAGGAATGGGATAATGCCTTTAAATACCGTCTCCATTTCAATACCCATTTCTCTTACAACACCGGCAATGACAAAAGTGTTCATTCCTATGGGCGGGGTAATCATGGCGATCTCCGCCATCCTCACGAAAATGATGCCGAACCATATCGCGTTGAATCCCAGGCTGACCACCAACGGGAAAAAGATGGGTATGGTGAGCACCGTCATTGCGGCCACATCCAGAAAGCACCCCAGAAAGAAGTAAAGCACCAGAACCATGACAAGAATCGCCAGCGGAGGCAGAGGCATGTTGCCGATGAATTCTGAAAGAACGTATGGGATCGTAGAGGCGGCAACAAAGACGTTGAAAATAAGGGCGCCGATTAATATCCCGTAAATCATGCCCGTCGTTTTCAATGTCTCTACGATGGCCGTTTTGAAACTATCCCATGTGAGCCTGCGTCTCAGCGTGCACATAATTATCGCCCCGAAGGCACCGACCGCTCCGGCCTCGGTAGGCGTAAACCACCCGATGATCAGGCCGGTAAGCACAAAGATGATCAGTGCCACGATCTCCCCGCAACCGCCCAGGGATTTTATCTTTTCCCTGAGAGGGGCTTTTTCTGCCGGTGGCCCGAGTTTGGGTCTCCACCAACACAGAATGCTGATGACCCCAATGTAGAAAAGGGCTTCGAGGATCCCGGGAATGATGCCGGCCGCAAATAGCTTCCCGATAGAAGTTTCGGTAAGGATGCCATAAATGATGAGCGCACCGCTCGGCGGGATCAGAACCCCCATGGTCCCTCCCGCGGCGACGGCGCCGGTCGCCAAAGCCGGATCGTATTTGAGCCGCTTCATCTCGGGTATGGAAACCAGCCCCATGGTGGTTGCCGTGGCAATGCTGGAGGCCGAGACGGCAGCGAAGATTCCGGAACCGGCAACGGCCGCCATAGCGACGCCCCCTCTTTTATGACCGAGCCACTTGGAGGCAAGGTTAAACAAGTCCCGGCCCATTCCACTGACAAAAACCACCTGGGCCATGAGGATAAACAGGGGCAACACCGCCAAAGAGTAATCGGTGACGGTCTGGAATGGAACAACAGCCAGTTTTGTAAAAGCGGCTACATCGGAGATCAGGTACCACAGCCCCGCAAATCCCACCAATGCCATTCCAGCGCCTATAGGCAATCCTATCGCCAATAATGAAAAAAGCACAACAAAACCGAGAATTCCAACAAGTATGGGACTCATTTTTCTAAAAGCCTCCTGAATGCCCGGGATAAATCAACGAGATACGTCAGGCAAAAAAGAAATAAACAGAATAACCATACGATACGAAAAGGCAGCACGGGCATCTCCACTATATCCGTCATCTCCTCTAATCCATTTTCGTAGGCCAGATGCGCGCCACCCCAGGCAATCAGAGCCCATATGGCAAAACTAAGCAGGGATGTCAGCATTTCGGTTACGGCGCCAAGCCTCGGGGGAAATCGGGAGACGATGAGACGGACGACAACATGTGTTTTTTGCAAGGCAGCATAAACCAGCGCAAAGGCCACCGGAATCGCCATTATGAGTTCGAACAGCTCATAGCTCCCTGGAATGACCAGATGCAAAAATCTGCCGAAAATATTGCTCATCAGAAGCAGCATGCCTGCGATCAGAAAAATGCCTCCAAGAACCAAGCCTCCTTTGGTTATGCGGTCGAGCAAAACGGCCAAGGTCTCCATATTTCCCCCTTTAACTTTGACGATTTGAAAAATCCAACAACTTGAACCAACAACTCGAAATAGTTTCCTTTAATAAGTTCCCTATCTCTGCCTTGCGCCCCAGAAAGGCGATTTCATTTATTTGCCGCTGTAAGCCTTGATTAAACGGCGCATTTCCTTATAGACCTCGGTGCCCGGCAGTCCTTTGCCATCGAGATCTTTCATCTGCGCAACAATTGTGCTGTCAACAACGGCGTAGATCTTATCCAATTCTGCCGGCGGAAGTTTGATAAACTCAACCTTGTTATCTTTGGCCAGATTGATGCCGGTATCTTCATTGGCAAAGACCAGCTCCTCTACCTTCAGGCCGAACCACTCGACGTTGTCTTCGAATACCTTTTGGATATCCTTGGGCAGCTTGTTCCAGGACGTGAGGCAAAATCCCCAGTGCCCGGCCGGCGCAGAAGCGATATCCAGCTCAAGGGCATACTTGACCACCTCTGCGAACCTGAATGACTTCAAGGTCTCATATGGGGCAAAAACACCATCGATGGTGGTTTTCTGCAGTGCGGTGTAACTTTCACTCATGGGCATAACGATACCCTCTCCGCCGAGTGCACTGGCCACTTTGGCAAGGTCGCCGGAGGCCTTTATGGTCATGCCCTTGAAATCTTCTGCTTTGAGGATCGGTTTCTTGGCAAGCAACAGCTGGTAGGGCGGGATGGATGCATAGGCCATGACCTTAATGCCGGCGTCGGTAAACTCCTTTTCGAGTTGAGGAAACTTGGCGTTTACCTCATGATATACCTTGCGGGCCATTTTTCTATCATTGACGCCATAAAAAACCATGCGCATCGACTTTTCAAAGTCAAACCCCTTGGGAGCATAGGCGCCGGAAAAATCACCGATATCGGCTACACCCTTGGCAAGCTCCAGGGCAGATTCCCTTGGCTTATACAGCGCACCGGCCCAAAAAGGTTTAATTTTCACTCGCCCCTGGGTATCCGCTTCTATCTTGTCCATCCAGAGTTGAGCGGCAATCGACATGGGGTGGGTCGGCGGCCAGAGACCACCAAAGGTAAGCTCAATGGTGTCTGCTGCATGGACCGCATTCGCACCGGCGCCAAATGTCAACCCCAGTACGATCAATGCTCCCGAAACAGCCATGATTAGATGTTTGTGGAATCTTCCCATTTTTTTTCTCCTTTCTTTGATTTATCGTTATTGATGAAGCGCTTTTGCCGGTCAACCGTTCTAAACTTCTAACATCATAAACGCAAATGGAGTTTCTGAAAGATGCCGTCTTCCGGGAAAGTATTTCGGCCTTATCCTCCGATGGTAACCGTCAGTCCAAATGATTCAAACATTTCCTTAAGCTCTTGCATGCGTCCGTCACCGGGTGTTTCCAGGTGAACAGCCTTTTGAGGTTCTTCCATGCGATCATATTTAGTCTCGCCAAGTCTGTGATATGGCAACAGATGAACCGCTAGGGTGCTATCCAGTTCGTCTGCGATAAATCTGGCGGTCATTTTCAGGTTTTCAGCCGAATCATTACAACCCGGCATAATGGGAATGCGCGCGAGCATGTCCAGCTTCAGCGTATGATATATCCGTCTGGCATTATCCAGGATAAGCTCGTTGCTGACGCCGGTATAGTCCTGATGGACATTCGGATTCATGTGTTTAAAGTCATAAAGCACCAGATCGACATGTTCGAGAATACGGTTAATGATTTCCCATTTTGCATGGCCGCACGTCTCAATAGCGGTATGTATGCCGGCATCCCGGCACAGTTTCAGGATGCTGACCGCAAAATCGGGTTGGGCCACCGGATCGCCGCCGGAAATGGTGACCCCGCCACCCGAGTTTTGATAAAAAATGGCATCCGCGTTGACAGCCTCGAAAACTTCACCGGCTGTTGCGTTTCGCCCCATGAGGCTGCGGGCATCATAAGGACAAATCTCAACGCAATTTCCATGGCCTCTGCACCGTTCCCGGTTGGTCTTCGATTTATCCTCGATGATCTGAATCGCGCCCTCGGGGCATGCCTCAACACATTGACCGCATCCCGTGCACTTTTCAGCATCAAAAAAGAGCACAGGCTGAAACCCCTGCGACTCGGGGTTTTGGCACCACCGACACCGCAGCGGGCAACCCATGAAAAATACGGTGGTCCGAATGCCGGGTCCGTCGTGAATCGAATAATGCTGGATATTGAAAATCTTCCCCTGGGTGTCTTCAAGTCTCATTATTCCGGTTTTTCATGTTCGGTACGTTTGATGATCTCCTCCTGCATGGGTTTTCCCAGCTGAATGAAATGGGCGCTGTAACCGGCAATCCGGACAAGCAAATCCTTGTGGTTTTCGGGTCGTTTCTGGGCCGCGCGCAACGTTTTCCTGTTGACCACGTTGAATTGGATATGCTTTCCATTCCTGCTGAAATAGGTTCGTATCAGAAAGGAAATCTTTCGGAGATCTTCGGTCGTCTTCAATGACGACGGATGAAACTTCATGTTCAACAGGGCTGCCTGGTAAGATGCCTGATCGATCTTCATGGCACTGTTAAGCGCGGCCGTTGGTCCATTCATATCCATGCCGCGCATTGGCGAAACGGTGCCATCCGCCAGGCACTCTCCGGCAAGCCTGCCGTCCGGGGTCGCACCGGTCAATACACCGCCGGGCCATTGGGCCGATACCGAAACGCCGGTGGGTTTGTGCGTTCCACCGAGGCAGGTCTCAAACTGAACCGCGGTGTCGGCCCAAAACCGGAACAGGTCTCCGGCGATGGTGTCTACACCGTCGTCATTGTTACCGTATTTGGGAGACTTCAGAAAAATCTTACGCATTTCCGAATACCCATCGCCTTGCCAGTTTGAACGCAAGGCATCTATTAATTCTTTTTTGGAAAACTTTTTTTCTTCAAATACAAGCTTCTTGACCGCGGCCAATGAGTCAACGACGTTGATCATGCCCACCGGGTTCATCACGGCGCCGTTCTCAAAAGGAAACCTGCGCTCCAGAAGGGCTTTACCCTCTTTGATACCGTCGTGCATCAATGCAGACCGAACCGGATCGGGAAACAGATCGCGGTTTACCTGCAATTCGATATTGTTTTTTTCGGCATGCAAGCCCAGAAAATAGCGCAGCTGTGTCTTGAATGCGGCCAGCAAATCGTCAAAGGACTCAAAGCTTTCAAAGTCTCCGGTCTCCAGCCCGAGCCGCCGATCGGTTTGAGGTTCGATACCATTGTTCATGGTTACCTCAAGCACCTTGGGCACGATGAACATCCCATAGGAGGCGATACGGGATTTTCCGACAACCGCCGCGTCAATACAGCCGGCCATGGCGTAGTCGCGCGCATTTTTCAAAGGTACGCCCTCGCTGACAAGATATGCGATGTAGGAGCTGTCACCCACGAAAGCCGGCATACCGATTCCAGTCTTCACAACCTCTAAAGCTTTCAGCATGAGACGCTCTGGCGTGCCCTCATGGACCCGCACGGTTACGGTATGATGGGGAACGGGACACAGCTTTAGAGCTTCCAGGATCAGGTAGGACAGCTCATTGGTTGCATCCTCTCCTGCGGGTGTTTGGCCGCCGATGGTCATGTTGTGCCACTTGGCCATGCCGGCATTCTTCTGGCGGGCCAATTTTCCGGACGTGCGATTGATCTGCATATCCTTGATTCGCAAACACTGCAGCAGCTCCAGAATATCGGTATCGGTTATTGCCCCCGCTTCGATATCCTTTCTGTAAAAGGGGTACATATACTGATCAAATCTACCCATGGAGGCGGTTGGTGAAGGGGTAATCATCAGGAAGATAAACCAGAAGGACTGGATGGCCTCATAAAACGTTGTGGCCGGATTCGCGGGTACCTGCCGACAGGTGACGGCTATCGTCTCAAGTTCTTTTTTCCGATTTGGATCCATTTCCCTGGCCGCCATTTCGTCTGCCAGGTCGGCAAATCGGTAAGCAAAACGGATGACCGCCTCAAGGGCAAGGATCACGGACGTTAAAAAATGAGCCTTTTCACCGGCTTCCGCTTTTTGATCTCGTAGTTTTTGAAGTTCTGCCTGGGACTCTTCAAGGATGTCTTTTAATCCGCTGTTGAGCACCTTCTCAAAATCAACGGTCATCAGATAAAACCCCGGTCCGAGACCCATGCCGCTTTCCGCATAGCCGCCCCCGGAGCCTTCTTCGCGACTTTTCCACGGGGGCAAAATCATCCCGGATTGCATGAAAGGCCACAGTCGGTCATCGAACATGCGGCCCATTCGACTCAATGGATTGTAGTCTTTCCAATATGCATTCAGCCGGATTATTTCCGCTTCTTCCTGGGTATTAAGGTCATACCCGGCCTGTTTGAGCCCCTCAATTTCTTCCTGCGACCACAATCCCGCATAGAAATCAAACTCGAGTCCCATGGGTTTGCTGGCCGCATTGCCCACGATCAATTCACCATTCTCGATGAAAATGGTAATGTTGTCCAAAACATGCGCCAGGGCTTTTGCCCGTCTCAGGATCAGGGGCTGACCTTCCGTGGTTTTGAATGATTCCGTCAGCAGTCGACTTTTTTCTATCCCTAACGGGTATTTATCGACCTCGATGGATTTTCTTAATTTTTTAATCCTATTGCTCATTTTCCATCGCTATGCTTTTCGTGTTAATCAAATGACTTACGAATTTCGCGCTTTAATATTTTGCCGGCTGGAGATTTTGGAAATTCATTGACAAAAAAAACTTTTTTAGGCGCCTTGTAGGAAGCTATTCTTTCTTTACAAAAAATTATCAGGTCATTTTCAGAACACGTTCGTCGTTGCTTAATTTTAACGTAAGCCGTAACGGCTTCGCCATAATCGGCGTGCGGCATGCCGACGACGGCACACTCTTCGACTGCCGGGTGGGTGAATAAAATTTCCTCGACTTCGGTGGGATAGACGTTCAAACCGCCGCTGATAATCATATCCTTGATACGATCGACGATATACAGGTACCCGTCCTCATCCAGGCGTCCGACATCTCCGGAATGCAGCCATCCGTTGCGCAAAACCCTGTCGGTTTCTTCAGCCTTGTTGAAATAACCCTTCATGATGTTGGGACCGCGCATGACAATCTCACCGGTTTCACCGACTGGCACCTCGTTGTTCTGAGCGTCGACAATTTTGACTTCAACAACGCCTGCCGGGGTACCCACTGATCCGACCTTGTGATGGTAAAGGTGGTTAAATGTAACCAGAGAGGACGTCTCGGTCATCCCGTAAGCTTCGTGGATCGTCAGCTTGAACATGTCCTTCCACTGGCGCACGATTTCAGATGCCATGCTGGTAGCAGCTGAAAAACAATATTTGACCGATGATAGATATTTTCGGCTGCCCGGCGTGTTCAGCAAACGAATAAAGACGGTGGGAACCGAATAAAAGCGTGTAATTTTGTCGGACTGGATGGAGGAAAGCACCCGGTCCATATCGAAGCTTTTGTGAAGCGCCAGCGTGCCGCAACCGTATAAGGTTGAATTCATGATGTGATTGCCGCCAAACACATGATTCAACGGCATGAAGCACAGCGCCACATCGTCGGGAACCGCCCGTTCGTGATAGCAAACGTTTTGGGAAGTATATAAAATGTTGGCATGGGTCAGCATCGCGCCTTTGGGCACGCCGGTGGTACCGCCGGTAAAAAGAATGACACATTCATCTCCGGGGTTGCAATCGACCGCAACAAAGGGCTCATTTTCAGTTGAGCGGGTTTTAAAAATTGAAGCCAGAACACGATCGTTTTCCAAAACAACGATATCTTTGACCGTCGGAATCGTTTCCCGCACCGGCACCTGGGACAGGAGTTCATCACAGGTAATCAGCAGGGAGGACTGGGAATCATTCAGTAAGTGTTCGGCTTCCTTTTGTTTATAAGCGGAGCTGACACATACTGCCACCGCGCCCAAACGGATGATTCCATAGTATATCGGGATCCACTCCGGTCGGTTCGGCATAAAAATGGCGATTCTGTCGCCGCGGCGGCCGCCCTGCTCTCTCAGATAAAAGGCGATCCGATCCGTGGCAGACTTCAGACGGCCGTAGGTATACTGATTATCGCCATTTACCAGAGCAATCTTGTCTTTAAAATTTAGCGCTCCGTGATCGATAATGCTGGAAAGATTCAAAATAAATTTCTATCCTTCAGAATGGATAAGTGTCTCCAACAAAAAATGCGATAAAAATAAAATTGTTCTTTAAAACAGCATGCCATCATTTTATTTAGAACAAATAGAGATTGGGCTTGATTGGTCTTACATTAAATGTTAATTATGTTGTATGTCAAGCCAAAAATTAGCAAAATGTTATTGGAAACCATTAGGTTAATCTAATTTTGATATCGAAGAAAGCGGATTATATGTCAGACTTCAAGCCAATAAAACAATCTCGCGTTTCTGAAGAGGTTCTCAGCCAGCTTAAAGAGGCCATCCTGTTGGGAAAATATAAATCCGGTCAAAAAATACCTTCCGAAAGAGAGTTGACCGAAGCGTTTCAGGTCAGTCGAGGTGTCGTCCGGGAAGCCATCAGGGCTCTGGAAATAACCGGTTTTGTGGTCTTGCGCCAGGGCCCTGCCGGTGGGGCCTTTGTCACTGATCTGTCTTTCAACCATATCGGTAACGCATTTCTGGATCTTTTTCTGGCAAATAAGGTTTCTATCCCGGAATTAGCCCATGTTCGCTATTATATCGAACCCGAGGTCGCCCGTCTGGCAGCAACCAATGCACACAAAGATGATATAAAACGGCTCATAGAAGCCCAGGAGGCTGAATTTCTGCCCGTCACCACAACATCGGCACGAATTGCCCAGTTTCAGAAAGTTCACGTCATCATCGCTGAAATGTGCGGCAATCATTTTTTCGAGGCGATCACCAAATCGATGATGAGACTGACATATGAAATTGTCGAAGCGGTGGATCCGGACCACAAAGCCCTTCATATGCCCGGGGAACACGGCTCAATTATTGATTCCATTATTGAAGCAAACCCAAAGGCCGCCGCATCGGCAATGGCTGAACATTTAGATAAATTTTGCGCCAGCTTAATAAAAATGGAAAAAATTTATCGTCAAAAAGTGGCTATCGCTGTGTAACGGCGTTTAGCGATACAACAGATCTAAATTCTATTTATAGACCCCATGTTCTTTGGTGAAATCAACCATCGCCTGGACATTTTCCGGCTCGGCATGATCAAAAAACGCCCCGTTGCCCATGATAAAACCACCACCTTTGCCGACAGTATCGATGAGTTTTTTGGCGTAGTCCTTCACGTCCTCCGGAGTACCTATTTTCAACATAGTGGAGGGTATGTTACCCCAGAGGCAGAGGGTATCACCGACGATTTCCTTGGCTTTGACCATATCGGTCTGATCGAACATCCATACCGTTTTGCCTTTGGGTAAATCCCTGATCACTTCCAATCGGCTATTATAGCCACCTTCTGCCGCAATAAATGGGATGCATCCCTCCCCAATTAATCCCTCAATGACCGCTTTTAGGGTCGGCCAGTAGAATGTCTTAAACTGCTCATCGGACATGAAGCCGTCAGCACCTTTGTGCAGCGGCATGAATATAACGGGATTTCCGGTCTGTTGGGCCGCGCCCAACCCCATACCGATCATGATTGGCGTCATCGATTGCAGCGCCTGGAGGAGTTTATCAGGCTGCCGGTACATATCCATAATGATCCCTTTTGTGCCTCTAAGGGTATCCCCGATGGTGTCAAACGGCGCTTTGGTAAATCCGCCGAGGATATTGGGAAATCCCAATGATGCCAGTTCACCATTTACGCCCCCCATAACCGTCACCCATTTCAGCGCTTCAGCTCCAGCTTCGAAAAGCGCCTTGAAGGTATTTTGCACCGGGGGCAACCCAAAAGGTATAAAATTAAAAGCAACCCCGTACATCTCGAGGATACCGGTCAGTGGGGGCAGCATCGTAAAGCCCTCTAAAGCACCGAAGATGCGTGGCAAATAAAAATTTCTGAAGAAAAACGAGGGATCTGTAATCAACAGATCATATTCATGGGGCTGCATGTATTCGTCTTCAAGACACTGGTAGCCGCTGTCAGGGTTGACTCCATGGCCCGGCCAGGCATATAGTTTGTAATCAAGAATCTCAAAAAATTTTCCCGGACCGGGCATTACGGCTCCCCACTGTAAATCCGGCTCAAAATCCAGGACGAATTTCTTAAAGGCTGCAGCACATTTTTCGTAGTCATACATGGCCTCTTGAGGGGTCATCCCGGAATAAAGAATAGGAAACCAGCCGGGAAATACGCTGACCGGTATGCGGTCAGACTCTTTTAGCTGAACGGCTTCCTTGAATCTGTTGATACTTGCTTTATAGGCAACTTCTGCTTCCGGGCTCTGGAACTGAAGGTCATTGCCCTCAGGATCTTTTGGTGCCAGCAGCTTTTGAAACTGCGCCTCCTGCTTTTCGTCTGGTGACAATTCTTCCCATTTCTTTTCCATGATTTTACCCTCCTATCCAGCCCTGGGCCAATTTAACGGCCTCCACGGCGTCTTTCCCATAGGCGTCAGCCCCTGCATAGCTCTTGACGTCCTCATTCATCTGACCGCCGCCGATCATAATTTTTACCTGATCCCGCAGTCCGGCTTCTTTGATGGCATCGACGGTCTCTTTCATGGAATCAAATGCCAACGTCAAAAATCCGCTCAATCCGACCACCGTGCTGCCGCTTTCCTTAATCGTTTCCACGAATTTCTCCGCCGGCACATCAATGCCCAGATCCAGGACTTCAAATCCATGGACATCGAGCATAAAGGCGACAAGGTCCTTGCCAATGTCGTGGATATCTCCAGCCACCGTCCCCATAACCACTGTTCCCAGACGTTCAGTCGCTTCGGCTTTTTTAAGATGCGGTTCAAGCAGCTTGACGATGCCCTTCAGGATTTCCCCGGAAAAAACAAGATCCGGGATAAAATAATAATCATCGGCAAATCGCTGGCCTACGATATTCATTCCCTCCTTGGCCTGCCCTAAAAGATCCATCGGGTCGGCCCCCTCTGCCAGAGCCTTCTCCACAAATTCCAAGGCCTCCGGTTCTTTCAAATCGGATAGCAATTTCGCAAGTTCTCCTGCCATGCCGTGACCTCCTTTGATTATGGTTGATTAAAATGGCGTTCTCGATTGTATATAATATGTTAAACCCAAGACCTAATGATTTTAGGCCATGCTGTCGATCATAAACCCCGCGGCAAGCCTGGCCCCGATCCCCGCGGCCAGACCACACTTTTCAAACCCCTTGGCCTCTGCGAATGCCGCCATATGTTCTTCGCTGGCCCCGGGATCCATGTAGCGTCCAAATACCGCATGTTCGTGTATTTCAGCGCATAACCGGTGACCCAATTCGTCTTCGAAAAGCGCCATGAATTTCTGGGCATTCACAATAGTGGCACCGATCGCTTCAACGTCCAGGCGGTCATCACTGCCGAAATAAAGCCCAAAGACAATCAGGCTTCCGGTGATACCCCCACAGACTTGGCCGGTTGCGCCGATGCCGGGAAATGGCGTCAAAGCCTTAATAATCTCCATATTGCCCAAACCAAATTCTTCCTGCAAGGACATGGCAGTCCCCTGGGCACAATTTTTAAGAATAAAGTTATATTCCTCAGCCCGCTGCTGAACCCGATCCAGGATTTGCTGCTTGTCAGCCAGCATTTCATCCCGCTTGAGTATCTTGGGGGGGAAGCCCTCCTTTTCCAGTTTTTTTGCTCTGGCCTCAATTTCCGGCACGTCCCAGTCTCTGCCTGCCAGCTCCTTTACCCTTGCCTTTAGTGCCTCATAGTCTGCCATGGTTTTCAGTTACCTCCTATTTATAATTTAAAAATAGGAAAAAACGACCAATTTACCCGCGACTAGGGCCGCAAAAGGCTATGGTCGCAAAACAGGTTTGATCACCCTACCCTGCTCCATATCCTCCACCGCTTGATTGATTTCGTCGAAGGGATAGAAAGTGATCAAGCGGTCAAAAGGAAAGCGCCCCTGGCTGTATAGATCAAGAAGCCTGGGGATGAATAGATCCGAAACAGAATCGCCGGCCAGAACCCCTCGAACAGTTCGGCCGTTCATGATCAAGTCCATATCCAGGCCGACCTCTGTTCCAGGCGGCACAACCCCGAGAAGTCCGCAAATCCCTAGCCGCGGCAGGGCGTCGACCGCCTGGCGGAGCACCGCGGGATTGCCGACACATTCCAGGGTAAACTCCGCCCCCCCACCGGTAATATCACGGATCGCGTCAACCGGATCTTCTTCGCTTGCATTGATAATATGCGTGGCGCCGAATTCCTTGGCCTTTTCGAGACGGTCTGGAATGACATCCACGGCAATGATAGTAGTGCAACCGCACACCACCGCAGCCAGAACAGCGCTCATACCCACCGGGCCGACGCCGAATATCGCGATGGAAGCACCGGGGTTGGGGCGAAGGGTATTCATGACCGCGCCCGCACCGGTTCGGATGCCGCATCCCAGGGGTCCAAGAATTTCGATGGGAACGTCTTTTCTCACCTTGACGGTATTTCTTTCGTTGGCCAGCGCGAAATCAGCGAGGGAAGACTGGCAAAAAAAGGACCCATAGACAACTTGATCACCCCTGCTTAAGGTTGTCGTGCCGTCCGGGCGGGCACCGTTGAAATTGTATAGGAACAGATCGTTGCAATAGGGCTCGTTACCCGACTTGCACGACGGGCAGACCCCGCAAAAGTCCCAGCTCAATGCCACATGATCACCCGGTTTTACCTTGGTCACACGTGCCCCCACCGTTTCCACCACGCCGGCCCCTTCGTGTCCGAAGACAGCTGGGAAGGCGCGCTCGGCTGGGATCGGCAAATACTGCTCCCGACCGGCAAGATCCGTGTGGCAGATGCCGGTGCCGACGATGCGAACCAGGACTTCATCATCGTTCGGATCACTGAGTTGCAGTTGCTCGATACTGAAATTTTCCGATTTTTCAAAAACAACCGCGGCTTTAATTTCCATTTCTATCCTCCCGGGCTTGGAATGTTTTTCATCAATAGGGTCTCCATCTCACTTTACGATGTCAAGATATCAGCTACATATTCAAGACCGAGCTCGGTGAGTTTTTCCCGCGTAGGAGCGCCCGTGTTAAGATCCCACCCTCTGGCAGTGTAATATTCATCCAGCATCTGCGCCAATTCTTCCTTGCTGATAAAGTGCCCCTTGGAAGCGCCCGCCTTCAGGGGTTCGGTCATGAGTCTTTCGGGTAGTGTGTCATCCGCTCTGGTAAATCCTTCCCGCACGTTGAAGGCCCGCGCCAGATTGTTGATGCGTTCCCCAACCTGCATGACCTCTTCGGGAGTCAATTTCAGTCCGGTCACAGCCTCCATCAGTGCGGCCGTATTCTCGGTCGCTATGCCGACGACAGCCATGTCCAGGAGGAAAGCGCACATGGTCGGTGCATCCGTGGTTGCCGTGCGAATATCCTGGTTCCACTTGGTAAGCTCGCCCTTGCCTTCGACAGCAAACCGGTCCACTTCGCGGGGGACCGGAATTCCAAAGATTTCCTGAAAGGCATATCCCCTGCAATGATCCGCGCCGGTAAAGGAGGTGGCGTAGCCGAGACCGTGCGCCTTGGCTCCGCGCACATCATAGGCGGGAAGCTCCAGGCCCTTGACGTGCATAGCGTATTTTTCTGTGCCTTTTCCGATTTTTTCTGCCGCCGCCTTAGCCCCGTCTGCCAGTAAATCACCGATCCCTTCCCGATAAGCCATCTGTTGGATGATGGCGAGCATCGCTTCATCGTTACCGAAATTGAGCTCCAAGCCCCCCGTATCCTCTTTGCTCAGGATACCTTTTTCATAGAGCTCCATAGCAAATGCGATCGTCACCCCCGAAGAAATCGTATCCAGCCCCAGTTCGTCGGCCAGACGGTCCGCCGCAATGACGGCATCGAAGTTTTCAACCCCGGTGGCACCGCCCAGGGAAAACATGGTCTCAAACTCAGGCCCTTCGGTAAGTATCCCGGCATAAGACCCTGTTTTGGCCAGTTTTATCTGGCTGCAACCCACAGGGCAGTTATAGCAGGCTTCAGAACCCACGATGCGTGTTTGCTGAACCTCAACCCCGAGTTTGTCCACCGGCTCGTACTCACCCGTGGTTGAAAAGTTCTTGGTCGGGAAAATACCCATGGCGCAGGTATGGTCTACCACCATGGGGGTACCGAGTTTTGAAAATGTAGGATAAAGCACGGGGCTTTCCTTCATCGCATTCATAAAGTTCCCTCTGGCGTCCTTTAGCTTCTCTTTATCGGCTATGGCTACCTCGCCGCTTCCCCGGATCGCGATTGCCTTGAGATTCTTGGAGCCCATGACTGCACCCAACCCTTTACGGCCAACGGCCCGCCATTCGTTAATGATGGATGCTATTTTAATCTGGTTCTCACCGGCCGGACCGATACAGGCAATTCTTACATTCTGGTCTTTCAGGTCGTTCTTGATGATCTGTTGGGTATCCAATGTTTTCATTCCCCACAGCTTCTTGGCGCTGCGGAACTTCACCGCTCCATCCTTGATCCAGACGTAGACAGGCTTTTCCGATTTGCCTTCAATAATCAGCGCGTCGTAACCCGCAAATTTCAGTTCAACCGGAAAATGTCCGCCTGATAGCGCCATGCCCACCGCTCCCGTGAGTGGTGATTTGCCGGTAACCGCCATCCGGCTAGCACAGGGAACGCTGGTTCCGGATAAGGGACCGGAAGCAAAAATCAGTTTGTTTTCAGGGCCTAAAGAATCCGTTCCGGCCTTGAGTTCATCGAAGAGGTATTTAATTCCGAATCCTGCGCCTCCGATAAAATCCCTGGCGACTTGCAAGGGCAATTCTTCTTCTTTTGCAGTTTGATCCGTCAGATTGATCCGCAAAATCTTCCCGGAATATCCACCTTGGTACATTTTTCACCTCCATCTTTAGGGTTATCTGTTTGCCATTTTACGGAAAATTCGTGCCTTGTTCAGCCTCCGGAAACAGGGGGCAGTATCAAAATCTCGTCTCCATTCTGAAGGACTGTTTCCATTTTATTGAGAAAGGCAATGTCTCGACCGTTAACCATTAATCGAATATAGGGCAGCACGTTTTTGCTTTTGGGTTCGAATAAACAGGATGCCAATTCATCTCCCCATCTGTCCACCATCGTCGCAAGAAGCTCGGCCAGGGTGCTTCTCTCAGCAATAGACAGCTCGATTTCGCCTTGGCCAAGGACCTGCTTCAGTGTCAGAATCGTCCGAACCTTTACCGTGATTGATTTTGAGCCTTGTTGCATGTTTATGTTTGTTTTCGGATGGGATAAAGCGATGTTCCACTATGAGAAACTCGTGCGATTAGCGCAAAGCGGCAGCGCACGGCTTCACGCTAACGATTGCCACTTGAGTATTCTCAATGTGTTTGCGCATTGCAGCTTGCATTTAGCTGAAAAATATCTTCAGAATAGGTTAAATAAAAATTATAAGATCTCTAAAACGGTAAGATAATGTTCTGACTGTGGTGAGCTAATATATCGGTTGCAATTTAGAGGTTATCGCTTGAACGACATCCCGTTCTTTAAGATTCGTCTGACCTTGCCCAAGAGCTCGAGCTTTTCAGTTTTGGATAAATTCTTCAACATCAGTTCCAGTGAATCGTCTTTTTCTTTTTCAATATGCTTGAGCGTCCTTTTGCCCTTTGGTGTAATTTCAAGCAGGGTTACGCGTTCATCTCTGGGGTCAGATTTCTTGAGAATGAATCCGTCCTTTGCCAGCCGCTTGGCGATGCCGGTAATATTGGCACCCGGAACGAGCATAATCCGGCTCACATCGCTCATCTTATTCTGGCCGTTCTTGGAAGCCTCGAGAACCCTCAGAACGTTGTACTGCGGAAATGAAAGTCCGTAATTCCTGAATATACCGGTATGACCCCTCTTGAAGGTTTCTGCTGCCCTTACAATGCTCATCAGGACTTTTTCATCAATGCTCAAATCGCTTTTGTAAGTGAGTTCAGCCATAATATCGCCCTATTATCCTATCGCAAAAATAAAATCAATATTTAGTATATCAATATATTGACTATTTTTTATGAAGTAAGCACCGTATCTCATAAAAAGCAAATCATAAGAAAATCATAACCAGGTAGGATCGTTGCAAAACCCATTAAAATCATTAAGCAAAAGACATTCGAAATTAACTCCCAAATCCGATTGATCTGATAAAAAGCTGTTGACA
>Ga0209536_100006458_pt1 | contig 17929 bp, 14 predicted proteins | sample DeeMarSeWOR28_12_FD_187461 | JGI IMG/M metagenome (GOLD analysis project Ga0209536, IMG submission 187461) | Marine sediment microbial communities from White Oak River estuary, North Carolina - WOR-2-8_12 (SPAdes) (version 2) | ecosystem: Environmental > Aquatic > Marine > Intertidal zone >... | reverse complement strand
TCGCCGCGTTGCGGCCGCTGGACGGCTTTCGGTTCCTCGAGGGCGACATCCGGGATTCGGTGGCCGTCCGTACGGCGCTCGCAGGGTGTGAGGCGGTCGTGCACCTCGCGGCACGCGCGGGAGTGCGTCCGAGCATCGAGCAGCCGGTGCTCTACTCCTCCATCAACGTCGACGGGACGGTCCAACTCCTGGACGCCTGCCGGGAGTTGGGGATTAGACGCTTCGTGTTCGGATCCTCCTCGTCGGTGTATGGCGACGCTACCGAGCCTCCGTTCCGGGAAGATGCGCCGGCGGTGAACCCTATCTCGCCGTATGCCGCGACCAAGCGCGCCGGCGAGCTGCTCTGCGGGGTCTACGCACACCTCTACGGCATGCGCATCGCGTCGCTCCGCTTCTTCACCGTGTACGGTCCACGCCAGCGCCCGGACCTCGCGATCCACCGGTTCACCAGGCTGCTCGCGGCCGGGGCGACGATAGAGCAGTACGGGGATGGGTTTTCCGAGCGGGACTACACCCACGTAGACGATATCGTGCAGGGGGTGCTCGGCGCGCTCCGCTGGGTCGCGCTGCCAGACCCCGGCCACGAGATCGTCAATCTCGGCGAGTCACGTACCGTGAGCCTGAATCGCCTCATCAGCCTGATCGCCGGATCCCTCGGCGTTGAGCCCTCCATCGAGTATCTTCCCGAGCAGCCTGGAGACGTGCGGCGCACCTGTGCCGACATTTCCAAAGCCGGTCGGTTGCTCGGTTATCATCCCACGGTGACCATCGAGGAAGGCATCCCGGCATTTGTCGACTGGTTCAGGGGCCACTATGGAACTGAGTCCCGCACAGCAGGTTGATCTCGCCAAGGAGCGCTTCGCCCTCCACGACTATTACGGGGCGGTGCACCTCTTGGAAGAGCTGGTCGAGGGCGGCCGCGCCTTCGCGGATGCGCATCACCTCCTCGGGCTCGCGTACGAGATGCTGGAGAAGCCGGAGCGCGCCCTCGAGGCGTTCGAGCGGGCCCTGGCCCTGAACCCCCGTTACGCCGAGGCCCACGTGCATTGCGGGATCGTGCTGGCACGGCTGGGCCGCGAGGAGGAGGCCAACGAGGCGTTCGCGCGGGCCCGCGACGCCGGCGGCGAGGACCGGGAGGGGATCCGGTCGGATCACGCGGCGCGCCTCGCCAACCTGCATGCGGAGCTGGCCGAGGCATATGCCGCGGCCGGCGCGCTCGGTCGGGCGATCGACCAGTACCGTGCGGCGCTGCACCTGGCGCCGGCGTTTCACGACCTGCGGCTCAAGATGGCCAAGCACCTGATCGATGCGGGCCGCACGCTCGAGGCCCGGGACGAGGCGGCGCGCGTGGTGCGGGTCCGGCCCGCCATGACCGACGCCAAGGCCACGTTCGCCCTCGCCTCCTACCTGTGCGGCGAGACCGACACCGCGCGGGACGTCCTGGAACAGCTCCGTGCCGATGCCCCCGACGATCCGCGCGTTCGCGCGTACCTGAGCCTGCTGGAGCGGGATCAAGGTGCGCGGCCGTAGCGCCCTCTCCATCACGGCCGCCCTGGTGGCGCTGGCGCTGCAGGGCTGCGTCGGGGCCGCGGCCGAGCACGAGGCGTTCGCGGATGAGGCGTACGCCCAGGGGCGCTTCGGCGACGCGCTCGTCGAGTACCGGCTGGCGCTGGTCGGCAACGAGTCCAACGCCGGAGTGCACCGCAAGGCCGCGGCGGCCGCGTTCCGCGCGGGCGACCTGATCTCCGCCGCGGAGGAGTACGAGGCCTTTGGCCTCGCCGCCGGGGCCGAGGTGCGGGACGAGGCGGCGGACGGGCTGGTGCGGGTGGCGCGGGCCGCGATCGACCGCGGCGAGCGACCCGCCCTGGCGGCGGCCCTCGGCGGACTCGAGCGGGTCGCGCCGGAGGCGGTGCTGGGTGGCTTCGCGCCGGAGGCGGTGGCCGTGCTCGGAAACCTGCCGCAGGGCGAGGAAGCGCTGACCGTGCTGCTGCACGCCGCCGCCGGCGCCCCGGACGCGAGGATCCAGGATTCGCTGATGCTGGCGTACGGGAGAGTGCTCGACCGCATGGGGAAGTGCGAGGAGGCGACCGTCGTCTACGAGAGTCTCGTGCGGCGGGAGCGGGCGCCGCGGGTCACGGAGACGGCGCGTTCCGGGCTCGTCATCTGTGCCCTGCGGCTGGGGCGCACCGCGCTCGACAACGGTCAGCCTACCAACGCTGCGCCGTGGTTCGAGCTCGCGGCGACCCGGGCGGGTGACTCGCCCGAGGGCCGAGTGGCGTACCTGGGGCTCGGCGACGTGCGGTTCGCGCTCGGGGACGCTCTCGGGGCGATCGAGGCCTACGAGCAGGCCCGCGCCGGGACGGTGCCCGGGGACTCCATCTACGCGCTCGTCGCGCAGCGGCTCAATCTCATCGCCAGCCCCCCTTCGCAGATCCCCTGACACGGTGTAGGTTGTTGTCCCGCCCGCGTGCGGGGGCCCCGTCCCGGGAACCTGAACTCGTCAAAGGGTACTACATCTTCGCGATGCGCCGTACAGCCGCTTTCATACTCGTGCTCATGGGTGTCGCGGGATGCAGCAAGACGCTGGATCCCAGCCAATACCCGACGCCCGAGTCGCTGTACGACGCATCCGTCGAGGCGTACGAGCGCGGCGACTGTCGCCTGGCACAGCAGGGGTTGCAGCGCCTGATCTTCGAGCTCCCCCCGCGGGACACGCGCCACGCGAACGTCCGCTTCTTCCTGGCCGAGTGCCAGCTCAAGCAGCACCTCGAGCTGGAGGCGGCCCAGCAGTTCCGTCGGGTGTCCGACGACTTTCCGCGCCACGAGTTGGCCCCCACCGCGTTGATGCGGGCCGGTGACGCCTTCGCGAAGCTGTGGGGGAATCCGGAACTCGATCCGACGTACGGGGAGACGGCGCTCGCCACGTATTCCGAGCTGCTGGGCCGCTACCCGAACAGCCAGGCCGCCGACAGTGCGCGGGTGCGGATCCAGAATCTCAATGCGCTGTTCGCGGAGAAGGGGTACAAGAGCGGCGTCTTCTACCTCCGCCTCCGGGCGTACGACTCCGCGATCATCTACTTCAAGGACGTGGTCGCGCGTTATCCCCGGACCGAGTTCGCGGGGAAGTCGGTCGTGAAGCTGATCGAAGCGTACGCGCGGATCGGCTACGTCGAGGAGAAGACCGAGATGTGCCTCTATCGGCTGCAGTACTATCCGGACGCCGAAGGCGCCGAGAAGCAATGCGACCCTGAAGGCTGAGGCAGCGCTCTGTCTCCTGACTCCCGTTTCCTGCCTTCTGCCTCCTGAATTCTCCCGATGCTTCGCTGCATCTTCGGCGGCTCCTTCGATCCGGTCCACACCGGCCACATCACGGTAGCCCTGGCGGCGGGCCAGGCGCTGGGCGCCGGGGCCGTGCACCTCGTGCCGGCGGCGGTGCAGCCGCTCAAGGCGGATCGCCGGCTGGCCTCGGCCGAGGACCGGCTGGCGATGCTGCGCCTGGCGACGAGGGAGCACGATCTGCTCGTGGTGGACGACCGAGAGGTGCGGCGGGGTGGCGTTTCGTACACGGTGGATACGCTGCGGGAAATGCGGGCCGAGTTTGCGGCCGACCGGTTATGTTTAATGATTGGGGCCGATGCGGCGCACGAGCTGCCACAGTGGCGGGAACGGGCGGAGATCACGCGGCTGGCGCAGATCGTGGTGCTCACACGGCCGGGTGCGCCGGCGCCACGTCACCGGCTCATCGACGAGGTGCTCGAGGTCCCCGCGGTGGCCGTGTCGGCCACGGAGATCCGGGGCCGCGTGGCGCGGGGTGAGCCGATCCGGGGGCTCGTTCCCGACGCGGTGGCCGAGTACATCGCTTTCCACGGACTGTATCGCGCAGACGACTGATGCTCAACAAGCTGGTTACGAAAGTCATTGGAACGCGGTTCGAGCGCGAGCTCAAGCGCATCCAGCCGGTCATCGACGCCATCCACGAGCACGAGCGGCGGCTGGGCGCGCTGTCGGACGAGGAGATCCAGGGGCAGACGCAGAAGCTGCGGGACGCACTGCAGGAGCGCCTCGGGACGCTCCGCGCGCGCCTAGCCGAGAAGCGGCAGGCCCGCCACGACTGCGCCGACCCGGAGGAGCGCGACGGCCTCAATCACGAGGTGAACGAGGTCGAGACCGAGCTGAAGGAGCAGACCGCGCGGGCCCTGGACGATATCCTGCCCGAGGCGTTCGCCACGGTCCGTGAGGCGTGCCGCCGGCTCAAGGGGTCGAAGGTCGTCGTGATGGCGCACGAGATGGAGTGGGACATGGTGCCGTACGACGTCCAGCTCATCGGCGGGCTCGTGCTGCACCGGGGGAAGATCGCGGAGATGGCGACCGGCGAAGGCAAGACGCTCGTGGCCACGCTCCCGCTCTATCTCAACGCCCTCGCCGGCCACGGCGCGCAGCTCGTGACGGTCAACAACTACCTCGCCCGGCGCGACTCCCAGTGGATGGGCCACGTGTACAGGTGGCTCGGGCTGACGGTGGGGTGCATCGACGACACCGAGCCGTCGACCGCCGAGCGCCGCGCTGCCTATCAGTGCGACATCACCTACGGCACGAACAACGAGTTCGGCTTCGATTACCTGAGAGACAACATGGTGTTCTCCCTGGACCAGCGGGTTCAGCGGGAGCACTTCTTTGCCATCGTCGACGAGGTCGACAGCATCCTGATCGACGAGGCGCGCACGCCGCTGATCATCTCCGGGCCGGTCGGCAGCGAGAACGACGCACGGTACGGGCAGTTCAACACGCAGGTGTCGAACCTCGTCCGCATGCAGACCGCCGTCGTGAACCAGATCCTCGCGGAGGTGGACGCGTTCGCCGAGGAGCATGGGGCGCCGGACTACGACCGGGCCGTGCGGCTGTTCCAGGCCCAGCTCGGCATGCCGAAGAACAAGAAGCTGATGCGGTACCTGCAGGACGGCGCCACCAAGCAGCTCGTACAGAAAGTCGAGCTGGATCGCGTGGCCGACCGCAAGCTTCCGGCGCACCAGCGCCGGCTGTCGCACATCGAGGAGGAGCTCTACTTCGTCCTCGACGAGCGGGGGCACTCGGTCCACCTGACGGACAAGGGCGTCGAGACGATGAGCCCCGACGACCCGAACCTGTTCATCATCCCGGACATCTCGGAGGAGTTCGGGCGGATCGAGCACGACCCGTCCCTGTCCGCGCCGGAGAAGGTGGAGCGGCGCCAGCAGCTGGAGGCGGAGTACGCCGCGAAGAGCGAGAAGCTCCAGATCATCCACAAGCTCCTGCAGGCCCACGCGCTGTACGAGAAGGACGTGGAATACGTCGTCCAGGACGGACAGGTGTTCATCGTGGACGAGTTCACCGGGCGCATCCTGCCGGGGCGGCGGTGGTCGGACGGGTTGCACCAGGCGGTGGAGGCGAAGGAGCGCGTCTCGATCCGCGGCGAGACCCAGACGCTGGCGACCATCACCATCCAGAACTACTTCCGGATGTACGACAAGATCGCGGGGATGACCGGCACCGCGGAGACCGAGGAGACGGAGTTCTTCCAGATCTACGGGCTCGACGTGATGGTGATCCCGACGAACCGGCCGGTGCGCCGGGTCGACCGGCACGACCTCATCTACAAGACCCGCCGCGAGAAGTACAACGCGATCATGGACGAGATCGTGCGGCAGCACGAGCGCGGGCTGCCGGTGCTGGTGGGCACGACGAGTGTCGAAGTCTCCGAGACGCTGGCCCGCATGCTCAAGCGGCGCGGGCTGAAGCACGAGGTGCTCAACGCGAAGCAGCATCAGCGGGAGGCGGAGATCGTCGCCCAGGCCGGGCGCCCCGGCGCGATCACGATCGCGACGAACATGGCGGGCCGCGGCACGGACATCAAGCTCGGCGCCGGCGTCAAGCGGTGCGCGGTGTGCGGCATCAAGTCGCGTCTCGCTCCGTTCGGGCAGGTGCTCGAGCAGGCCGACCTGAGCGACGGCGAGATCAAGCAGCTCGGCTGCAACGCGGACCCGCCGTGCGGGCTCGCCGTGATCGGCACCGAGCGGCACGAGTCGCGGCGGATCGACCGGCAGCTGCGCGGCCGCTCCGGCCGCCAGGGGGACCCGGGCGACAGCGTGTTCTTCCTCTCGCTCGAGGACAACCTGATGCGGCTGTTCGGCTCGGACCGGGTCGCGAAGATCATGGAGAAGTCCGGGGCGGAGGAGGGCGAGGTGCTGACCCACCCGCTGGTGACCCGCGCGATCGAGAGCGCGCAGAAGCGGGTCGAGTACCAGAACTTCCAGGCCCGGAAGCGGCTGCTGGACTACGACGACGTCATGAACCAGCAGCGGGAGGTCGTGTACTCGCAGCGGCTCTTCGCGCTGGAGGGCGGCGAAGAGTTGAAGGCCGAGGCGGTCCGGATGATCGGCGACTCGATGGCGCGTTTCGCGCGCGGCTACAGCGCCGACGAGCCCGAGAAGTGGGACCGCGACGTCATCTACAACGAGCTGCTGATCCGGTACCTGATCGCGGCCCCGGACGTGCGTGACGAGAAGAAGGTGGCCGACGCCGAGGCGCTGGAGGCGATGCTCGCCGCGGCGGGACGGCACGCCTTCCAGGCCAAGCTCGACTCCTGGCTGGAGCTCGGACGGCGCCACGGCGCGCCCGATCTCTCGGAACGGCTGCTGTCGCACATCATGCTGCAGGTCCTCGACGAGAAGTGGAAGGACCACCTCTTCGAGTTGGACCAACTGCGCGCGGGGATCCAGTACCGCGCCTGGGGCCAGAAGGACCCGCTCGTGGAGTACAAGAAGGAAGCGTTCGAGATGTTCGTGGATCTCGAGGGCGACATCAAGTCCACGTTCACGGAGCGCCTGCTCAAGTTCCAGGTCCAGGTGTCTCCCGGCCAGCCGCCCGTCCAGCGACCGGTGCGCCAGGTGCCGCTGCGCGTCGAGAAGCCTGATGCCCCTGCGGCCGAATCCGACCTGATGGTGGGGGCCGGAGGTCGATCGGTCCCGCAGCCGCAGGCGATGCAGGCCACCCACGGGGACCCCGCCGACAGCCCGGCCCGCCCGGTGCAGCGTTCCGTGCCCAAGGTCGGCCGCAACGATCCCTGCCCCTGCGGGAGCGGGAAGAAGTACAAGAAGTGTCACGGAGGGGGGTAGGGCGGTGCGCCGGTAGGGGGTAGGAACAGCCCAGAGGCACAAGGTGCAAGGCGCAAGGAAATCGCCTCCCGGGACGGGAGCAACCTCGCGCCTTGCGCTCTGCTCCTTGCACCGTCCGCTCAACCGCTCAACCAACCGTCCCGCACTCGTTCGGTTATGGGCCCGGCCCCGGATTCCCGATCGTCCGTCATGCCCCCGACGCGCCTCTCCGAAGTCCACACCGCCGAACGCCCCCGGGAGCGGCTCTACGCCGTCGGGCCCGCCTCGTTGACGCTCGTCGAGCTTCTCGCCATTCTGATAGGGACGGGGACGGCACGAGGCGATGCCCTCGAGGTGGCGCAGGACGTGCTGAGACTCGGCGGAGGACGTCTCCGCGAGCTGGCACGCCGCCCGATCGGGGAGGTCGTGCAGGTTCCGGGAATGGGCCGGGCCAAGGCGGCGCGGGTCGCTGCCGCGCTCGAGCTCGGCCGCCGGGTCGCAGGTGAAGAATCCCCAACAGGGTTGGAGGTTGGCTCACCCGCCGACATCCGGAGGTGGAGCGCGCCCGTGCTGCGGGACCTCCCGGTGGAGGAGTTCCACCTCCTGACGCTGGATGCGCAGAACCGGATCACACGGGACGTACTCATCACCCGCGGGATCCTCAACAGCTCGCTCGTGCACCCGCGTGAGGTGTTCCGGGCGGCGATCGCGGAGGCGGCAGCGGCAGTGATCGTCGTGCACAACCACCCGTCCGGGAACCCCGTGCCGTCGGCCGACGACCGGGCCGTCACCCGCCAGCTCGTCGAGGCGGGCCGGCTGCTCGACATGCCCGTCGTCGATCACGTGATCGTGGCGGGCGACCGGTACTTCAGCTTCGCGGAGGCCGGGCTCCTGTGACCGGCGCGCTGCAGACGGTCGACGCGGACTTCGCCCGGGCGGTGGCGGAGCGGGGTGAGCGGCTCGACCTCGGATTGATCGAGCGCGCGTTCCGGCTCAGTTCCTCCGCGCACCGCGGCCAGAAACGGCTCTCCGGCGAGGACTTCGTCTCCCACTCGGTGGAGGTGGCCAAGATCCTGGTGGGGCAGCAGCTGGACTCGGTCACGGTGGCGGCCGCCCTGCTGCACGACGTCGCGGAGGACTCCGAGGTCACCCTCAGCGAGATCCGCGAGGGGTTCGGCGACGAAGTGGCCGATATCGTGGACGGGCTCACGAAGATCTCGAACCTCACGTTCCGGTCGGCCGAGGAGGAGCAGTCCGAGAACTACCGCAAACTCCTCCTGTCCATCGCCCGGGACGCGCGCGTGATCATGGTCAAGCTCGCCGACCGGCTGCACAACATGCGCACGCTCGAGCACCTCCCGGAGCACCGGCAGCGCAGCATCGCCCTCGAGACCCGCGAGATCTACGCGCCGCTGGCGCACCGGTTCGGCATGGCCGGCATCAAGAGCGAGCTGGAGGACCTCGCCTTCAAGTTCCTCGAGCCGGAGGAGTACGAAACGCTGGCGCAGCAGGTCCAAGCCAAGCGCCAGGAGCGCGAGGACATGATCCTCCGCCTCCGCGGCCCGCTGGAGGACGCGCTCAAGAGCGCCGGCATCCAGGACTTCGACGTCACCGGCCGGCCCAAGCACCTCTGGTCGATCCACCGCAAGATGCGGTTGCGCAACCGGCCGTTCGACGAGATCTACGACCTCATGGCGATCCGCGTGCTGGTGCGGTCCGTGCCGGACTGCTATCACGTGCTCGGGGTGATCCACCACCAGTGGACGCCGTTGCAGGAGCGGATCAAGGACTACATCGCCTCGCCGAAGTCGAACGGCTACCAGTCTCTCCACACCACGGTGTTCGGGCCGGCCGGGCAGCTGTACGAGATCCAGATCCGCACGCGGGAGATGCATCGGACCGCCGAGTACGGCATCGCGGCCCACTGGGTCTACAAGGAGCAGCGCCGCCACGACGAGCTGGACACGCGGTTCGAGTGGTTCCGGCAGCTGCTGGAGCTGCAGCAGGACACCCGGAACCCCGAGGAGTTCCTCGAGTTCCTGAAGATCGACCTGTACCAGGACGAGATCTTCGTGTTCACGCCCGACGGCGACGTGAAGCGACTGCCCGCCGGGGCGACCCCGATCGACTTCGCGTTCGAGGTGCACACCGAGATCGGGCTCCGCTGCCAGGGGGCGAAGGTGAACGGGCGGATCGCCCCGCTGCACCGCCCGCTGAAGAACGGCGACACGGTGCAGATCCTCACGGGACCGTTCGCGCGGCCGAGCAAGGACTGGCTGAGTCACGTCCGGACCGCCCGCGCGCGGCAGAAGATCCGCCAGTGGATCAACAAGGAGGAGTCGGAGCGCAGCGGAGCGCTCGGGAAGGAGATCCTGGAGCGCGAGTTGCGCCGGCGGCGCCTGACCATGCCGCACGAGGACATCGTGCAGGCGGCGGCGCAGCGCCTCTCGCTGGCGTCGGCGGACACGATGTACTCCGTACTCGGCCGGGGAGACGTCCCGATCGGGCAGGTGCTCAAGGCCATCTTCCCCGATCAGGAGACCGCCGAGCTGCAGGCGCCCAAGCCCACCCCGTTCGGGAAGGTGCTCGATCGGATCCGGCTCGGGCGGGGCGTCAAGATCCACGGGGTCGACGGCCTGATGGTGCGCTATGCCCAGTGCTGCCAGCCGGTGCCGGGCGACCCCGTCGTCGGATTCGTCACCAAGGGCCGCGGCATCTCGATCCACCGCAGTGACTGCCCCAACCTCCTCACCATGTCCACCGAGCCGGAGCGCCGCGTCGAGATCGACTGGCGCGAGGTGGAAGGGGAGGTGTTCGTCGTGAGCCTCGGCGTGACCGGCGAGGACCGGCGCGGGCTCTACGCCGACCTGATGGAGGCGATCTCCGACTCGGGCACGAACATCAAGAGCGCTGAGCTGTCCTCCAAGGACGGAGCCATGTTCGGCTCGGTGCTCGTCGAAGTCGAGAACCACGCCCACCTCGCCAAGGTCATGCGTGCCATGCGGCGGGTGAAGGGCGTGCAGGGCGTGGAGCGGCGCGAGCCCGCCAAGACCCCCTGACTGCTGACTCCCGTCTCCCGACCCCCCGTGCCGGCCTTCGACCTCCAGATGCCCTTCGCCCTCGCGGGGGACCAGCCGGCGGCGGTCGCGCGGCTGGTCGAAGGGCTGCGCCGGGACCGGCGGCACCTGACCCTTCTCGGGGTCACGGGCTCCGGCAAGACGGTCACGATGGCCAACGCCATCGCGACGCTCGGGCGGCCCACGCTGGTCCTCTCGCATAACAAGACCCTCGCCGCCCAGCTGTACGGTGAGCTGAAGTCGTTCTTCCCGCGCAATGCCGTCGAGTACTTCATCTCGTACTACGACTACTACCAGCCGGAGGCGTACGTCCCGTCCACCGACACGTACATCGAGAAGGACGCGTCGATCAACGAGGACATCGACGCCCTCCGGCTGCGCGCGACGTCCAGCCTGGTCGAGCGGGACGACGTCGTCATCGTCGCCACCGTCTCGGCCATCTACGGGCTGGGAGACCCGACCGAGTACCGGTCGCTCATGGTCACCGTGGAGACCGGCGAGCAGCGCCCGCGCGACACGCTGCTCGAGGGGCTCGTCGCGATCCAGTACCGCCGCAACGACGTCGCGCTCGAGCGCGGGACGTTCCGCGTGCGCGGCGACACGGTCGAGATCCTCCCCGCGTACGAGGAACAGGCCGTGCGCATCGAGTTCTGGGGCGACGACGTCGAGCGGATCTCCAAGATCGACCCGCTGACCGGCAACCCGGTGACCGAGCTGCAGCGGTGCGCCGTGTACCCCGCCACGCACTTCGTGACGCGACGTCCGAAGGTGGAGAAGGCCGTGCGGGCGATCCGCGCGGAGATGGCCGAGCGCGTGCGGCAGTTCCGCGAGCAGGGCAAGCTGCTCGAGGCACAGCGGATCGAGTCGCGCACGCTGTTCGACGTCGACATGCTCCTCGAGATCGGGACGTGCGCCGGGGTCGAGAACTACAGCCGCCACCTCGACGGGCGCCGCGCCGGCGAGCGGCCGGCCTGCCTGCTCGACTACTTCCCCGAGGACTACCTGACCATCGTCGACGAGTCGCACGTCACCCTGCCGCAGGTCGGCGGGATGTACGAGGGGGACCGCTCGCGCAAGCTCACGCTCGTCGAGTACGGCTTCCGGCTGCCGTCGGCGCTCGACAACCGTCCGCTCAACTTCACGGAGTTCATGGAGCTGACGCCGCAGATGGTGTTCGTGTCCGCCACCCCCGGCCCGCTCGAGCTCGAGCTCTCGCGGGGCGACGTGGTCGAGCAGATCATCCGGCCGACCGGCCTGATCGACCCGGCCGTCGAGATCCGGCCGGTCAAGGGGCAGATCGACGACCTCCTCGCCGAGATCCGGAGTTGCGTGGCGTTGCACGAGCGGGTGCTGGTCACCACGCTCACCAAGCGGATGGCAGAGGACCTGACCGATTACTTGCAGCAGACCGGCGTCCGGGTGCGGTACATGCACTCCGACATCGACGCGATCGAGCGCATGGAAATCGTGCGCGGGCTGCGCCTCGGCGACTTCGACGTGCTGGTGGGCATCAACCTGCTGCGGGAGGGCCTCGATCTCCCGGAAGTGGCGCTCGTGGCGATCCTCGACGCCGATCAGGAGGGGTTCCTCCGTTCGGACCGGTCGCTCATCCAAACGGTCGGCCGGGCCGCGCGTCACGTCCGCGGCCGCGCGATCCTCTACGCCGACCGGATGACCGGATCGATGGAGCGGGCGCTCGCGGAGATGAACCGCCGGCGGGCACGACAGGAGGAGCACAACCGCGTGCACGGCATCACGCCCGCGTCGATCCGGAAGTCGGTCGAGCAAGTGCGCTTCGTGACCCGCGTGGCGGACGCCCGCGAGGTGCGGCCGGAGGCGGCGCCCCCCGAGGGGGCCGCACCGCTGGATCGGGATGCCCTGCTCGAGGTGCTGGAGCAGCAGATGCGTGAGGCGGCGGCCGAGCTCGACTACGAGCTGGCCGCGCAGCTCAGGGACCAGATCTTCGAGTTGCGCGCCGAGGGGGATCCGAAGCGCCGCGCGCCCCGAGGCGTCGGCTCCGGAGACCGGCCCCATCGGGGGCGGGCCCGCTCCCGTGGCTGACCTCGTCTCCCTCGCGGACCTCGAGCGGGTCGCGGCGAAGCTCTGGGCCGAGCTGCCCCCCGGCGCGGTGGTGTGGCTGTCGGGTGACCTCGGGGCGGGGAAGACCGCCTTCGCGCAGGCGCTCGCCCGTGCGGCCGGCGCGGAGCCCGCCCGGAGCCCCACCTTCGCGCTCGTGAACGAGTACCTCGCGCCGGCCGGCCGCATCGCGCACGCGGACTGCTACCGGCTGCGGGAGCCGGCGGAGGCCATGGACCTGGACTTCCCCGGCCTCGTGAGGGAAGCGCGCCTGTTGCTCATCGAGTGGCCCGAAAAGGCCGGCCCGTTCGCCCCCGCGCCCGACGCGCACCTGCACTTCGCGTACGCGGCCGAGCCCAATCGGCGGCTGCTGGAGCGGGTGACGTGAGCCTGTACCTCGCGCTCGACACCGCGACCGACCTCGGCAGCGTGGCTCTGGGCGAACCCGGGGTGGTGCTGCACGAGATCGCAATCCCCCCGCGGCGGCACGCCGCGGAGGTCATGCCCGCCGTCGTCGCGGTCCTCGGGCGTGCGGACCGGAGCTGGGCCGACGTCGCGGGTGTCGTGCTCGCCGACGGCCCCGGCAGCTTCACCGGTCTTCGCATCGGGCTGGGGACGGTGAAGGGCCTGCTCGCCGCCTGGCCCCACCTGACACTGCACACCGTGCCTTCGCTGCTCGGTGCCGCCTGGTCGGCGCGGCACCTGGCGGATACGGTGGCCGCGTTGTACGACGCGCTGCGCGGCGACGTGTTCGCGGGCGTCTACGCGTTCCCGGAAGGGCGAGTGCACACGGTGGTACGACCCCTGCTGGTCGGGGTGAGTGAGCTCTCGCGTCTGCCCGCGCCGGGCGTCGCGCTCGGGGACGGCGCGCTCGCGCACGCGGGACCGGTGCGAACGTGGTGCGGTCGGGAGCCGCTGCCGCTCGCCGAGGGCGCACCGCGGGCGGGCGCCCTGCTCGAGTTGATGGCCGCGCCGGGCGCGGCGACGCTGGTGGACGACGTCGATCGGTTCGAGCCGGCCTATGGTCGCCGGGCGGCGGCGCAGGATCGGTGGGAGGAGAAGCATGGACGCGCCCTGCCGGATCCGACCGGTCGCTGAGGCCGATCTCGCGCACGTCGCGGCGCTGGAGCAGCGCTGCTTTCCGGATCCGTGGTCGATGGAGAGCTTCCGCGCGTTCGTCGGCGGCGTCGCGTTCCTCGCGGAGGATCCGACGGGTGTGCTCGGGTATGTGTTCGCCCACTTCGCGGCCGACGTCGGGGAGATCCTGAACGTCGCCGTGGCGCCCGAGGCGCGCCGGCGGGGAATCGGTGCGCGGCTCGTGGAGGAGGCGTGCACCGCGCTCGTCCGGCACGGCGTGGACACCGTGTTCCTCGAGGTGCGCGAGTCGAACGCGGCCGCCCAGACCCTCTATCGCGGGCTCGGCTTCTCGCTGGTGGGTCGGCGGCGCAGTTACTACCGGCAGCCGCTGGAGGATGCGCTGGTGCTGGCGCGACTGCTCGCCGACGGCCCGGCGGCGACCCGCCCGTCCGACCGCGGTTGACACCTTCACCGGATCCGGTTCTCTTGCCCGCGCAGGGCTGCGGACCGACGATACGAACCGATTTCACTTCGAGTGTGTCATGCGCAAGCTCGTCGAGTGCGTACCGAACTTCTCCGAGGGCCGCGACACCGCGACCATCGACGCCATCGCCGCCGCGATCCGGGCGACCCCTGGCTGCACCCTGCTCGACGTCGATCCCGGCCGATCGACCAACCGCACCGTCTACACGTTCGTCGGGGAACCCGCGTCGGTCGTCGAGGGAGCGCTCGCGGCCGCCCGAGTGGCCCGCCAGCGCATCGACATGCGGCGCCACCACGGCGAGCACCCGCGCATGGGTGCGATGGACGTCTGCCCGTTCGTGCCCGTGTCGAACGTGACGATGGAGGAGTGCGTGACCTGCGCGCGGGAGTTCGGGCGCCGCGCGGCGGACGAGCTGGGCATCCCGGTCTACCTCTATGAGGAGGCGTCGGACCGCGACCACCGCAAGGCCCTCAAGGACATCCGCGCCGGGGAGTACGAAGGGCTTGGGGAGAAGATCGTGCGTCCCGAGTGGACGCCGGACTTCGGACCGGCGGCGTTCGTCCCGGAGTGGGGCGCGACGGCAGCCGGGGCCCGCTTCTTCCTCGTCGCGTACAACGTGAACGTGCTCGGCACGAAGGAGCAGGCGCACCGCATCGCGCTGGACGTCCGCGAGCAGGGGCGCGGGCCGGACGAGCCCGGGATGCTCCGCGCGGTAAAGGGCATCGGCTGGTACGTCGAGGAGTACGGGCTCGCGCAGGTCTCGATGAACCTGGACGACTATCGGATTACGCCGCTGCACGTGGCCTTCGAAGCGTGCGTCGAGCGGGCGAGGGCGCTGAACGTCGCGATCGCCGGCTCGGAACTGGTGGGGCTGGTCCCGCGGGACGCCATGCTGCGCGCCGCCGAGTTCTACCTCGAGCGCGAGCACCTGTTCGTGCTGGACGAGCGGCAGAAGATCCGCCTGGCGGTCGAGCGGCTCGGGCTCAACGCGGTCGCGCCGTTCGATCCCGACCGGCGGATCATCGAGTACATGGTCGACGATTCGGCGGCGCAGCCACTCGTCGCCTCCACGGTCCGCTCGTTCGTCGAGCAGCTGGGCGCGCGCACGTCGGCCCCGGGAGGCGGGTCGGCCTCCGCGCTGATGGCGGCGATGGGGGCGGCGCTCGGCGCGATGGTCGGCCTGCTGTCGTACGGCCGTCGCAAGTTCGAGTCGATCGACGCGGCGATGCGCCGGAACATCCCGCCGGTGTACGAGGCCATGCAGGCCCTGCTCCCGATGATCGACGCGGACACGCAGGCATTCGGCGACTACATGACCGCCCTCGCCATGCCGAGGGAGACCGCGGCCGACAAGCGTGCGCGGAAGGCGGCGATGCAGGCGGGGCTGCGGAAGGCGGTGGAGGTGCCCCTGGCGACGATGCGTCTCGCCGACCGCTGCTGGGACGCGATGGCGGCGATCGCGGAGCACGGGAGCCTCGCGATGCGGTCGGACCTCGAGGTCGGCGCCCGGGCGCTCGAAACGGGGATCTGGGGCTGCGGCCGCAACGTCGCCATCAATCTCGGGGGCATCGAGGATAGGGAGTATGCCGACCGCACGAGGGAGGAAGCGGAGCGACTGGCCGGCCGGGCGAAGGAGATGGCGGAACGGGTGATCGAGGTGCTCGGAGCTCGTGAATCGTAAAGCGGCTACCCCGCCGCTCAGGAGTGAATGGTGAAGGTTGAATGGTGAAGAGTGGCGGGTGCGGGCCTCTCCCTTCACGTTTCGCTCTTCACCCTTCACCCTCTACTCTTCACTCTTCCCATCTCGCGTTCCTCCGCCTTCCTCCCCCGGAACCACGCTTCACGCGTCGTGTTTTGCGTCTCCTCCTCCCTCCTTCCCAATCCCACTCATCACCCGTCACGCTTCCGTTCCAATCAGGAATCTGCAATCTGCAATCTGCAATCCGGAGTCCGGGATTCTCCCCTTGGTGATTCTCCTCACTGACACCCCGAAAGTTTCCCGCAATTATTGGTTCCAAATCGCGTATCTTTGATTGACAAAAGGACTTGCGACTCCTATAGTTTCACCCTGTCCGGGTCCCACCCCCCAGCACTTTTGGAGGATGGCGTGAGTCGCAGTCTGAACAAGGCAACCCTGATCGGCAATCTCGGGGCCGATCCCGAAGTGCGCACGACGGCAAACGGGTCCCGCGTGGCGACCCTGTCCGTGGCAACGTCTCGCTCCTGGTCCAGTGCGTCCGGTGAGCGGCAGGAGAAGACCGAGTGGCATCGTGTGGTGCTGTGGAACTCGAAGTTCCGCCAGCTCGCCGACACCGCCGAGAAGTACCTCAAGAAGGGCGACAAGGTCTTCATCGAGGGTCGGATCGAGTACCGGTCGTGGGAGGATCGCGACGGCAACACCCGGTACACTACGGAGATCAATGCGCAGGAGCTGATCATGCTCTCGCCGCGTGGGGGAGGGGAGGACGCCGGCGGTGCGCCGCAGCGCCGTTCCGCCAAGCCCGCGGCGAAGGCCGAGTCGGCAGCGGAGTCTTACAACGACTTCCCGGAGGCCCTTGATGAGGAAGAGGACGATCTTCCGTTCTAGCTCGATCGCCGCGCTGGGCCTGGCCGCGTTCGCGGCCGTGTCCACCCTCCGCGCGCAGGAGCCGGCACCGGCCCAGGCGACGCCGCAGGTGCACGTCGTGGTCGAGGGAGAGACGCTGTGGGATCTGGCCGCGCGGTACCTGGGCGATCCGTTCCTCTGGCCGGAGATCTACCGTCTGAACCGCACGGTCGTCGAGGATCCCCACTGGATCTTCCCGGGAGAGGAGCTGCACCTCGGTCCGGGCGGCGCCGTGATGGCGGGGCAGCCACAGGCGGGCGTCGCGGTCGAGCCGGGGCTGGAGCCCGTCGTTCGCCCGGTACCGGGTCAGGAGCCGCCGGAGCAGCAGGTCGCTCCGGACCAGATGCAGGCTCCGGTCGCGCCGCCCCCGCCGCCCACCGCCACCGGTCCCACGATCTTCGTGCGCCACGGCGGTGAGGTCGGCGTGACCGGCGACATGGGGGTGACGGAACGCGCGGCGCGCCCCTATGAGTTCTACTCGTCCGGATTCCTGACCGAGGGCCAGGCCCTGCCGTTCGCGGCGGTCGGTGGCGCGATCGACCGGCCGAAGCTCGCGCGCGTGTCGGAAAGCTCGTTCGCCGGCATGTTCGACCACATCCGCGTGATTCCGCCGGCCGGCGCGGTGTACCAGGCGGGTGATTCGCTCCTCCTGGGCGCGCTCCTGCGCAAGGTCACGAGCTGGGGAGAGATCTTCTATCCCTCGGGCATCGCACGCGTGACCGAAGTCGGTGCGGACGGGGTCGTTGCCCAGGTGGTCGCGCAGTACAACCGGATCACGGACGGCCAGGTGGCCCTGCCGCTCGAAGCGTTCCCGGACCCCGGGCAGGTCATGCCGGTGCCGGTCGAGAACGGCATGATGGGCTCGATCGTCGAGCCGCGCCAGCTGAATCCCGTCCCGAGCCAGCAGCAGGTGGTGTTCATCGATCTCGGGCGTAACGCCGGGGTGCAGGTGGGGGACGTGTTCACCGTCCTCAAGGCGTCCGAGGAGGCGGGCGTCGCACCGACGCGCGTCGCGTACGCCCGCATCGTGCACGTGCGGGACCAGTCGGCGACCGGGCTGCTGATCAACATCATGGGCCTCGGCATCGAGGCGGGGGCGCCGGTCCAGTTGCTCGAGAAAATGCCGTCGTGAGCCGTGCGGGCGACGCCCGTCGCTTGCTCTGCCACGACTCCATGACCTGCAGCGTGACGGCCGCACTCGCGGCCGTTCCGCTGTCCGGGCGCCGGATCGCAGTTCCGGCGCCTCTTTCGTTGCGAGATCGACTACATTTCGCCGGCGGTGGCGCGCAACCCGCCGTCGCCGCACGGCACTCCACGATCGAATCTGCAGGGTAACGCATGGCCGAACGAGTACTCGTCACCGGGGGCGCCGGCTTCATCGGCTCCCACATCGCCGACCGCTACGTGGCGGAAGGCTACGACGTCACCGTGCTCGACAACCTGTCGAGCGGACGGGTCGAAAACGTCCCGGCGGCGGCCA
>Ga0209536_100006457_pt1 | contig 17930 bp, 14 predicted proteins | sample DeeMarSeWOR28_12_FD_187461 | JGI IMG/M metagenome (GOLD analysis project Ga0209536, IMG submission 187461) | Marine sediment microbial communities from White Oak River estuary, North Carolina - WOR-2-8_12 (SPAdes) (version 2) | ecosystem: Environmental > Aquatic > Marine > Intertidal zone >... | reverse complement strand
TGATTTGGAGGGCTCGACAAAGTATATGCTGAAGAATGATATGAAGAAGGCGGCTTCTTTGAATGTCCCATCTGATGATCATATATGGTTCCTACCGTACGAGGACCATTTTCTGAAAGCGTTCATTGATAGAACAGCCTTCATCACAGAGGAAATTCAACCTAAACTATCGCCAGCAGACAAGAAACACTTCTGGCCGTCTAATCCCGATGCCCCCCAGAAGATGCCAAGTAAAGGAGTGAGAGCAACAGGAGAGGTCAGACCGACGATTTGGGTGAATGGTCGTGTTGTTGGTCGTTGGGAGATGGATGACGAAGGAAAATCAAAGACAGTTGTGACAAGTCTGTACTCGAAGGTTTCCAAAACTCAAGAAAAGAAGATAGAGGAAGTCAGGAATGAGTTGGAATATTTCCTCAATTCAGAATTGGTACCAATTTCAGGTGGAATATGAATAGGCATGCATAAATACTGAGAATTCTATGAGTCATAATCAACCATCTGGAGTTGACTCAAAATGGGAAAGGGATTAGCTTTATTCGGACTAATACTAATCATTGTAGGATTACTTCCAATAATTCTACAAGTGCTCAATATGCCAATACCAGCGCTCACTGACATCTTCTTCATGCTTAACCTATATCAGATAACCCTAGCGGGTTTCATCTTTTCTGAGCTCATGCTCATACTCTTAGGTCTTGGTGTAGTGCTTCTGCTTGTTGGTGCACTAAAGTAGTCTAAGCTTTTAGATCAAAGGAAGATGTGGGGAGGTTGTTACCTCCTCCGCATCACAGTCCAGTATGAGTTTTAATCAATACCTATACGTGAAGCAATCTTCACGATAATGAACACCACAAACGCCACGATTACGAAGGTAATCAAGCTGTCAATAATAGGACCAGCTGACAATATGTACGTAGGATCAGCAGTACCGCCAGTTGGGTCAATTGGTGGATATACAATCTTCACAAGTGGCATGATGAGACTGTTCACCAATGCCTGAACAACCTGACCAATGTAGATACCCAGTATGAATGCCACTGCTAGGCCAAGTACTTTGTAGTTTGATATGAACGCCACAAATTCATTGATCAGACCTTTAGGCTCTGGTGGTTTCGGTGCCGGAGTCAGTAGTTTCCGTATTTCTCTCAGCTCTTCCAACATTGCATCGTTTGACATTTTTGTCACCCCAAATGATAGTGCAAGAATAAATGTGCATCCTAGTTATGATTCTTTCCGAAAACCATGTAGATTGATATGAAAAGAGAGACATCACATAGTGATGACCTTCTGGTTTCTGATATCTATCATCGGTCTACTAGCTGTAGTTCCACTCCACTTTCTTTCAGTTGAGCATGACAAGCTTGACAAGAGGTTTGGAGGCAAGAGAGGTTACAAGATTGGAGCAGCTTTTGGTATGATATCGGGTTGGGGATTCTTCCTATTCCTGATTCTGAATTGGATATCACCTCAAGAGTCGTTCCTACTTCAGATTTGGGATGGGCAATTTGCGGTAGAACTGGGTTTTCTATCAATTCCACTAGTTCACCTCGTTCTCTCAATAGCTTTCTTTCTCCCAGGGGCATATCTTGGAATCAAAGGAGTTACTGAGATAGGTCTGAAAGTCGCTGAAACTCATCGAGCTGAACATCTAATCTCTTCAGGGGTCTATGCACGAGTACGGCACCCTCAATATCTAGGAGCAATTCTCTCACACATCGGAGCATCGTTTCTATTCTCTGGACTGTACTCTCTTGTGACGACATTGTTAGTGATCCCTCTGAACTATATCCTGTGCTGGAAAGAAGAGAAGGAACTAATCAGAGAGTTTGGTGAAGAGTATCTGGAATATCGAAAGTCAGTTCCGATGCTACTCCCGGGCTTATGATACTCAGCTCAATCCATGTTCAAGCATATGTCAAAAATCGATGAGACTCAGACAAACAACAGTAATAACTCGAAATCAGGTATTAATTGTGACCCTCTAGATATCTCACGACTCGTAGAGTTACGTTTCAGATGCAAGATGAGGTAACCCCCTATAACATGAGTGAGGCAGAAACAATGCGTCAAAGTATGAGATTGATTACTGTATTGGTGGTTTTCCCAATTATCCTAGGTTTGGTGATTTCACCAACAGCCTTGCAAACTAATCACATTCCAGAAGTAGCCAACTCAGCTTTTGGTGGAAGAAACGAATCTTTTTCATTGTCTCAAGGAACTCTGGAGGGAACCCTCAATCCAAATACTATAACTCAGAGGGGTCATCAGGTCAGTGATTTAGTTCGTGCGAGAACAGACTCTGGTAAAAACGCTCAACAAGATATCACGATAGATGAGGGTGATGGCTGGACCGTGTCTGAAGCAAGGGTCGAGGTCACTAATCTTCGAAAACTCTACGCAGTTAACGGTACATTTGACGATGAAGTTGACCCCTGGACAAGTTCCACATATGATCCAAGCGGTGGTTCGCAAACTCAGAGTGCGGTGTGGAACTCAACTGAGGGATATGTTACATGCGTGAACTATGGTGAGTTGACAACACATCCAGTTCAGGATGATACCTACACACACCATCTAGATACAGAAATTCTGTGGGAACAGACGGTCATTAACTCTCCTCAAACTGACAATTTCAGCCTTAGTTTTGATTACAGATATGTGTCAGGACCGATTGATCTTGAACCATATGACTTCAATGGTGATGTTGAGCTACGTATCTATGTTCACACTGACATCTATTACCTTAGTATCGCAACAAGCGGAACAAGGAATGTATGGTATTCAATTTCAGACTATCCAATTGAACTGACAGGGGCTCCTGCTTCATTCGATGTGGGGGTCGGAATTTACGTTGAGTACCAAGACCTAGTCTTGACTGAGAACGGTGACTATGATGATGATGGATCACCAGATGGCCTTGTTAATGCTGAGAAGATTGAGGTCCATCTTGATGAGTTTGAGTTTACCAGTCAGACACCAGTCCCGTTCGCTGGAGTTGATCTTACTTTCGATGTGGAAGGTTCCACCGAATCGATTTTGGGTGCGACAGGAGGTATTGGAACTGCTACAGTCTCAAATCCATCACTATGGAGTGTCGACCCACTCACGATTGAGGTGACTGCAAACAGCTCTGTGTCTTTTGATTATCAATTGACCACTTACTTCCAAAGAGATGTCAATAGTTCTTGGACTACTGATTTGTATGAACACGGAGTTTCATACTCGATAAATCCAGGACTGAGTGCAGACCTTGAGCTGTACACATACATCACAATGTCCACAGAATATGACAACATTACATTAGACATTAGGTTCCCCTCAGATTGGGAGAACACAACCATCACAGATGCCCTTCAGAGCGATGTTACAGGACTCTGTACAATATCTGCAGGGTATATCCACGTACCAAACAGCCTCTTTGACAGGGCAGGATGGTGGAAAATTACCCATCAATCATTCAACTATGCAAAGGACATGGCAGTCCAGATTCAGGATGGTGGATGGATTGATAACTCACTCTTTAGAACAGGGAACATGACTAGAACTGAAGTAGAGATAGGTACTGCAAGTGTTACACCAACAAGTGGAACTCCTGTTGATATTGATTGGATTCTACCCAACGGCACAATATGGTTCTCTGAATCAATCACTACAATGGTGAGTGGAGTTGTCACAAGCTCCTCATTGGTCTTTGGTGGGGAAAACACTACAGCAGGACAGTGGACTGTGGAGGTGTTTTGGAACAACGGAACAGAGATTGCCTATAGTACGATTACATTCGATCTTTATCATACGGTATCAATTTCTGTGAGCTATCCACTAATCGAAACAGACCATGGACTAGTTATTTCCAATCAAATCACCCTCATTGACATTGACTCAGGAGAGTATCTGATGGATGACAGTGTTTCACTATCTGCCAACTGGTCGAGCACAACTGTCACATTCACGCAAAATTACGCAAAGAACTGGTGGCACGCGGACTTTGATACATCTCTGATTCCAAACGGGGAATTCACAGTCATCGTTGATGCCTCTCGACCATACTTTGACCCTGTTTCAACTCAATTCACAGTCGTAGCCAGTCTTGAGACCTCGTTAGAAATCACGAACGCAGGAGCTATCCCGATTGACAGAGGATTGAATGAGATATTCACTGTCCAGTTTGACTACGAGATGGTGAATGGAACAGGTATTGAAGGAGCAACAGTATCTATTTCATACACAGGTTCAGGAGGCGGTCTTTCGTCGGATTCATTCACTGATATTGGTAGTGGCCAATACTCACTGAACATAGTAGGAGGTATTTCAGATACTTATGAAGTCACTATCACTATGTCTAAAGCATATCACTACAATGCTTCAGATTCATTCGTTCTGATTATTGGTGAGACCGGAACTGATCTTACCGTTCTCAATGGAACAGCGGATGTAATCACCTATGGTGATAGCTATCGACTTGTATTGGAATATCAGAATAGTACGGGACATGGTTTGTCTGGAGCCACTCTAGAGATTGTGTCTATAACCCCGGGGACAGGATTGACCAATGGGAGTTTCATCTCAGTGACTCCGGGATACTATGAGGTTATTCTGAAACCAAATATCATTGATACATTCTCAATCGTCATCGAGGCAAGTTTGTTCAATCATGAGACTCAGTATGTATCATTCACCCTGACAGGGGTATTCATACCAACCAATATGGATATACTCAACGCAGATGCAGTTGTGGAAAACGGACTCAATGAAATCTTCACAGTCCAAATGAGCTACGAGTTTCTTAATGGGACAGGAATTTCAGGAGCCTCACCCACAGTCATCTTCACAGGACCACAGGAAGGTCTCTCTTGGACGAATTTCATTGACAATAACAATGGATTGTACCAGCTTGATATCAAGTGTAACGTATCAGCAATCTATGGAATCACTATCACTATGTCCAAAGCATACCACTACAATACATCAGATTCCTTCACATTGATAATCGGTGAAACTGGAAGTGAACTTCAACTTCTGAATGGTACTGCAGATGTCGTTCTCTTCGGTGATAGTTACTTGCTAGTGGTCGAATATAGAAACAGCACAGGGTCGGGTCTCGCAGGAGCTAATTTGCAGGTTGTGACAATAACTCCGGAAACGGGGTTGGTCCACACGAACTTCTCACACATTATCGACGGTTTCTATCAGATCAACATGACTCCCACAGCTGCTGGTTCATTCTCAGTTGTAATCAGTGCAAGCATCATCAATCATGAAACTCAATATGCAACATTCACTCTGACAGCTACAGGCATCCCTACGATTCTAACAACCACACCTTCAAGTGCTAGTATAGCAGTCGACCAAAACTTCACCGTCCAACTCAGTCTGAAGGTTGATCCGACATTGTTCCCAATTGATGGAGCCAACTTCACGGTGACTAATCCTCCAAGCGGCGTGATTATTTCAGATGTCATTCCGATAGGAGGTGGATTTTATAATTTCACTCTTACACCGTTAGAAACAGGCACCTTCAATATCCTATTTAGGAGCTCAGCAGACAACTACCAAAGCTCAAGCGCTGCTTTCACTCTCATTGTTACAGAGATTCCAACCATCATCGTATTTGCAGGAGGTGTATCATCTGCGTTAGTAGAATATGGTGAGCTCTATCAGCTTACAATCTACTACTATCGAGCCGATACCTTTGTGAATGTAGATGGGGCTAACGTGACTGTAAGTGTACAGGATCCTGGTTTGGTCATCAGTGTAATACCAGGTTCAGGATTCTATATTGTCAATATAAGAGGTCAAGCCACTGGAACTTGGTCGTTGACAGTAACTGGGAACAAGACCGACCACTACTTGGCTACCAAGCAGTTCCTATTCGAAGTGGAGGAGATTGACACAGACCTTGAAGGTTCTAGCCCGCTAGAAGCCCTCTATGTTGGTCGTTCCTACCAGTTCACCTTCAGCTATTTGTTTGACTCAAACAGTAGCACCATTCTTGGTGCAACCATTGTGTCATCAGGCGAAGGTGCAGACTGGGTCACATACAGTGAACTTGGCAATGGCCAGTATGCAGTGAACCTCACACCACTAGAACTTGGAAACCACTATGTGATTCTTACCTTCGAAAAGACCGGGTTTGAATCAGCAAGCTTCCGGTTAACGTTCAATGTCGGGAGGATTCCAATTACAGTGACAATACTTGAGGGAGCCAATGGATTAGAGGGGACAACCAATATACTGAGAGTGAGTATAACAGAAACAGACACAGGTAACCCGGTTTCGGGAGCAACTGTATTCTATAGAATCAAGACAGTTTCCACTGGATTCGAAACAGATCCAGTTCCTATGCCTGAGTCCAGTGTTCCAGGCATCTACACAGCATCGCTGCTATTGCCTGATGCAGATGAGGTCTATGACGTACTCGTTTCGTGTGAAGCAGAGAATTATGAACTCGGAGCACCACTATCAATGCAGCTAGGAATATCGAGGAGCTTCACTTCTGTGTTGATGGTTTATTCAATACGCTACTGGTGGGCAATCTTTGGTATTGTCGCCATCGTTGGAGCAATGAGTTACAGAAGAGCTGCACGAAAACGAAGAGTAAAGCAGAACAAGATTACCCTCGCAATCAAGAGACGTTTTGATGATGTCAGAAGTCTTCTTGGTGTGATTGTACTTCACAAGGATAGTGGACTACCTATCTACTCAAAGATTCTCAGAGAAGGTCTTGAAGAGACCGTCATTTCAGCCTTCATCACAGCTATTACAAGTTTTAGAGGTGAGTTTGATATTGAGTCCTCATCCGAAGAATGGGGTCTTATACCAATCTCAGATATTGTAAGAGTCATTTCTACGAATAAACTGGTATGTGCATTCATCACAACTGGCAACCCATCAGCAGAGCAACGCGAGCGGATGATCAGATTCGCTAAGACTGTTGCTTTCATCTTTGATGATACAATTGAAGAGGTACCAATAGTAGTTCTTGATCATCACACCACTATGCAATTCGATGCTTTGTTCGAAGACATCCTTGATGGTGCTCTATTAAGAACCTACAAGCTGGATGAAGGTAAGAAACTCCCAACATCCACCTGTGCTGATGAACGAATTGCCAGGAAAACTGGTGAAGAATTCAAGCTTGAAGAGTTAGCTGAAGAAATCTCAGCATGTGGTCTGGAGGAAGGTCGTGTCTATCAAGCAATCATGAGAGCTCTTGAAGGAGCGTTCCTCGTGACTACTGATGATTCTCCATTTGCTACCGAGCTGATCAGAGCTCCTGAAGCTATTGATGAAGAAGAAGAATAAAAGAAAGAGTGAGAGGTAGACCTCTCACTTCCTTTCAATGCTGTTTCAAGTCCTAACTAGATAATAGTGGACTGGGTTCTTTCGCTGAATCAACGGAATCAGGATGATAGCTATTAAGGTCACTATCGCCACAGCTAAAGCAGTCCAGTAGATGATAGGAATCACTTCCACTGTAGTCCACTTTGCATAGATTCCCACAGCAGCCCAGACAACGACTAGACCGTATGCAATGTCCTTCCTCATCACAAGCATGATTAAGGCAAGAAGTAGAGCCACTACAAGGACCAATGCTGTCCAGAGATACTGTACATCCAGTGGGATTGTAAAGAATGTATTCAGGACGGAAGCAGTGTTAGCTATCGTTGCAACAGATATCCAACCTACATAGACACTGACTGGTAGGTGTACTGCCAACTTCAGGTTACGGGGCACCTCAGTCACTCCTATCTCTAGTTTGACATATAGGAATAGGAGAGTCACTAAGATACCAAGCATCAATGGTTCAGTGAGAAGCAACAGAAGATTGTTGCCCACAGCATAGTGGAATGTAATCAACCAAGTAATGTTGAATACTGCGCTTAACAGGTATAGATACCCAATCTTACCAAGGTAGTCCTCATTAATCTGATTTGATCGTGCTTGATAGATTATGAAGATGATTTGCAGTGTGTAAATCACACTCCAAATCGAGAAGACATATCCTGCTGGAGTGAAATAACTGAAGAACACATCAGCAACTTGACCTGTGTTTACTCCGTTAAACGGAAGGATGTTAGCGAGTGCATTCATCGCGATTGTAAACAATATTGCGAAGATGTTTATGATTTGGAATTTTCTGAAATTATCTGTCATGGAAAAATCCCCACATTTGTTATGGTTTAACTATTGTTATTTATAAATCTGGTGGACGGGCTATTTACTCTTTCACAAAATCAACTGCACTTGATTTTTGTAGCGATTCTACTTGTTTTGTCTAGTCTTCTCCCACTCTTTCCGGATTGCAGTCAGATGGCCTGTGTGATAGTTCAGGTGAGTGAATGCGCTTGTCAGCACCTCCCTACATGTCATACCCACAAAGAAGGATGGAGCTGTCCCTTTCTCTATTTTCCTATCAAAGTCAGCTGGTTTTGCGTTTTTCACCCAATCAAGTAAGTTGGTTTCAGTTGTGTTATAGTACTCCTGAATATCTGCAAGTGATGTCCCTTCCCAATCCCCAGTTGTTCCGGGTTGGTAGAGTTCGAAGAGTTCAGGATTCATTGGTGGTCCTTGTTCAATCAACATGTTGATTGAGAAGTCATAGATCGCAGCTTGGTGAGCAAGCACCCATCCGAAAGCGGACATCCCATTCTTTGGTTTGTATGAGAGATTACATCCAGCCTCGGTAAGGAGCCGGATCTCCATGTCACGCCACTTTCGAACACTATTAGCAGAGATGCGGGTGTTTTCAATGTCGTTCATCCTAATCAATCGGTAAATTGGAGTCCTCTCTTTTTAGAATTGGCATTAAAGAAAAGGGTGGGAGCGGAGAACCGCTCCCGGGTTCAATTACTTCACTTCCTCTCAGAGTTTATTCTCACACATACCACTGAGATTGCAACTACACCAAGGACACCAACAACGACTGAAGACCTAATTAGACCCGAAATAAAGGCACTTGCAGACAAAGGTGCAGTTGACGGAAACACTGAGAAAATAGGGTCGTGAGTGATTGAGTAGCCATCCCACTCTGCATAGCAGGAGCTGTAATAGTATGTGTCACCCCACCAGCAGCAGTCGGCATAGGCTAGATCGGTGGTGGATTCCGCGAGGAGCGGCACGGCATAGAAGTAGTATGGCATGATTGCGGTTCCAACAGTGTATGTCTGACCATCTCGACCCCAGACATATGTCCCGCCAAAATCGACGGTTGTACGAGTTTGGTCCTCGTCAGAGAACCGGAGGAAACCACCTGGAGCATCCTCAGTTTCCAGTGAGTCCGTCTGAAGCATTACCCAGTCTTCCTCACCAGTGTACTCACCTGCAGGAGGTATATCAGTTGGTTCTGATTCATTTCCAGGTAGGGGTTCGGGAGTGGTTGATTCAGGAGGAGGAACCTCAGGTATCATCCAGCTTGTGAAAGAACTCCAGTAGTTGATTGTGAGTCCGAGTCCCTCGAGTTCAGTTGAAACCTCTCCAGTGAGTGGATCATTGAAGTCACCAACGTACTGGTCAATCTTGATGACTGCAGCGGTATTGGTGGTTTCGAAGCGGAACGTGAGCTCAAACGCCTCTAGTTCCACAGGCACGGTTTCCTGTTCGAATAGAATGTCGGTGCTACTACCAACCTCACAGAGCCAGATATCATACTGTGGGTATCTCATAAAGGCCCCTTGAATATCAATAACCTCAGCACTCCACTCAATCTGATTATTCTCATTGATGAACGGTGTAACGACGTCACCCATCTCAGCATTATCAGTATGGAGGCCATAGACATACTCAGATGTAGTTTCGTTCATCTCATATGCAATCCAATCAACTATGCCATCATTATCCCAATCATATTCAACTTCGTTGTAGTAGATGTCCATCTTACCATTATCATTAGTATCATTGAACGTGCTGAAACCAGAGAAGTAGTGGTTCATCCAGTGTTCACTGCCATCAGCTCTGAACATCTCGTTGACATCATATCCGAATCCACAGTAGGTCCAGTCATAGTCGTACTCGTAGGTCTCATTCATCCATGATACCCATTCATACTCAGGCTTTAGGTTCGGAATAACGGTGTTTGGATCGACGACTGTCCCCTCATCATCCTGCCAAGTATACTCCGCATAGTAATAGTTGCTTGAATTGTACTCTGAGTAGTAGAAAGATGAGTAAATGAAGACTTCATCACCTGTCAAAGCGTCCTCTTGAGGCCACCAGTAGATGCTCCAGAGGTCGTTGGCAATATCTGGTTGCCGGGACATCCATGCCATGTATGAAGCATCTGGATCTAAGAGAATCACAACGAGGAGATTGGAGAAGGCCCAATCTGAGGTCCAGTTATACTCACTCATCTCTGTGATTGTATAGCTATTTCCTCCGATATCTTCAACAACTGTTTCCCAATAGAAGTACTCATCCGTAATATTCGAGAAATATCCTGGTCCAACAAGCATGCTACTATCGTAATAGTCACTTCCAGTTTCATTCCACCACTCCCATGCAACATACACTCCTGGTTGCATCTCTGTGAAAGGACTGACAATCTGAGCTGAGTTAAAGGACCCGCCTTGAGCTATTACGGTGCTTGTCCCCACACCAAGTACGATGATACTTGAGAGTAGCACAAGAGATGTGATTTGCTTTAACATTAGTTTCATTGTGGCTTCTCATCTCGAGCTTCTTTTCCATATCACATATGCAGGAAACATAGTATAATAGCAGTTTTCTGTGAACCGTTCAGGTCTGTGAATTAAAGACGGTTATGGGGTTTGTTTTGACCAAAATGGGGAATATCATGGCCCATGACCGTTCAAAAGAGATTCATGGAGTGACTATCTTGATACGTTATGCTCTAAAGTCACAATTTTGGTACGACCACTTTCAGCACGACTGATCAACGACTTTCGTTCTAGAGTTGAGAGCGTCACACTAAGAGTAGACTTACTAAGACCAGTAGCCCGACGTAGCTCATCCTGGGCCATTTGTCCTCCATTCTCTTCCAAGCGATTGATGATTCGTCGTTCTGTGTTTGTGAGGGTCACAACTAAGATTTTCTCAGGGGACGAGTCTTTGGTTACTGAGTCCACCATCATACCCTCAAGGTCCGATACTCGTCTTTGAAGACGCAAGACGACTAAGATGGCAACATTGAGTACAAGAACCAGTGAGATAACAAGAGCAATCGTGGTCGCAAGAAATACAATCTCTCTTGCCACGGGCATAGCTGATATCCAGATCCAGAGTGCACCAACCAGGATAACAATAGAGATAGCAACTAGAGCTATGTCTAGCCTCTTGCTCCTATCTCCAGTGTGGGACATCACAACACCTGAAACTGTGGTAAGAATCAGGGCTTATGAATGCGTCTGAGCTTCAATGCTGGTACAAGTCGTCGTCTATCACAAAAGGTAAATTAACTCCTAAAAACATCAAAGTTGTTGAGATTGATGTCAACACCAGAAACAGGACAGCTCACTCGAAAAGAACTGCAGGAACTACGTAGACTCAAAGCTGTTCGACAGGCTCTTAATGAGTGGAAGAGGAAAGGATTTGATGTGGACATCCCAATTTGTCCCATCTGTAAGAGTCCACGTCTTGTAGAATTGACATCTGCACATGACCTTGGCGTCTTTCCAGGTTCATTTCAACCAGCCTTCTACTGTATCGATTGTGGATGGTATGGTAGGATAGCCCCAATCATGTCAAATCGCCCTGAGAAGGACGCTGTGCTTGAGGACCTGCAGGGAGCATTCGCTCCACTGATGGACCCCAATGAAGATCCACTTCTTGAAGAGGTAGATGAAGTGCTTGATGATGACTTTTAATCTAGTCTATGGGGACTCGGTGTAATTCATACATCAGAGGGTTGAATCCATCAGGACAAGCGTGAGTTGCAACGCATTGGTCCTTCAACCATGGAAACCTCGCATTGTACATCATGGCGTATATTTTTGGAAGCATTGAGTACATGGCACTAATACAGATTTTACCCTTGACCGCATCACTTGTGAAGAGAACTTCATCTCCCACTTTGTGACCAGCAGCACATGAGCCCTCTTGCTTTATGACTCTGCAAAGAATGTTCCATGACTCTTCACGAATACAATCAGAATCTGTCATATTTCAGGTTCAAACAAACTGTCTGATAAGATATCTGTCAGCCATCGCCTTTGAAGTCATCTACAGGCTCCGTATTGTCGTCGACAGGTTCAATCTTGAATAGGTCATCGGGTGGACAGAGATCATCAGGATATTCTCCAGCTCGTCGTAGTCCTTCACTTGCTGCAATTGGTCCAAATACCTGGAGAATCATTGTTGTGAGTGCGATTACGTTAAGAATCAAAGCTCCATAGAATACAGCTTCAGCATTCGCAAGTGAGAGAAAGTTCTGTTCAACCACAAAAGAGAGACCCACAGCTACTCCAGCCTGAGACATAAGACAAAATCCCAGATATTTAGTTGTCAACTCAGGAGTTCCTGTCATCTGAGCTCCTGTTCTAGCTCCAAAGTATTTTGCAAACGTTCGACCTCCAACATATGTAAGAGCTAGAAGAACAACTGAGATATTAGCTATGACACCAAGGTCTATCGATGCTCCGACTATGACGAAGAAAACCATCACAATTGGAGACATTATGACATTCAGCGTGTGACTCACTGGATCCTTTTCAGGCATCACAAAATTGCCAACAATGAAACCAAACACCATGCAGGACAGGATGACACTCAAGTGCAAGACTGACATTAGGCCGACAATCAGGATGATCATACCAAGCTCGAATTCAAGTATCTCGCGTCGATCATCTTCCCGATTAACAAAATAGACCATTACGAAACCCAGAACCGCACCAATGGCGGATGAGGCGGCAATGTCAATTACAAGAGCTCCAACGGCTCCAAGGAGAGTCACTGAACCTGGAGCAGAATAAAAAAGGACAGCGACAGCAATTGCTGCATCTGCTAGAAGGATAGCAATAACATCATCCAATGCTAGAATGAACATCAATGTATCAGTGAGATCACCCTTACATTTTCGTTCCCAAATCACCATAACAGTCGATGCTGGGTCAGTAGCACTAGCGAGAGCTCCAAATACGATTGCAATGTGCCAAGCACCAAGTAAGAAACCAGTCAATGCGGTGACAATGACAAAAGTCAGAATTGATTCCAGTATTAAGATGATGCCCATGCGTCGTGTCTGTCCGCTAAAGACTTCTCTTCGGATTTCAAGCCCAATATTGTAACCTATGAGACCAAGTGCAAGGTCAACAAGAGGTAATAATGAAGTTCGGGTTACATCTGTGAATACGCCAATAATGCCAAGAAAAAGCCCTGTAAGCATAAAGCCTAGAATCTTAGGGATTCCGAATCTGGTCATTATCTCAGCGCCGAAATATGCAAGCACAAGAACAATACCAATCAAGAGTATAACTTCAGGTGTCAAGACTGCTTGCATTAAGATATTCACTCCGAGCTGAGATTTGAATCGTCGTTTGTCTGAGCAAAAGATAGCTTGCTTTTAAAGTGATATATAGGTGATAGCGGTAAAACAATTGTTTGACCAGTTCAATGATGATTAAGAGGAGTACTACTTGAGAGCATCGTAATATTTGCATAGACCACTCAAGAAACAATCATCGCATTTTGGACTCTGGGCCTTGCAGATCTCTCGACCATGACGAACCAGATTTTTGTTCAATGACGGAATACAGCTTGGAGGCATGATCTGTTCTAGTAGGACATGTGCCTTTTCCCTAGATACTTTCTCTTCAATTAGACCAAGTCGTTTGGTGACCCTCCAGACGTGAGTGTCAACAGGTAACACTGGTCGTCCAAAAGAGAACAGTAGAACAATAGCAGCAGTCTTTGGCCCCACACCGTGTAGGGAGGTCAACCACCTCTTCGCCGCTGGCAATTCCATGGTTTCAAGAAGCGACAAGTCAAGCTTGCCAACTCGGTCGTTAATCTCTTGAAGTGCAGTCTGTATACGCTTTGCCTTGAGGTTATACATCCCGGATGAACGTATGAACATAGCAACCTCTTCTTGAGGTGCCTCTAAGACTTCTTCCCAAGTGGAGAATCGTTCTTTAAGAGACTCGTATGCACGAAACATATTGACATCATTTGTATGCTGACTCAGGATTGTCATGACTAACTCGTCAATTGGAGGGAGTTTCCGTGCACTAACTTCACGTCCATAGTAGCGAATCAGGATATCACATATCTTCTTGGCTTTCAGACGTGTCTTGACTGGGATTTGCTCTTCGCTCATGCTTGTTCTTTGTAGGTCAATACGGCCTTATCTACGCAGTGGTTCAACGAATTGAGAAAGTCCTAATTCGATACTCTTTTGTTATACTACCGTAGTTTTCACAAGACGCAAGATGAAAATAGCAGTAGTTTACGAAAGCACAAGAGGTAGAACCAAGGCAATGGCTGAAGCAATCTGTGAGGGGGCAGTTGCAGCAGGGGCGGAGTGCCATGTAACCGAAGCAAAAGACTTCTCAGGCCTTGATGGTATCTGCGGTCTAGCTATAGGAAGTTCAACTCGTATGAAGAAAACACTTCCAATGGTCAAGAGAATTCTCTCAGAGCTTTCCGGATTGGATGGACTACCTGCAGCAGGGTTTGGTTCTTACGGATGGAGTGGAGAGGCTCCAGATGAGATTGTAGCTAAGCTGAAAGAAGCTGGCGGGAGTCTCATAGATGAGAATCCAATTAAAGCAAAAGATTATCCGAGTGAATCAATCCTAGAACAGTGTCGCACACTTGGGGGAATACTCGCAAAGAAGTGTAGTAAATAGAGAGATACTAACGGAGCTGACTGGATGGGGCACATCAGAAGACTGATTGGATATTCACTAAGGCATAAGGGTCTCCTGTTTGGATTCCTTGCATCAGCTGGTATTGGGACTATATTCAATCTGATGGCACCACTCGTATTGATTCATATCATTGACAACATAATTCTCGCTGATAATCTGGATCTACTTCTTCCCTATGTTTTGCTGTACATCTCACTTGGCGGACTATATGCACTGTTTGATATCATCGGGAGATATGGTGCTGCTATTTCCTCGCAGCGAGTAATCTATGACCTCAGAAGGGAAATTTACGAGAGCCTTATGGGCAAGGACTTGGCCTTCTATGATGAAAATGAAACAGGCCAATTGCTAGCAAGAGCTACTACAGATGTTACAACTATGAGAGAGTTTCTCTATTGGGGAATCAGGGTCGTATTCATTGGATCTGCAATGCTGGTTGGAACTTTCATCGTAATGTACTCTGTTAGCCCAGATCTTACAGTGTATATGTTCCTCCTCATCCCCATCATTGTTGGGTTCATCTATGTTTTTGCTAAGAAGGTTAGACCGGTCTTCTACGCTGCAAGAAAGCAGTACGGCGTTCTAAGCTCTGTTCTTGCTGAAAATGTATACGGACACAAAGTTGTCAGGTCTTATGCACAGGAGGAAAAGGAAGCCAAAAGAGTAGACCAAGAGAATATGGGATTTCTAGAACTCAGAGTAGAAGCTAGTAGACTCTTATCGTTCTATCACCCAATGCTCCCAGCACTCTTTGGCGCAGTCATTGGATTCTTGATATACATTGGTGGAGACCTGATCAATCAGGTTCCGGCATCTCTTTCATTAGGTGAGTTTGTAGGCTTTATTTCGTTAGTCGGTATGTTGATGCTCCCGGCAAGATTTCTCAGCTGGGGAGTTGGTATGTACCAGAGGGCTTCTGCTTCAGGAGAACGGACTTTCTACATTCTTGATGCCGCAGAGGCAGTAAAAAATCCCGAGAACCCCGTTAAAGTTCCTGAATTCACAGGGTCTGTGGATTTTGATAATGTTTACTTCAGTTATACAGGTGACAATTTCATTCTACGTAACGTAACGCTAAGTGTGAAACCTGGACAGATTGTTGCGTTGCTTGGAGGAACAGGTTCCGGAAAAACAAGTCTGGTCAACCTGATACCAAGATTCTATGATGTTGACACAAAAAGCACTCTAACCCATCAAGGAAGAACATATTCCGTTAGAGACAAAGACACTGTGAAGATTGGAGAGAAGAGTTACTCAATAGAAGATGATTATGCAATCATTGAAGGTGAACAAGTCAAGGTTGAACCGCCAGGAACAATCTGTGTCAATGGAGTTGATGTGAGACTCTATGCCATTGATGATCTCAGACGACAAATTGGAATGGTACATCAAGACCCGTTCTTGTTCTCAGCAACTATCAGAGAGAACATTGCGTTTGGAAGACCTGATGCAAGTCTGGAAGAAGTCCAAGATGCAGCGAAAGCCGCAATGATTCACGATTTCATAATGACACTGGAGGAAAGATACGACTCCGAGATTGGAGAGCGTGGGGTCACCCTTAGCGGTGGTCAGAAACAGAGAATTGCCATCGCTAGAGCACTACTTGCAGACCCGCGTATCTTGATTCTAGATGATTCCACAAGCTCCGTTGATGCAAAGACCGAGATGCTCATTCAAAAAGCTCTAGAGAATCTGATGAAGAACAGAACCACCTTCATCATCACCCATCGGTTGAGTACTGTCAGGAATGCAGACTTGATTGTGATGATGGAGCGTGGAGAGATTGTCGAGATGGGGTCCCATGAGGAATTGATTGCAACTGAGGGACTCTATTCAGGAATACATCAGACCTTAACAGAAATGGAACTAGCAGCTATCATTGATGATGAGGATCCAGCAGAAGTAAGTGTACAGAGAGGTGATGGTCCATGAGCCTGGACAGCGCTGATGATCCAGATGCAAGGACCTACGAGTATGCCGACCGGACGCTGCTCTGGCGTATGATTCAATACCTCCTTGCCTACAGGAACCTCTTTGCTTCAGTAGTCATCCTCACAGTGTTCAGCATAATAGTCAGTGTCTGGACACCATTTATCCTGATGCATGCAATCGATGTAGACTTTCCAACAGGCAACTTGCAGGCAATCCTATTCACAGCGTTATTCTACATTGTACTTCAGATATTTGGCTGGCTCGCAGCATATGGACAGGAGTATCTCATGGCACTGATGGGACAAAGAGCTGTCTATGATATTAGACAGGATCTCTACACACATGTTCAAGAGATGTCTGAGGAGTTTCATGACCATTCATCAGCAGGGAGAATCATCTCCAGACTGACAAATGATGTTGACAGAATGAGTGAACTACTTAGCGGAGGTCTCATCAGTACTTTCGCTCAGATATTCGTAGTATTCGCAATTGGTGTAGTAATTTTCACAGTTGATGTGAGACTCGCTCTTGCATCACTGTCAATAGTACCCATTCTGTTGCTTACAACCTTGTACTTCAGAAAGAAGCTCCGAGAAGCGTATAGATCAACGAGGAAGACAATCTCAAGTGTAACTGCGAACTATGCAGAGAGCATCTCAGGTGCAAAGGTCACCAAGAGCTTTGCTAGAGAACAGATTAGTGCAGAGATTTTTGATGAACTGAACAAGGCAGACTATGAAGCGAACGTAGATGCAGGTCGAGCTCAGGCTACCTTCTTCCCAGGTATCAGATTCATCAGTGGACTCGGTCTTGCAATCGTATTGCTAGTCGGCGGACTGCTGTACATCCAAGACCCATTGACCATAACTCTTGGAACTATAGTCCTCTTCCTTCAGTTCAATGACCGATTCTTCAGACCAATCCTCATCATTGCAAACTTCTACACATCAGTTCAGAGTGCCTTTGCTGGTGGTGAACGTGTCTTCACAGTGATGGACTCAAGACCAGCTGTCCTAGATAGTCCTGACGCATACCCGATGCCTGAGGTGAACGGACACATCCAGTTTGATATCAACGAATTCCGTTACGGTGATGGGCCAGTAGTGTTGCATGACTTTGAGCTTGAGATAGTGCCTGGGGAAACAATTGCCCTTGTTGGTGACACCGGGGCTGGAAAGA
>Ga0209536_100006456_pt1 | contig 17932 bp, 16 predicted proteins | sample DeeMarSeWOR28_12_FD_187461 | JGI IMG/M metagenome (GOLD analysis project Ga0209536, IMG submission 187461) | Marine sediment microbial communities from White Oak River estuary, North Carolina - WOR-2-8_12 (SPAdes) (version 2) | ecosystem: Environmental > Aquatic > Marine > Intertidal zone >... | reverse complement strand
CTGCCCCAGGCCACCCACGACCTGATCGACCGGGTGCGCGAGCGCTACGACAAGCAGATCGAGGTGCTGCTGCCGCGAGCCGAGGACGTGCAGGAGATGGTGCGCTCGCGGGGCATGAACCTCTTCTACGAGTCGATCGAGAACCGCCAGCTCTGCTGCCGCATCCGCAAGGTGGAGCCGCTCAAGCGCCATCTGGCTGGACTGGACGCCTGGGTGAGCGGGCTGCGCCGCGACCAGAACGTCACGCGCGAGCACACGCCGAAGGTCGAGATCGACTACATCCACGGTGGCATCGTCAAGATCAACCCGATCGCCGACTGGTCCCACGCAGACGTGATCGCCTACGTCGAGGCTCACAACGTGCCCACCAACCGGCTGCACCTGGAGGGCTATCCCTCGGTCGGCTGCGAGCCGTGCTCGCGCGCGGTCCGGGAAGGCGACGATTCCCGCTCCGGGCGCTGGTGGTGGGAGCAGCCCGAGACGCGCGAGTGCGGGATCCACGTCGGCGAGGAGGGCGGCACCGGCATATGATGGACCGCCGCACGTTCCTCGCCGCCTCCGCTGCGAGCCTGGTTTGGCCGTTCACGCGTGCGATCGCGGCCCCCGCCGAGTCGCCCGACTTCGCCGCGACCCATGCCGAGCTGCTCGATCAGAGCGGCTTCGTCTACGTGTCTCCACTGCGCGCCGACGGCAGCGAGAGCACCTGCCACGGCGAGGTCTGGTACGGCTGGCTCGACGGCGCCGTCGTGGTGATCACCAGCGCGGGCAGCTGGAAGGGACGCGCGCTCACACGCGGGCTCGGTCGTGCGCGCGTCTGGGTGGGCGACCACGGGCGCTGGAAGCGCATGCTGGGGACCGACGAGACGTTCCGGCAGGCCCCGCACTTCGACGCCACCGCCACGTCGGTGCGCGACGAGGCGCTGCTCGATCGCCTGCTGGCGCTCTACGAGCGCAAGTACCCCGACGAGATCGGGAGCTGGCGCGACAGGATGCGCAGCGGATACCGCGACGGCACCCGCTTGCTGATCCGCTACGCGCCCGCGCGCACGTAGACCGCGAGGCGGCCGACCCGCTCGACCTCCACCTCGATCACGTCGCCGTCGCGGAGCGGGCGCGGGGCCTTGCGCGAGCGTCCACCGAGCGGGGCGCCGGAGAGCACGACGTCGCCTGGCGCGAGGCTCATCGAGAGCGAGAGCTCCGCGATCAGCTCGGGCAGCCGCAGCGGTAGCTCCTTGGTGTGCGCGGACTGGACGCTCTCGCCCGAGAGCCGCGTCTGCAGGCGCAGGTCGTGGGGGTTCGGGATCTCGTCGGCGGTCACGAGCGCCGGGCCGATCGGCGCGAAGCCGTCGCCGGACCAGCCGACCGTGGACGTGACCGCGCCCTCGGCGAACGGGTGCGCGGAGATCGCGACGCAGTAGCCCGCGACCGCGGCGAGCGCCTCGTCGGGGGTGGCGTTGCGCAGCCGCCGCCCGATCACGAGTGCGAGCTCTCCGTGGAACCCGAGGGGCATGCCGCCGGCTGGCAGCCGGATTTCGTCCTCGGGTCCCGCGATCGCGGACGGCGCCTTCAAGAACAGGCCGGGAGGCCGGGATGGATCGGACGGCGGCGCCACGCCGATCAGCTTGCCCGGGCGTTGGACCGGCGCCGCGAGGCGGACCTCGCGGCGTGCCATTGCGATGCCGGCGCCCAGCAGATCGGGTGCGTCGAAGCGCGCGAGGGCCTCGCTCGCGAACGCGAGAGCTGCGGACGCGGCCTCGAGAGACAGCGGCAGCCGCTGCAGGAACGCGAGCGGATCCGAGGGCAGCAGCGAATCCGCCTCGCACTCGGGCGCGCCGGCATCCTCGGCCGCGAGCTTGACGGCGAGGGCGCGGTTGAGGTCGACGACGGCTCCCGCGTGCTCGCCGACCGGCAGAATGGCGCCGATGCGGCGGCTGCCGTGGCGAACGGCCTCGAGCATCTCGAAGCCGAGGGCTGCGGCACCCATCGATCCCTTCTCGTGACGGCCCGGCGACCGGTCGTCGCTACGGTCGTGGCGTTCGAAGGCTACGAGCTGCATGTGCGCTCCACAGGCAGGGCGCCCGCAGTCGCCCCGCAGCGGTCACGCGCGGCGGGCGCATCATCGGCCCAGATCCCCGCCCGTCGACCGGTTCGCTGCTGCGCCCCGGTCCGCACCGCACCTGATGTCGGCTCCACCGTCAAGCGCGCACCCCGAATGGACGAAGAACCTGGGGGGACCCGGGCGAGGTTACCACGGAGATGCGCATGAGACCGGTGCGAGTCGCGCGACTGCTCGGCTGGATCGCGGTGGCGGCGATGCTGTGCCTCACCTCCCCGGGCGTGCGCGTCGTGCGGGCCGACGAGCCGGGTCCGGTCTCGGAGATCCCCGCCGGGCCCACCTGCGGCGACACGGCGCTGGGTACGGCCGTGCTGAGCGTTGCGCTGCCCTCCCGGGACGAGGCCGAGCGGCGTCGCGAGCAGCGCGCTCGGCCGCAGGTCGTCGAGCTCGACGGCGGCGGGAACCGCTACGGCGGCCCGTCGTCGGCCGCTCCGGACCGCGACGCCGACTAGGAGGTCGAGCCGGGACTCGCTCCTGGGCCCGCCGACGCAGCAAGCGCATCCTCGCCGACTCGCGCCCGCGCCACCCGGGCCCGCCGAAGCGGGCACTCCAGGGCGCTGCTCCGGGACGCGATCCAGATTCGCCGCTGGCTCATCCGACGCAGCAGGACGTATCCTCGTCGGCCAGGAGGCCGACCCGGGATCCGCTCCCGGGACGGCCGACGCAGCAAGTGCATCCTCGTCGGCTAGCCTCCCGCGGGGTGTCGGGAGTTTCATGAACTCGTCGTCGACCCTCGCGTTGCGAAGGCTGGTCGCCGTGGCGTTCATCGCCTGGGCGCTGGGGTCGATCGTGCTGGCGCTCGGCCCGCTGCGCTCGCCCGCGGACCAGCTCTACCACCCGTTCGTCGACACCCGGGTGGCGGGGATCTCACTGGTCGAGACGGTCGCCCCTTCGGCCCAGGGGCTGGGGATCGAGCCAGGCGATCAGGTGCTCGAGGTGGACGGTCGTCCCTACGTCGAGTCCGTCCGCGACGGACTGGGCTGGCTGAAGGCGGGCAGCGCCAACCACTACGTGTTCGAGAAGCCGGGCGGCGAGCGGCTGGAGCTCGACCTGCTGCCCGTGCCCATCACCTGGGCCTCGACGCCGATGGTGCTGCTCTTCCAGAGCCTGCTGGTGCTGGTCGCGGTCATCTACCTCGCGACCGGTGGGCTCACCTGGTGGCTCAAGCCGGACCGCTCCGAGGCGCGCGCTCTGCTGCTCTTCTGCTGCGCGATGGCGGCTCAGCTCGCGAACACGCTCCAGACCGACTTCCTGCTGTGGGGCTGGCCGCGCGCGGTGATCAACCTGCCGCTGGTCGGCGCCACCACCTTCCACCTGTTCACCACCTACCCGATCCCGCCGGACTGGGTCGTTCGCCGGTCACGCGTCCAATGGCTTCCCTACGGCGTCGCGGCCGGGCTCGCGCTGCTCTGCTTCACGGACCTGTCGCTCGGGCTCCCGGCCGGCACCGGCATCGCCCTCTCGATGGGCTTCACGCTCTCGCTGGTGCTGGCGTCGCTCTGCATCGTCGCGGTCGAGCGCCGGCGCCTCGGTGAGGGCGCGGTGCGGGCTCGCGCCGACCTGATGTTCGCGGCCGCGTCGGTGAGCTTCCTGCCCGTCCTCGTGCTGTTCGCCGCCGAGTGGGTGCTGCGCACGCCCTTTCCCTACTACATCACGCTGCTGTGGACCTTCATCTTCCCGGTCGCGGTCTGCTACGGGATCATCCGTCGCGAGTTCTTCGAGATCCGCAACATCGCACGCTCCTCCGCCGCCTACGGTGGCGCGAGCATCGCGATCACCGGCGTCTTCGCCCTGCTGATCACCTCGGCCGACGCCGCGGTCTCGCGGCTGAACATCAGCTTCCGCTGGTTCCAGGTGACGTTCCTGTTCTTCGCGATCCTCGCGTTCAATCCGCTGCGCAACCGGCTGCAGGCACTGGTCGACCGCTTCTTCGACCGCGACCGCGAGACCTATCGGGTGGCAGTGCGCGAGATCTCCGAGGCGATGGTCTCGATGCTCTCGCTGTCCGAGATTGCCGATCGCATCCTGGTGGCGCTGACCGACACGATGGGCGTCGAGCGCGCGGTCGTGATGATGGTGGACGACGAAGGGCGCACGCTGCGCACGATGGCGTCCCGCGGCGAGTGGGAGGAGGAGACCCTCTCGATCGAGATCCCCGCCGACCACCCGATCTGGAAGCACCTGTGGATGCGGCGCGAGGATCTCTCGCGCGGAGACTTCGAAGACGAGCCGGATCCCGAGGCCCGCGACCTGTGCCGGGACGTATTCGACACGCTCGAGGTCGAGCTGCTGGTGCCCATCCTCTACGGCGTCGATCTGCTGGGCGTGATCGCGGTGGGTCGCAAGATCTCCGGCGACCGCCTGCTGGCCGACGACCGCATGCTGCTGCGCACGCTGGCCAACCAGAGCTCGATCGCAATCGAGAACGCGAAGGCCTTCGACGAGATCGCGAAGCTGAACGAGACGCTGGAGGCTCGGGTGGAGGAGCGCACCGCCGAGCTGCGCGACACCCAGGCCCAGCTGGTGCAGGCCGAGAAGATGAAGTCCCTGGGTCAGCTGGTGGCGGGAGTCGCCCACGAGCTCAACAACCCGATCGGCTTCGTACACGCCAACCTCCAGCTGCTCGACGAGTACATCGTGAAGCTGGTGGAAGGCCAGCGCAGTGAGAGCGATACGGAGCGCACGCGCGAGGCCATCACCAAGCTGCTGATGCGGAGCCGCGAGGGCACCGAGCGGGTCAAGAAGATCGTGCAGGACCTTCGCACCTTCTCGCGCATGGACCAGGCGGAGCTCCAGGACGCGGACCTCCACGAGGAGATCGATCGCACGCTGGCGCTGATGGAGCCGCGCTTCAAGAACGCGATCCGGGTGGATCGCCACTACGGCGAGCTGCCGAAGGTGCGCTGCTACCCCGGTCAGCTCAACCAGGTGTTCCTGAACGTGCTGATGAATGCCTGCGACGCGATCGAGAAGAATGGCACCATCACGATCCGCACCGAGCCCATCGCGGGCGGCGTGCGGCTGGTGTTCGAGGACGACGGCCCCGGCATTCCCGAAGAAGTGCGGGGGCGCATCTTCGACCCCTTCTTCACCACCAAGCCCGTGGGCGTGGGCACCGGCCTCGGACTCTCGCTCTCCCACGGCATCATCGAGCGCCACGGCGGACGCATCGCGGTCGACTCGGGTCCGGAGGGCGGCACCGTCTTCACGATCGAGCTACCGCTGGTCGCCGCCCACGGCGAGTGAGTGCCGGGGGCTGCGCCGAGCTTCGATCGGCCTGCGGTCAGTCGCTCTCCCGCTGCATCACGATCGTGGTGATGGTGCGGGCCGACGCGTCACCGGGGCCTCCCGGCGCCCCGGAGAAGAACGCCTTGTGCTCGTCGCGGGTCTCGTGCCGGACCCACATGCCGAGCTCGAGGTCGAACAGCGCCTCGCCGCTGCCGCGCCGGCGCGACTCGATCTCGCTCTGGGCCGTCGCGGCATCCACGGTCGAGCGCACCGCGATCTCGAAGCGCGCCCGGTGGCCGTCCACCTCCCGCAGCGTGTAGGTGGTGGTCGAGGCCATCTGCATGCGCACACCCGGGTCGGTGCCGCCGACGTCGTCGGCGTCGCGGATCGTGAAGGCGTCACCCGGCTCGAGCGCTCGCTCCGGAAGCTCGGGCAGCCAGTAGACCGCGTGGATCCAGGCCTCGGCGATCTGGCGCAGCATCTGCCGAAAGGCGACCGGATCGGGATCGACGCCGGGCAGCTCGGGTGGCTCGGCCTCTCCCAGCTGGAAGTGGACCCCGGACATCACGCCCCGCTGGTCGAGGGCGGCCTGATAGGCGATCACGGAGAAGTCGAACGGGCTCTGCTCGTCGCCCACCGTCTGCGAGAGCATGTGGGCGTCGAAGCGCAGCCGGTCGGGTCGCTCGGTGCGGTCGACCCGGTAGGCGAAGCGAGCCGAGGCCCGGTCGTGCCGGACGTCGCCTCCGAGCTTCATCTCGCGAACCACGGTCTGGACCGCGCTCCAGCGCTGTCCGGGCGCGAGTCCGTAGCGCAGCAGGATGGGCTCGGCCCGCAGCGGCTCGCCCGCGGCTGCCAGCAGGAGCAGCGCGCAGGCACCCGCGACGACGGTGGACCGGCGCTCGGGCATCAGGGGGCGTCGAGGCCGTCCTCCGCCTCGATCGTCAGCTCGCGCCCGAGCCCCACCGGTACCAGCTCCACGCACACGTCCGCCGGCTCGAGTCGCGTGGAGCCGTCCGTGCCCTCGCGGGGCTCGAGCACCACCAGCTGGGGCTCGTGACCCTCGCGCTTGAAGTAGAGCTTGTGCGGCACGTCGACGGACAGATCGATGGTCTCGGGCTGCTCCTCCAGCAGACGCCCGTCGACGTAGATCTGCACCTGCTCGGCGACGCAGCCGAGCGGAACCTCCTGCGTGGTCGCGCAGCCCCAGGCGCAGAGCAGGCCGACGAGGAGCGCGGCCCGCGCGAGGCGGGGCAGGTTCGAGTTCGAGCGCATCGCGGTCCTCCTCACCCGGGGAGAGGCTATCTCAGCGGCGCCTCGGCCGCGCCCGCCACGTCGACCGCTACACTCGCCGCGTGGTCAGCCAGGGACGACGCGCGTGCGCGCTGCTCGCTGCAGCCGCCTTGCTGCTCGGTGCGGAAGAGGGAGGCGCACCGGAAGAGCTCGGCGGCTTCACGCTGACCGGCCTGCGCGTCGATCGCGCGCTGCTGGTCGCCGGCGGCCCCGGCAAGGACGGCATCAAGAGCGTGGATGCGCCGGAGTTCTCGGACATCGGCTCCGCTACCTGGGTGGGGCGAGATACCGAGGTGCTGGGTCTGGAGATCGACGGCGAAGCCCGCGCCTACCCGGTGCGGATGCTCGAGTACCACCAGATCGTGAACGACGTGGTCGGCGGCGTTCCGGTCGCGATCACCTACGACCCGCTCACGGGCACGCCCTTCGCCTGGCGCCGCGAGCTGGGGGGGAAGACGTTCGAGCTCGGCGTGTCGGGCCTGCTCTACAACGACAACTTCCTGATGTTCGACCGCGGCGGGGATTCGCTGTGGTCGCAGGTGCTGGGCGAGGCGATCGCGGGGCCGCGCGCCGGTCAGAAGCTCCAGCGCATCGAGCTGCGCCAGGAGACGACCGGTGACTGGCTGGCGCGCCACATGCAGTCGCTCTTCCTGCGCCCTCCCTTCCCCGAGAAGGTTTCGTACCTGATGAGCCCCTATCAGGCCTACTGGCTGGAGGACCGTATCCACTTCCCGGTGGCGGCGCGCGACGAGCGCTTCCACGCCAAGGAGCTGGTGGTGGGCGTGGTGGTGGGCGACACCGCGCGCGCCTACCTGGGCTCGATCCTGACGCGCGAGGGGAGTGCGGTGGACGAGCGGATCGGCGGCAAGCGCATCCGCGTGTCCTACCAGTCGGAGACGGGCACCTTCCAGTGGCAGGTGGACGACGGGGTCGCGCTGTGGGAGGCCTACTGGTTCGCCTGGAAGGCCTTCCATCCCGCCACCGAGATCTGGCGCGACGGCGCTGCCGAGGACTGAGCGTTGAGCGCGAGTGACGGACTCACGCCCCTGGAGCGCGTGGTCGCGCGAGACGAGATCCGCCAGCTGGCCTACCGCTACGCGCTCGCGATCGACGTGCGCGACCTCGATGCGCTGGTCGCGTTGTTCGTGCCGGACGTGCGCGTGGGGCGCACTCACTCGGGCAGGGACGCGCTGCGCGAGTCGTTCGAGCGGTCGCTCTCGTCGATCGGCGTGTCGATCCTGTTCGTCGGCAACCACCTGATCGACTTCCAGGACGCTCGCCACGCCAGCGGTGTGGTGTACTGCCGCGGCCAGATCCAGGATGGCGAGAGGTGGATCGAGCAGGCCATCCAGTACCGCGACCTCTACGAGCACCGCGGCGACGAGTGGCTGTTCGTGCGGCGCAACCATCTGCTCTGGTACGGCGTCGAGACGGCGGAGCGGCCGCTCGACCAGCCGCCGGCGAACTGGCCCGAGCGTCACGTGGGGCGCGGCACGCTGCCCGAGGAATCGCCGAGCTGGCGCGACTTCTGGTCGTCCCGGCGCGAGCGGGGCGGGTAGGTGACGGGGATGCGACGGGTGTCGCCTGGACACCGGGATCCGAGACGGGGTGGGATCCTGGCATGAGCGAGCACGCGGGCGTGCTGATCCTGGGAGGCGGAATCATCGGCGCGAGCGTCGCCTGGTCGCTCGCGTGCCGGGGCGTCCGCGACGTGCGCGTGGTGGACCTCGACCTGGCCGGTGTGTATGCGTCGTCGGAGCTCAACGCGGGCGGCGTGCGCGCCACCTGGTGGCAGCCCGTCAACATCGACACCTGCCTCGCGACCCTCGAGTTCTTCGGAGAGCACCGGGAGGAGTTCGGCTTCCGCGCCGCGGGCTACCTCTGGCTGTATGCGAATCCGGATCTGTACGCCCAGGCGCTGCGTCATCGCGAGAGCCAGAACGCTCGGGGCCTCGGCGTGGAGTCGCTCGATCCGGGCGAGGTGGGCGAGCGCTTCGCATTGCTCGACCGCAACCTGCACGAGCTGGTGGGCGCCACCTTCTCGCCACGGGACGGGCTCGTGAACCCGAATGCGGTGCGCAGCTGGTACCGGCGCCAGGCCGAGGCGGCCGGTGTGCTGTTCGAGAACCGCCACTACGCCGCCGGCGTGGTGACCGCACGGGTGGCCGGCGCGGGGGGCAGCCTGCGCCGGGTTGCCGCCGTCGACGTGGTCGAGGTGGAGAAGGCCGGCGTGCTGGAGGACGCGGACCGCATCCGCGAGATCCTCGTCACCCACCGCGTTCCGGCGGCCGCCCAATGCGGCGAGACCCGCATCGAGTGCGACGCGGTGATCAACTGCCTCGGCGCCTGGTCGCCGGTCTTCTCGGCGAAGGTGGGCGTGACGGACGTGACCGAGCCGGTGCGACGACAGATCGCGCTGGTGGACGTCCACGCCGAGGACCGGGCGCCGGGCGTCTCGTTCTCGCACCTCGGGATGGTGGTCGACGCCAGCGATCTCTACTTCCACCCGGATGGAGCCCACATCCTGGCCGGCTACTCGATCCCGGACGAGTCCCCGGGCTTCGACTTCGACTACGACGGCGCGGAGTTCTTCGAGCACTACCTGTGGCCGCGCCTGGCCCACCGCGCCAGCAGCTTCGAGCGCTGCGGCCACGTTCGCGGCTGGTCCGGACTCTACGCAGTGACGCCGGACCGCAGCGGCATCGCCGGCCCGGTGGAGGGCTTCGCCAACCTGTTCGAGGCCCACTCGTTCACCGGGCGCGGCGTGATGCAGTCGTTCGCGGTGGGCGTCGCCATCGCGGAGCTGGTGGACACGGGTCGCTACGGATCCCACGACCTGACGCCGCTCACCCGGCGCCGCTTCCGGGATCCGGCGCGCTGGGTGAGGGAGGCGCTGCACATCTAGCCCGACTTCGCGCGGCTCCGCCTGGCTGTGCGCTTCGCCCTTCGGGCCTGCGGGCTCAGCCGCTCGATCGATCGCGCCGTCTCAGCCCAGTACCTGCCGCGATCGATCCCTCGCCCGTTCCCGCTCCCAGCGCTCGCTCACGTCGCGCATGATCGCGACGATCGAAGCGACTTCGCCGCCCTCGCCACGGATCAGCCCGACCGAGAACTCGACGGAGATCCGCGCCCCGTCCTCGCGCATTGCCGGCACGGCCAACAGGCGGTCTCCGTAGCGCGTCTCGCCCTTCGCCATGACGCTGGCGTACCCTTCCCAGTGTCTGGCGCGCTGCCGCTCGGGAATGATCAGGTCGAGCGAGCTGCCGAGCGCGTCTTCGGCTCGATGGCCGAAGATCCGCTCCGCGCCGGTGTTCCAGAGCAGGATCCTGCCCTCCCGGTCCGCCACGACGACCGCATCGGGCGTCGCCTCGACCAGAGCGCGGAAGAGGTCGGCCATGCGCCGGAGTGTCGGCTCGAGAGCTCCCACTCGCAACGGGCAATCGTGCCCGATCCCGCACACACCCTTGACCCCCCGGCCTCGGCAGGGCTACCTGTCGCCGCGATGAGCATCCAGCCGTGCAGCGAGCCCCGCTGTGCCCCCCGATCCCGCGACGGCGGTGCGATCGAGCTGCTGATCCGCTCGCAGCCAAAGGACCTCGGCGACTTCGAGGTGCGACGGGTGTTGCCGGCTCGCGACCGGCAGCGCGTCGGACCCTTCATCTTCTTCGATCACATGGGACCTGCCCGCTTCGCGCCCGGTCGCGGCATCGACGTGCGCCCGCATCCGCACATCGGTCTCGCGACGGTCACGTACCTGTTCGACGGAGCCATCCAGCATCGCGACAGCCTCGGCTTCGACCAGCGCATCACCCCGGGCGCGGTCAATTGGATGACGGCCGGCCGCGGCATCGTCCACTCCGAGCGCACGCCGCAGGACCTGAGACGGGAGGGCTCCGCGCTCCACGGCCTTCAGGTCTGGCTCGCGCTGCCTGCCGAGGCCGAGGAGACGACTCCCAGCTTCGTTCACCATCCGGAGGCGGACCTGCCCCGGGTGAGGTCGCGCGGCGCGAGCCTGACGCTGATCGCAGGTGAAGCCTGGGGTGAGCGATCGCCGGTCGAGACGGCGTCGCAGACGTTCTACGCGGTGGGCGAGCTCGAGTCGGGCGCGCAGATCGCACTGCCCGGTGACGTACCGGAGCGCGCCGTCTACCTGGTGGAGGGCGAGGTCGCGCTCGAGGGCGAGACGCTTTCGCCCGGCACACTGGCCGTCGTGCGTGCCGGTGCCCGGCCGGTGCTGACCGCCGCGCGTGCGTCGCGAGTGGCCCTGGCGGGGGGGGCTGCGCTCGAGGGCGAGCGACACCTGTGGTGGAACTTCGTGTCGAGCTCCGCCGAGCGGATCGAGCAGGCCAAGCGAGACTGGCGCGACGGCCGGTTTCCAGGGGTCCCCGGCGATCCCGAGTCCATCCCGCTGCCGAGCGACTGAGGCGGCGTTCCGTCCACCGCCGCCGCGCGACTCACTCGGGCGAGGACTCCGTCTCGCACCAGCGCTGGAGCGAGCGCAGGCTGTCGTCGACGATCTCGGAGGCGAGGCGGCGCAGATCGAAGCGGTCGAGGGCGCCGCCCACCACCGGCACCGTGTTCTCGGGAGCAGAGAAGCGCAGCGAGAGGCGCGTCCTCCCTGCCTCTTCGCCGGCTTCGTCTTCGCTTCCTTCGGACAGCGTGTAGGTCTGCTCGTAGCGGAAGGAGCCGATCGAGAGCGCCTGGCGCAGGCGCTTGCCCGGCACCACCTCGACCGGCTGGTCGATCAGCTCGACCGGCACCGAGCCGAGCTGATAGCGCCAGTGTGCGGGCTCGTCGCCATGGGGGTAGTCGGGGACCGGCCGCGTGAGCGAGAGGATGCGGATGTCCCAGCGGATCCGCTCCCGCGGCTGGGAGAGGGCCCTCCAGACCCGCTCGCGCGGGGCCTGGATCACCGTCGACATGGCGATGGTGATCACGGAACGGTTCGCGCCCCCACGCAGGGCAGTGTGGGGTGCCCGGGAGCGGGCCGCAAGCGGCGAGTCGCCTCAGTCCCGGCTCTGCTTGAGGCGCCGCTCCGCGCTGCGCACGCGGCGCGTCAGCACGCGGAAGATCTCGAACGAGATCTCGGGCATCTGCAGGATCAGGTCCTTCAGGCTGTCGCCCTCGAAGGACAGCAGGCGCGAGTTCTCGACCGCCACCAGCGTGGCGCTGCGCGGCTCGTCGTCCAGGATCGCCATCTCGCCCATGTAGTCGATCGCTCGGATCTCGCCGACCCGCGCCTGCCCGGGCGTCTCCCAGCCGAGGTAGACGTCGACCACGCCTTCGAGCAACACGTACAGCTCGTTGCCGGGCTCTCCCTCGCGCACGATCACCTCGTTGGGCAGGAAGGTCACCTCGCTGGCGAGCTGGTGGATCGCCTCCAGCTGGTCGAGGGTGAGGTTCGCGAAGAGCGGGACGCGCTTGAGCGCGAGCAGTCGTTCCATCGTCTGGGTACCCAGCGAATTCTCGCCCAGAGTCGGATCGATCGCCGCCGCCGCTTCCCGGATCCAGCGGCTCTCGGACCGCGCGGACACCCGCAGGATCTCCGCTGCATCGCTCGGCGCCGCGACCAGCGACTCGGCGGCGCCGCGCCGGTCTTCGAGCGGGCTGGTCTCGTGGATCAGCACCAGCAGGTGGGCCGCCTCCCGGTCGCCGAGGTTCGACAGCACCTCGAGCGCGTCCGAACGGGTGCGCTGGGCTCCGGAGCGCAGGGCCCGGTCCACCTTGCGGATGATGCGCTCGTTCTCGAGCAGCGCGAGGCAGCGGAAGGCGAGCCGCCGGTGTCGGACGCTGGCATCGCCGTAGGCGGTGCGCAGAAAAGTCATCGCGGCCTCGCCGCCTTCCGGCAGGGCCTGGATCACGATCACGCAGTACCACATCTGCCGCACGCGGTGTCGCAGCTCCTCGCGCAGCATCCGGTTGCGCTCTGCGGGCGGCGCGGCGTACACGGTCACCAGGAACGCGGCCTCGACCGCGGGCTCGCGGCCGTCGCGCAGGTAGGGCCGAGCCGCCTCGACCCCGGTGGCGCCGAGACCTGCCAGCGCGTCGACCGCTGCGTTGCGCACGCTGGCGGCCGGGTCGGCCAGTGCGCGAGCCACCGCGGCGACGGCATCCGGCCGGGTGCGGGCGACCAGCCGCACCGCGGCGCTGCGCACCGAAGGCTCGTGAGCCTCGAGGGCGACCAGCAGCTCCTCCGACGGGATCGGCACGCCGAGGTCGGCCCGTGCCGCCCGCTCGAACGCAGTGGCGCGCACGCGCCAGTCGGGGTCTGCCATGTGCCGCACGACCAGCGCCGCGAGCGAGGTTGGTGCCACCGCGAGCGCCGCGCGCACGGAAGCCGGATCCTCGCACAGCAGCATCTCGCGCAGCACCGCATTCCCGGCCTCGTCGCACAGCACGGCCGTCTCGGCGCGTACGTCCGGGTCCGGGTCGCGCAGCAGCTGCGCGACCATCTCCGCGAGCGCCGGCGGGTCGGTCCGGGCCGACAGCCCGCCGAGAGCTGCACGGCGCACGCGCGGATCGTCGTCCGCGAGGGCGCGGCGCAGCAGCTGCGGCGCGCGCGGATCCTCCAGGTCCGCCAGGCCGGCGGCGCAGGTCTCGCGCACGGATGCGTGGGGATGCTCGAGTCCGACGACCAGCGGCTCGACGACTCCGCGCTGCGCGAGGCTCGCGAGCAGGCGCAGCAGCGAACGCGACGGCCGCTCCGACTCCTCGCGCAGCATCTGGAGACACAGCTCCGACAGATGCGAGGTCTCGAACTCGCCGACCTCGTCGCCGACTTCGCTGATGTCGAGTCGACCGGCGCGGATGCCGTCCACCAGCTCGCGCAGGTACTCCCGTCGCACGCGCAGGTTGGCGAACAGGTAGAGGGTGGCGGCGCCGGCGCCGCACCACGCCAGGACGCGAGGCTCCGGAGTTCCGACGGCCACCAGCAGCGCGCCCGCGCCGGCCATGCCGGCGTACACGACGATGCCTTCGAGGAAGGCGCGAATGCGGCCGCGCAGCCGCTGGGGCAGCGCGTTGTAGACCAGCGAACGGATCGGCTGAGCGATCGCGTTCTCGGCCAGCTCGCGGCTCACGCGTGCGCCGACGGCCGAGGCGAGGCCGTACTGGAAGCCGAGCCCTCCGAAGGAGGCGAGCATCATCAGCGGGTGGACGAGCTGGGCGGTCGGAACGCCGAAGCGGTGGATCAGCCAGGGCGTGACGGCCAGCTCGAGCGCGATCTCGATCAGGTTGGTGACCGCCAGGTAGAGGCCGAAGAACGCGGCGAGCTCGGACGGCTCGGGGAAGCGGCGCACGAACACGTCGGAGTACAGGTACTGGGCCACGAAGATCGCGAGCACCATCCCCACCGCGGAGATCACCAGCCAACGACCGATGCGGGCGCTGCCCAGGTAGCTCGCCGCGCCGCGCATGCCCTCGAACGACGTCTCGTCGGCCTCCTCGAGCTCGAGCGGCCCCCAGCGTCGCAGCGGCCGTCGTGCCACCCGCAGCAGCAGCGCCGCCAGTCCGAGCGCCAGCGCCCAGGCCCAGATCAGCGAGACCGGCCCGGCTACCCGGGTGAGGCCCACCGCGCCGGCACCGCCCAGCAATCCGCCCACCGAGGAGCCCAGCGTGAAGACCGGGAAGAGGCGCTTGCTGGCGAGCGAGTCGAAGTAGTCGCCCGAGAAGGTCCAGAAGTGGTTCAGGAAGACCGCCTGGGTGAGATAGAAGAGACAGAAGAGGGCGGGCAGCGCCGCCAGCACGCCCGCATCCGCGCCGACCGCGCCGAACGCGAGCAAGCCGGCGGTGCCGAGCAGCATCTGGATCAGCAGGCGGTCGTTGCGGGTCTGGCCGACGCGCGCCGCGTAGACCACCGACCCGAGCACGGTCACGAGCGCGGCGGCGATGAACAGCGGCGGCAGGCGCTCGGCGCCGAGCCGCGCCAGCAGCAGCGCCTCGGAGCCCGCCAGTCCCAGTGTCTGCGCCGCGCTGATCAACGTGAGCAGCGCGGTGAAGAACAGCGCCTGCTTGCGCTCCCGGCTGCGGACCGCCGGCAGCGCGCTCCAGAGGATCTCCGAGAGCGGTCGCATCGTGCGGGAGGATAGACGGGATCGTTCGCGCCGCCGCGGCGCGAACGCCGTCAGCCCGCGACGAAGCTGCGCGCTGCCAGCGATCCCAGCGAGAACAGCCGGTAGCCGCCCCGGAAGAAGTCCCGGCAGCGCGTCGAGTGGGCGAGCGCCCGCTCGCTCGAGGTGCGCCGGACCTCCTGGCGGAAGCTGCCGTCCTCGAACAGCCGGTAGTGTGCGAAGCCGCCCGGGTAGTCCTTGGTGCAGTGCACCTCGACGAACGGGATCGCACCCGACGCCGGGTAGCGGCGCACGCGGTTGCGGTGGGTGTGGCCGATCAGCACGGCCTTCACCTGCGGGTGGCCGCCCAGCAGATCGAACAGGCGCAGCGAGTGCTCGGGCCGCATGCCGATGTCGTTGGGGAACGAATCGGCATGCTGGGGCGGTACGGGCTGGTGGTGCATGAAGAGCAGGGTCGGGATGCGGGACTCCTGCGTCTCCGCCAGCGCCTGCGCCAGCCACGAGAGGCGCTCGTCGCCGAACACCCCGTGGTGCTCTCCGGGCTCCACCGTCTCCAGCAGCAGCAGGCGCCAGCCCCCCAGGTCGAGTGCGCGCGGGGCCCGGGGCTGGCCGAGCAGCGCGTAGCCATCGACCTCGAGACCCGCTTCCAGGCCGTAGTAGTCGTGGTTGCCCAGGAAGGCGTGGTGGGGCATCGCGAAGCCCGCGAAGGCCTCGGCGGCCGCCTCGAACTGCTCCGGCAGGCCCCGGTCGGCGATGTCGCCCTTGATGATCGCGGCGTCGACACCCGAGGCGTTGATGTCCGCGATCGCGTCCTCGTTCATGAAGCGCCAGTAGGGGACGTCGGTGTCGCCGGCCAATGCCTCGGGAAAGCCCGTCGCCACCGGCCCGTAGTCGCCGTTCTCGAGCAGGGTGCCGCCGAAGCGCGGCTCGCCGAAGTGCAGGTCGTTCAGCGTCGCGAAGCAGCCCACCTGCTCGGCGCGCGGCGCCGGCAGCGTCTCGAAGCGCTCCGGCAGGTAGGCGTCCGGGGTCGGAGCGGGTGCGCCTTCCACCTCGATCTCGAGCTGGTAGCTGGTCTGCGGCTCGAGTCCCTCGATGCGCACGAGCCGCGTGCGCGCGCCTTCGCAATCGGCGCGCAGCTCACCGCCGATGCGCACCCGCGCGATGGCGTCGACCGGGCCCGAGTCGTCCTCGACGGCGAAGGCGAGCGTGGCGCTCGTCTCGGTGACGCCGAAGAGCTCCGCGCCGGTGACCCTGACGCCCACGCGCTGGCTACTCGAGGTGGCTGCGCAGCATCCAGGCGTTCTTCTCGTGCACCTGGATGCGGCGAACCCCGAGATCGCCCGAGGCCTGGTCGCCCGCCTCGTCGGCCGCCGCGACCAGCTTGCGCGCGGCCTCCACGACCGTCAACTGATCGGCCACCAGGATCTCGATCATCTTCTCGGCCTTCGGGACGCCCTTCGCCTCCTTCACCTTTGCGAGCTGCTCGAACTGGGAGTAGCTGCCGGGTGCCGGCTCGCCCAGCGCGCGGATGCGCTCGGCGATCTCGTCCACCGCCAGCGCGAGCTCGGTGTACTGGGTCTCGAAGAGCGTGTGGAGCGTGGTGAACATCGGACCCTTGACGTTCCAGTGGAAGTTGTGGGTCTTGAGGTAGAGCGTGTAGCTGTCGGCCAGCAGCCGCGAGGCCGCCTCGGCCACCTTCTTGTCGGACATGGTCGGACTCCCGATCGTCGAGTGGATTCGATCGGAGCTTAGCGCGCGCTCCCCGCTCCGCTGGATCGTGCCCGGCCGAGCTCGCGGGCGATCTCGGCCCAGGGCTCCGGATCGCTGGCCCAGTGCGCCACCAGGCTCACGCGATCCGCGATGGCGCCGCAGCGTGCGCGCACACGGTCCGCCACCTGGTCGAGCGGGCAGCAGATCGCGATCGTCTCGAGCATCTCGTCGCTGACGAGCTCCGTCATCTCGGCCCAGCGACCGCGCTTCGACAGGGCGTTCAGCTCCGGCTGCAGGTCGCCCCAGCCGTGCGACTCGAGCACCACCGCATAGGCCGGCGTCGAGCCGTAGAACGCGATCTGCTGCTTCGTCATGCGCCTGGTGCTCTCGATCTCCCGCTCGCTGCTGCCGCTCGCGATCATCACCTGCAGCGACAGCTCGAAGTCGCCGCGTACGCGACCCGACTTCGCGAGGCCGCGCTCGATCGCCGGCAGGGTCAGGCTCTCGAGCGAGCGCGGCGTGTGCAGCGGATGCACGAAGAAGCCGTCGGCGGCCTCGCCGGCCACCTCGGTCATGCGGGGACCCACGCCGGCGATCAGGATCGGCGGGTCGCCGTACGGGTTCTTGCCGGGGTTGAACATCGGCGTCATCAGCGTGTGCTGGTAGAACTCGCCCCGGAAGTCCGGGCGGTCGCCGTCCCGGAAGCAGCGCCAGATCTCCTTGATCGCCAGCACCATCTCGCGCATGCGTGCGGCCGGGTGCGACCAGGGCATGCTGAAGCGCTTCTCGATGTGCGGTCGGATCTGCGACCCCAGCCCCAGCAGGAAGCGCCCCTGCGAGAGCGCCTGGAGGTCCCAGCCGATGTGGGCCAGGATCATCGGGTTGCGCGCGAACGCGATCGCGATCGCGGTGTAGAGATCGAGGCGCTCGGTGGTCTGGCAGGCCTGTACCAGCGGGAAGAACGGGTCGTGGGGGCCCTCGAACGTGAATCCCCCGGCGTAGCCCGCCTGTTCCAGGCGCCGGGCCTCGGCGCCGGCGTTGGCGAAGTCGTTCAGCGCGGCGTCGACCTTCATCGCGGACCTCCGCTGCGCATTCGAACACAGGCCTGCGCAGCGGGCAAGCGACGCCGAAGCGCTCGCGGATGCGGATAGAATGGAGGCCCGAGGAGGATGCCATGTCCGACACGCTGCGCGTCGAGCGCGAGGGTCCGATCACCACCGTCTCCCTGAACCGGCCCGACGTGCGCAACGCGGTCGACGCCCCGACGGCCGAGCGGCTCGCCCGCGCCTTCCTCGACTTCGAGCGGGACGACGACGCGAAGGTGGGCGTCTTCTGCGGAGAGCACGGCACCTTCTGTGCCGGGGCGGACCTGAAGGCCGCGTCGAGCGGGCGGGGCAACCGGGTGTCGCCGCCGGCGACCGGCGCCGACTGGGACGCGCTGGCCGCCGATGGACCGATGGGCCCCTCGCGCATGCTGCTGTCGAAGCCGGTGATCGCGGCGGTCTCGGGCTACGCGGTG
>Ga0209536_100006455_pt1 | contig 17932 bp, 18 predicted proteins | sample DeeMarSeWOR28_12_FD_187461 | JGI IMG/M metagenome (GOLD analysis project Ga0209536, IMG submission 187461) | Marine sediment microbial communities from White Oak River estuary, North Carolina - WOR-2-8_12 (SPAdes) (version 2) | ecosystem: Environmental > Aquatic > Marine > Intertidal zone >... | reverse complement strand
AATCAGACTATACCTCGGGTTGGTTGACGCGTCGTTTGTCGGCATGCACCCGCAAGGTTTTCACCAGGTTGCCCTTGGTCTGCACAATATCTATTGGGTAACCGGCCAGCAGCACGCTGGTGCCTGGTTCGGGGATATCCTCTAAATACTCCAGTACCAGACCATTGAGCGTCTTGGGGCCGTCCGTGGGCAGTTCCATGTCCAGTGCACGATTCAGGTCACGAACGTTGGTGGTTCCGCTGACCAGGAAGCTACCATCCTCCTCGGGTATGCAGTCCCGGCTACTGGTTAACGGGTCGGTGGTGAATTCGCCCACGACTTCCTCGAGAATATCCTCGAGTGTTACCAGGCCCTGAATATCGCCATATTCATCCACGACCAGACCAACCCGTCTACGCTCACGCTGGAAGTTGAGGAGCTGGCGGTTCAGCGGAGTATTTTCCGGAACGAATAGCGGTTCCTTTATAAGGCTCTCCAGGGTTTGTTTGTCCAGTCTGTTGCGCTTCAGAAGCGGCAGAACCTTGCGCAGGTGAATGAACCCGACCACATTGTCGATGCTGTCGCGGAATACCGGCAAGCGCGTGTACTGGCTCGACGTGATCTGTCGCACGATGGTGTTCCAGTCGTCCTCGAGATTGATTCCGGTAACTTCCTTGCGCGGAATCATGATGTCTTCCACTGTGACCTTTTCCAGGTCCAGGATGTTCAGCAGCATGTCCTGGTGTCGCTTGGGGATCATGGCGCCCGCTTCCAGCACTACCGTCCGCAACTCCTCCTGGCTAAGTGCATCGGCGCTACTTTCCTCAGGGCGAACTCCAATGATCTTGAGAAGCGCATTGGCTATGCTGTTGACGACCCAGACGAAGGGGTACATCAGCCACAGCAGAGGTCCGTAGATAAAGGCCGCCGGAAAGGCAACGCGCTCCGGGTGGAGGGCAGCCAGCGTTTTGGGAGTGACTTCAGCGAAAATCAGGATGACCAGCGTCAGCAGGGCAGCACCGATTACCAGGCCCGCTTCGCCGATCAGGCGTACCGCGATTACCGCGGTCAATGTCGAGGCGAGGATGTTGACGAAGTTGTTGCCCAGAAGAATCAAACCGATCAGCCGGTCAGGCCGCTCCAGCAGCTTTTGGGCGCGTATCGCCGCCGGGTGGCGGGCACGCACCAGGTGGCGCAACCGGTAACGGTTGAGCGTCATCAGTCCGGTCTCGGAGCCGGAGAAGAACGCGGACAAAATAATAAGAAATGCCAGTGCGCCAAACAGAACGCTAAGGGGAATTTGGTCCAAGGAGGTTTAATCCGATTGCCTACTATTTTTTCATTTTAGGCCGAAACAGCAGGGTTGTCAGGCGCTGCGACTGAGAATCAGTTCAAGTACCAGTTTGCTGCCGAAATAGGCCAGTATGAGTAATGCGAAGCCACTCAGTGTCCAGCCTATCGCCTTGCGGCCGCGCCAGCCGAATTTCCACCGTCCCCACAACAGCACGCCGAAAATGAACCAGCCGGTGAGTGAGAGTATGGTTTTGTGCGCCAGTTGCTGAGCAAAAATGTCTTCCAGAAACAAGATGCCCGTCAATAACGCGACGCTAAGCAAGGCGTAACCGACTGCGATCATCTGGAAAAGCAGACGTTCCATCACCTGCAGGGGGGGCAGGGCTCGGATAAACCCGCCCGGATGGCGATTGCGCAGATGGTTGTCCTGAATCGCGAGCAGCACAGACTGGACCGCAGCTAGGGCGAAAATGCTGTAAGCCAGCACCGAAAACAGGATATGCAGGTCGAGTTGCCAGGACGTCGCGGCGATGACCGCGCGCTGATTCGGATACCAGACCGCCAACGCCATGGTGGCCGCTGCAACCGGCAGCAACGGGATTCCAAGATTTTCCACTGGCTGTCTGATGGAGGCCATGAGCAGCAGTAGCGCCGTTATCAACGCGGTCAAGGACGCGGCGTTGAAAAATCCGAGATTCAGGCCCCGCTCGGTAACCAGCTGTGGATACAGCGCCATGGCGTGCAGCAGCACTGCCCCAAAACCCAGAAGCAGCACGACGCCGCGGTTCATGCTGAGCCCCGATTCAGCACGAGCCAGGCGGATCGTCAACGCGGCACTCGTGACCAGGTACAGCAGTATTGCGAAGGTGGTAAATCCAATAGCGTGCATAACGGGAATGATGGCACAAGCGGGTATCCGCTGAAAGTCCGGGTCGATTGGCCTGCCGGGCTGTGTCACGGTGCCTGACGCGCAGCGGCAGCTGCGTATAAGCGTGGTGGCCGGTCCCCCGAATACGCGCGCAGGACACGCGAAAACTGCGACCATTTCGACACTTTTGCTGTGAAATCCAGTGGCACGGTCCTCGCATTAACAATGCAAAAGTTACCTTGGCGAGCGACACATGGAACTCAGGATACTCGGATGCAGTGGAGGGATTGGTGGCGATCTGAACACTACGTCCCTGCTCATTGATGATGACATACTGATCGATGGTGGCACTGGCATCTCCGAGCTGAGCCTTGAGGAGATGGCCCGCGTGCGGCATATCTTTGTGACCCATTCGCACCTGGACCATATTGCCGGTATCCCGATGTTGCTCGACTCGATTTTTGAGCAGATCGGCCAGCCGGTTATGCTGTACGCCCGACCCGAGACGCTGCAAATTCTCCGCGATCATATTTTCAACTGGCAGGTGTGGCCCGATTTTTCCAGCTTGCCCAGTACGGAGCGTGCGGTATTGCAGTTTGTTCCGATGACGCCCGGGCAGCGGCTGCGAATCAAGGGCCGCTCGGTGGAAATGATCGAAGTCAACCACGTTGTGCCGGCTGCCGGCTACCGGGTGCAGAACGGCGTCGGCAGTTTCGCGTTCAGCGGCGACACCACCAGTAACGACGGGTTCTGGGAAGCACTCAACCGGCACGAGACGCTGGACCTGCTGATAGTTGAGAGCGCCTTCGCGGACGAAGATCGGGAATTAAGTGCCAAAGCGCACCACTACTGCCCGGAGTTGTTGGCCCAAGACCTGAAAAAGCTGCGCCACCGGCCGCGCCTGTACTTGACGCATCTCAAGCCTGGAAGCGAGGATAAGATAGTGGAACAGTGCCAGAATCAGATCGAGGCGCTGGCGGTGCACCGCCTGTGCGGAGGGGACCGCTTCAAGTTATAATCCCGCTTTGTTTTTGCCGGGATTGTTCACATGTTCGAAAACCTCACCGAGCGACTGACGCACACCATCAAACGCCTGCGCGGGCAGGGCCGTTTGAGCGAGGATAATATCAAGGAAACCCTGCGCGAAGTACGCATGGCGCTGCTGGAGGCCGATGTGGCGCTGTCGGTGGTCAAGCAATTTGTCGAAAAAGTGCGTGAGCGTGCCATTGGTCAGGAGGTCATGCAGAGCCTCACCCCGGGCCAAGCGCTGGTAAAGATCGTCAATGACGAGCTGGTTTCCATCATGGGCGAAGCCTGCGATGAGTTGCAGCTCAATGTACAACCGCCGGCCGTAGTCCTGATGGCGGGATTACAGGGTTCCGGTAAGACGACCTCGACAGCGAAGCTGGCGCGCTGGCTCAGGGAGCGCAAGAAGAAATCTGTACTGGTAACCAGCTGCGACATATACAGGCCGGCGGCCATACACCAGTTGGAGAAACTGGCCGGGGAGGTGCAGGCGGAGTTTTTCCCCAGCAGCACTGAGGACGATCCCGTGGCGATTGCTACGGCCGCCCTCGAGCACGCGCGCAGGAAACACCTGGATGTGCTGATCGTCGATACCGCGGGTCGGCTGCACATCGATGACCAGATGATGGTGGAGATACAACGCATTCATGCGGTGCTCAATCCGGTTGAAACGCTGTTTGTGGTCGACAGCATGACCGGTCAGGATGCCGCCAACACGGCGCAGGCCTTCAATGACGCCTTGCCGTTGACCGGTGTGGTTCTGACCAAAACTGACGGCGACGCGCGCGGCGGTGCGGCGTTGTCGATTCGGTCGATCACCGGCAAGCCGATCAAGTTTCTGGGTGTGGGGGAGAAGACCGCGGCGCTGGAGCCCTTCCATCCCGACCGGGTTGCCTCGCGGATTCTGGGCATGGGCGATGTGCTGAGTCTGGTCGAGGAGGCGCAGCACAAGGTCGACAAGGACAAGGCGGCAAGACTTGCGAGCAAGCTTCACAAAGGCAAGCGTTTCGACTTGAGCGATTTCCATGATCAGCTCGAGCAGATGCTCGGCATGGGCGGCTTGGGCAGCCTGATCGACAAACTGCCGGGCGTGGGGCAGCTCCCTCAGGCGGTTCGCGACCAGGTTAACGACCGGGAAATGCATCGCATGCTGGCTATTATCCGCTCCATGACGCCGCAGGAGCGCCAGTTCCCGGATATCATCAAGGGATCACGGCGCAAGCGGATCGCGGCGGGTTCGGGAACCCAGGTTCAGGATGTAAACCGCCTGCTGAAGCAGTTTATGCAGATGCAGAAGATGATGAAGAAGATGTCCAAAGGCGGTGTGAAGAACATGATGCGGGGCTTGAAAGGGCGCATGCCACAGGGCTTCCCATTCTGAATAGAGAAATCAAATAAAAAGGCGATCCCATCGGGATCGCCATAACTCAGGGCCGTCTTGGATTCGCCCCCCCTTACCACCGATACTCGTTATAGTTGTTTCCGGTGGAAAGATGTGATCGTCCGCAGACTGCTCTTGGTGGCAGCTGGCGAGCAATCGCCCTTTTCCATGATTATTCTTGATTATTCCTTATGCGGTGATGAAGCAACCCGCGTGCCATAAAGGAAAAAACATTTTAAATCAGTTGGTTACGCTTTAAGCACCAGTAATCTCATGGCCCAGATCGAGCTATGTGTAAAAAATAACGTCATTGGCGTAACATTGGGTACGTCCAGATGTGGAATATAAGATTATATTAATCAATGAGTTGAAATAACAGATGGGATAGGAAAAGCGCCAGGAGTCGCACGTAAAACTATTCGACACTACTGCGCGGTGTCCCGGAATTCCCGGCTGGCCTGGGAGGCGAGATGGCAACATGACCAGATGTCATCGCGGTTGCGCTGGGGTATACGCTGTGGCGAGTTCAAGCGCTTCACTTTTGTGCCAATTCGCGTAAAATGCCCGCTCTTTCCGTGGTGCCTGGCATCCGCACCGCATGATTTTGCTTGTTATAGAGGATCACTCTCGATGGTGACTATTAGACTGGCTCGCGGTGGCGCCAAGAAGCGGCCTTTTTACCATGTTGTGGTGACTGATTCGCGCAATCGCCGCGACGGCCGTTACATCGAGCGCATCGGGTTCTTTAACCCGGTTGCCGCTGGCGAAGAAACGCGACTGAGCATCGATGCTGCACGTGCGCAGTATTGGGTGGGCCAGGGTGCCAGGGCGTCTGACAGGGTCGCCAAGCTGCTTAAGGAGCAGCAGCAGTAGACCAGGGCCAGAGACAGTCGCGAATTGTACCGGTAGGTCGTATATCGGGTGTGTACGGAGTTCGCGGCTGGGTGCGTGTGTTCTCATACACCCAACCGCGCGACAACATTGTCCACTACCGGCCCTGGTATCTGAACCGAGCCGGCGAGTGGCAGGAACACGAACTGGCGGAAGGCCGGCAGCACGGTAAGGGGGTGGTGGCACGCCTGGCGGGTTGCGAGGACCGTGACGAAGCGTCTCAGCTGATAGGTGCGGAGATTGGCGTGCGCCGCAAACAGCTCCCCGCGGCGCAGCCAGGAGAATATTATTGGAGCGACCTGCAAGGGCTGAAAGTGGTAACCCTGCAAGGTGAGTTGCTCGGATTGGTTGACCACCTGCTGGAGACCGGTGCCAATGATGTCCTGGTAGTGAAGGGGGAGCGCGAGAGCCTGATTCCCTTTGTCCTCGGGCAGGTGGTCGACGAGGTCGATCTCGAACGGGGCGAGATCCGGGTTGACTGGGACAAAGGTTTTTAGCAGGGCACGTGGCGGTGCGAATTGATGTGGTGACCCTGTTCCCCGAAATGGTGCGGGATTTTGGCCGCTACGGCATTCCCCGTATCGCGCTGGAACGGGGTCTGCTGGCGCTGGAGACCTGGAATCCGCGGGATTACGCGGCTAACCGGCATCGCAACGTGGATGACCGTCCGTACGGCGGAGGCCCGGGCATGGTGATGCAGGTTCAGCCGGTCCGCGATGCCCTTGAGGCGGCGCGGGGGCAGGGTGAAGGGCCGGTGATATACCTGACCCCGCAAGGCAGGCGGCTCGACCAGCGGGCCGTGCGGCAGTTTGCAGGACTGCCACATATGATTCTGCTGGCGGGTCGCTATGAGGGTATCGACGAGCGACTCATTGAGTGCGAAGTCGACGAGGAATGGTCCATCGGTGACTACGTGTTGAGCGGCGGAGAACCCGCTGCAATGGTGTGGATCGATGCCCTGGCTCGCCTGATCCCTGGCGCGTTGGGCGATGAGGAATCCGCGCAGCGCGATTCGTTTATGGATGGGTTGCTGGACTACCCGCACTACACCAGGCCGGAGAGCCTCGACGGACAGCGCGTCCCCGGTGTTCTGCTGGGCGGCAACCATGCCGACATCGCGCGTTGGCGCTTGAAGCAGTCCCTCGGGCGGACCTGGCAACGCAGGCCGGATTTGCTCGAGCAAATGAGTTTGAACAAGGAACAGCAGGCGCTGCTGGCGGAGTTTATCCGCGAGCAGCAGACCAGGTAAGCAGATTTAAACCCGCAGTAGGGGAAGAGTCATGAGCAACATCATTGAAGAACTGGAAAGGGAACAGATGACCAAGGAAGTGCCGGATTTTGCGCCGGGCGATACCGTGGTCGTTGAAGTGAAAGTCAAAGAAGGTGAGCGCGAGCGGTTGCAGGCTTTCGAGGGTGTGGTCATTGGCAAACGTAATCGCGGCTTGAACTCGGCGTTTACGGTTCGCAAGGTGTCACACGGCGAAGGCGTGGAACGCGTGTTTCAGACCTACAGCCCGACGGTCGCCAGCATCACAGTGAAGCGTCGCGGTGATGTGCGCCGGGCCAAGCTCTACTACCTGCGCGAGCGCTCCGGTAAGGCGGCACGTATCAAAGAGAAGCTCTGATACAGCGCCAGCCGCTCGCTGCCGCGAAGGTCTGGCTTCGAAGCTTTCGATTGACGGGCAACCTTGCCACAGGTTGCCCGTTTTCGTTTGCGCCTGAACGGCAGTGCATACCCTTTCCGACGCTTTGCGGGGGTGTTTAGTATGGTCTCGGAACATTCACTCGAGTGCTCGACATTGCAGGCAGTTGCGCACTCTGACTGGTGCACTGTGCGGCCGCGTGGCAGCCGCTGGCGCGGAGGCTTCGCGCGACTCATCAGCGCCTGCCTGCTTTTCCTGGTGACGCTATGGGCTGGTCCTGTAAGGGCTCTCGATGCGGGCGGTCTGAGGGACCTGGCACAGCTTGCGCGTCTGGGTGCACCGCAGTTGGCCTTGCGCCGCATGGATGCCGAGCAACCCGCCCCGGATGAGAACCTGGTCGACTGGATGGCCTGGGAGCAGGAGCGGCTGCAGATTCTCCACAATCAGGGTATGCACCGGGAACTGGTCGAGCGGCTCGCGAGACTGCCCGACGCTGTCGACGAGCGTTTCGTACGGATGGCCTTGTCTCTCAAGGCGGACACCTTGCTGCAACTGGGGGAGGCCGATCGTGCCCGGGCTACGGTTCGAGAGCTGCTGTGGTTTCATACTGCCGCGGCGGAGCCGCTGGAACTGGAGACCTGGCGGCGTCTGGTCGTGCGCAGTTACGTCCTCGAAGAGCGCGGCGATGATGCCGGTCTGGCGTTGTTACGTTATCGCCAGGACTTTGGCGGAAACTCTGCAGAGTGGCGCTTGCTCAACGCAAGAGTGATGCTGCAAACGGGGCGGGCGCAAGCTGCGGTCAGCCTGTTGGAAAACGACGCCTCTCCGGAGGGGCGGCTGCTGCGTATGGTCGCGGAGCTGGCCGCATTCCCCGAACGCGCCGCGCGAATCGAATCGGCGGCGGTGAAGTTAGCCGAGGAAAGCAAATTGCCCGGCATCCAGGGCGCATACTGGGCCTTGGCGGCGCAGGCCGCCGGGCGCGCGAACAAGCCGTTTAACCAGGTGCGCTACCTGGAACACGCCCTGTCATTGCCGACCGAGCGTGAACTCACCCACGCACTCCTGGAAGTCGATGCTGACGACCTTTGGGAAAGCTACATTGAGCTGGGCAAACACGTCGGTAACCAGGAACAGCGACTGATCGGCAGCGACGAGGACTGGTATTTTCCGGCTACGGAGGCGCTGCAAAAGGATCCGTTGCGAGCACGGGTTCTGTTTTCCGTGCTTGGCGAATTTGGTTCCAGCGAGGAAAGCCGCTCTGTCGCCCACGGCTACCTGGCGGGTATGCTGGACGAATTGCCCAACGGCAAGGCGCTGGTCAGGCGCCTGTATCTGAATTCGGCACGCTACTCCGACGCCGATGATCTTCCGCTCGTGATACGCTACCGGCTGATCGACGAAGCGCTGCAGGCGGGCGAACTGCAGACCGCGTCGCGCCTGATGGAGGGGCTGAGCGCTCCGGCGAGCGGAACCGATGTCTTCGAATGGGAGCTGAGGCGGGCACGTGTATCTATATACACGGGGCAAGTGGACACGGGGGTGCGGATGCTGGAGAAGCTGGTTTCGGCGCAGGATCAACAGTGGGATGATCAGCGTATAGACCGATTTCTCCAGGTGGTATTTGACTTGCAAACCGTCCAGCAGCATCAGCAGGCTCTGCTGCTGTTTTCGGCTGTGCTGGAAAAGCCAGTCACTATGCAGCAGCGTCGAGAACTCCTGTTCTGGACGGCCGACTCGCTGCAGGCGCTCGAGAAATACGATGAGGCGGCCTATCTGTACTTAAAATCTGCAACCCTGCAGGATCCCATGGCCATGGACCCCTGGGCGCAAACCGCGCGCTACCATGCCGCCAAGATGCTGGCAGAGGCAGGCCTTGTGGACGACGCGAGGCAGATCTATAGCAGCCTGTTGCGAGCAACGCGTGATGCCAGTCGGCGGGCGGTGCTGGAGAATGAAATCCAGCGGCTGCATCTGGTCAAAGCGAGCAGGCGTAAGGGCGAGTAGTCGTGTTGGTGTTTTTGCGACCGGATGTGGTGGTCCCGGCGCCACCGAGGGGTTGAAATATGATCCACATGCCTCGATCTACAGAACTTGACTGTTCGATCGGCTGATTGCTCGCGAAAGGCGCACACCGGCGATCAGCGCGGGCCTGATATGAATTGCTTGAAGAGGGTACCTGTTAATCATGGCAGTAGAAACCGGGAAACAAACGCTGGAATTCCAGACCGAGGTTCGGCAGCTGTTGAACCTGATGATCCACTCCCTGTACTCCAACAAGGAGATTTTTCTGCGCGAACTTATATCCAACGCGTCCGATGCATGCGACAAATTGCGCTTTGAGGCGTTGTCAGATGAGGCACTGTATGAGGCCGACAGCGACCTGAAAATTCGCGTTACCTTTGACAAAGACAACCGGACCATCACCGTAAATGATAACGGTATCGGCATGTCGCGCGAAGAGGTGATCGAGAATATCGGCACTATAGCCAAGTCCGGTACCCGCCAGTTTTTCGAAGCGCTTACCGGTGACCAGCGCAAGGACCTGGAGCTAATCGGCCAGTTCGGAGTGGGCTTCTACTCCGCGTTCATCGTGGCAGATGAAGTAACGCTGACCACGCGTCGGGCTGGTACACCGGCCGACCAGGCAGTGCGCTGGGTATCCAACGGCGAAGGCAGTTATACCCTGGAGGCGGTCGAGAAAGACAGCCGTGGCACGCAGGTAACACTGCACCTGCGCGAGGGTGAAGACGAATTCCTGGAAAACTACCGGCTGCGTTCCATCATCAGCCGCTATTCCGATCATATCGGCTTGCCGATCGAAATGGGATCGCTCGAAGAAGGCAAAGAGGATCAGTTTGAGGCTGTAAATGATGCGTCGGCGCTGTGGAAACGGGCGCGGCGTGACATTTCGGAGCAGGAGTACAAGGAATTCTACAAGCACGTCGCGCATGATTTCGGTGAGCCGCTGGCGTGGACGCATAACCAGGTCGAGGGTACCCAATCCTATACGACACTGCTGTATATTCCCAAGCAGGCGCCGTTCGATTTATGGGACCGCGATCGGCGCCACGGTATCAAGCTCTATGTGCGTCGGGTGTTCATCATGGACGACGCCGAGCACCTGATGCCACAGTATCTGCGTTTCGTCCGCGGTCTGGTCGATTCGGATGACCTTCCCCTGAACGTGTCGAGAGAGATCCTGCAGCAGAACCGGTTTATCGACAGCATAAGAACGGCGTCGGTGAAGAAGATTCTGGGTATGCTTGAAGCTATGGCCGGGGACGAGCCGGAAAAATATGCGGAGTTCTGGGGGCAATTTGGCCAGGTGCTCAAGGAAGGGCCGGCCGAGGATTATGCCAATCGGGAGCGCATCGCGGGCCTGTTGCGTTTTGCATCCACCCACAGTGGTGCCGCCGAGCAGGATGTATCCCTGCAGGACTACATCGGTCGGATGAAGCCGGAGCAGGACAAGATATACTACTTGACCGCTGACAGTTTCGCGGCGGCAAGTAACAGTCCGCACCTTGAGATGTTCCGCAAGAAGGGAATCGAAGTCCTGTTGTTGCACGACCGGGTCGATGAATGGCTGGTTTCGCATCTGACCGAGTTTGATGGCAAGAAACTGGTCTCCGTAGCCAAGGGGGACCTGGATCTCGGCAAGCTGCAGGACGAGGAGGAGCAGAAGGCGGCCAGGCAGGCAGAGGATGAGAACAAGGATCTGGTTGAGAGAATGCGGGACGCGCTTGACGACCTGGTGAGCGAGGTGCGAATCAGCCACCGGTTGACTGATTCTCCATCTTGCCTGGTTCAGGGTGAGCATGAGATGGCGATGCACATGCAGAGGCTGATGAAACAGGCCGGCCATGACGTGCCGCTCAGCAAGCCAAGCCTCGAAATCAATCCCGAGCACGCGCTGGTGAAACGGCTTCGCGGTGAGCAGGACAGCGAGCGCTTTGCCGCATGGTCGCGGTTGTTGTTCGAGCAGGCAATGCTTACTCAGGGCGCGCAGCTCGACGACCCGACGGCGTTCGTGAAGCGATTGAACGGCATTCTGGTTGAGTTGTCGGAGGACTAGAGGAGCGAGTGCGAACCCGGGCAGGCATCTGACCCGGTGCGTTTAGTGGTTGAAACCGGATTCTGGTCTGTGGGGTCTGGCTGCGGGAGTCACTGTGCGACAGTCAAAACCGGAGTTGAAAGTCACTGTTTTCAGCGACTATATCTGTCCGTTCTGTTACGTGGGCGCTGCGCGTCTGGAACGGCTCCGTGAAGACTACGACCTGCGTGTGAACTGGTGTTTTCTCGAGCTTCACCCCGAGACCTCGCCGGCGGGTGACCCCGTCGCATCGCTCAACTACAGTCCGCAGATCTGGCAGCGCATGATGACCAGTTTGCGGGAACTTGTACGCGAGGAAAAGCTTGTGTATCGGGAACATGACTTTACCACCAACTCACACGCTGCGTTGCAGCTCGCGGAGGTGGCCAAGTTTACCGACCGCAATGTGTTCTACCGTCTCCACGCCGGTCTATTCGCAGCATTTTTTCAGCGCGGCGAAAATATCGGCGACCACGCTGTGCTGCAGCGGCTTGGCTGTGAGGCGGGTATGTCCGAGCAGCAGGTAGAGCAGGCCTGGAGGGACCAGGCAGCTGCCGCTCGCCTGCAGCAGTACCAGATGGCTGCCACTGAACTGGGCGTGCATGCAACGCCTACGTTTTTTGTGGGCGAGAAACGCCTGGATGGTGTGGCTCCGATGGCGCGGCTCGTCGAGGCCGCGCAGGCTGCTGTATAGGTCGCCGTTTCGGGGACCGAATTCTGTCTGCGGCCGAATCTGCCGCCGAGCTGGAAACAACGATGACCGACGTGGTTCGCATCGACAAGTGGTTGTGGGCAGCGCGGTTTTTCAAGACGCGCAGTCTCGCCGCCCAGGCGGTCAGCGGTGGCAAGGTGCAGCTCAACGGCCAGCGAGTGAAACCGGCGCGAACCGTCAAGCCGGGCGATGAACTGGAAATACACAAAAGCGGGTTAGAGTACCAGGTGCACATTGTGGGTGTCTCCGAACGCCGCGGGCCGGCCGTGGTTGCGCAGACCTTGTACCAGGAATCCGAACAGAGCGTCCGCCGGCGCGAAGCGTTGCGCGAGCAACACAGACTGGCGGGTGCCAGCGCCCCGCACCCGCAACACCGACCGGACAAGAAAGCCAGGCGTCAGTTGCGTGATATGAAACGGTGATCCCATGAGTCGTCCGCTTACCCCATTGCTCACGGTGGACACAGTCATCGAAATGATCGATCGGCCGGGACGCCCCATCGTACTGATTGAACGCAAGCATCCGCCTTACGGGTGGGCGTTGCCGGGCGGTTTCGTCGATATCGGAGAGCGGCTGGAACAGGCGGCGGTGCGGGAGGCCAGGGAGGAGACAGCGCTGCACGTGCAGCTGGTGACCCTGCTCGGTTGCTATTCCGATCCCGGGCGCGACACGCGCGGTCATACGGTGAGTGCTGTTTATGTGGCGACGGCTTCAGGGGAGCCGCAAGCACGGGACGATGCCCGGGATCTGGTGCTTTGCGATCCGGCCGATTGCCCGGAGCTCGCCTTCGATCACGCGACCATCGTTGCCGATTACCTGCGCTATCGCGACAGCGGTCAGGTTGCTCCGTTACGTTGCCAGTCGTAGCGTTAACAGTAAGCGGGCTGGTGCAGGAAAGGGTTGCAGCGCAGATTGTTCAGAATCGTCAGTGCCTGGTCAGCGGCGCTGCCGGTATCGATGCACAGGGTTGAGTTGCGGGACGAGGTTGCGGTCAGATTTTCGCGGCTCTGTCTGAGGGACACGGGGGCTCGGGTCAGCGCCAGGTCGTAATGACGCAGAGCCATCGCGATGCGCGCTTCCTGGGCGGAACGGGCGCGGAACAAGCACGTCTGCTTGCCGATTGTGTTCTGCACCAGGGCGGCCATAGTGTCGTCGTCCTCGACATGCAGTATTCGTGGTGCGCGGCCAGCTGAACGCTGCCCCGCCTGCTTGAGTGCGAAAATCAGCCGTGCATAATCGCTGGAGCGCACTAGCCAGCCTGGTCCCGTGTCCCGGTGTTGCTGATTCAGGGTGGTGGAAATCACCAGAACCGGGAGCCAGGGGTGCTCCTGACGCAGTTCGAGTGCAAAGGAGATTCCGTCGCGGTCTGCAAGCAGCAGGTCGATGGCGATACCGTCGTAGTGCTGTTTCCACATCAGTTCGCATGCCTGTTCAGCCCCTGTGGCGCAATCGACTTCGATTGCCGCCGCGCTGAACCGCTGCCGCAGTGGTTGGAGTTTTCCTGTGTCCGAGGAACACAGTAGCAGGCGGGTCATTGGCGCTTGATCAGGTGACATTTGCGGGCTTGCCTAGCAGTCGGCGAACTACCGATACATAACGGCGTCGGCGCAGATTTGTTGAGCGAACTCCGCGGTGCCAGGCGGGCCTGCCAGGCGCCATGTTTAACCCTTTGTGTTCTGGTGGTTTTCGAACGGTACCATGCATTTCGGTGCGTATTTGCGTACCATGATTTCGTTAATTGGGAAGCGGTAGGGTTCGCCCAGGTTGTGGAGGGAAAATGCGTCCAACCCAGTTGTTAACTATCCTCGAGACCGAATTTCAGAGTGTGCAGCACGGTCAGCACACGCCGGTGATGCTGTGGGGACCGCCCGGTGTTGGAAAGTCGCAGATCGTTGCTCAGATCGCGCAGCGCCACGAGGTACCTGTAATCGATATCCGGCTGTCGCAGATGGAGCCCACTGATCTGCGTGGTATTCCGTTTCGTGTCGGTGATCAGGTCGAATGGGCGGTACCGGCCATGCTGCCGGATACAGAGCGGCACGGTCGGCGGGGAATTCTGTTTCTGGACGAAATCACCTCGGTGCCCCCCAGTGTTTCGGCGGCCGCCTATCAGCTGATTCTCGATCGCAGGCTGGGAGCGTATGAAGTGCCGGATGGATGGGCAATTTTTGCGGCCGGTAACCGCCAGGGTGATCGTGGCGTTACCTACAGCATGCCGGCACCGCTCGCGAACCGCTTCTCCCACTATGAACTGGACGTTAATCTGGATGACTGGGTGGCCTGGGCGTATGCCAACGGCATCGACGAACGCCTGATCGCGTTCTTGCGCTTTCGCCCCGAGTTGCTGTTCGAGTTTGACCCCGCGCACAATCCGGTCGCTTTCCCCTCGCCACGGTCCTGGGAGTTTGCGCACCGGGCGCTGCAGAAATTCTCCGGCAGTTCAGGCGTTCTGGTCGAGGCGCTGCAGGCGTGCGTCGGTCCGGCCGCCGGCATCGAGTTGCATGCCTTTGTCGATAATCTTGACAAGCTGCCGGACATTGATGCCATCACTCGTGGAGAATCCGTGCCGGTACCTCGGGAGACAGACCTCCAGTATGCCGTTGCCTCGGCGCTGGTGGGACGTGCCATACGTGCCCGCAATGACAGTGACGCGCAGGCGGTGTTTGGTCATATCATCGATTATGCCGGGGCGTTTCCGCAACGCGAGATGGGCGTCATGCTGATATCAGATATGCATCGCGCTATAGGCCAGGATCTTTTCCAGGTACCCCAGTTCGCCAAGTGGGCTAAGGCGGTGGCGGATGTCATGTTGTTCGATATGTAACGTAACCCGCGTGATTCCGGCCTCCTGATGTCCGACGAAATCGAAACCAAGCTCAGCGCAGCGCGCACCCGCTTGATCCTGGACCGGCCTTTCCTCGGTGCCCTGGTATTGCGCTTGCCCATGCGGGCGACCAGGCCGGAGCGCTGCAAGACCATAGGCACCGACGTGCGGGCGCTCTACTACAACCCCGAGTACGTCGGGAAGCTGACACTGGAACAGACGCAGTTTGTGCTTGCCCACGAAGCTCTGCATTGCGCCTTGTCTCACTTCGCGCGTCGCCAGCATCGCGTCAAGCACCGCTGGGATATTGCCTGTGACCTGGCGATCAATCCGCTACTGTTGAAAGACGGGCTCAAGCCCCCCCCGGGTGTCCTGCTGAACAGCGGCTTTGAGGGCATGATGGCCGAGGAGATCTACCCCTATATCGAGGACGATATGGAGGATGAGACCCACGATGAGCATTTCTACAACGAGGAGCAGAAATCCGGTGGGGCGTCGGCCGGTCAGTCACTCGACCAGGACCAGCGCGAGAGCGGTGGTAGCGGTGACAGCGAAAGTGAGGTCGGGGAGCAGGGTAACAGTCCGCGTCCGCTGTCTGAGACGGAACGCGAGCAACTGGCGGTGCAATGGCGCCAGCGCCTGGCCGGTGCCGCACAGCAGGCCATGCAGGCGGGCAAGCTTGGTGCCACCATGGCGCGCCTGGTCGAACACCTGCTGCAGCCGCAGCTGCCCTGGCGCATGCTGCTGGCACGCTACATGACCGCAGCAGCGCGTGACGACTACAGCTATCAGCGTCCGTCGCGCCGCGAGGGCGATGCGATACTGCCAACCCTCAAAAGCACTCAGGTCGATGTGACGGTCGTGCTCGATACCAGTGGCTCGGTGACGGATGTCGAGATGCAGGAGTTTGTTTCTGAGATAAATGCCATAAAAGGGCAGATGCGGGCGCGCCTTACGCTGCACGCCTGCGACGCCGAGCTTTGCAGCAACGGGCCCTGGGTGTTCGAACCCTGGGAAGAGTTCCGCATGCCAACCGATGTGTACGGGCGTGGCGGTACCAGTTTCAAGCCCGTGTTCGAGTGGCTGGATCGCGAAGCATGCAGGCCGGATCTGCTGGTCTATTTTACCGATGCTCACGGGGAGTTTCCGAGCACGGAGCCGAATTTTCCCGTCATCTGGCTGGTAAAGGGGCGCGCAAAGATCCCCTGGGGCCAGCGCATCCAGCTTAATTAGCATCGCACTGTTCAGAAATCGCTGAATCGGGTCGATATCTTAATGCTTCTGCACCGTTGGGTGTCCAGGGGCGGACGATACGGTATTGCTGCACGGAGGCGAACACGGAGCAACGCTCTTATGAACACGCATCCGGCAGGTGAACCACCCGATGGCGACTATTCTCGATGCTGACCAGATACGCGCGATCGAGAAGCGGATCGAGCAGGTCTACGAGTTGCCGCCCATGCCCGAGCTGGCGCGCCGTATCCTGCAGCTGCAGTCCGATCCCAGCGCCGGTGCCTTGCAGCTGGCAAACATCGTTCAGCTTGATCCCAGCCTTGCCGCGCAAGTGATTCGTTATGCGAGTTCCGCCTTCTACGGGTATCGCGGACGTATCAGCAATATTCACGACGCTATCAGTCGGGTACTCGGTTATGATCTGGTGCTCAACCTGGCTCTCGGACTGGCTGCGGCGCGTTCGTTCCGGATTCCCGATGAGGGCCCTCTGGGTCTGACGCGGTTCTGGGAGCACGCCATACTGAGTGCCGTGCTGACGCAGAAAATCGGCGCCTGCATGTCCTGTGCACGCCGTCCGCGACCCGGCTTCAGCTACCTGTGCGGCCTGTTGCACGATTTCGGCGTGCTGTTGCTTGGGCATCTCTTCCTGCCGGAATTCCGCTTGCTGAACAAGTTCGCCGCGGCCAACCCCGACAAGACGCTGACCGAGCTCGAGGGACGCTTGCTGGGTATGGGCGGAGCCCGGGACCTGCTGGCGATGGGGCACGCGCGCATCGGGGCCTGGCTGATGGAAGCCTGGAACATGCCAGAGGCAATTGCGATTACACTGCTGGAACATCACAATCCCGATTATCGGGGCGAGCACGAGGTGTCGGTGCATCTGGTCCAGTTGTCGGATTTACTGCTGTCGCGCGCATCCGACTTGCCCGAAGCGAGCGCCCTGCCGCAAGTGCATCTTGGCATACTGGAGGTGCCGCCGGACCAGGTTCTGGAACTTGCGGCACAGGTGTTCGAGCAAAAAGCCGACTTGCTGACCCTGTCAGCACTCGCCGCCACCGCTTCATAAATCAACCGCATCCCCTCATATATTCTATTCGGTTTTCTTTCCGCCTTGCGCCGGAGATAATCTCGCAGGTGTTTTGCGGCTCTGCCATTCAGAGCCGCGTCAGGTTTTAGCGGATCGGCAGCTGCGGCCCGATCCGCTTTCAGAAAGGAGTCATCAGATGCGCATCATTCTGCTTGGTGGCCCGGGCGCCGGAAAAGGTACCCAGGCCAACTTCATCAAGGATAAATACCGGATTCCTCAGATTTCGACCGGCGATATGCTGCGTGCAGCGGTGCAGCAGGGCACACCGTTAGGCCTGGAGGCAAAGAAGGTCATGGATGCCGGCGGACTGGTGTCGGACGATATCATTCTGGGCCTGGTGCAGGAACGAATTGCACAGCAAGACTGTGCCAACGGGTTTCTTTTTGACGGTTTTCCGCGCACCCTGGCACAGGCCGAAGCTTTGAAAGATCAGGGCATTAGCATCGATGCGGTGGTCGAAATAGACGTCGATGATGAAGAAATCATTAAGCGCATGAGTGGCCGGCGTGTGCATCCGACCTCGGGCCGGACTTATCATGTTGTATTCAACCCGCCAAAGCAGGAAGGCAAGGATGACGAAACCGGCGAACCGCTGGTGCAGCGTGACGACGACAAGGAAGAAACGGTGCGCCAACGGCTCAAGGTGTATCACGATCAGACCGAGCCCTTGATTGGATATTATTCCCGCTGGGCCGAACAGGGCGGTGAAGCGGCGCCGCGCTATATACGGATTGCGGGTGTTGGTAAGGTCGAGGAGATCCGCGACGCGGTATTTGCCGCGCTGCGCTGAAACGGATAGATCCTGGTCCTGTTGCAATGGCCGGCCTCAGAGCCGGCCTTTTTGTCGAAAAATATTACGTTAGGGCGCCGCATTGAGGGCTCCGGCTGCGTCCATGATGCGA
>Ga0209536_100006454_pt1 | contig 17934 bp, 16 predicted proteins | sample DeeMarSeWOR28_12_FD_187461 | JGI IMG/M metagenome (GOLD analysis project Ga0209536, IMG submission 187461) | Marine sediment microbial communities from White Oak River estuary, North Carolina - WOR-2-8_12 (SPAdes) (version 2) | ecosystem: Environmental > Aquatic > Marine > Intertidal zone >... | reverse complement strand
TAAACATTGCCGATATAAACATAGTTCAATCCTTCCTCTTTGGCTATCCGGTACGCCATTTCAAGCGTTTTGACGGGCGTGGCCGGAACGTTCTTGAGCCGGTAATGCGGATGGAAAGCGGCAAAATAAAGGGGCACGTCCGGACCCAGCTCCTTTTTGATCCATTTGACCATCTGCCGGATCATTTTCGGATCATCGTTCTTCCCGGGCACGATCAGGTTGGTGATCTCCAGCCAGACACCTTCACTCTTGATCGTCTTTAAGCTGGTCAGCACCGGCTCCAGCCGGCCAAAGCTCATTTCCTGGTAATATTCTTCAGAGAAGCCCTTGAGATCAATATTGGCCGCGTCCATATATTTAAGCAGTTCCTTGAGTGGTTTAGGATTGATGTAACCGCAGGAATGCATAACATTCCTTATCCCAGCTTTTTTGGCGAGCTCGGCTGTATCCAGCATGTATTCATAAAAGACCGTGGGCTCGGTGTAAGTGTAAGCGATGGAAGGGCATTTATGATATTGGGTGAGTGCTACAATCTGCTCGGGAGAAAAATCATAGTGGTCAGCATCCTCGGGCTTTACCTGCGATATCTGCCAGTTCTGGCAGAAAACACAACCCAGATTGCAGCCCGCGGTGGCGATGGAAAACACAGGTGTGCCGGGAAGGAAATGCGAAAGCGGCTTCTTTTCAATGGGATCAACATGCACTGCTACCGGCTTGCCGTAGACCAAGGAATAAAGTTCCCCTTCCAGGTTGATGCGCACCCCGCACCTGCCGCGCCCCAGGTCCGGTATCACGCACATATTTGGGCAGAGCTGGCACTGGACCATGTCCTCGTCCAGCTCCTTCCAGTACCTGGCCTTGAATTTTGAAAGGTTCTGCTCGCGGATCAGCTTGAGGGCGTCAGAGACCTTTGAAAAAGGCCGGGTGAACTGGATGGCGTCCGCCAGAGCAGCCAAGAGGAACAGGCCTAACAGCAGATAAACGAACCGGCGCATGACGTAATTATAGCATAGACCGTCGAAATCCCGACACTTTTGCCCCAAAACAAGCGTAGCCCCTCGAATATCAAGCTGGCAATAACCTTGCTGCAAACAGGATAAACACCAAGAAAAGGAGGTGAGAGAATATGACAGGTGGTTTGAACAGGTCCATCCTCGCGGGTCGGCTGGTGGCGGACCCTGAAGTGCGCTATACCAAGAACGAAGTAGCGGTAACCCATTTTCGTCTGGCGATCAACCGCTACGGCAGCGAGAACGCGGATTTCATCAACTGCGTGGCCTGGGGAGGCCTGGCCAAGGTCTGCGGCGAGTACCTCAAGAAGGGCCGGCTGGTGGCCGTGGAAGGACGGCTCCAGATCCGCAGCTACAAGAACAAGCAGGGCCAGAAAAGGTCCTCGACCGAGGTCGTGGTGGACAATTTACAGATCCTTGACTCCAAGTTCTACAACGCCGCTTCCAAGGCGACCCCCAAACAGGGACCGGACCTCATAGAGATCTGATCGCGAGGCCCCGGAAAGGTATACCCACCCTCCGGGGCCCGCCTTCCCGGTTCAGGCTTGTCCGCCGGCGCGGTCAATGCTATAATCTCTGCATGCCGCGAAAAATCCTTGCTGTCCTCATCATTCTGGTATTGGCGGGAGGAGCCGCAATGGCCGAGAAGATCATCCAACTCCCCAGGCCCAAGGTCCTGGGCAAGATGTCGCTGGAAGAATCCATTTTCAGGCGCAGGTCCGTGCGCGATTATGACAAGGACCGGGACGTTTCCCTGGAAGAGCTTTCCCAGATCCTGTGGGCGGCGCAGGGCATCACCGACCAGGGTTACGGCTTCCGCGCTTCCCCTTCTGCCGGAGCCCTCTACCCCCTTCATGTTTACGTCGTGAAAAAGGACGGCGTTTTCAGGTATATCCCGGACGGCCATAAGCTCGTTCAGATCTCTGATCAGGACCTGCGGCCCTCGTTGGTAAGGGCCTCCCTGGGCCAGTCCTTTATCCGGCAAGCGCCCGTCGACATCATCATTTCCGGGAACTTCGCTATCACACAGGCAAAATACGGCGCCAGGGCCTTCCGCTACGTTTGCATGGAGATCGGCCACACCGCCCAGAACATCCACCTCCAGGCGGTATCGCTCGGGCTTTCCTCGGTGCCCATCGGCGCCTTCTGGGACGATGTGGTGAAAAAGAACCTGGAGCTGCCGGACAACCAGGAGCCTCTCTACATCATTCCCATCGGCTTCCAGAAGACCGGGCATGAACAAGAAAAGGATTGACCTGGTAAGGGTCCTGGCCGTCCTGGTCGTTGTCCTGGGAATAGCTTACTTCCACCTGAACATTCTCTTTCCCACCACCATCCCCAAGAGCCTGCGCATCGGCATTCTCAGGAAGCCCGTCACCATCCTGCTGGTGGGGACCGACATCACTTATGACCGCGTGACCCACAAGCCCATGCCCGAGCACAGAGGCCGGGCGGACACCATCCTCCTCACCCGGATCGATCCCATCCGCTGGAAGATCAACGTGCTCTCCATACCGCGCGACACTTATCTCTCCATCCCCGGCCGCGAAGCGCAGAAGATAAACGTGGTCAACGCCTGGGGCGGCATCCCGTTGCTCAAACGCACGGTCTCTGATTTTACCGGCCAAAAGATAGATTACTACATCAAGGCCAAACCGACCGCGATCACCAAGCTGGTCGACATGCTGGGGGGCGTCTACCTCAAAGTGGAAGAGAACATGCGTTATGTGGACCGCGTCCAGGGGCTGAACATCGACCTGAAAATGGGCTGGCAGAAGCTCTCCGGCAAGCAAGCCCATGATTACATCCGGTATCGGGACAATTTCAGCGGCGACATCGGCCGGATCGCCCGCCAGCAGAAATTCTTCAAGGCCCTGAGCAAGTCCCTGACCCGGCCCGCGAACATCCTCAATGCCCCCCGCGCCATCCGCACTGCCCTGCAGGAGATCGAGACCGATATGCCCCTTGGCACTACCGTGCGCCTGCTCAACATGGCCCGCATGATGGAACCCGGGGACCTGCGCACCGAAATGACGCCGGGTGAGGTCTCGTTCGTGAGGGGGGTCGGTTCCATCTGGATGCCGGACCAGGAAGCCCTTCAGAGGGTCATCCGGGAAATGTTCTAAGCCCCCAGATGGGCAATATAGGGAAGATTGCGGAATTTCTCAGCAAAATCCAGCCCGTATCCAACCATGAACTTGTCCGGGACCTCAAAGCCGCGGTAAGCGACCGGCACCTGCACCTCGCGGCGTTCGGTCTTGTCCAGCAGGGAGCAGACCCTGACACTTTTCGGTTTTTTCGCTTTAAGGAACCTCAAGAGGTAGTCCATCGTGTAACCGTAATCAATGATGTCCTCAATGATCAGGACATCCTTGCCCACGATGGGCAGGTCGATATCCTTCTTTATCTTGATCACGCCCGATGATGTCTTGGACGCGCCGTAGCTGGAGACCTGAATGAAATCCACTTCCACCGGAATGGATATTTCGCGCAGAAGGTCGGCCATGAAAACGAAAGCTCCCTTAAGGACGCCGATCAGCACTAATTTACGGCCCCGGTAATCACGCGAAACGGATCCCGCCAGTTCCCTTATCCGCTTCTGCACCCTGGCCCGGCTGATCAGTTTTTTGGAAGGTCTTGATCTATCAGGCATCTTTACTACTCAAAAAGGTCCACGATCTTGGATTTCTCAACGTCCACCAGCCCCTTATCCGTCAAGCGCAGCTCGGGGATGACGGGCAGCGAAAGGAAGGAAAGGATGCCAAAAGCGTGTTCCACGCGGCAACCCAGGTCATCACAAGCTTTGCTCAACTTTTTGAGCTTTTCCAGGATGTCCTTGAGCGTCTCGTCGGAGATAATGCCGGCGATGGGAAGCGGGAGTTCCGCCAGCACCAGACCTCCCCGCACCGCCACCATACCCCCGCCCAACTGGACGACCCTGCGCACCGCCGCCACGATATCCTCATCATCCACCCCCACGCAGATTATGTTGTGAGAGTCATGCGCCACAGAAGTGGCGAGGGCTCCCTTCTTCAGGCCGAACCCCTTGACCATTCCCAGACCGATCCTTCCGCTCGCCCGGTGTCTTTCCACCGCCGCCAGCTTGAGAACATCGCTGCCCGGATCGGAGACGACCTGGCCCTTCTGGGCTTTGACCGGCGCCACGATGGACTTGGTCAGGATCTGGCCGGCAACAAGCTCGATGGTGCGCGCATAATCCGAGCGGGCTTCGATCACCAAGGCGTCCGGCTCAAAGGCCTTGACCTTGACGGTCTCCCGGATCTCCTTGTTGGCCCTGCTCTTCACTTCAAATTCCAAACGCTTGCGCTGGGAAACAAGCTTCCCCTTCTTGAAGACCATTTCAACGTTGAAATCCTCCAGATTGGAGACCACGTTGATATCCGCGAAGTAGCCCGGCGCGACCGCCCCGTAACCCATCAGTCCGTAATAGCGGGCAGAGTTAATGGTCGCCATCTGCACGGCAACGGCGGGGTCAAGGTTCAGCGAGACCGCTTTCCTGATAATAACGTTCATGTGGCCGGCGGCCAGGTCATCCGGATATATGTCGTCAGTGCAAAAACAAAAAAAGCGCGAATTAGCGGGCGTGATCAGGGGCAGGATCGCCTCCAGGTTCTTGGCGGAAGAGCCTTCGCGCACCAGGATCTGCATGCCCGCCTTGAGCTTCTCCCTCGCCTCTTCCAGGGAGACCGTTTCATGGTCCGATGTCATCCCCGCCGCAATATAGGCGATGAGGTCCTTGCCCCTGAGGCCGGGGGCGTGGCCTTCGATGCCCACCCCGCAGCCGGCTTCGATCTTGTCAATGACGTCCTTTTTGCCGGAGAGGACCCCTGGATAGTTCATCATTTCGCCCAGCTTGAGCACGCGCTCGTTCTTGAGCAGGGAAGCGACGAGCTCAGTACTCAGACGCGCGCCCGGGGTCTCCAGATCCGAAGCCGGCACACAGCTGGGCACGGTAAAATAACAGTCAAGCGGGATGTTCTTGCTCGCGTCCAGAAGATACCGCACCCCTTTGGCTCCGAGAACATTGGCGATCTCGTGCGGATCGCAGATAACGGTAGTGGTGCCGTGGGGCACGACCGCGCGCGCCAGCTCTCCGGGCGTCAGCATGGTGCTCTCGATATGCAGATGGCTGTCAATGAACCCCGGGGCGATATAGCGGCCGTTGAGGTCGATCTCCTCCTCTCCCTGATAATCCCCTATCCCCGCTACGTGTTCTTTGTGAAGCGCGACGTCCGCCGGATAGATCTCCCCGGAGAAGACGTTCACGAGCTGCGCGTTCTTCAATACAATGTCCGCTTTTTTCTCGCCGCGCGCCACGGCGATACGTTCACGCAAAGAATTCATATCCGTGCAGTCTATCAAATCGCTCCAAAGGGGTCAAGCCCCGACCATCTGTGCTATAATGCTGGCACTGAAATGAAGCTGCACATTTTCGCGGCCATATTCTCGGCCCTGGTGGTGGGACTGGGTCAGGTCATAAAAGGCCGGACCAAAAAGGGGGTCCTTCTGCTGCTGGCCTTCTACTTTTTCCTGCCCGCGGCGGCCTATGTCTCGCTCATCATCAACCCTTATCTTTTCCTTTCGGTTTTGGGTTTCTCCATCATATCTGGTATAATGCTCTGGACCTACGGCGTGGCTGACGCCCTTTTGAGAAAATGAGAAAATCGTTCAAGCTGATGACCATCTTCAATATCCCGGTGGAGATCAACTTCACCTGGTTCATAATCCTGGGCCTGGTGGTCTTCACCCTGGCGCGCGGATATTTCCCGCTGACCAACCCGGAGCTGAGCGCGGGAGCGCACTGGCTGATGGCGGCCATCGCCGCGCTTCTGCTCTTTGCCTCCCTCCTGGCCCATGAGCTTTCCCATTCCATTGTCGCCAGGAGGGACCGCCTGCCCATCCGGGGCATCACCCTTTTCGTGTTCGGAGGGGTCGCCCACATGGAAAAGGAGCCCGCTTCTCCCGGTGTTGAGTTCAGGATGGCGATCGCCGGCCCGCTCATGAGCTTTTTTTTGGCGGGCCTCTTTTTTATCCTGACCCGGCTCTTCTACAGCCTGCGGCTCCCCACCCCGGTCCTTTCCATTACCAATTACCTGTTCATCCTTAACCTGATCGTGGGGATCTTCAACCTTATCCCGGGCTTTCCGCTCGACGGCGGACGGATCCTGCGCGCCACGCTCTGGAGTTACTACAAGGACCTTAAGAAAGCCACCGCCATTGCCAGCGGCTTTGGGAAAGGGTTCGCCTTTTTCCTTATCGCTATCGGCTTCCTCAATCTCTTCACCGGCTCCATCATCTCCGGCATCTGGCTCATCTTCATCGGCCTTTTCCTGCAGGAAGCGGCTGAGATGAGCTACCGCCAGGTGGTGATGAAAAAGATACTGGGCGGAGTGAAGGTAAAGGACCTCATGACCCGCAGCGTGATAACCGTGCCCGCGGACATAACCCTGGACCGCCTGGTTGACGATTATTTCTTCCGCACCCGGCATGCCACCTTCCCGGTGCTCGAGGACGACAACATCCTGGGATTGGTGATCCTCCACGACATCAAGGAGGTCCCCCGGGAAAAATGGCCGCAAAGGACCGCCAAAGATATTGCCCTCCCCTTAAGCCATCAACTGGTGATCGACCAGAACGCGGACGTGATGACCGCCCTGGGACGCATGGCCAATAACGGCCTCGGCCGCCTGCTGGTCATCGAGAACTCAAAACTGCTGGGGATCCTTTCCCAGCGCGATGTCATGCGGCTGTTCGAGTTCAAGTCCGAGATCGAGGGGGGCTAGCCATGGCAAAGAAAGCACTGATGGTGATCGCCTTTGAGGGCTTCCGCGATGAGGAATACGCGGAGCCAAAACAGGCCCTGGAAAAAGCAGGGATCGAGGTGACCACCGCTTCCTCAAAAGTGGGCGTTGCCCGGGGAAAGCTGGGCATGTCCGCCAAGGTCGACATCACCCTCAAAGAGGTGAATGTTCCGGAGCAGGACGCGGTCATTTTTGTGGGTGGGCCGGGTAGCTATGATTATTTTGATGACCCGGTCGCTCAGGGGATCGCCAGGGAAGCGGCCAAGCAGGGCAAGGTCTTGGCCGCGATCTGCGCCGCCGCCTCCATCCTGGCCAACGCCGGCCTGCTCAAAGGCGTGAAAGCGACCTGTTTTGCGGGCGAGGCCGACAATCTCAAGGACAAGGGCGCCAAATATTCACCCAGCGGGCTGGAGGTCGATGGAAAGGTCATCACTGCGGACGGCCCCGCCCACGCCAAAAAGTTCGGTCAAGCGATCGCAAAAGCGTTGTCCTAGCCAATGGAAAACAGCGAATTCGCCAAGATCTTCTGGGAAATAGCCGACTTTCTGGAGCTAAAGAACGACAACCCCTTTAAGGTCCGCGCTTACCGCAAGGCCGCCCAGGTCATAGAGTCCCTCTCCAATGACATTGAGGATATTTACACGGAGGGAGGGACCAAGGCCCTGCTATCCGTTCCGGGCATCGGAGAACACATCGCGGAAAAGATCGAGGAACAGATCAAGACCGGCCGGGTCAAGGCCCACGCCAAGCTGGCCAAAGGCTTCCCCAAGGGCTTCCTGCAGCTCATTAACATTCCGGGCATGGGCCCAAAGACCGCCCTTCTGCTCTACAAGAAGTTCAAGATAGATACTCCCGCCAAGCTGGAGAAGTTCGCCAAGGCGGGAAAGATCAAGGGCCTTGCCGGCATGGGAGAAAAAAAGGTCGAGAACATCCTGCGCGGTATTTCCCTGAAAAAGAAGAGCGCCGGCCGCTTCCTGCTGGATGACGCCACCTCCCACGCGGAACTCATCGTCGAAGAGCTCAAGAAACTCAAAGAGGTCAGGCAGACCCTGCCCTGCGGAAGCCTGCGGCGCGGCAAGGAGACTGTGGGCGACATCGATATCCTGGTGACCTCCACCAAACCTGAAAAGGTAATGGACCGTTTTGTGCGGCTCTCCGCGGTCAAGGACGTGCTTGCCAAAGGTGAAACCCGTTCCTCGGTCATCCTCAAGAACGGGATGCAGGCGGACCTGCGCGTGCTGGCTGACAAGTCCTTTGGATCAGCGGCGCATTACTTCACCGGCTCAAAGGAGCATAACATCGTCATCCGCACCCTGGCCCAGAAAAAGGGAATGAAGGTCTCCGAATACGGCGTTTTCAAAGGAAATAAACAGCTGGCGGGAAAGACCGAGGAGGAGCTGTTCAATAAACTGGGCCTGCAGTATATCCCGCCCGAGCTGCGCGAGAACCGGGGGGAGATCGAGGCCGCCAAGAACCACAGGATCCCGAAGCTGGTCGAGCTCAAGAGCATCAGGGGCGACCTGCACATGCACACCAAGGCCAGCGACGGCCTCAACACCATCGAGGAGATGGCCGAAGCCGCCAGGCAGCTTGGCTATGAATATATCGCCATCACGGAACACACCAAGTCCACCCGCGTGGCCGGCGGCCTGAACGAGAAGGAAATGCTCTCGCATGTCCGCAGGATCCGCGACGCCAACAAAAAGGTCAGCGGGATCGAGATCCTGGCCGGGGCGGAGGTCGACATCCTGGATGACGGCCGGCTGGATTACTCCGACGCCATGCTGCAGCAGTTCGATATTGTGCTGGCAGCGATCCATTCCCGCTTTAAGATGCCCCGCAAGGAAATGACCGCGCGCGTGACCAAGGCACTGGAGAACGAACACGTCAACATCCTTGCTCACCCCAGCGGAAGGCTGCTGGGCGAGCGCGAGCCCTATGAGATCGACATGGAGGCAGTACTCAAGGCCGCCAAAAAGAACAACAAGATGATCGAGATCAACGCCCATCCCAAGCGGCTGGACCTGACCGATATCCACTGCCAGCGCGCCAAGCAGCTCGGGGTCAAGGTGGTCATCTCAACCGACGCCCACGCTACCAACCAGCTCGAGCTCATGCGCTACGGCGCGACCACGGCGCGGCGGGGCTGGCTTGAGAACAAGGACGTGGCCAACACCCTGCCCCTTGCCAAGCTCAGGAAATTATTATAACCTTAAGCCATGCCTGTCCAGATCTTTACTGACGGTGCTGCACGAGGGAACCCCGGCCCGGCCGGGATCGGGGTCGTGATCCGCAATGACGCCAAGGTCCTGTCCCAAGTCTCTGATTTCATCGGGAAGACCACCAACAACGTGGCCGAATACATGGCTTTTATCCGCGGCCTGGAAGAGGCCCTGGACATGGGGGAAAGGAATATTGAAGTCTTCTCGGATTCCGAGCTCCTGGTCAAGCAGATCAACGGAGAATACAAGGTCAAGAACCAGGGGTTGGCCCCCCTCTTCCACCATGCAAAATCGTTGACGAGGAAGTTCAAGCACTGCCGGGTCTACCACACCGCACGCGAGGAGAACAAGCTGGCGGATAAATTGGCCAACAAAGGCATTGACGACCACACCACCAAAGAATCCCCGCTCTTTCCTGCATGACCGAATATGTATCATACCGGCCTAAGAGAGTTCTGAACGCCCATAAACATACTGACGGCTGGTTCTGGCTCAAATACACCTGCGACCCCTACATCGGCTGCGAACAGGGCTGCGAGTACTGTTATTCGCGCGAAGCCAAATACTGTCCCTACGACTCACCGGACCTGTTCTCCAAAAGGATCAAGGTCAAGGAAAATGCCGCGGAGCTGCTGGAAAAGGAACTCAAAAAGAAAAAGATCGACCTGATCGATCCGGGATTCTACCAGCCGGCCGACCGCAAATACCGGATGATGCGCAAGATGCTTCAAGTCTGCCTCAAGCTCGGCTTCCCCGTGCTCATCATCGAAAAATCCCCTTTGATCCTCCAGGACCTTGATCTTCTGCAGGAAATAAACAAAAAGACCTGGGCCGGGGTAATGTGGAGCTTTTCCGAATACAAGAGCAGGAAAGCGACCAAGGTATTTGAGCCTCACACCCCACCGCCTGAAGCGCGGCTAGTGGCCATGAAAAAGCTGGCCCAGGCCGGCATCCAGCAAGGGGCGGCCTTCATGCCCATCCTGCCCTTTATTGCGGACGACGAAGAAAACCTGGAAGGGACAATAAAAGCGGTCAAAGAGCATGGCGGCAAATACATCGTCGCCGGCGGATTGACATTATCCGATGCACAAAAGGAAAAGTATTTTCATCTGATAAAGAAAGAGTTTCCCAAGGAACACAAGAAATATCTTGGCTTATATAAAGGCGCTTATGCTCCCGCCGGGGAATATTATGGGAAGCTTTATAACAAGATCAGAGAGCTCTGCCATAAGCACAGGATTCCGGACCGCATGCCCCGCCCTTTGAAATTCTGGCCGGAAAAAGTCAAGACAAACAAGCAGATCGCGGAACATCTCCAGAACCGCGCTTATGAGGTCCAGATCACGGAAGGAAACAGCTATCGCTTTTGGGCGCACCTAAAAGCCGGCTGGGGAATAGATGAAATGGAAGAGGACATCCGCGCTCTTTATCAAAGCCTGGGGGCAAAAGGCCTGCAAAAGGTCCCGGGAGTAGGCAAAGGCATTTCAGCCGAAATTGAAATCCAGCTCAAAAAAATGTTATAATTGCTTAGAACCTTGAAATGGGCAGGCCAGACGATCACCCTACTTCGCTCCTTCGGAGCTTCGTAGGGCAAGCCCCTCAACCCTTAAAACGGTAAAGGGACTTGTCCCCCGAAGCTCCGAAAAAATCGGAGCGAAGGGGGAGGAAAGTCCGGACTCCGCAGAGCAGCGTGCTGGATAACGTCCAGTCAGGGCGACCTGAAGGAAAGTGGCACAGAAAATACACGGCCGAACTCGACCCTAAAGGTCGGGTGGCAAAGGTGAAATTGGGAGGTAAGAGCTCCCACATGACAGCTAGGCGACTAGCGGTGCGCTAAACCCCACGCGGAGCAAGACCAAAGAGGGCCAGAGTTGCTCGCTCGCCAAAGTCCTCCGTAGCTCGTAGAGCGAAGGAGGATAAACGCCCGAGTAGGTCGCAATGAGGTCTCAAGCAATTGGGATCCCAGATAGATGATCGTCATCCTCCGAAGCTCGAAGAGCGTAGGAGGCACAGAATCCGGCTTATCGGCCTGCCCTTTATCTCCCCATCAGAAAATGATAGCCCAGGGCCACGCTGGTGTTGGTCTGGTCCGTCATGAAGGTCGCCACCGGTTTTATGTAAGCGACCGACCCCCCCGCCATCTCGATCCCCAGGTAAGCCCCTACCCGCGGACAAGTGCGGCTGACGGTGGAAGTGCCGATCTCATACTTGTTGTGGATGACCCCCACATAAGGCATGGCCACATAACCTTCCCTTACGTCCAGTCTCATCCCCAGATTACCGGCAAGGAAATAACCGTTGGCTGTGGTACCGCTGGAAGTGCTGATGGCCAGGTAATCGCCGTCCAGCATGAGGAACCAGGGGCTGGTCTCCCGGGGCTTGAGCACGTAGAACTTGAAGCCGGGGACGACCATCTGGACGGTCACCCCACCCTCGTCCACGTTGGCATAGAGCAGGTCCAGCTCCAGGCGCTGGTTCAAACCGTATCCCACCCCGATCAATGTCCCGTTCCTGAAGCCGGAAGTGTCAGCCAGGATATCCAGGCTCATTTTGTCCTCATTCACAAAGAGGACATCGGCATTAGCGGATAGAGCGACCAGGACCGCCAGAAAGAACACAATGAAAAGACTTCTCATTTTTTACCTCCCAGTGTAAGTTCTGCGGCTATTTTATCCTATTAATCCTCAACAAGCAACCAGGTAGACAATTGAAATATCCCTGGAAATATTACGATATATGACCATGAGCGACCCTATAAACACCCCGCCCAAAGTGGGGACCCCTTATCCGAATTACAGGGGAAAGCAGGACATCAGCCTGGACGAGCCCGGGATCGAACGGCGGGCCAAAGCGTCCGCCAAAAAAATCCATGCCCCCCTGGAGCTCGAGGAACGGTGGGGATTTCTAAGCCGGGTGAGCGTGGGCCGTGAAGAAAATCAGTTGCTGGACCACAAAGCGGATTTCCCGCTGGTCATAAATGTTGAGGAGCTCACCGGCAACATAAAGCATTTTTTCACTGAGCGGACCTCGCTGGGCTTAAGCGTTGTGACCCGGGGATTCGTCTTCAGAAAGCCATCCGCCAAAGAGCGCCCCGTGATCTTTGAGGATAAGGAGCACGGCGTTAAGATCACCCACGGCCTGGAATGGAGCTGGTCGCCTTTCAAGGTCGCCTTCGACCATCTTGGAAAATACTTCACCTTTTCGCTGGCGGTCGAGCCCGCCCAGGTCATCAAGACCCAGTTCTTTACCCAAATTCAGAACGAAGAAGGCAACGGCGAATCCGCCTGGTTCACCCGCTTTGTCTTTGGAAAAACACGGGGTTCGATGGGCTTTAATCTCTGGCGATTCTGGGTGGGCGCGCAAGGACGGCTTGAGTATCTGCGCACCGAAGCTTCCCTTAACGGTTCAGAGAGCCCTTTCACTCAGATGTATCGGTACAGGATGAAAGATACTCTGGACCCGCTGGAGATCAAAAAGAGAACCGCAGGCTTTGAGGCCATGAACCTGGCCAATAAATTCTTTTTGAGCGGAGAGACCCAACCTGGAGCAAGCTTGCGGCTGGGGCCGGTACGCGCCGGTTTTCTGACCATCGACCCCCAGCTCAGCTTCAGCTGGCTGTACGGCTGGGACCTGATCGGGCCCAGCGGCAGCGGAGAGATCGTACTGGCGGATGAAATAAAGAACATTCCTGATTTTTCTTACCGCGCCTATTCCCTGGGCGGCAGCATGAAAGTTTCCTTTGGAAAACACTATCAGCTCCACTTCCGCGGCAGCGGTCGCATTGGCCAGGAAAGCGGCTACGACCTGGCCCTGAACACGCGTATCGGCGACCAGCACGTCCTGGGTCTTTTTGGCAGAATATCCTCTCTCAAACGTGCGGTCGGAGAAAAAACATATTCCAGGTTCCGCCTCTTCGGCGGACTGGAACTGTTCATCGGCGGCTGAGTTTACCTGGCCGGCCGCGGCCAGAACACGAAATCAAGCTTCTTATCCCTGAGCTTGAGCCGCAGGGCCAGCGGATATTCAAGGATGAAATCCACGTAATAACAGAGGGTGCCTTCGCGCACGCTCTTGGCGTAGACCGGCCTGAAGGCAAAATAGTTGGCCACCACCCAGTCCAGCGAGCGCAGGAACTGGGCCGCCTGCGAGCGGTCCAGGGAACGCAACATTCCGCCCAGCTCATTAAGGCCCAGATCGAGCATGGGGTTGCCGCTCTTGATCTCCTGGCCCGCGGCGATCTTGTGGCGGTATTCGATCACTACCTCGCGGTCAATGCGCTTGAGCGGCTTATGGTCGCGGCCGTCGGTGAGCTGGATCGAATATTCCGAGGGCAAAAGGTCCTTGCCGGTCCGGTTCTCGATGCGCAGCGAAGTGACCAGGATATTGTCCGAGCCGGCCAAAACCGCGGAGACCGCGAACTCGCCATCATCATACTCGATATAGTTGTGGCTATCCTTATCCACCACCCTCTCATGGACCGCAGCCGGCACCGGGTCATAACGGTCGATCTCCATGGGCTGCTCGGCACATCCGCAAAGCAGGAAAGCAAGGGACAAACAGAAAACTGTTGGGATGATGAATGCTCTCTTCATTTAATTATTGATTTTACATTTTCTGCAGAAAAAAGCAAGGATTTATACAATACTTACTCGTAGCGCAGGGCCTCGATGGGCAAAAGCCTGGCCGCGCGCCAGGCGGGCCACATCCCAAAAATGATCCCGACCAGGACCGAGAAGGTAAAGGCCAAGACGATCGAACCGGGGGAAATGTACACATTCCAGTTAGCAATCGTGGATAACCCCCAGGAAAAAAGAGCGCCAAATCCGATGCCGATGACCCCGCCGAACAAACAGATCAGCACCGCCTCCACCAGGAACTGGATCAGGATGTCGCTCCTCTGCGCCCCGATGGCCTTGCGCAGACCGATCTCGTGCGTGCGCTCCATCACCATCACCAGCATGATGTTCATGATGCCGATGCCGCCGACCAGCAGGCTTACCGCCGCCACCGCACCCAGCAAATAAGCCAGAGTATTGATCAAGGCGCTGGCCGCCTCCTGGATCTCAGCCATGTTCATTACATTGATGCGCTGACGCTGGGACTCAGGCATCCGATGCAGACGCAAAAGCACATTGATGATCTCATCGGAAACATAAGACATGTCCTCCAGCTTGCTGACCCTGACCTCAAAATAATCGATATGGTCCTCCCCGGTCAGGCGATACATGGCGGTCTTGACCGGCATCATGATCTGATCGTCCAGGTTGCGCCAGCCCGCCGCACCCTGCTCCGGCAAGACACCTATCACCTGAAAGCTCACCCGGTTGATCCGGATCCACTGGCCAACAGGGTTTTCGTCAGCAAATAGTTCCCTGGCAACAGCCCTACCGATCACTGCCACCTTTGCCCGGCTGTTCGCCTCAGCCTGAGTGAAGAAACGGCCGATCTCCGGATGGATATCGCGCAAATACTGGTAATCAACGCTGGTGCCGGTGGTGCTCGTGTTCCAGTTGCGGTTCTGATAGACCGCCTGCGCCCTTCCGCTGACATAGGGCACCGCGTACTCGACCGATGGGATCCTCTTTAGGGCCTCAAGATCGGCAAAAGTAAAACGCGTCGGCCCCTCCGCTCCCATCGATATACCCCGGCTGCGCCAGGGGGCCCGAACCATTAAAAGATTGGTGCCCAGCGAAGAAAGCGTCTCTTCCATGCTCCTCTGCGCACCGGTCCCCAGTGCCAGCATGGTGATGACCGCGGCCACACCGATCATCACCCCCAGGATGGATAGCAGGGAGCGCAGTTTATTGTTCACTATGGAAAGATAGGCCTCGTAGCTGTAGTTCTTAAGCCCGGCAAGACAGCACCAGCGCCCCTTCCTCTCCTCTTCGATCTTGAACTCGCGCAGCTGGACCTTTTTTTCTTTTCCCTTTCTTTCATCCTCCACGATTTTCCCATCCTGCAGTGAAACAACGCGGTTGGCCCAACCTGCGATATCCAGCTCGTGAGTGACCATAATAATCGTATTGCCCTGTTCATTGATCTCTTTGAACAGCTTCATGATCTCTTCAGATGATACGGAATCGATGTTGCCGGTGGGCTCGTCGGCCAAAATGACCATAGGGTCATTGGCCAGCGCGCGCCCAAGGGCCGCGCGCTGCTGCTGGCCGCCGGACAATTGGTTGGGCTGGTGATGGAGGCGGTCCCCCATGCCGATCCGCTTCAGCTTTTCCAGCGCCTGCCGGCGCTTTTCCGGAGAGTCTGCGCCGGAATAGATAAAAGGCAGCATAACATTACCGGTCACACTGAGCTTGGGCAAAAGGTTAAAGGCCTGGAAGACAAAGCCGAAAAAGCGGTTGCGCAAACGCGCGTATTGGCTTTCGTTCATCCCGGAAATATCTTTGCCTAACAGGAGATATTGCCCGCTGTCGGCCTTGTCCAGTAAGCCGAGAATAGCCATGAGCGTGGATTTACCAGAACCGGAAGCGCCCATCACCGCTACGAATTCCCCAGGCTCGATCTTGAGGTCGATCCCCTGCAGGGCGCGCACCGGCACCGTGCCTCCGATATAATAGGTCTTATGGACGTTCTTGAGCTCGATCAAGGCCATTAGTCGCGATCACGCCTTTGCAGCGGATTGGTAGGGCCGCGGCGGCGCTGGAACTTGGCCTGGAGCTTTTCGATCATCTTGATTGTTGGAACAAAGACCTCGTCGCCTTCATTCAGACCGGAAACGACCTCAATATGCGAAGAATTTTCCAGGCCGGCCTTGATCTGCAGGTCTTCCGGGCTTTTGCCTTTTTGCTTCTGCACAAAAACATAGGACTGGTTCCCGATCTTTTTGACCGCATTCAAGGGCAAAACAAGGATATTATCCTTTTGCCGCAGAACGAAATTAACGGTGGCGCTCATGCCTGCGCGGAAAAAGGCAGGCACGCGGCCGGGGGCGATATCCACCTCATAGATATTAACGTTATTGACGGTCTTGGACTCAAAAGCGATATGTTCCACCCTGCCGGAAATAGGCCGGCCGGGATAAGCGTCCAGTTCGATATTGACCGGTTGGCCAAGCCGAATATTGCCGATGTCGGTCTCATCGACCTGCGCCTTGACGATCAGATAATCCGCCATGACCAGGATCGGGTCCTGGGCGGTGACCGTCTGGCCCGGCTCCACCGCGCGCTGGATGATAAAACCATTGAGCGGCGCTACGATCGGTGTTGGTTTATAGACATCCTCCCACTTTATGACCTCCGCTTCCCCTTTGGCCCGGGCCGCGTCCAGCAATGCCGCGCGGTCAGAAGAGCTCATCCAGGCCAGGATCTGCCCCTTTTTGACGCTCTGGCCTTCTTTGGCCAGGACATCGTCCAGCCGGCCCGCGATGGGAGGTTTGATCTCCAAGCGGTTGCGTGGCTCGACAATGCCGGTGGAGGGGACTTGGGCCCGGATGCTGCCGCGCTCCACCTTGACCGTCTTAAGCGGCGCCTCCTTCTCTCCGGCACAAGATGCGAGCAAGACCGGGATCAACAATAGCGGAACATATTTGAATTTCATTTCACAGAACCTCCGTACGTTTTATGCCATAATGCTTCAGCCAGCAAAGCTGATTTTTTTTGCGTGAGCGAGTTCTTCTGCGCCTGAATATAAGCGTTCTCGATCCGGTACCATTCATCATAGCCCGTCAGTCCGTTCAGGTATTTGACGTTGGTGATCTTGGCACGCTCTTCAGACGCCGCCAGAGAGATCTTTGACAGCTCAAGAGCCTGGAGCGCATCCTGGAAGCCCTGATAATTATCTTCCAGGCTGTAGCGCAGGTCTTTAACGCTTTGATCGAACTCCTCGCGAGCCAGGTCAAGGTCCGCGCCGGCAATGGCGCGGTCGGCAATGTTGCTGCCGCCGGGAAAAAAGGAATAAGAAAGATTCAGGCTCCAGGATTTATTCGCTGAATCCGGCGGCCAGTCCGAGCCCGACTTTCGGTAACTGCCGGACAAGGAAAGCGAGGGCAAAAATCCGGAAATGCTCGCTTTGTGGGAAAGCTCGGCCATTTCAAGCTGTTTTCTGGCCATCCGGTAGGTGGGCGTTGTCTCCATCAGCCCGTCAAAAACCGGTTCCGCCGGAGCCTCGAGCCCGCCGGGCACCTCAACCTGAACAACGTCTGACTGAAGCAGCTGCGAGAGCTTCAATCTGGCAAGCTTCAGGTCCCGCCGGGCCGCTGAAAGGTCATATTTCGCCTGCGCTTCATCCGCCTGGGTGGTCAGAAGGTTGCCCTTGTCCTCCTTGCCGCTTTCATAGCGCAGCTGGATGAGACGAGCATTCTGCTCCCTCTGCTCAAGGATCTTCCGGGAAAGCGCGACATTCTCCTGAGCATAGAGCAGGCCGATAAAAGCGGAACGAAGGTCATAAAGGACCGAAGCCCTGGTCGCCAGCAGGCTGGCTTGTTCGTACTCAACGTTGGCCTGGGCGCTTTGAATGCCATAGATGCCTTCGGTCCCCCTGAACAGGTACTGGGTGGCGCTCAACCCGTAAGAGTATGACTTGGAGGTGGCGGAAGTGGTGGAATTCTCGGTCTCGGTCATGCCGGCGCTGGCCGAAAGCTGGGGCAGGAACGCGGAGATCGCCTTGCGGTATGACCACTCCGAAGTTTCCAGGTCTTTTTTGGCGCCTATCAGATCATGGCTCTTCTGTTCAGCAATGGCCCGAGCCTCGCTCCAGGTCAGGGCCAAAGCCCTGCCGCTAAAAGCGATCAGGAACAGGGCAAAGAAAAGGAAGGTCTTTCTCAATAGAGCTGCCCCAGGTTATAAAGCGAATAAAGATACTCAGGACTGCTCATGTCCGGGACCGGGCCCGCTGAACCGGGATCTTCCAGGATCCCGCGTGCCTGCA